>JAEEGG010002770.1_pt1 | contig 44729 bp, 38 predicted proteins | sample 9134161 | NCBI WGS metagenome assembly JAEEGG01 (sample SAMN16246543, study PRJNA631951) | gut metagenome | biome: gut microbiome; feature: rumen; material: CR-attached | host: Bos | place: Iran: Karaj | collected 2018-10 | reverse complement strand
CCACGACGCCCCTCCCTCACGACCAGCTCTTCGCCCAGGCGCTCTACGAGCTGGAGCACGGCGCCCCCTTCTTCCTCACCCGCGAGGAGGAGGCCATGATGGAGGCGCACAACGAGCAGTACTGCCGTCACCGCGTGTTGGAGAACGCCGTGCGCAGCGTCCTTGAGCCCGCCCCCGTGAGCCGCGACACGCTGCAGTCCTCCTCCGACATCGAGGATCTCCTCTCCGCCGTCCTCCGTCCGCAGGACATGCCCACTCCTAAGCAGCTAGTGGCTGCCCTCCGTTCCGCCGGCTTCCGCTCCGGTGCTCCGCAGGGCAAACACGGCTGGTATGTCCGTCGCCGCGCATCTGATGCCGCCGCCGCCTGAGTAGGGGCATGGTGGTCATAGCCCCAAAATATTCGTGTTATTCGTGCGCACTGTGTTCGTAATCGCCTTTAGGCGAGCCCAGTATTCGTGTTATTCGTGGAGATTTTTGCGTCCCTACGGTAGCAAGCGAAAGGCTACGGGTAGGCGAGCTTGCTCGGGAATAAGGCAACGGGTAGGCGCTTCAGCGGGAATCAAGGTCAAGCGCGTGGAGATTAGTGATCGTATAAAAGAGGCGCATCGTCAAATAAACAGCGAGGGCGCCCGCTGCCCTCATAGATACGAATAGTCTATCATTATTTGCTTATAAAAATCGTTAAATAACAGTTTCAATATCCCCCAAATGAAATAAAAGTTGTATATTTGCAAAATTAAAGATAAAAGTCATGGCATCAGACAAAGCACAATACATAGTAGCATTAATTGCCGAGTTCGCAGCTTATCATGGGCTGACAACGGTGCAGGCAGCACAATATCTGGGCAGCCACAAGGCACTTGATTTGTTCGACAGGCAGTATAGCTATCTGCACACGCAGTCATTTGCTTCTAATGTTCGTGACCTTTCAGCCTATTGCCGCAGAATGGGAGGTACGCTATGATTACGCTTTACCATGGTTCCAACGTCCTCATTGAGAAGATAGACCTTGCTCTGTGCAATCCATACAAGGATTTCGGGCAGGCTTTCTATCTGACATCTGACATAGCTCAGGCTAAGGATGTGGCTAATGCACGTGTAGACATATTTGGTGGTGAGATGGTCGTGAATGTATTTCGCTTTGATGAGGCGCTTCTGTCCGACGGAACACTCTCCTTCAAATCCTTCGGCGCATACACCGAGGAATGGGCAGATTTCGTCTATCGGCATCGCGACGAGACCACCGTTCCTCCTTACATGCATAGTTACGACGTGGTTTATGGTCCGATAGCCAACGACCGTGTAGGACTCCAGATTCGAAACTATCGCCTTGGCAATATCAATAAGAAAGAGTTTCTTCGCAGGCTGAAATATATGAAGGGCATCACTTTCCAGTACGCTTTTTGCACGTCTCGTGCAGTAGAAAAACTGTTGCGCTATGAGGGTCAGTGAGCAGGAGTTTCGTTTCATGGTGGAGGGAATTACCTCCGACCTCATCCAGCTACTGATGGACAGGGAACAATACTCCTTACCTCATGCTGTAGAGACGGTTTATGGTTCCTCCATATACCAAGCTCTGCTCCGTCCATCCTCTGGCCTATATGCTCAAAGTTCCGGCTATGTTTATGAGTACTTGCAGAAGGAGCTGAGCACAAAAGTAATGCAATAAGACTTTGAGGTTATCTACACCGATGAATGCAGTTTGAGGGTGAAGACAAAGCTCAAGTGAAACCCCAACAAAACCAGTTTGAAGAGCTTGTCAAACTCATGGTAAACACGACATCGCCAAGGTCGCGTCCTTGAGCCCGCCCTGTGAGCCGCGACACGCTGCAGTCCTCCTCCGACATCGAGGACCTCCTCTCCTCCGTTCTCCGTCCGCAGGACATCCCCACTCCTAAGCAGCTCGTGGGGCCCTCCGTTCCGCCGGCTTCCGCTCCGGTGCTCAGCAGGGCAAACACGGCTGGTATGTCCGTCGCCGCCTGAGTGGGGCATTGCGGTCGCAGACCAGAAATATTCGTGTGTTTCGTAAAAATTCGTGTTCGTAAAAATCCTCGCCTTTGTATCATCTCTGGCAGCGACTATCAACGCATAGTCAATGGTATTCTTGCCAGTGAAATGGTTGAGGAAAGCACAAAGAAGTTATTCAGGTAATCTACTTTCTGAATAATTGATCTCTCAGGTCACTCCTTCAGGAGTTGACCCTTTACGGTTTTCCCAATTATCCGTGTTATTCGTGAAGATCCGTGTTCGTAATCATCTCGCCTTTAGGCGACCCCACATACTATTTCGTGTAGATTAGTGTAGATTCGTGATCGTAAAAAGAACTATTCGTGGTATATAGTGACAGCATAATATGAAGAATAAAAACAGATTTCTCATTTCTTTCCTTCTCACATTTACCATCATCCTACTTACATCAGGATGTGCCAACTACAAGCACATCCCCTACTTCCAGAATGCGTCCGAGTATGATGGCACAGGCAAAGGACATCTTTATGACATGAAGATCATGCCGAAGGACGAGCTCGTCATCTTTGTAAACTCAAGTAGCAATCCTGCAGGTGTGGCGCAGTTCAATTTCGTGGAGCCTTCGAGTATAACTGACAGAAGGAATACAGGAACAAGAATAACTGTAACAGATAGAAACCTCCGTCATCACATCTACTTAGTAGATAACGACGGCAATATTGAGTTCCCTGTTATAGGTAACATCCATCTTGCAGGACTAACCATTGAGCAGGCCAACGCACTTATCTTAGAGAAGATAACTCCGTATATCAAGGACAAGAATGATTGCATAGTTAATACACTCATTGAGAACTACGAAATCAGTGTGCTTGGAGAGGTAAAACGCCCCAACACTTTCACTATTGACCGTAACAAATGCACGGTATTAGAAGCTCTCGCCATGGCTGGTGACATGACTATCTACGGCAAGCGCGATAACGTAAAGTTGCTCCGTGAGTTGCCCAACGGCGAATATGAAATACACGAGTTGGATTTGCGTGATGCCAACCTCCTCGACTCACCTTATTATTATATGCAGCAGCGTGACGTTCTTTATGTGGAGCCAAACGAGGTGATGGCACAAAATGCCAGTATTGGACGCACTCGCCAACTGTGGGTTCGTGGCGCCAGTATAACAATTGCTTTGGGGTCGTTGCTTTATCGTGTCTTAAGCAATTAAACAAGTAAACGAGATACATCATGTAGAAACCAGCAAACATAAAACAGTTGAATGGGGCGGGCTCTCATCAGGGTCTCTCATAATAATAAAGGTTCAATAATCCTGATGTTCTTGCCCCTTTTCTAAGAAACCTAAAAATATGAAAGACAATACAATTACAGTCACCTCGCCGTTGCTGCCTAATCTCGATGAATTCAATGAGATGCTGAAAGAGATCTGGGCAAGCAAGTGGATTACCAATAATGGACAGTTCCATCAACAGCTGGAAAAGGCACTTGCAGAATACCTGAAGGTGCCTTACATCAGTTTGTTTACCAATGGCACTTTACCATTGCTGACAGCTTTGCAGGCTCTTCGCATCACAGGAGAAGTCATCACTACGCCTTATAGCTTTGTGGCAACCACTCATAGCATCTGGTGGAACGGCTGCCGCCCAGTGTTCGTGGATATCGAGGAAGAAACCTGTGGCATAGATCCGAATAAAATTGAAGCCGCCATCACACCCAAGACCACTGCCATCATGCCAGTGCACTGTTACGGTAAGCCGGTAAAAATGAAGCAGATTCAGGAGATTGCCGACAAATATGGGCTGAAGGTCATTTATGACGCTGCTCATGCTTTTGGTGTTGAGGTAGATGGCGAGAGCGTTTTGAATGCAGGTGACATGTCAACATTAAGCTTCCATGCTACAAAGGTTTATAACATCTTAGAAGGTGGTGCCTTGGTATGTCATGATGAGAGAACCAAGCAACGCATTGACTACCTAAAGAACTTTGGCTTTGCAGGAGAGACAGAAGTCGTTGCTCCTGGTATCAACAGTAAAGTTGATGAGGTGCGCAGTGCATACGGTCTGTTGAACTTGAAGCAGGTTGATACAGCTATTGCCAATCGCCAGAAAGTAGCACAAAAATATCGTGAAGCATTGAGAAACGTTCTTGGTATTCGTTTCTTTGAAGATATGCCAGGTGTGCGTCACAACTATAGTTATTTCCCGATTTTCATTAATGCAGAGGAATTTGGTAAGACACGTGATCAGCTCTATGTTGATATGAAGAAAAAGAACGTGTTGGGGCGTAGATATTTCTTTCCACTTATTAGCACGTTCAGTACTTATCGTGGCTTGCCAAGTGCAGCACCCGAGAATCTGCCTGTAGCAACAAAGATTGCAAATGAGGTGATATGCCTACCAATGCACCATGCATTGAAAGATGAAGAAATAGAACGAATAATAAATTTTTTTGTTTGAAAGCAATGTCATACGATGAAATTGTATCTACAATAACAATGCATATACGAAAGAATTGTTCGAGTATGGAATTCCGTTCCTTCTTTATTGGATGTGCTGAAGACGAGCAAAAGGATATAAAAGATTATCATCATGTTACTGAAGAAGACAATCTCTTGATAATATGTAAGGCAGACTCATTGGAAGATGCATCAAATATAAAAAGAATTTTTATGATGTTGGGAATGATTGGGAATTTTGACCATAAGATGAATGGTATTTATGTGTATTGTTATAAAATAAGTATGAATACAGTAGAAAGCGAATAAGATGAAGCATTTAGTAATAATTGGTGCTCGTGGATGGGGCCGCGAAGTGTATACGCAGGCTAAATTCAGCGTTGGATATCTAGAGGAATATGATATCAAAGGCTTTCTTGATGACAAAACTGATGCTCTTGACGGCATGGACGGTTACCCTCCTATCTTAGGGTCTGTAGAAGACTATGAGATTCAGGATGATGATGTTTTTGTTTGTGCTTTAGGTGATAACGATTGGCGAAAATATTATGCAGAGATTATATTAAAGAAAGGCGGTCTATTTATTAATCTTATTCACAAACTTGCATATGTAGGTCAAAATACGAAGCTAGGAAAAGGTTGCGTTATTGGTCATGCTGTTAGTATTTCTTGTGACATTACAATTGGACATTTTGTTAATTTTCAACGACTCGTTGATATAGGACATGATGCACATATTGGTAGCTATTGCTCATTAGGCTGCAAAAGTTTTATTGGAGGAGGAGCTAGTATTGATGATGGCACTATAGTTCAGACTGGCGCTATTATTTTGCCACATATTAAAGTTGGTAAGAATTGCACAGTAGGAGCTGGTGCTGTGGTTATCAAGAAGGTAAAAGATGGAGATACCGTTTATGGTAATCCAGCTAAAGTTTTAAAATTTTAATTTGTTTTTTTTACATTTTAAACATTAGTAATTATGAAAACATTAGATGAATTTGTAGAGCTCTTTGCAGAGCAGTTTGATGACACCGATGCAAGTGAAATCACCGCAACAACAGCTTACCATGATTTGGATGAGTGGTCAAGCCTTATCGGTTTGAGCGTTATTGCTATGGTTGATGAAGAGTTTGAGGTTGCTTTGAAGGGTGACGACGTTAAGAACTCAGTGACTGTAGAGGATTTGTATAACCGTGTAATTGCAAAACTCTAAACGGCATGGCATTTCTCGAATTCAAGAACGTTAGGATCGCCGGTATAGCTGCCGGCGTTCCTAAAAATGTGGCAAGTAATCTTCATCCTACTGAGGATGACATGGTATCTTCGGAATACACTCCTGAAGATTATGTAAAGACAACAGGTGTAGAAGAAAGAAGAGTCTCCAGAGTTTTGACTACTGCTGATTTGGGCTATTATGCAGCAGAACAACTGATAGCAGACCTCGGCTGGGATAAATCAGAAATTGAAGCTCTTGTGTTTGTATCACAGAGTCATGACTATATCTTACCAGCCACAGCATGTATCCTGCAAGACCGACTTGGCCTAAGTAAAGAATGCTATGCCTTTGATGGTAGTATCGGATGTAGTGGATGGGTTTATGGTATGAGTACTGTAGCCTCTCTTCTGGGAGAAGGTAAAATGAAGAAGGTCTTGATGATTTGCGGCGATGCCAAGAAACGTTTCCGTGTTCCCGGCAATCAATTACGTGACCCCCTGTTCGGCAGTGCTGGTACTGCTACGGCTCTTGAGTATAAAGAGGGCGCTGAAGGGTTACAATGTCATTACGGAACAGATGGTAGTGGATTCGACGCTATTATCACTCCTGACGGTGGAGCTCGTAGTCCCTTTACACCTCAAAGCTTTGACTTTGAAGATGTTGAAGGTAAACAGATGTGCCGTTTGCAGACACGCATGAAGGGTATGGATGTGTTCTCATTTGGCATAACTACAGCTCCAAAATCAGTAAAAAAATTGGCAGAGCACTACGGTTTCGATTATCTTGATGCTGATTACTTTATCTTCCATCAGGCTAATATGAAGATGAATAATATGATAGCCAAGAAACTGAAACTTGCTCCTGAGAAAGTTCCTTCTTGTATGTATCATTTCGGAAACACTTCTTCTGCTTCAATACCCCTTACCATTGTTGGTGAGTTGCGGGGTAATTGTGAAGACGGCAAGCAGTTTATTTGCTGTGGTTTCGGAGTAGGACTTTCTTGGGGTACTATTCGTTTCGTTTCAGATAACATGATAGTGTCAAGACTCGTTGAGGTTGACGATAACCAAGCAGATAATAAATATGTCGTATAATCCATTTTCATTAGAAGGAAAAACCGTGCTTGTAACCGGTGCCTCTTCTGGCATCGGCCAAGCTACGGCTATTGAATGCTCTAAGATGGGAGCTAAGCTCGTTATTACAGGTCGTAATGAGGAACGTCTCAACGAGACATTCTCTCAATTAGAAGGTGAAGGACACCAGATAATAGTTGCAGACCTTAATACGCAAGAGGAAATTGATGCACTCGTAGATGCCTGCCCTGTATTAGACGGTTTGGTAAATAATGCAGGGAGGGGTAAGAGCAAACCTGTGAACTTCCTTAAATTAGAGGATTTACAGGATGTCTATCAGACCAACCTGTTTGGTGTAGCTTTATTGACCAAGGGACTCTTGAAGAAGAAAAAACTTGGCAAAGGTGCTTCGATTGTATTTACTTCTTCTATTTCGTCTTATATGACTGCTGCAGGTTTGGCTATTTATGCTTCGTCAAAAGCTGCTGTATGTGGCTATATGCGAACATGTGCAATAGAACTTGGAGTAAAGGGTATTAGAAGCAATGCTGTATTACCAGGTATGGTTGAAACCAAGCTCATTAATAGCGGAACTTATACGGATGAAGATAAGCAGAAAGATTTGAATCTATATCCATTGGGACGTTATGGTAGACCAACCGATATTGCTAATGGTATTATTTATTTGTTGAGTGATGCAAGTATCTGGGTAACAGGTCTGGAACTGGTAATTGATGGAGGAAGAATGCTCAAATAGTTGGTTATATGATAAAATCATATTTGCGTAAAATAAGATATATTCTAAGTGAGGTTCAGTATATCGTCAAAGCAAACAAAATTAATGCTCGATATTTGGATATTCCTGTTAAGAAGAATCGAGTGAATATATTCCAGTATCATCCTGCACGATTTGGATACAATCTCGTCCAAAATTCGCCATACAATTTGGGAGACAGTCTAGGTGAGGTTATTATTCGTTATATGTTGGATCGAAAAGGTATAGATATAGACAAGCCTATTAAAAAAACGAGACATTTCTACTGTGTAGGAACCAATATCCATGGTGCTTATCAGTCAGCAACTATTTGGGGAAGTGGAATTTACCCTCCCCAGTCGCGTTCAGAGGAATTCTTACAAAAGCTAAGTAGACGTAAACTTGATGTTCGCGCAGTTAGAGGTCCTTTGACTAAAAAAGTGTTAGAAGATTATGGACATCAATGTCCTGAAGTTTTTGGAGATCCTGCAATTTTGATGCCATTGATTTATAATCCAACTAAAGAAAAAAAGTACGATTATCTTGTTATACCACAATTTATTGATGAGAAGAATTTCAGAGCAACCCACTCAAAAGAGAGGATGGTTAGTATGAACACTAATGATTATAAGTATGTGATAGATGAGATAGTATCAAGTAAAATCGTATATACAAGTTCTTTACATGGAATAATATTGGCAGAAGCATACGGCGTACCTGCAGTATTCTTTAGAAGCCTTCCCAAGTATAAGGATTTCAAGTATTATGATTACTATTATAGCACAGGTCGTAAAGATATTCACATAGCAGAGACCTTTGAGGAGGCCTTGACAATGGAGCCACTCCCACTTCCAGACTTATCCAAATTAAGACAAGGATTATTGTATAGCTTTCCATACGATCTGTGGGATTAAGGAATGAAGGAAGAAGGTTACTTCGCTTTAATCACTATGACTTGGACATCTAGCCAGAAGAGGAAGTAAAGAAAGTTGTTGACAAGTTTGGCGTTACAGAACGCCGTTTTGCCGATGACAAGACCTGCGCTTCTGACCTTTGTTGTGCGGCAGCAGAGAAATTGATTGCGGATAATAGTATTGATAAGGGAATAAATAAGGGAATAAATGAGGGAATAAATGAGGGAATAAATCCTTCTCAAAAGAAAGTTCTTGACTTTATTTCTCTAAATAGCGGCTGTTCCGTACCTGAAATATCTGCACAGCTGAATATTCCGGCAAAAACGATTGAACGCCACATTTCCGTATTGTTAGGAAAGGGGGTTATAGAACGCCGTGGCAGCAAAAAGACAGGCGGCTATTATCTTGTTGGCAACAACATAAAGTAATAGAGATCAAGCATAAGTTTAGTATAGGTCACTCCCTTTGGGGCAGTGACCCTTTATGGTAATCCGAAGCATTCTGGCCAAGGTTATCAGTAAGAATAATCATTTTGAATTTATTTATATGGCAATAGTAACCTATAAGCATGTAGGTATAACGGCTCTGGCGGCCTGTGTACCAAGCCGTGTGATAGATAACTATCATTATGACTTGGATATATGGCCGGAAGAGGAAGTAAAGAAGGTTGTTGACAAGGTTGGAGTGGCAGAACGTCGTTTTGCCGATGAGAAAACGTGTGCCTCAGACCTCTGCTTTGCAGCAGCAGAGCGATTGATAAAAGAGAATAATATTGATAAAAGCGAAATAGATTTATTGGTGTTTTTATCACAAACACCAGACTATCGAATGCCAGCTACAAGTATATTGCTACAAGATAGGCTAGGGCTATCTATGTCTACTATGGCCTTTGATATATCTTTAGGGTGTTCGGGATTTATCAGCGCTCTAAGTGTTGTATATGCTATGATGCAGAACAATGGTTTCAGAAAAGCTTTGCTGCTTGATGGTGAGACGCGATCGAAAGTGTATAGCAGGAAGGATAGGCGAGAGGCGTTTATCTTTGGCGACGCAGGCGTTGCAGCTCTTATTGAGAGGGATGAGAAATTTGGTGAAAGTCATTTCTCTTTGAACAGCGATGGCTCGCGCGGTGAGCTTATTATGATACCTGGAGGAGGTTACCGAAACATGAGTTCTGCTGAAACACTTCGTGAAAAGGTTGTCGATGAGTATGGTAATATCCGCAGTGATGAGCATGGACACATGAATGGTGCAGATGTGTTCAACTTTGTGATAGTTGAAGTTCCCAAAGATATCAAACGATTGATGGCTGCATCTGGTGAGGACATCCAAAAGATGGACTACTATGTATTCCATCAAGCTAATGCTTTCATCAATAACTATATTGCCAAGAAAATGAAACTTGACAAAGAACGTATTCCTTGGACTATCCAAAAGTATGGCAATACGTCTTCAGTATCAGTCCCCCTAACCATTGTCAGCGAATTGAAAGAAAAAATGCAAGGCGATAAGAAATTGATGCTGAGTGCATTTGGTGTTGGCATGGCTTGGGCAACAGCAATCGTACCTTTTGTGAATTGTAAGATAAGTGATATAATAGAAATATAGTGTTATGGCAAAAGCATACGTATTCCCTGGTCAGGGAGCCCAGTTCGTAGGAATGGGAAAAGACCTTTATGAGAGTAATAAGCGAGCACAGTTGTTCTTTGATAAGGCCAACGAGGTGCTTGGGTATAGTATCACCGACATCATGTTCAATGGAACTGATGAAGAATTGAAGCAGACTAAGGTAACACAACCTGCCGTTTTTCTCCATTCTGTGATAACGGCATTCTGCATGGATGATTTTCAGCCTGATATGGTAGCAGGTCATTCCTTGGGTGAGTTCTCTGCATTGGTAGCAGCTGGCGCGCTGACATTTGAGGATGGCTTGAAATTGGTATATGCCCGCGCCATGGCTATGCAGAAAGCCTGTGAGGCAGCACCTTCTACAATGGCAGCTATTATTGCTTTGCCTGACGAAACCATAGAGCAGGTTTGTGCTGAGATAAGCAAGAAAGGTAATGTGGTTGTACCTGCAAATTACAATAGCCCTGGTCAGGTGGTGATTTCTGGTAATGTGGAAGCCATTAAAGAAGCTTGCGCCAAACTGAAAGAGGTTGGCGCTAAGCGTGCTCTTCCTTTGGCAGTGGGCGGAGCCTTTCATTCTCCTTTGATGGAAATGGCTCGTGTAGAGTTGGCTAAAGCTATAGAGGCTGCACCTATTAGTAAGCCCATTTGTCCTGTTTATCAGAATGTGGATGCTATGCCTCATACAGAACCTATGGAAATAAAGGAGAACCTGCTGAAACAGTTGACAGCTCCTGTGCGTTGGACACAGAGTGTCATCAATATGATTAACGACGGCATGACTGAGTTCGTGGAGTGTGGTCCTGGTACCGTCCTAACGGGTTTGATTGGCAGAATTCAAAATTCTTTATAGTGATTGATTGAAGTCTTCTTATGACAATATTACGACAAAACGACATATTTCATTCCATACCCGATTCTCGTTTGAAAGAGCGACAGTCTAATTTGGAACTGTTTCGCATTTTTTTAATGCTAATGATTATTGCACATCATTATGTTGTAAATAGTGGAATAAAAAAGTGTTATGATCCAAGTGATATTACCGCTAACATGATTTTCTTACAGCTTTTTGGAGGGGGGGGCAAAATAGGAATTAATTGCTTTCTGCTTATTACAGGCTATTTCATGTGCAAACAGCAAACATCTGTCATAAAATTTTTTAAGTTGTTGTTTGAGATTAAATTTTATGTAATAACTATTTTTTTGATATTTTTATTTTTTGGTTATGAAACAGTAACGATTAAGAGAATTGCATATATAATTTTCGGTATTTCTTATGGATTAGGAAAAGATTTTGTAAGCGGTTATATTTTTTTGTTCTTTATGATACCTTTTATCAATGTGTTTATAAAGGCTTCGGATAAAAAAACATTAGGGAAAGCAATTATAACATTATTTGTTGCTTTTTCAATTACTGGCACAGCGTTAGACAATGATTTTTTTGAGTATTCTGGGTGGTATGTTACAGTATATCTGATAGGTGCGTATATTAGGTTATACCCTTCAAAATGGAGTAATAATCTTAGAAGAAGCTTATTGTTGGCCATTGGCACGACTATTTTGGCTTGTGTTTCTGTGCTAACATTAACCTATATATCGCATTTACGAGGCAATATGATGACAACCTACTATATGGTAAATGATTCTAACAAGGTCTTGGCGATAGCATGTGCAGTGTCGCTGTTTCTATTGTTTAAAAACATACCAATGAGACAATATCGTATAATTAATTTGATGGCTCAGGCAACTTTTGGCGTTTTGTTGATTCATGCCAATAGCAATGCGATGAGACAATGGCTTTGGCGCGATTTGTTAAATGTTCCAGGACAGTATGGTAATTCTTATTTGTGGCTTCATGGACTTTTGAGCGTATTGGTAATCTATCTTGTTTGCGTAGCAATTGATTTGCTTAGAATTTATCTTCTAGAACGGCCACTTTTTTCACTATTTGACGATAAAAAATGAATAAAAAGATTAAGACAATATTACACAATCCTGCTTTATTATTTCTCACTTTAGGACAGCGTGGCTGGTTCAACTGGATTTCAGATGAAACATATCTGAGGATTGCTTATTTCATAAAGACAGGCAAAAGACTTCACCTCAATCCTCCTGTGACGTTTAATGAAAAACTACAATGGCTGAAACTGCACGACCGCAGACCGGAGTACACGATGATGGTGGACAAGTATGAAGCGAAGCGCTATGTTGCAGAAAAGATAGGCGAAGAGCATATCATCCCTACCTACGGTGTATGGGAAAAGTTTGAGGACATTGATTTTTCCCAATTGCCAAATCAGTTTGTGCTGAAATGTACTCATGACAGCGGCGGACTTGTCATTTGTAAGGATAAAAATGCATTTGATAAGGATAAGGCACGGAAGAAAATCAATAGTTGCCTGAAGCATAATTTCTATTGGGGGCAGCGCGAGTGGCCCTATAAGAATGTAAAACCGAGAATTATTGCGGAGAAATACATGACAGACGATGGTGATGAATTACAAGATTATAAGGTGCACAATTTTAATGGTGTTCCAAAGGTGGTGCTTGTTTGTCGGGACCGATTCAAAGAGGCCGGTCTTACGGAGGACTTTTTTACAGGCGAATGGAAGCATTTAGATGTAAAACGTCCGGAGCATCCCAATGCTGAGACAGCCTCCAAGCAACCAGAGCGATTAAAAGATATGCTGACTATGGCTGCACAGTTGTCGGCAAGGATTCCTTTTGTACGTACAGATTTCTACGAGGTGAATGGAGAAATATACTTTGGTGAATTGACTTTCTTCCCATCAAGTGGTTTCGGAGGATTCGACCCGAAAGATTTTAACGAAAGATTTGGCAGTTGGATAGTCTTATCGGACGAAATGGGGGGGGATTTTAAGAAAACGTAACCTCGTACTGTATGTTCACCAACAGAATGAAGCTCAGTTGAAGGACTACAAGTTTTTCTGTTTTTAATGGGCGTGTACAGTTTTTTAAAATAGATTTTGATAGATACAAAAGTCATCGTGCAAATTATTATTCATCGAGCGGGGAGTTAGTCAAGATAGGAGAAAAGGACTGTCCCCCAGATTACAACAGAGAAATTGAAATTCCTGACAAACTCGCAGATATGGTAGTGTTAGCAGAGAAGTTGGCCAAAAATGCAAGTTTTCTTAGAGTGGATTTCTATTTGTGCGGTAATGTTTGCTATTTTGGTGAGATAACTTTTTTCCCCGCTTCTGGTTTTGGGAAGTTTGTGAATACTGAAACAGACATGGAACTTGGCCATTTTCTCAAAGTTAATTAGGAATTAAATAGAGATGCAATCACAAATATTGAAGCAAAAAGACGGATTTACAAAAACGGAGCAGTTAGCAATTATTGTCTATATACTGGCAGAAATAAATGCCGATATTTTTGCCAGCCGCTTGCTATATGTAATTTGCGCTTTGTTTATGCTGACAACACTTAGCCTAAACACCAATTTTAGGAGCGAGTGGAATGTATATGCCAAATGGAGCGCAGCATGGGTGGCAGTCATAGCAATGTCCTTTCTTTACACCGTGTCGGAAAGCTATACATCCATGGCCATACTGATAGTGTTTCTGCGCAGTCTCATTATGTACACATTCCTATCTCGATTGCGTTCCACGCAGATGATTGTGCAGCTGATGTATCTCACCATCTTTGCTTCGCTCGTCAACTCGGTCTATATGCTGTCGATTGTTGACTTTGCAGAACTTGGCGAGGAACGGTTAGGTAGTGGAACGGTTGACGAGAAGTGGAACGCCAATGCCATAGGCATGGAACTGACGTTTAACGTGTTCTTCATCTACTATCTGTATCAGAACAAAATGACAAATGGCACATTGAGGCAGCTCTATCTCTTAGGTTGCACATTCGTTTTTGTCTTTGTGATTCTGATGACAGGATCGCGCAAAGCCCTGTTCCTGCTGGTGCTGCCCATTCTGCTGTACTACATGTTGGCAGCCAAAAAGAGCAATGCGCTACAAAAGTTGACGGTGGCAGCAACATCGCTGTTACTCGTCTATTTGATCATTATGACTATTGAGCCTGTCTATAATGTGCTTGGCGTGCGTGTAGAGAACCTTATAGAATCTATAGGAGGGAATGCTGAGGATGGTAGCATTGCATCGCGCCGTGCACTACGCGATATGGGCATGCGCTGGTTTATAGAGCGGCCAATCCTTGGCTATGGCATGAACACCTTCGAGCCTATGTGCGGACACGTCACTGGCCAGTACTGGTATTCGCACAACAATTTCGTAGAAATATTAGTGGGCACTGGTATCGTGGGCTTTATTACCTACTATACCCTTTATCTTTGGATGTTTCTGAAATCGCTTAAAAGAAAGTACAAAAACTATGTCGTGGGTATATCGCTGTTGCTGCCCATTCTGTTCAGCGAGTCAGGATTGGTGAGTTACAAGACCTTCATCATTCAGTTTGTCCTGATGTTTATTTCCGCATTTATTTTTATCGACAAATCAGAAATACAATGGAAACGAAAGACAATATCAAGGTGAGTGTCACCTTCTTGGCCTACAAGCATGCAAAGTATCTGCGACAGTGTCTCGACTCGGTTCTCTGCCAGAAGGTGAACTTTAATTTTGAGATTATTATAGCTGATGATTGCTCCAATGATGGTTCTGCAGAGATTTTATTAGAATACCAAAGACGTTATCCTAATATTGTTATTCCTATAATACAGGGTAAAAACTTAGGTCCTCGGAATAATGGTGCAACCATTCAGCCGTATATAAGGGGGGAGTACGTTGCGGCAGGAGAATCAGATGATTATTGGACTGATGAGAATCGTCTGCAAAAACAAGCAGATTTCTTAGACTGTCATCCTGATTATATAGCGGTCGGATGTAATTTTTATAATGTTGATCCAGAAGGGCGTAATCCATACGTTTCCATGTTGCGTTGGCAGGTCAATCGCACATACACATTAAAAGATTATAAGAGATTGGGGATGACCATTCATGGAAATACTCTGATGAAGAGAATGACGAATATAAAAAATGACGAGCGTTATGCTAAATTGTGGAAATCCGCTCCAACCATGGGAGACATCATTATACGTTGTCTGCTATACGACCAGGGTAAGATTTTCGTACTGCCAGAGGTGATGCATGCACACCGTATGGGGGCACAGGACAAGACCAGCTTTTTTGTCGCAAACCAGACAAGGGCAATTGAAATGAGTTACATGTATTGTAATATTGTTGATGCCATCAACGAATATTTTGATGGAAAACACGATGTGTCTATTTTGAAGGCTAACAGGACCGGGGGCATCATATTGCAATCATTGATGGGACATAGCAAACTTGACAAGAAAGAGTTTAAGGCCTACATGAAGACCCTACCATGGAACATTCAACTATGGTCTTATGAGCGATGCATACAGAAGTTGCTGCGTGGCATCGGGCATAGGATAGGTCGTAAGCTGAATCTCTTTTACAAATTGGGCAATGGCTCAAAGCAAGGTTAAGAAGGGCATTTTCTGGCGCACACTGGAAGGCATTGGCGTTCAGGGCATGCAGTTCATCATCCAAATGGTGCTGGCCCGTCTGCTAATGCCTGAAGACTTTGGCATCATTGCCATCCTCAACATCTTTGTCAACCTTGCCACCACATTTGTTTATAACGGATTAGGGGCTGCGGTGTTGCAGCGCAAGAATCCTGAAGATATTGACTTTGCCACCGTTTTCTGGGTGGAGAATTGCATTGCTTGGCTGATGTATGCCATTATCTTTGCATCGGCGCCATACATAGGAGATTTTTATGACAATCCTGCCATTTGTATCTACCTACGCGTGTTTGCTTTGACCTTCATTATTAGTGTGGTTGGGTCGATAGAGACCACGGTGCTACGCTCACGAATGGACTTCAAATCCAGCTTTATTGCCAACTTTACAGGCATTTTGTGTCAGGGAGGTGTCGGCATAGGCTGTGCACTCATGGGACTTGGCGTTTGGAGCCTGATCTTCTCACAGATTGCCTATCGCATTGTCATTGTGGTGCTGCTGTGGTATTTCGCCCGCTATTTGCCAAAGCTCATCTTCTCCTGGCAGCGGTTGAAAGAGTTGTTCGGCTTTAGCTGGAAGCTTTTTGTTGGGTGGATCATTGGAACGGTTTATCATGACCTGTTCTCGCTCATCATCGGCAAAGTCTATAATGAGCGCATTTTGGGCTTCTATGCCAAGGGCAACAGCATACCCTATGTGATGAACCGCGTGATAACCCAGGTGACAGGATCGGTGATGTTCCCAGCAATAGCCAAGAATCAGGACGATCTAAGGATAGTGAAAAGCCAAACACGACAGATGCTTTCGCTCAGCGTGGCGCTCGTGTTTCCCATGATGGCCGTGCTGGCTGGAGTGGCAAACTCTGTGGTGCGGTTGGTGCTGACTGACAAATGGTTGCCAGCTGTGCCCATCATCCAAATATTCTGTATGCCAGCTGCCATCAGCGTCATCAGCAATGCCAATATGCAGACATTCAATGCGCTTGGTAGGTCTGACGTGTTCCTGCGGTTAGAGATGATCAAGCGCAGCATTACGATTCTGCTGGTATTAATACTGTCGCGCATTGACTTTTACTTGATGCTATACAGTATAGCCGTGATGGGCGTTGTGGATTTGAGTATCAACACCTATTTCAACAAGAGGCTGGTGAATTACCCTGCACGTGAATATTGGGGCGACTTGCTGCCGGGAACTTTTGTTTCACTGTTGATATTTGGTTGTATCGTCAGTTTCAACTACGCGATAGAAAACTTAGCTGTTCGTTTGGCTTTACAGTTGGCAGTGGCTGCCGCCATCTATGTCTACCTGCTTTTTGGCGGTAAGATGAAAAGCTTCACAAAACTCAAAGATATACTTTTGTCGTATATACAGCGTAAATAGCGTAATGACACAAAAAAAACTTCTTTACGAGGTGTCTATTATTCGTCCCCTCGTTATTTCTCTATTGGTAGTGACTCATTCAATGGCATTCTTCAACGGTGGTTGGAGAGTGCCGACTGGAGTAGAACATGTTGAAGTATACAGATGGTTGAGTGCCTTCATTGCAGGCTTTCGCATTGAGACAATCGCACTGGTAGCAGGCTACGTATTTGCATTTCAATCCATTGATTTGCACCGCAAGTACGATTTCTTGCCCTTCGCACGAAAGAAAATTAAACGCCTGCTAGTTCCTGCCATGATTTTCGGTACGGCTTACTATTTCATCTTCTTGTATGGCCGTGAGAGCTTTTCTATTGGTGGTTTCCTCATGAAACTGCTCTCAGGCGTTGGCCATCTCTGGTTTCTGCCAATGCTGTTTTGGTGTTTTCTATGCATCTGGCTAATTGATAGGAAACAACCCTCGGAGAAACACCTGCTTGGTGTGCTTGCCATGCTGTCTATGATTCCTATTCCTGTGCCATTGCCCTTTGGTTTCCACCGTTTCTTCCACTTCATGTTCTATTGCTATGCAGGTTATCTGCTCTATGCTCATAAGGAGCAGGTGCTGGCCAGACTGATGAATGCGAAGAGCATCTGCTGCCTTTTTATGATATATATTGCGCTGGTAGTGATTGAGTTGACGGTTGTTAGCAATATTAGGGGGGGCAAAGATGAGCTTTCCATTTTGTCGGCACTCCACTTTTGCCTGTCCTATGCTAATCGCTTTGTTTATTCTTGTTGTGGCATACTTGCACTTTGGCTCTTTGTTTGCCAATGGACAACGAAGGTCGGATTCACCCCCAAAGAGTGGGTCATCAATGCGAGCAAGTATTGCTATGGTGTATATGTTTATCATCAGTTCATCATGTACTACTTGTATGAGTTTACATCCATGCCCCAGCATGTCAGTTCGTGGTTTATTCCTTTTGTCGGACTATTAGTAACCTTTCCACTTTCCTACCTGTTGACTTGGCTGTCATTAAGGAGTAGAATCGGTCGATATTTGATAGGCTGAATATAAATACAAATGATATGAAAATACTGATTGCAGGCGATTTGGTTCCCAACCATCGCCTGGCTACTATGGTTGACGAGGGTGACGTTGGTGACATCCTTTGCAACATTAAGCCATTTACTGACGTGGCAGACTATAGCATGGTGAATCTGGAAGCTCCCATTGTGATTCATTCCACTTCTGCCATAAGAAAAAAAGGACCTGCACTGAAGACTGGTAAACAGGTGCTACAACTCATTGCAAATGCCGGTTTCGGAGCCGTAACGCTGGCCAACAACCACTTTCGTGACTATGGGCAAATCGGTGTTGAAGACACACTGGCGACGCTGGACGGGGGGCATATAGAACACGTTGGAGGCGGCATCACGCTCAAAGAGGCACAAAGGCCACTGGTGAAAGAACTTTGCGGTGGAAAGGTCGCACTCGTGAACGTGTGCGAACATGAGTTTTCTATTGCAACTGAACAGAATGGTGGTTCCAATCCCATTGATGTCGCAGATGTGTACCACCAGATAAAGGCGGTAAAGAAGCAGGCCGACTATGTTGTGCTGATAGCACATGGCGGACACGAGCATTTCCAATATCCAAGTCCAAGGATGAAGAAATGGTACAGGTTCTTTGTCGATGCTGGGGCCGATGCCGTGGTGAACCACCATCAGCACTGTTTCAGCGGATATGAGGTGTATTGTGGTAAGCCGATATTCTATGGACTTGGCAATTTCTGCTTTGACAAGGAGAATTGTATCCATACCATCTGGAATGAAGGCTACTGGGTGGTGCTTGATCTTAGCCAAGACAAGATAGGCTTTGAAATTAAGCCATACTCGCAATGTGAAGAAGAGGTGGGAGTGTTTCACATGGAAGGGAAAAGGAAAGATGATTTCTGGAAACGGATGAATAAGATAAACCAAGTGATTGGCAATAATGAAAAACTGTGTGCTGTCTACAAAGCGTTTCTCAGAGAGAAGAAAAGGGAGATACTCACAGTTTTCGGGCCAACGGGTAACCGCTATATCAATGCCCTGATACACAGAAAACTTTTACCATCGTTGCTATCGAGAGGAAAAGCGGCTGATATATATGACTATCTGAGTTGCGAAGCTCACCGTGACATTTCACGATGGGCATTGGCAGAATATATAAAGACTTATTTTTAAGTGGATTATGATAAAAATTGTGTTTCTGATAACTGCCTGCAAGAAGAGCGGACCTGTGCAGCAGATGCTGAACATAGCCAAGCATTTGGACAAGAGCAGTTTTGAGCCATACCTCGTAACATTGTACCCTGAACCTGATGCTGAGAGCCTGCTCGAAAAGTATCTACCATATATGAAGCATCATTATGTTCCTACAGGAAAGCTGGCCTTAATGACAGGCAAGGACTGTGAACTTAGAAGAATGCTGGAAGAAATACAGCCGGGCGTAATACATTCGTTGGGTGTGTTCCCTGATTTCGCTGTGAGTAGGATGAAGAAGTGGAAACAGATTATCACTCTGCGCAACTTTGTGTATGAGGACTATCCTGCTAAGTTCGGATGGTTAAAGGGAAACATTCTTGCAAAACTGCACCTGTATGCGATGAAACATACGAGCAAGACGGTGGCCTGTTCAGAAAGCCTGACAAGAATCTATAGCGAGAAGTTGAAATTGAACTATGACTTTGTGCGTAATGGGGTGGATGTAGAGCAATACAAAACGGCGACTAAGGAAGAGAAAATGGCAGTCAAGGAAGAACTAGGCATTTCCGTTAACGAATTTGTCTATGTATATACAGGGCAAATGATAGAGAGGAAGAATGTGGAGTTTCTGCTTGAGACATTTGCAAACAGTTTTAAGGGAAGTGATGTATGCTTGTTGTTGCTTGGTGGTGGTGAAATGCTGGACGCATTAAAAGAAAAATACGGAAAGGTGGCTAATATTGACTTTAGAGGAAACATAAACAATGTGAATCACTATTTGAAAGCATGTGATGTATATGTATCTACAAGTAAGTCGGAGGGATTGCCCAATGGCGTTTTGGAAGCAATGGCGACGGGACTTCCTGTAGTGTTGTCGGATATAGAACAGCATTTGGAGATTTACAATGTGGATAAGGGTATAGGCTATGTGTATCAGCAAGGAAATGCAGACGAGCTGGCTCAACGACTTCAAGAGATAAGAACACGTGCAGAAGGAATGGGAAAGGCTGCATACGATTGTGCGCATCAGCATTTCAGCGCGAATAGAATGAGTAAACAGTATCAAGAACTATATAAGCAGATAGCAGAACAATGAGTTTAGAACAGAAGATAAACTACCAGTTGAACAAGTATCCTGGTATAAAGAAATATATCAAAAGGGGATATCAGAGACTGATGTATTCTCTTTCTGACAAGATTAAGTCAGAAGGGAATATAGTAAGGATTTCACCAAATGATCCAGACTATGAGTATTTCTTCGGATACTACGATAAGAGTCCCTGGGATGCTTTGGGACGGTATATGCTCTGTTTGCGGGCGAAGGACACGTGGAGTGAGCCAGACCCTCTTGGCGAAGCGGAGATACTCGTGTTGGATACTTCCGATGGGAATTCTTTCAGAGTGATAGCCAAGACGCTTACATGGAATGTGCAGCAAGGATGTATGGCGCAGTGGCTTGGGCCGGACTTTTCGTCACACATATTATATAATGATTTGAGGGATGGAAAATACTGCTCTGTAGTACTTGACGTGAAGAGCGGAAAAGAACGGGTTTTACCAATGCCTGTATATACTGTGTCCACAGATGGCAAAACTGCATTGTCACTTGACTTCTCTCGGTTACACTCGCTTCGTTTGGGCTATGGCTATGCAGCTCTGCCAGAGTTAACGAAGGGAGTTGCTTTGCCTGACAAGGCATGCATCTGGCGAATGGACATTGAGACATGCGAGGTAACACCACTTCTGAAATATTCGGACTTTGCGCGTTTTCAGCCACGGCCAGAGATGCAAGAGGCGGGAAGTGTGCATAAAGTGAATCATATTATGATTTCACCTAACGGCAAGCGCTTCATGGTGCTATATCGATGGTTCTGCGGACAGCGGAAATATACAAGACTGATGACCTGCAATGTAGATGGCTCAGATATGTATGTCCTCAGTGACGATGACATGGTAAGCCATTGTTACTGGAAAAACGATGAGGAGATTCTAGCCTTTGAGCGAAAAAAGGAATTTGGACCAGGTTTCTACCTAATGAGAGATAAGACACAGGAGTGGCAACACATCTGGTCTCAATTGAGCAATGACGGACATCCCAGTTACTGTCCTACGGATAATAGCTTGGTGGTTTTTGACACCTATCCCAGCCGTTCACGAGTACAGGAAGTGAAATTAGGACGAGACAATGATCACGAAGGAAAGAGCGTGCGAGTGATAGCCAAGGTGTTCTCTCCATTTAAATACGACAATGACACCCGCTGCGACTTGCATCCTAGATGGAGCAGAGACGGCAAACAGATTTGCTTCGACAGCGTGTTTGAGGGACATAGGGGGCTATATGTGATTAATGTCGATTCCGAATAATATGTTTCTTAATTCGTAAACTTATTTAATGAATACGAAAATAGCGGTTGTCTTGCCTGTCTATCATAAAGATAAGGTGGAATATATTCGGCTATCAGTGGATAGCATTTTAGGACAGACCTATAGAGATGTGAAGGTTTTTGTTGGCGTGGACGGTCCTGTAGGAGATGACGTCAAGAATTGTATGTTAGATTATGAAAACGACAAACGGGTGCAGGTAGAATGGTTTGAAGAGAACCGCGGATTGGCCTGTGTGCTAAACGATTTGCTGAAACTGTGCTTTGAAGAGGGGTTTGTGTATATTGCTCGCATGGATGCGGATGACATTTCTGAAACAACCCGTTTGGAGAAACAGATGACGTATCTGGAAGCAAATCCAAAAATAGATGTTGTTGGTGGAGCCATAATGGAAATTGATGAAAAGGGAAACAGTAGGAATAAAACGATTGTTTACCCTGAGTCGCCAGAAGAATGTCGGATATTTTTCTCAAAACGCAATCCTCATGCGCATCCTGCAGTGTTGTTCCGCAAGTCTTTCTTCGACAAACTGAATGGCAAAAAGTACCGTTCGGAATATAGACAGAACCAAGATACAATGCTTTGGTTCGATGGTATGAAGGCAGGGACACTGCATTCCAACATACCTGATGTTGTGCTGAAATTCCGAATGACAGACACCATGTTCAAGAAGCGTAGGAATGGATGGGCTTTTGCTAAGAAGCAGTTCCAAGATAGGTTGATGATTAACAAAGGCCTGGGCTATGGTTTCGGTGCAGATGTTTATGGATTTGCTATGTTCTGCATGCTGATTTCACCAGCTTGGGTGAAGAAGATAGCTTATAGAGTTTTTAGATAGCCATGAAGTTGAAGCATCAGTTTTTCAATTTGTATAGGGAGTATGTTTGGTTGTTGTCGCGCTTGGGTAAGAAGGTATTCCTTGGTTCGGCTGAAAACAGTTTATACATCATTACAGTAGCATATAACCATGCAAAGCTGATAGAGAAGCAAATTGAACTGGTGAAAAAATATGTGAAGGACGAAAACTATAGACATGTGATAGTTGACAACTCTCCCCAAAAGAGTGTGCGCAAACAGATAAAACAGATATGTGAGCACGAAGGTGTTGATTATATAAGCGTGCCGCTTTTCATAGATAAACAGATTTCTCATAAACTGTTTGGAAACGGATTGTCGCATGGCGCAGCGCTAAACTGGATGTTCTATCATGTCCTGGTGCCTAATCAACCGGCACTTTTTGCTCTGCTTGATCATGATGTATTACCCCTGAAGGCTTTTTCACTTAAGGAGAAACTAGGATTATGTGATTTCTATGGTGTGGAACGCAATATGGGTGTGGGATGGTATCTTTGGCCAGGGTGGTGCATCTTTAAGTATGATGTAATAGAGAAATGCAGGCCGAACTTCCTTCCTGTTTTTGTAGATGGGGTGTATCTTGATTCTGGAGGAGGTAATTATAAACGGTTTTATAGCCAATATTCATTGAAGGATATTGACTTCCCTGAGGTCAAAACAAAACGTGTAAAGCAGACGGAAGGACTATTTAAGCATGATGATATTTATCATGGAGACTGCTTGCAGTATATTGACCATGCTTGGCTTCACATCATTAATGGGTCGAATTGTGCTCATATCCCTGGAAAAGAAGAATATGTTGATTATGTCTTAGATAATCTGGAGAAATATAGCTAACTATACAAGGAGTTGCAGAATGGTTATGATGAATGATAGAAATGAAATATGCCATTATTGAAGCTTTTTTTGAATTGCTGAGAGCCGGGCTTTGGGAGAACGATGCTCGACTCTCGCAATTTGGAGAAATAGATTATAAAGAGGTGATGCGGCTCGCAGAGGAACAGTCGGTAGTAGGACTAATTGCTGCGGGCATTGAACACGTTATAGAAGAGAAGGTACCTCAGAACGTGTCACTACCACTTATAGGCAGAACGCTACAATTGGAACAGCAGAACCAGGCGATGAACAGAATAATTGCCCGCTTGGTAGATAATATGCGTAAAAAGAACATATACTCGCTGCTACTGAAAGGACAAGGAATAGCACAATACTATGAACGGCCTTTGTGGAGGGCTTGTGGTGATATAGATTTCTTGCTTAGTAATGAGAACTATGAAAAGGCAAAGGATTATTTGTTGCCTTTAGCATCATCTGCAGAGAATGAGTATGCATATAACCATCACCTCGGAATGACTATTGAGGGTTGGGTGGTTGAACTGCATGGCTCGTTGAGAAGTGGGCTTTCGTCAAGGGTTGACAAGGTGACGGATGAAATCAAGAAGGATGTGTTCTATGGAGGTAATGTACGTTCCTGGATGAATGGAAAATCGCAGGTGTTTCTACTCGGCATAGATTGTGATGTAATCTTTGTTTTTACTCATTTCCTGAAGCATTTCTATAAAGAAGGCTTGGGCCTTCGACAAGTCTGTGACTGGTGCAGGCTGCTATGGACTTACAAGGATTCACTGAATCACAGATTGTTGGAATCGCGGATTAAAAAAGCAGGATTGATGACAGAATGGAAAGCCTTTAGCGCTTTTGCTGTTGAATATCTTGGAATGCCAAGCGAAGCGATGCCATTTTATTCGGCCGATGAGAAATGGAAGAGAAAAGCTGACAAGATATGTGCGTTTATCCTTGAAGTCGGAAATATGGGTCATAACAGGGATATGAGTCATTTTGAGAAATATCCCTATCTGGTACGTAAGACATGCTCAATGGGGCGCAGATGTGGTGATTTGATTCGCCATGCAAGGATATTCCCATTGGATTCACTGAGGTTCTTCCCTAGAATAATGTTTAATGGGCTGAGGAGTGCGGCGAGAGGGGAGTAAATTTTTACTTAGGTTTTTAATAACAAAAATAGAAATGAAGAACTGTTTACCATATAATAGGCTCAGTGACTCAAAGACCAACGAAATAAAAAAAGGTACGCGCCCTCACACGCACGAGAGCGCGTGCGCGTGGAATTTTTCTATCAAATTTAATAAATTGCCTACACTAAAGCGTAACTTTCTGGCTGTCAACGGCATTTTTAGTGTAGGCAACTTCAGACTAGTGTAGGCAAATTGGAGGGTAAATAACCATAACGATAACCTTAACTGAGTGCGCACACAGATAGCACAGATGGTTTTTCTTTAACACGAATGGCCACGAATTGAACACGAATTATCCGTTAATTGATTATGGTTATAAATAAGGAATAGGCTGATGAACTGAGTACTAAGGCTTCATGCGTCTTTAAAAAATTTAGTATTTTTTATCTCTGTTTTTTCCTGCTATATGGAATAAAAGTTGTATTTTTGCAGCGCAATATATAAAAGTTTAAGTGCTATGTGTACGTTGAATGTTAAGATGGATGACTGGGTGGTAAACCGGATGAGGCCGCTGTTCGATGGCGATAAAGCCATGAATATGTGGATTGAGACCGTGTTGCATAAGGCCATGGTGGATTATGCTGATGAAGTAGAATCGAGAAACAGGAAGGTGATGGAATCCAAGATATTCTTGGAGCGCCTGGAAGCACTTAAAAACGACCCTGAGGGCTTTTTCAAGATGGGCGGCATATTTGGAAAGGTTAGTGACGATTTCTCGTGGGATGATCTGCGGGAAGAGGCCATGTTTGAAAAATACGGGGTATGAACATTCTTCTGGACACAAATGTGATATTGGAGTATTTCGCTGTTCGCGAGAGATACTGCATAGCTAAGCGTCTTGTTGACCATCTTCGTGACGAAGGTGATGCTTTGTTTATGTCGGTTGGCAGTTTTTATACAATAATTTTCCTTGTGGACAAAATGCTTCGAAAGCAGATGGGCTTGCAAGGCGTAAGCAGGGTGAATGCCTTACGTGTTATCATGGAGCGGATACTTGCCACAATTGCTGTTGCCGAGCATGACAAGGAATCGCTGCTTCGTGGTGTGAGGAACATGCAGTTCAAGGATATTGAAGATAGCTGTCAATTAGAACAGGCCAAGAAGGCTTCCTGTGAACTGCTGCTTACATTCAATATTTCCGATTATCCTAGTGATGCAGACTCTGGGGTGACGGTGCTCTCTCCCGAGGAGTATCTCGATTCTTACAAGGCATTTATTTGACTTCTTATGAAGATGAGATGATTTCCGAATATGTGGCGAGAAGCCGAAGGATACAGCTACGTCTGGTTCCTGCTACAAAATGTGCCTTTGGTGTGCTAGTAGAAAGAAATTATTTGATTATTACGGTTCCATCTACAAAATATTGTAAATCAATAAATTATAATTAATTTACCTCTACTTTGCCTCTACTTATTGTCTACTTTGCCTCTAAATAATGTCTACTTGTTGTCTACTGTTCCTCACGAGTGGCTACGGGGCCGAGATTTTTGAAAAGGAGGGCGTGTTTTTTGAAAAGGAGGCCACGATTTTGAATGGAGTCTGTGGAGGAAGAATGGAAGTAAAGTAGAAGCAAAGTAGAAGCAAAGTAGAAGCAAAGTAGAGGCAACGTAGATGTTAAAGAATGAAAGATTGCTCTCGTAATACTAATTAAATCAGTAACTTGGCGAGCAATAATCATGAATCTAGTAGAGGGAAGATTACAGATTCAAGTTCTGCAGGTCTCAAATAAACGCAGAGTCGCAGAGAAAAAGAGACTATCACAGCAGATATGGAAGGATCCTGAGAGCAGCACAGCTGCTGCAGAGCACGCAAAGACAAGGCGGACGCCTCTGCGTCTTCTGACAAATGCATTTGGAAGAAGGGAAGCCTTTACTGACGAGGTTTATGATTTCTGATTTGAAGTTATGATTTCGACGGGAAAACAATAAAGTAGTTTATTTTTTATAACAATAAGGTCATCGCATGGGCGGTGACCCTTTGTTGGTTTGCAGTATGACATTGAAATGGATATTCGACAGGGTGGTGGCATTCATCGGACTGCTTTTCCTTTGGCCTGTGCTGCTCATAGTGGCGATTATGGTGAAGATAAAAATGCCCGGTGGACCAGCGTTTTTTGTTCAGAAACGGGTGGGTAAGGACGGTAAGCTGTTTAACTGCCATAAGTTTAGGACAATGAGGGTGAAGAACGGGAACGGAAACGTCAACGGGAACGGGAACGGAAACGTCAACGGGAACGGGAACGGGAACGAAAACGAGAACGGGAACGGGAACGAAAACGGGAACGAAAACGGGAACAAGAATAACGGGTGGTCGACTGTTTCTGTGGCAGGGGATAGCCGCATAACGCCTTTTGGGGCTACGTTAAGGCATTATAAACTGGATGAGCTGCCTGGGCTATGGGATGTGCTTATTGGGAATATGAGCTTTGTGGGGCCAAGACCTGACGTGCCGGGATATGCTGACCAGCTAGAAGGTGATGACCGACGGGTGTTGAAGTTACGACCTGGTATCACTGGGCCGGCGACGCTGAAGTATCGTCTGGAGGACGAATATCTTGCCAATGCTCGAGAGCTTGTAGCAAAGCTACTCAACGATAACCATAATGATAACATGGGGTCGCTTTGCTCAAAATCTCAAGATAATTATCCAGAAAATCATTCAACACAGTTAAGGATAACATTAGCGTCACTTGACAAAATGACGGATCAGGAGGTGGCAGAGTGGTATAATGACCATGTGATATACCCAGACAAAGTGAGACTGAATCTGTATTATCTGGATCATTATTCGTTCGTCAAGGATATCCAGATGATAGTCTGCACGGTGCTGGGGAAGAAGATGAGATATGCGGGGGAAGAAATCTAACCTTAACGATAACCTTGACCTTGACTGATTATGGCTGGCGCAAGAAATTTTAGGGAGTACCCTGTATGGAATGAAGCTGTCGACTATGCCACCTGTGTATATAAGGTGACAGGTCAAATGCCTTGGTTTGAGAAGAAGGGTCTTTGCAATCAACTTCAAAGGGCAGCTGTTTCTATCAGTTCAAATATAGCGGAAGGAGCTGCACGATCTTCTGATGCTGACTTCGCTCACTTTCTGGACTTCGCATTAGGCTCAGCATTTGAGGTTGAGACACAGTTGAAGATTGCAAAGAATGTGGGGTATTTTGATAACCTTAACGATAACCTTGACGTTAACTTTCAAGAGCTAATGGATAAGATTTATAGTATTGAGAGACAATTAAACGCATTGATGTCTTCAATTCGTAAAGGTTAAGGTTATGGTTAAGGTTTTAAGAGTTGTCTGGCAGTTCTGCAGCTATGTTTTTTGGCCGCAGCGTAGGATAAATTCCTGAATATATGGATTTACGAATCTAAGGAGCTATGGTATATTTTTCTGAAATATTTGGAGTTGAAGAGAGGGCGCTGGATGAATACGGTGCTATCAATATATCATTGCTGAATGATATTCCTTTGTTCATCGACCCGTTCCTCTTGTATGCCAGTGAGAAGCCTGAGTATAAGGCACTGCATGAAGGGATAATTGATTATCTCATTTTTCTTCGAGGAAAGGCTATGCAAGGAGTTGTTTCAAAGTCGAAGATAATGAGATGGTATTGCTTTCGTGAGGTGAAACAGAACTGGCTCGGATATAGTGAAACGGGCAATGGTGGCAGTGGGTTAGGGCCTGATTTCGGAGAATCAATGACAAGGAATATCTGTGGTGTTTTTCAGAACCTGCGTAATGAGGATATTACTGAAACATCACACTTGGAAAAGTTGTGTTTGTTCAGATCCGGTGTTGGAAGAGACAATGTGAGCGATTTTACTTGCAATCTAATCAAGGACTATCTGCTACAATATACAGAAACGTTTGCCCGTCATTATTTGAACCCAGCACAATGCAGAGATATTTCTGTAGAGAAAGTCTATTTCGACTATGAACATGAAACGTGGAGGCCGAAAAATTTCTATCTTCCTTATTTCAATGATGACTTCGTGCTGTTGACTCCAAAAGATATCTTGACAAAGGATGAGAACTGGATTAACTTTTGCGATATGCGCCAGAGATTTCTTTCCGTTATTACAAGTCTTCCAAATGAGGAATTGCGAGATCAAATTAATGATGTTTATAGAAAGGCAATACCTAACAGAGCTACGCAAAAAGATATCAATGCAGCAGTTTCTGCCACAGTCAACAGATACCCTCTGTTGATGGATTATTATATTAAAATTAAGGAGGAGAATAAGGACGAGGCGAAGGATGCTTCTACAAACATCGTCTCTGATGCCGATAGGATGTTTATCAGGAATATCCAGCACTTGATATCAATCCTGTATAAAGATACCACTTTCTATGATGAAGTGGCTATTGGCTCATACGAGGCTTCTAAAAGAAGGGTGATGTTCTTGAAACATATTATAGAGGATTGTGATGGATATAAGCTCTTCTATGATAATAATGGGAAGCCAGTTAAGAAAGAAAAGGATTTGCAGTTGCTCTTCAAGTTTACTTGGTTTGGAACAGCCTTTGACGTAAATGCAGAAGCCAATAATGGAAGAGGGCCTGTTGATTTCAAGGTCTCTTATGGTGCTTTTGATAAAACACTAGTCGAGTTTAAACTGGCAAAAAATACGAAGCTGAAGCAGAACCTCATGAATCAGGTCGGTATCTATGAGCGTGCAAATGATACTAATCAGAGTATGAAGGTAATTCTTTACTTTTCGAAATCTGAGTTCTTAACCGTTCAAAGAACGTTGAAGCAGCTGCATTTGGAAAACAACGAGAATATCATCCTTATAGATGCTTGCAATGACAAGGTGTCGGCATCTAATGTAAAAAGTTAGTGATATGACTCAAGATGAGAGGTGGTTGTTGTGATATGATGAGGTCTTGACGTTTAGTGAGACCAATAAGCGAAATCCATCCAAGCATGTGGATGAGGAGCGAAACATGGCCAATTACCTCAAACAAACAAGGAAACTGATAAATGTCGGTTTGCTGGAAGCAGAACGTGTTGAGGCGTTTCAGAAGTTGCTGGAGCTGATGGAGAAATACATGAGAAAGAATCAGTATGAATGAATACTTAAAGTGGCGAGTATAATATGCAAAATGATATACCAAAGAGTGTTTTAAAAGAAGTAACAGGTGCAGCTATACAGGACGCTTTTGTTGCTTTGGCTACCGTTGCTGGCTTTCCAACTGCGGTTCTTGCAGCACCATTTGCAAAAGGGCTCGTATTAGGTTTGGTCGAGAACTGCTTTAACGACTGTGCCCAAATGACTCTTTCTAAAAATGAGAAGAAGAAACTCAATCGCTGTTTCGAGGTGGCTCTGCAAACATTCAGGGAACAAGCAGAACAGGATGGTGTAGTGGCATGGGAATTAAATATAGACCCATCATATTTTGATTATGCATACGAGGTTGCTGAACATGCAACTCTGGAGTCAATACGTCAAAGCGAGAAAAAGAAGATAGATGTTATAGGACGTTATTACGGTAAGCAGTTTTATAAAGGTAATACCAACTGGCAAGATATGCATCAGGTTATAACGATGGCTGGGAATTTAACTTTCCGACAGATCGTCATGATTCGTTTGATAAACGAAGGGTTTAAAGATCTTGATGGGAAAATGTTTATCAGCAATGAGGCCGCTTGTGTTGAAGTTAATCGGTTATTGGACTATGGTATATGGCAGACAGAAGGTACTACGTTTGGCACTAACGATTCATGGATGATTCAGCTCGATAGTCTCATCCCTACCTATTATACAGAGAAAGTATGTGATGCATTGATGCTTGAAAAGTTGTCGGATGATGATATACAGATTGTTATCGAGACCTTACATTTAACGGCTGAAGGCTCTCCTCAGACAATGCTTACTGAAGATGACTATAAGGCCCAAACAACTTGGCATGTGGAAGGGGAGAAATTGATTCTGCCAGACGGAAAGACTTTTGGGGGTGACCCAGATGAGGATATGTTCCTTTTTGATAAAATAAGAGGTAAATAATCCTGCCGGATGATAATCGGGCAGACACCTATTTCGGTGGAGGCAATGTGATTGAAAATCTCTTTGCATCCAGGGCGAGAGGGTGGGGATTAAAAAGATGTAAGAAGTCTGGAGTAAGAAGTAAGATAGGTCGGTCTTCGACCTGAAAATTATAAGAAAAACAATTTGAAAAATTAATCAAAAAATATTATGTCTGAAAGGAAACGAATCTATCTTTGTCTGGCGCACATGTCGGACAAGGGATGGGAACAGAAGTATATCAAAGAGGCGTTTGACACGAACTGGGTGGTGCCGCTTGGGCCGAATGTGAATGCGTTTGAACACGACCTCGAAGAGTTCGTTAACGGGAACGGGAACGGGAACGAAAACGGGAACGTCAACGGGAATGGGAACGGGAACGAAAACGAAAACGGGAACGGGAACGGGAACGGCGAAGGGGTTTCGAACACGAATCTTACTAATAACACGAATGGACTCGCTAAGCGAGTGGTGGCGCTGAGCGCTGGAACAGCGGCGGTGCACCTGGGACTGCTGGCATGTGGCGTGGGGCCTGGCGACGAGGTGATAGTGCAGAGCTTTACGTTCTGCGCATCGTCGCACCCCATCACTTACCTTGGGGCTACCCCGGTGTTCGTGGACTCGGAACGGGAGACGTGGAACATGGATCCTGCGCTGATGGAGGTGGCCATCAAAGACCGCATCGCCAAGACGGGCAAGAAACCGAAGGCGATCGTACCGGTGGCACTGTATGGTATGCCGTATAGGATTGACGAGATCATGGAGATAGCTAATCGCTATGGCATTCCTGTGATTGAGGATGCTGCCGAGGGCTTCGGCTCGCGCTACAACGGACAGGTGCTGGGTACGTTTGGCGACTATGGCGTGCTGTCGTTCAACGGTAACAAGATGATTACCACGTCGGGTGGCGGTGCGCTGATTTGTCCGGACAAGGAGGCCTGGCAGAGGGTGATGTGGCTGGCTACGCAGGCTCGTGAGAGCTATCCTTACTATCAGCATGAGGCTATAGGGTATAACTACCGCATGAGTAACATCTGCGCTGGTATCGGTCGCGGTCAGATGACCATCGTCAAGGATCATATCGCCCACCACAAGCATGTGCAGAGACTGTATGAGGAACTGCTGAAAGACGTGAAAGGAATTCAAGTCCACAGTCAGCCAAGCCTCACCCCCTGCCCCTCCCCTGAAGGGAAGGGGAGTGTACCCGTTTATGACAGTAACTACTGGCTGTGTACGATTACCATTGATCCTGAAGTGAAGATAAAGGGTCAGGAGAATGCGTATAAGAGCATCATCACTGGTGCTGTGGGGGGCGCTGCGGGTGTCATCCATGCTGCTGACACGGCCATAACCGACTGTCAGCCGAATGACAATGTGGAGGCGCTGCGCGTGGCGCTTGATGCTGCTGGCATCGAGGCTCGTCCCGTTTGGAAACCGATGCACAAGCAGCCGGTGTATAAGAACGCTCCTGCATACGTGAACGGTGTGAGCGAGGATATATTTAAAATAGGTATGTGCCTGCCTGCCGGGCCATACGTCACTGACGATGATGTGAAGTATATCGTGGAAACCATCAAGAAGAATACATGATACTCCGATAAATTCTGATTAAGGAGCCATGGCTTGCTACTGTATTTTAAACTGCTCAGTAGTAGCTGTGGCTCCTTTTTTTGTTTGGCTATTATATGAAGATACTGAGAGCTGTCTGGCACTTCTGTAGCTTCTTGTTTGTTCCACAATGGGGAAGCTCACGGAGAAAGAAACGGTTTCCAAGAGACGCATAAATGCTGTACACAGCCATCAAGGACAGAGTGATGACCGTCTTTAATCCCATACGTTTCATCTGATGTAATTTGCCACCGTGCCTAGCGGCTTTCATCTTCTTGCGGCACATTTCAGCCAGCTGCGGATTCGTGGTTTCCAGATAGCGCAGGGCATAGCGACGGCCTAGCTGCCGATAGTCCTCACTGCTGAAATGGAGATTGTCATCGCTGGGCAGGCAACCTTCGGACGACACGACATACGTATTAGGATAGTGGCGGGCAATGTCGTTGATGGTGGGATTGGCATGGCCACAGATGCCGCCATACTCACCGCGTACCACCTCGCCAACGAGCAGGGGAACAGCCGTAGAGTCGAAACGCAGCTCCTGTTGCAGGTCCCGATAGATCTTCCTCAGTGTCTTTCGCCGCCCTAACTCTTGATTTAACACTTTGATGACGGCAAGACGTCAGAAAGACCCTTCCACCTGATGGCAGAAGAGCCTTTCAGCAATGCGGGGACCTGATGTCTTTACACTTTACCCACGATGGGGCTGATATATATATGGGACGTTTTTTCCTCTCGGTTTTATAAAATATTAGAAAGTTTTTCCTCTCGGTTTTGTCAAAAAATAAAGAATTATTCCTCTCGGTTTTATCAAAAAGAATAGAAAATCCTTGTTTACATCAAAGAAAAAGCCTACCTTAGGAAGGCGATGGATGCTATTTGCTTTACTTGCATAGTGAGAAATGCAAAGAGACTTATAAAATATGTGAAAAGAGATGTGTGATTCATGTTTTTTTTGTAACTTTGCACCGAAAATCTATTAAAACGAACTAACAAACATGAAGAAATGCTTATTGGCGCTGCTTTGCTGCGTCGTTTCCACTTTAGGCCTTCAAGCCTCCAACTGGAATGAGACCGTCTATCAGCAAATAGAGCAAAGCATACAGCAACCCCGCATCAGCGGTAAAGACTACCTGATAACCAAGTTCGGAGCCAGCCCCGAAGCCACGGCAGCCCAAAATCAGAAGGCCATACAGCGAGCCATCGACAAGTGCTCGAAAAAGGGTGGGGGACGTGTCATTGTGCCTGCCGGGCAGACCTTTTCCACCGCTGCCCTACACCTGAAAAGCGGCGTCAACCTGGAGATACAGGAGGGGGCCGTGCTGAACTTTGTCTTCGAGCCGGAGCTGTATCCTGTGGTGGAGACATCGTGGGAGGGCCTCGACTGCTACAACCTCTCGCCCTGCATCTATGCCTTTGGCCAGACCGACATCGCCCTCACGGGCAAGGGCATCGTCAACGGCGGCGGCTCGGTAGACACTTGGTGGCCCTGGTCAGGCGCTGCGAGTTACGGCTGGCAGGAAGGCATGGTCAGCCAGAAGAACGAAGCCCGGCCCCGACTGCTGCGCTGCGGCGAGGACGGCGTGCCCATGCGCAATGATCAGGGACAGCCCACGGCCGAGCGCTCCTTCGGACCCAACGACGGACTGCGCCCGCAGCTGGTGTGCTTCAACCAGTGCCAACGCATACTCATTGAGGACGTGACGCTGCTCGACTCCCCCTTCTGGGTCATCCACCCCCTGAAGTCGCAGGACGTCACTGTGCGCCGTGTGCACATCAACAACGCTGGTCCCAACGGCGATGGCTGCGACCCGGAGTCGTGCGACCGTGTGCTCATAGAAGACTGCTTCTTCAACACCGGCGACGACTGCATAGCCATCAAGAGCGGGCGCAACCGCGACGGGCGCGAGCGCGCCATGCCCTCGCAGAATATCATCATACGCCGATGCGAGATGAAGAACGGGCACGGAGGGGTGGTCATAGGCAGTGAGATAAGCGGCGGTGCACGCAACATCTTCGCCCACGACTGCGTGATGGACTCGCCCAACCTCGACCGCGTGCTGCGTATCAAGACCAACTCATGCCGTGGAGGCATTATCGAGGACATATTTATGCGTGACATCAAGGTGGGGCAGTGCCGTGAGAGCGTGCTGAAAATCAACCTCGACTACGAGCACAACGAAATTTGCTGCCGGGGCAACTACCCCACGGTGCGCCGCGTGCTGATGGAGAACGTCAGCTGCCAGAAGTCGAAGTACGGCGTGCAGATAATCGGTCTCAGCGAAGACACCTACGTCTACGACATCGACGTGCGCAACTGCCATTTCAACGGTGTGCAGCAGGGCAACTTCCAGAGCGGTAAGGTGCGCGACGTACGCTTCGACCGCCTCTACATCAATGGCGGGCTGGCCCTGCAGCAGAAGCCCTACAAGCACTACTCGGAGTGGATGACCTACAGCGAGATGAAACGCGTGCCGCAGAGCTATCTCCTCGACTTCTCGTCCAAGCCCAAATGGAGCTATGTCATGGGCATAGAGCTGGAGAGCATGCTCGACACCTATCTGAAATATGGCGGCGAGGACATACGCAAATACTGCCAGATGTATACCGACACGATGATCAACGAAAAGGGTGAGATACGCGGCTACAACATTCTGGACTATAACCTCGACAACATACGCACCGGCCACTTCGTTACCCGCATGTACCAGCAGTGGCCGGAACCCAAGAATAAGCTGGCCATGGAGACCATGATGAAGCAGCTGCAGGACCAGCCGCGCACCGTGGCCGACAAGGTGTATTGGCACAAGGCCATCTATGCCTATCAGGTGTGGCTCGACGGCATCTTCATGGGACTGCCCTACCGCGTGCTCACTGCTCCTATAACTGAGCAGGCTGCGAAGGGAAAGAGAAAGCCGCTTGCCTCTCGCCCATCGCCCATCACCTCTATTTACGACGATGCCGTTGACCAGCTGAAGACAACCTATGCCCGCACACTCGACCCGAAGACCGGACTGAACCGCCACGCCTATGACGAGACGCGCCATGCCTTCTGGGCCGACAGCGTGACAGGACTCAGCCAGCACTGTTGGGGTAGGGCACAGGGGTGGTACACCATGGCCTTGATTGAAGTGCTCGACGCGTTGCCCGAAAACTACCAGCGCCGCAGCGAGGTTATAGACCTGTTGCAGAAAGACTTCGACGCTATACTGAAGTGGCAGGACAAGCAGAGCGGAGTGTGGTATCAGGTGATGGACGCTCCTGGCCGCGACGGAAACTACTTGGAGAGCACCTGCTCGGCCATGTTCACCTACGCCCTGCTGAAAGCCTATCGCAAAGGCTATGTGGGCGCAAAGTATCGCGATGCAGGCATCAAGGCCTACCGCGGCATCATCAACAACTTTATTCGTGTGAACGACGACCTCACCATCTCGCTCACCCAGTGCTGCTCGGTGGCTGGCCTTGGCCCTGCCGCCACGGCTGAGGTGGTGGAAGCCATGAAGCGCGTCAATCCCAAGGGCTCTGTCAAAGAGAACAAGCGGCGCGACGGCTCATACGCCTACTACCTCTCGGAGCCTGTGCGCGACAACGACGCCAAGGGCCTCGGCCCGTTCATCTGGGCCTCGCTCGAGATGGAGCTGCTGGGCTTCAACACCGACAATGTGATGCAGCCCATCGACCGCCAGGCCGTGGTGTCGCGCAACAATCCGGTGGTGCATGAGGCCTCCCCCCTCTCGGCCCTCACCGTGGGCAACGGCCACTTTGCCACGACGGTCGACGTCACCGGCATGCAGTCGTTCCCTTTTGAGTATAGGGGCGGTGTTCCCCTGACAGCCATGTCTGACTGGGGCTGGCATAAGTTCGAAAACACCATGGGCCTCACGCCCTCAGAGAGCGAGAAGTCCTTCAACCTGGGCCACGGCCACCCTGAGGTCTACGCCGTGGAGTACAAGAAGAAAAGCGGCTCGACGACGGCCGGCGGTTCCCCCGCCGACACGCTCGCACGACGCATCGCCGCCACCGAGTACTTCAGAGTGAACCCCCACCGGCTCAACCTGGGCTGCATTGGGCTGGAGCTTTTTGCCAAGGCTGCCGCCACTCCCGGGGCTGCTGCCTCGGCTGAGACAACAAAGACGCCTGTTCCTCTTACCAGCCTAACCGATATTCACCAGGAGCTGAAACTCTACGACGGCATCATTGAATCATCGTTCGCGGTCGAAGGTTCTCCCGTCGAGGTCACCACCGCCGCCATGAACGACCGCGATGCCGTGATCTACCGCATCAAGAGCAAGCTGCTGAAGGATGGAAACGCCCGTGTGAGCATACGCTTCCCCTATCCCACGGGCAAGCATGCCGACGATGCTGCCGACTGGTCGAAGCCAGAGCAGCACACATCGCGAATCATTGACAGCGGAAAGGACTATGCCATCATAGAGCATGTACTCGACAGCACCGTATATTATCTTTCCTTGCGATGGCAGGGCGATGCCACGCTGCAGGAGTGCGAACGCCATTTCTTTGAGCTGGCTACTACTGCTGATGTGCTCATGTTTGAGGCAGCGTATAAGGCTGGCCCAGCAGCCCCCAAAGAGCGTGTGCCTTTTTTCTATGAGCAAAGCCTCAAGGCCGTCATCAAGGCGTGGAACCGCTGGTGGAACGAAGGGGCCATTGTCGACTTCAGCCAGTGCACCGACCCGCGTGCCAAGGAGCTGGAGCGCCGCGTAGTGCTGTCGCAGTACTTGACGCAGGTGAACTGTGCCAACGCACTGCCGCCGCAGGAGACGGGCCTCACCTACAACTCGTGGTTCGGACGTCCGCATCTGGAGATGGCATGGTGGCACCTGGTGGACTTCGCCCTGTGGAACCGGCCCAAGACGGTGGCCACTGTGCTCGACTGGTATAATAAGGTGGCCTACCCCGAAGCTGAGAAGATAGCGCAGCGGCAGGGCTTCAAGGGCGTGCGCTGGATGAAGATGACCGACCCCTGGGCCGGCGAGGCACCGTCGAACACCGGCAGCTTCCTCATCTGGCAGCAGCCACATTATATATATATGGCCGAGGAGATGTATCGCGCCAATCCCACCGCCGCCACACTCCAAAAATACGCTGAGCAGGTGGAGCAGACAGCCGCCTTTATGGCCGACTTTGTAAGCTACGATGCGAAGGCCAAGAAGTATTACCTGCAGGGAGCCACCTCTATGCAGGAGTCAATGTCGAAGGACTTCAGCTACAACCACCCCTTTGAGCTGGCCTATTGGCAGTATGGCCTCAGCACCGCCAATCTTTGGCGCGAGCGCATGGGCAAGGGGCGCAACCCTCAATGGGACAACATAGCCAGCAACATGTCGCCTCTGCCTATGACCAGCGAAGGCATCTACATCGCCGGACTGCCCAAGGGCAAGACGCAGGGCCTTGAAGCCTTCGACCCCTTCGACACGGTGGGCGGCGTAACAGGCGCCGTGGCAGCATCCAGTGTGGGAAGCGGTTTGCCCGCTTCCCCGAGCGCTTCCCCCGCCTCCCCAACCACTTCCTCCGCCTCCAAGGAGTCTTTTGCCGAGAAGTGTCGCAACGACCATCCCGCCGTGCTCGGTGCCTTTGGCCTCCTCCCGGCTTGTTCCGTATGTGGCGATATGATCGCCACCCACGCCACCCTCGACTGGGTGATGAACAACTGGAACTGGGCCACCACCTGGGGCTGGGACTACGGCATGACCGCCATGGCTGCCGCCCGACTGGGCGAGCCAGAGACCGCCCTGAAGGCTCTGCTCATCAACACCCAGAAGAATACCTACCTGACGAACGGCCATAACTTCCAGACCGCCGACCGCCTGCGCATCTACCTGCCCGGCAACGGCGCCCTGCTCACTGCCGTGGCGATGATGTGCGCCGGATGGGACGGCTGCCTGCAGCCCAGCAACCCCGGATTCCCCAGCAACGGCCAGTGGAATGTGCGCTGGGAGGGCCTGCATCGCATGCAGTAATAATATATTGACGTTCCCTCAGCTGCACTATGAGCGCAGCGCCAACCATAGCAACTAACAACAAACAAAAACAAACAAAACAATGAAACGCTTTCTACTAAGTCTGTCATTTATCATTTGTCATTTATCATTTAGCAGCATAGCCGCCCAGACCCCCGCCTTCCCCGGAGCTGAGGGCCACGGACGCTACGTCACCGGCGGACGCGGTGGCAAGGTGGTGCACGTCACCAACCTGAACGACAGCGGCACAGGCTCCTTCCGCCAGGCCGTCAACGGCTCGACGAAGAAGGTTGTGGTGTTCGACGTGGGCGGTGTCATCGCCCTGAAAAGCGACGTGAAGATTGGGGCTAACACCACCATCATGGGGCAGACGGCTCCAGCGCCCGGCATTACCCTGCGCTACTACACGGTGAATCCTAACGGCGACAACATCATCATTCGCTTCATACGCATGCGACGCGGACAGGAGAAGGATGTCAACGACGGTGCCGACGCCTCTACCGCACGCCACTTCACAGGCATCATTCTCGACCACTGCTCCCTGTCGTGGAGCATCGACGAGGTGGCTTCGTTCTATGACAACAACAACTTCACCATGCAGTGGTGCACCATAGGCGAGAGCCTGAACAACGCCGGACACGGCAAGGGCGCACACGGCTACGGCGGAATATGGGGCGGCAAGCTCGCCTCCTTCCACCACAACCTCATCTGCCACGTCAACAACCGCTCGCCGCGCTTCAACGGTGCACGCTACAACTGGGGAGGCTTCACCAACAACCAGCTCTACAGCCAGTACAAATGGCAGAACGCCGTGCAGTCTGAGAACGTAGACCTGCGCAACTGCGTGGTCTACAACTGCGGCAACGGCTGCTACGGCGGCCCCGGCGGCGGACAAGTGAACATGGTGGGCAACTACTTCAAGAGCGGCCCCGCTGGCAGCACCACACAGCTCACCACCGTGTCGACAGCCAACAGCACCACCTCATCTGATAATCATGAGTACTGGGGAATGACCAGCCGCTACTATCTGGAGGGCAACCAGATGAACAGCAGCACCGGCAGCGACTGGAGCTGGATGAACTACGACAACGACGGAACGAACATCATCAACATTAACGGCGAGCGCTACAGCGTAGACACCAACCACTACAACGGCTCGGATGTGAGCTACATCAAGCAGAATGGCAAGGACTATGTACGCATACGCCTCGACGAACCTTGCCCCACGGGCGAGGTGACCACCCATCAGGCTGCCACCGCCTTCAACAAGGTGCTGGCCTATGCCGGAGCCTCGCTCTGCCGCGACAATGTGGATGAGCGCTACGCCGACGAGGCACGGCAGGGCACAGCCACCTACAAGGGCAGCATCACCGGCAAGTGGGGGCGCATAGACAAGGTGAGCGACGTGCAGGGCTACACTGAGCAGAACTTCGGTACGGGCAGCCGGCCCGACGGTTTCGACTACGACAAAGACGGTATTCCCGACGCTTGGGAGACCGCCAACGGACTGAACCCGAGGAACGCCCTCGACGGAGCACTGAAGACCCTCGACCTGGAGAATATCTACTCCAATCTCGAGGTGTACTGCAACTCATTGGTGCAGGACATCGTGCTCGATGGCAATGCCGACGCCCTCAGCGCCGTGCACGACTATTGGCCCGCCTACACTACAGAGACAGGCGTACTGGTGCCTGCCGTGAACCGACCGGGAGAGGTGGACGCCATCGTGCCCATGCCCGTCAGCACGCAAGTCAGCTATTACAACCTGCACGGAATGCTGCTGCAACACCCCACCATGGGAGCACCCTGCATAGAGGTGAAAACAACCCCCGACGGCAGGCGCACCAACCGCACCGTCATTGTGCGATAAGCCATCATATAACACATAACTCATATTATTAACTAAAACAAAAACAGTATGAAACTAAAGCAACTACGTTTTGGCCTGCTTAGCTTCTTTGCCTTGTTGGCAGGAACGACCCTCGCTGGCGCCACCACCGTGAGCTTTGCCCCAGGCGAGGCCACGGGCGCTGCCTATGTGCCAGAGGCCGTTCAGCAGGAAGCGGGCACCACCATCAACCTGCCTCTCAACTACACCATGTATGTAGAGGGAAAGACACTCACCGCATGGAGCGACGGCACCAACAATTATGCGCCTGGAGCAGCGTTTGCCGTTCCGGCACAGGACGTTACCCTCACGGCTGTCTTCACCGCTAACGAGGTGAGCCTCGCCGACCGTACAGCGCCTGTCACCCTGCGCTGGGATTTCCAGAAGAAGAACGGAGCCCCCAACGTGCAGTGGCAGAACAAAGACAACCTGGTGTGGGTGGTGCAAACCACCATCGGCGGCAAGACCATCGACGTGGCGCTGCCCTTCACCACCGTTCCGGGCAAGTTCAACAACACCAATTGGACTGACTGGTGCCAGCTGAACGAGGGAACCACCTTCCACGTCCCGTCGTGTAAAGGGGCCACCATCTCCATGGAGGCTTACGGCAGCATTACCACCACCACCATCGACGGACAGAGCGACTACACGCAGGGCACAACCATCAGCTACACCATTGGCGGCAGTGCCGAGAGCGTCGACGTGGTGATAGGCGATGGCAGCTACTACCGCTACATTCAGGTGGTGCTCCCCGTGGTGCAGAGCCAGGGCGGACAGAGCTACACCAACGAGGCTACCACCGTAGAGTGGCCCATGAGCGACCCCGCTGATTACTCACACGCTGACGTTTCGCCCGAAGGCATCTTCTCTACCGTTGGCGTAGACCTGGGCGCCGTAAGACTGATGGACCAGAACGGCAACGAGAACGTGACTGGCACCAGCACCGTGTCGAGCGGTGTCACCTTCATACTCATGCGCCCCACCAACGGAGCTTCCGACTATGTGACATGGGTGGTGAAGCCCGTGGCAGGACTCACTTTCACACCGAAGAAACTCACGGCCTACATCGTGCGCTTTGGCACCGATGCCCAGAGCGGCGTCACCTTCTCCGCCAAGGTGGGCGAGGGCGAGGCCCAGAAACTCGGCACGTTCACCGCTCCGCGCAACAACAAGAGCAAGGCCGACGACAAGTATGGCTCTAGCGCCGACTATGCTGAGAACGGTTTGGTGGAGATAGAGCTCACCGCCGAGCAGCAGGCCGCCCTGACCTCAGGCGAGTCGCTCTCTATCATGGGAACAGTGGGCGTAGGCAACAACAAGGCCGGCGGCATAGCCAAGGTCACCCTGACAGGTGTGGTCAATGGCACAGTGGCTAATGTCAACACCTATCAGCTGGCTGCCGTGGCTGCTCCCGCCGAGGGCGGCACCGTCAGCGTATATCCCGCTGCCGAAGAGTATGAGGAGAACAGCGAGGTGACGCTCACCGCCACCGAGGCCTTCGGCTACGACTTCGTGAACTGGACCAACAAGGCTGGCGAGGTGGTCAGCACCGAGCCAAAGTTCAAGTACACCGTCACTGCCAACGAAACGCTCACCGCCAACTTCAAGGCTGTGCCCACCTATGAGCTCGCACTCACCGTCGACGGCACCAACGCCTATATGGTCAGCGTCAACCCCGCACCCAATGTGGTCGACGGCAAGTGGATGTATGAGGGCGGACAGGCCGTGCAGCTCACCGCCAACCAGTATGAGGGCCTCGTCACCTTCAACAACTGGAGCGACGGCGACACAGGCGCATCGAAGCTCTTGCAGATGAACGGTGCCGTGCAGCTCACCGCACACTATGCACAGGCCGACATCATTGCCGGATGGGACTTCTACAACAAGGGCAGCGAGGGGCGCAAGGCCGACTTCTACGCTCCCGACAACGATGGCGACGCACTCAACCTGGTGAACACCGAGACGGGCGAAACCAGCGGATGGCTCGACAAGAGCACAGAGGCTGCCAACGGATATGAGAGCTTCAAGGGCGCTGCCGTCAACTGGCGTACAGGAACGCAGAACGGCGACGTGGGCCACTGGCACTGGCAGACCAAGGTCAATGCCGCTGCCTTCACTGACATCAACGTGCAGTTCCAGATGCTCTACAACTATAACGCCTATCAAACCTACGATGCCGAGTACTCACTCGACGGTGAGCAGTGGACAAAGTTCGGAAGCATCACCATGACCGGCGCCAAGGCACCCGCGTCGTTCAGCAAGCCGTTGCCCGCCGAGGCCAACAACCAAGCACAGCTCTATATACGCATGCTCGCCGACAAGACCTCGCAGGTGGACGGCTCCGCCTCCGCCAACGACGGCAACACACTGGCCATGTTCTTCATCACTGGCACACCAAAGCTCGTCGACGATGGCGTGGCACCTGTGCTCGTGAGCACCGTACCTGCCAACGAGGCCACCGGCGTATCGGCATCGGGCAAGATTGTGCTCACCTTCGATGAGCGGGTAAAGATGGCTGAAGGCGCAAAGGGAATGATGGCCGTGACCAACAACTCACTCGGAGCCTGGCAGGTGGAGCCCACCGTCAGCGGAAAGACCATCACCTTCATCTACAAGGGACTGGACTATGGCACGGCCTACAACTTCTCACTGCCTGCCGGCAGCGTGGCCGACCTCACCGACAACTACACCACACAACCCATCACCCTCACCTTCACCACCATGGAGCGTCCCAGCGTGGAGAAGGGGCTCTACGACGCAGTGGTGGAGAACGCCGAGCAGCTGGTGAACGCCATACAGGCTGCCGAGAGCCGCGCCGACAAGAACGTGCGCTTCCGCATCTTCCTGAAGAACGGCACCTATCAGCTGCCACTCAGCACCACAGCCACCATCAACAGCGACGACGGCAACACCTATCCCAGCCCCATCACCAACATCGCGGCCAGCAATGTGTCGTTCATTGGTGAGAGTCAGGAAGGCGTCATCATCACCAACGCCATTGACAACAGCAAGGAGTATGCCGGACAGTACGGCACCACCAGCGTCTACGACGGTATAGGCAAGAGCGACGTGCTGCAGATACAGCCGAGCGTCACAGGTACCTACTTCCAGGACCTCACCGTCAAGAGTGGAATGATAGACGCACGCGGGCGCAACATAGCCGTGCAGGACAAAGGACGCTACACCATCTATAAGAATACCTGCCTCTGGGGCTATCAGGACACTTGGACCAGCAACAACGACAACGGCTACTACTACTTCGAGGGGGGCAAGGTGCGCGGACGCACCGACTTCCTCTGCGGCAAGGGCGACGCCTTCTTCAACGCTGTCAACATTCAGATGTGCATGAACACGGGCGGATACATAGCAGTGCCTTCGAAGAGCATACAGTATGGCTACGTGTTCCAGGGCTGCACCATCGACGGCGAGAGCCAGCAGCTCGACGGCAAGTACACACTCGGACGCCCCTGGGGACAGGGCACACCCGCGGCACTGTGGATCAACACCCGCATGAACATCATTCCCTCGGCCATAGGCTGGAGCGAGATGAGCAACGGATGGCCCAAGCGCTTTGCAGAGTATAACAGCACCACCTCCACAGGCACCCCCATCGACCTGAGCGGTCGAAAGAAGGTGTTTGGCGATGGACATGCCAATAACCCCGTGCTCACTGCCGACGAGGCACTCGAGGCTGGCAACCTGCACAATGTGTTCGGAGAGTGGGACCCCACACTCGCCACAGAGCAGGCACCCATTCCGCAGAACGTGAAGCAAGAGGGCAACAGCCTCGTATGGGACGGCAGCAACTATGCACTGCTATGGGCTGTGGTGAAGGATGGCAGCATAGTGGGATTCACCACTGAGCCTGCTTTCGTCATCACTGCCGACGGCACCTACGCCGTGCGTGCTGCCAACGAGATGGGTGGACTCAGCGACGCCAGCGACGCAGTGCAGGTAACTGACATCGCCACAGGCATACACGAGGCTGCTACTCAGCAGAACGATGCACCCGAGGCCATCTACAACCTCAGCGGCTTGCGCGTGCAGAAAACGCAGAAGGGGCTCTACATCGTCAATGGCCGCAAGGTCGTGATTAAGTGAGCGACGAGCCGAGCTAGCTCGAGTTCGTCCGAACGTGAACGAGCTCGAGCGCAGCTCAAGGTCGTGATTAAGTGAGCGACGAACAGAGCTTGCTCGAGTTCGTCCGAACGTGAACGAGCTCGAGCGCAGCTCAAGGTCGTGATTAAGTGAGCGACGAGCCGAGCTAGCTCGAGTTCGTCCGAACGTGAACGAGCTCGAGCGCAGCTCAAGGTCGTGGTTAAGTGAGCGACGAACAGAGCTTGCTCGAGTTCGTCCGAACGTGAACGAGCTCGAGCGCAGCTCAAGGTCGTGATTAAGTAGCACTTGCATCATTTTCAGTATTCTCCGAATCACCCCGCGGTTCGGAGAATTTTTGCTTATAAACCCCTGCGCTCTTGACTGCGCTCTCTGCGCCTCTGTGCGTGGCAGATGGTGCTCGTAGGCGTGGTGCTGATGGTGCTCGTAGGCGTGGTGCTGATGGTGCTCGTAGGTGTGGTGCTGATGGTGCTCGTAGGCACTCCCCTCCCTTGTAGGGGAGAGGTAGGGGTGGGGTCAGTATTATCCCGATCCGCTTACTCAAGGGCACCTCTCCCCCCCTTCGTCTTGGTGTGATGACTGCACTCAATGTATTGTCTAACATGCGCTTCTTCAAGCCTTTAGGAAGATACTGACCCCACCCCTGCCCCTCCCCTAC
>JAEEGG010002767.1_pt1 | contig 44745 bp, 24 predicted proteins | sample 9134161 | NCBI WGS metagenome assembly JAEEGG01 (sample SAMN16246543, study PRJNA631951) | gut metagenome | biome: gut microbiome; feature: rumen; material: CR-attached | host: Bos | place: Iran: Karaj | collected 2018-10 | reverse complement strand
TCTGTTGTGGGCGTAGAAGCTTGAGAGGACCTGACTCTAGTACGAGAGGACCGAGTTGGACGAACCTCCGGTGAACGGGTTGTGGCGCCAGCCGCACTGCCCGGTAGCTGCGTTCGGATGAGATAAGCGCTGAAAGCATCTAAGTGCGAAACTCACCTCAAGATGAGGCTTCATTCAAGGGCCGTCATAGACGATGACGTTGATAGGCCGCAGGTGTAAAGTCGGCAACGGCAAAGCCGAGCGGTACTAATAACCCGAAACTTTCCGGACTTACTTGGAAGAGAGAGAAAAGAGGGGAGGAAAGAGAAAGGTCAGGCTTTTTTCAGTGTGTCAATCCCATACGGTGGCCGTGTCAGATGCGCGGTCTTCCGAAAAGAGATTGCGGTGATTATAGCGTCGGGGCACACCTCTTCCCATTCCGAACAGAGAAGTTAAGCCCGACCGCGCCGATGGTACTGCCCTACAGGTGGGAGAGTAGGTCGTCGCCCAATACCATAGCCCTTCAGGAAACTGAAGGGCTTTTTTGTTTTAAATCCCGCGAGATGCGAAGCATCAAGCGGGATCCCCTGCCACCTGGGCTGGCTAATTCTGCGTAACGGGTCAAGCGGGACAGGGCACGCGGATCTTGGTACACGATTCCGTTCATCGTTCATCCATTGATTAATTCTCCCAAAGAAGACCTACGGCCGACCCCTCTATGAACTTATTACACTCTTAAAACCTAATTTGTAAAAATAATCACCGGCCTTGATATCCCGCCGACGTTTTTATATTCCGTATATTATCCGAAGTTGGCACCAAATATTCAATTCTCGATAAGATACCGATAATCAACTAAAAATCAACCGATTACACCTCTTCTTGCCATTTTAGAAAACAGTATAGCCATATTTGATTTTGTTTTCGTTATGTGGAACTCCTAATGGCAGTTTTCCCTATTTTTCCCTATTCTTATTCTAAACTTCTCCAAAAACAATGATTTTTTTGACTTTTGAAATGAAATTAAATCTGCTTTTTTGTAACTTTTAATAGCAATAGATTGTATAACTAGTTGAATTACAATATATTTATAATAGAATGAAGAAAAATAAAAAAAAATCTTCAAAAAAGAAATATTGAACGAAAAAAAATGTATTTTTGCAAGTTAATTATAAAGTGTATAGTGTATGATAGACTACGTAAGATTTCGAGACAGTGAAAGGAAAAGTAGAGAGGGAACGAACGGATCCCGTTCTGGTGTTTCGTTTTCTGATGATTTGAATATAAATAAATTAAATAAACAATAGTAATAATTAAAATCAAAACGATGAAAAAATTTATGATTTTTCTGCTAATGGCGTTCCTGTATATGGGAACCTGCCAGGCGCGCAGCGAATCGGCGCATCCTAACGATGCACAACTCAAGCTGCTCAGTTGGGTCTCCCCAACACCCGACCAGTCGTTTATGACACGGAGTGTCACGGACGATGTGAATCTGGTGCTGCTGAGAGCAAATCGTCTAAGTGTTGCTGCAGGCGAGGAAGTGGCCTTGACTTTAGATGCCAACAGCGATGCTGGTGTTGCCGCATTTTATACGGAATTGACGAGTATGGGCTATACTTCGTTGGATCAAGCCTATGACGATATCTCTGTCACCTGGTATGTGAATGGAAGTATCGCTGATCTCGGCTCTTCTTCCTCTAATCCGCTTCATGGAACCTTTTCTTCTGCGGTAAATGGCACTTACACAATTAAAGGAGTTGTCAGATTCGGCACTCATACCAACACCTATGAATCCAATACGATTAATGTGGAGGTAGGTACTTCAGGTGATATCACGGATATCACTGAATATGTGGTGCTGACTGCTGATCCTACAGGTACAGTTGTTCCTGGTCAGGAAGTCTCTTTGACAGCATCCGCTAATAGCGATCATTCTACGGAACTTCTTGCTATTGCTAATGCATTGGGCTATACCTCATTGTATGAAGCCTTGAATAATGCAACCGTTACTTGGTACGTCAATAATAGCGCTCAACCCATTGGCGATGCAGGAAATCAGTACACTGCGACGTTCTCATCGGTTGAAGACGGCAATTACGCAATCCGTGCGGAAGTTTCGTTCGGCCCCGATAACTCATACGAATCCAATACGATCAATGTAGAGGTGGCTACTCCCGATACCGTCTCCGGTTTGGTGCTGCTGAAAGCTAATCCTTCCGATAAGGCCGCTGTCGGTCAAGATGTGAATCTTATTTTGTCCCCGAACGGCGCTGCTGCAGATGATATTCTTGCAGCTGTCGAGACTTTAGGTTACACTTCATTGCCCGAAGCTTATAATGCTATGAATGTCACTTGGTTCGTTAATGGAGTTGCAAGTCCCATTGGCGTTTCCGGATTAACGCATAAGCTTCAAGGATTGTTCACCCCCACCCTTGTTGACATTTACCAAATTAAGGCAATTGTTTCATTCGGTGTTTACACTTACGAATCCAATACGGTTGAGATTGTAGTGGGCGATACGCCAGGTACTGTGGAAGATCTCTCATCAGTGGTGCTTCTGACAGGAGAACCTGAAGGTGAAGTACCAGCAGGTACACCGGTAGATTTGGTCTTGTCACCGAACGGTGCTCTTCCCGCTGAAATCAATGCAGCATTGGCAAGTTTGGGCTACTCTTCTTTGAGTGAAGCTTATAATAATGCAGTTGTTACATGGAGACTTGGCACAGACGATATAGATCTTGGTGTTCCCGGACATAAGCTTCAAGGGATGTTTTCTTCAAGCGAACCTGGTACTTATCAGATCAAAGCGATTGTTTCCTTCGGTCCTGGTCAGGAGTATGAATCCAACACCGTCACCATTGTTGTGACTGGTGCAACACCTCCGACCGTTGACGGTTTGGTGTTGCTGACCGCAAATCCTAAGGGTGAAGTCGCGGTTAATCAGGATGTGACGCTGACGTTGTCCCCGAATGGTGCAGCTGCAGAGGAAATCCTTGCAGAAGTAGCAACGTTAGGTTACACTTCTTTGCCAGATGCATACCATGACATGCAGGTCACATGGTATGTTGATGAAGTGCCGACTGCCATTGGCTCTACCGATCCTTTGCACAAGCTCAATGGATTGTTTACAACATCCGTTGCCGGCACCTACGAAGTTTATGCGGTTGTCTCCTTCGGTAGCCACGCATACATATCCAACACGATTGAGATCGTGGTGGGTAGCACGTCAGGTACCGTGGAAGATATGTCACAATTGATTCTTCTTACCGCCGATCCGGAAGGTGAAGTGAATATAGGTGATGATGTCAATTTGACCTTGTCCCCGAATGGTGACCATCCAGCTGAACTCTATGCGGCTTTGAATGAAATGGGTTATTCTTCATTGGAAGAAGCATATAATAATATTGTGAGTGTCACGTGGTACGTTGACAATGGTGAAGGTGATGCCACCCGTGAGCTTGGCGTTTCCGGAAAGCCACTCCAGGGAGTGTTTCCAGCAATGGAAGCTGGCACATACGTGGTTCATGCGTTTGTTTCCTTCGGTCCTGACCATGAATATGAATCTAACCCGGTCACGATTGTGGTGGCATGCACAACGCCTTCTACAATGTCTGGTTTGGTGCTGCTGACTGCAAATCCAAAAGGTGAAGTTGCGGTTGACCAAGAAGTGACGCTGACCTTGTCGCCGTATGGTGCTGCAGCTGAAGAAATTCTTGCAGAAATGGCAACGTTAGGTTACACTTCTATGCCAGATGCATACCATGACATGAATGTCACTTGGTATGTTGATGATGTTCCGACTGCCATTGGCTCTACCGATCCTTTGCACAAGCTCAATGGGTTGTTTACAACATCCGTTGCTGGAACTCACGAAGTTTATGGTGTTGTCACTTTCGGTTGCCACGCATACGTATCCAACACGATTCAAATTGAGGTGGGTAGCACGTCAGGTACCGTGGAAGATATGACACCGTTGATACTCCTGACTGCTGATCCAGAAGGTGAAGTGGCCGCCGGCACCGAGGTTGATTTGGTCTTATCCCCGAACGGTGACCATCCAGCCGAACTCTACGCCGCTTTGAATGCCTTGGGTTATTCTTCATTGGAAGAAGCGTATAATGGTATTTCGTCTGTCACGTGGAATGTGGTTAATGAGGATAATGGCGAAGAAGTTCCCGACGCCGTACTTGGTGTTTCAGGAAAGAAACTCCAGGGAACATTCCCAGCAAATGATCCAGGAACTTATGAGATTCAAGCAAATGTTTCTTTTGGTTCTAGAGCAACTAGTTCTAGTTATTTATCCACCAAAGTCACTATCAAAGTGCTTGGCACTGTTCCTCCTATGGACGTAGTCTGTAATTATGTAGAGATCCAAGATCTTTCTGGAGCTCCCATGACAAGCGTCACAGTTCCAGTTGAGTCTCCGATTGAGTTGAACCTGGTTGATGTCGCCGGTTCTGTTACCATCTCAGATGTTGAGTGGGTCTTGAATGGCACTGGCACGGTCGAAGTCATGGGCAACACGGAGAATTTAAGCTATACGCTTCCTGCTACCGTCACTGCTGGTGATTATACGATTCATGTTAGTTATCACGTGGCTGGTATGGATTATGAATACGATTGTGAGAAGGAGATTCCGCTCACAGTCACGAGTACCGAACCTGTCGTTCCGCCGGCTGTCATTTTTGCAAATATCATGGGTAACACCCAGGTCTGTGAGGATGACGAGGTTACGCTGACGGCTATGGTTACAGGTGATGCCTCCACGGTCACCAACTATGTGTGGTTGTATAAGGAGAATCCTGTTGGAACTGGCCCGATCTTCACTTTCGTGCCTTCCACCCTGTTTACGGATCCCGCCGATCATAAGATTACTTTGGAAGTAGCTTACGGTGCGGATTGCATCAAGGTGCGTGATGAAAAAGAAATCGAATACCTTCCTGCTGCTCCGGAAATTCACGTTTCCATCTCTGCTAATGAAATTTGCGTAGGCGGACAGGTTACGGCAACGATTGAAACCACAGATCCGGCATGGACGCTGGATTTGGACAATCCTATCTATAGCTGGTATGTGAATGGCGTTGAAGTTCCTGGCGAGCACATGGGTGTGATTACCCTTAACATGCCTGTAGCCGGTGCTTTCGGTTTCGCTGCCAAGATTAACACGCCAATGTGCGGTGTCTCTGTACAATCTGAGCCGGATACAGTAAATGTATATGATGCTCTGCCGCTCACGATCACTGGTGACAATGTCGTTTGTCAGAATGCATCTGCAACTATGACAGCCACTTCTATTGATGGTGCTACTTATGCTTGGGCTGGTCCGGATCCCGCCGCTGCAACGACTACGGATAACGAGTTGACGACCACCATCCCTGGTGTCTATGCTGTGACGGCTACACTGGATGGCGGATGCTCTGCCGTGGCTGAGTTCACCGTTTATCAATTCGGTGGCGATCTGCAGGTTACGGCTGACCAGATGAACGTGTGCCCTGGCACTCCTGTCATCTTGAACGCTAATCTTGACGGCTGGTTCAATGAGAACATCGAGTACGAATGGAGCGATGGTTTAGGCACCTCCTCTACTGTTTCCACCACGGTTGATGCCACCACCACTTACTATGTGACGGCTTCCGTGACTAATGATGAGGGCAATTCCGTTGCTTGCCAGTTGAACACCAGTATTACCATTAATGTCGTTGCGACCGACACAGTAACGACTATTGTATCGAATGTGGAAAGTGTTGAAAATATTTGTTTGGGTCAGCAAATGGGATATTTTCATGCCACCAGTACTGTCTCAGATGAAACTGTAAATGATCTTTCTTACATTTGGTATATTGATGGTATAGAAATACCTGGCCAAAACTTGAACGAAATTGAGCCGAACTTTAATGAGGCAGGTTATCATTATATTAGTGCTAAGCCTGTTGTAAGTGGTTGTACTTTTGCACCTGTTTCTCAGGAAGTTGTTATTAATGTTATTGGTATTCCTGAGATTACTATTTCTGGTAACAATGTGATTTGTAGCGGTAATACTGCAACAATGGTTGCCGTTGCTAATACAAATTATTATGGTAATTGGGATGCAGAAAATAACTACGATTATACCTATGAATGGAGTGATGGTACGAATGGTGCTGAATTGACTACCACTGAAGCTGGTGTTTACACCGTTACGGCAACAAACACTGTGACTGAATGTTTCGCAACAGCCAGCATCGAAGTCACCACATTCGGTGGCGACCTGCAAGTCACGGCTTCTGAAATGCATGTGTGCCCTGGCACTCCTGTCACGTTGAATGCTAACCTCGACGGTTGGAACAATGAGAACATCACATACGAGTGGAGCGATGGAAGCACTTCATCCACGATTTCTGCTACGGTTGATGCCACCACCACCTATACGGTGACCGCTTCTACCGAGAATGCCACCGCTTGCCAGTTAATCAGCAGCATCACGATTACGGCTACTGAAAACGAGAACGTCACCACCACAATCAATGCAGATGTGGAGAGCGTTTGTATGGGTGGCCAGATTGTGTTGACGGCTACTGATGATACCTATTCTTATGTATGGTATAAGAACGGTGTTGAAATCCCTGGTGAGAACCAGCCGAGCATCACGGTGACCCCGACTCACAACGGTATTTACACCTTTGCAGCAAAGGCTATTGTTGCCAATTGCAACACCTCTGAGGTTTCCGAACCTGTTGAGGTGAATGTTATTGCTACTCCTATTGTGAATATCACGGGTATTCAGAATGTCGTGAACGGCGCTACTAACGCCGAACTTACTGCTTCTGTACTTCCTGAAGGTACTTACACCTACGCCTGGAGCACGGGCGAGAGCACTCCTCAAATCACAGTTGACCAAAACGGTGTTTATAACGTGACCGTGACAAGCGCTGACGGTTGTACTGCTATTTCCGCTCCTTTCCAAGTGAATCCTTCTTCCCCAATCAATATCACTCTTGAAGGTAATTTTGATGTTTGTATGCATGACGACGTAAATGTCACGATGGAAGTTGATGGAGATCTCCTTGGCAATGAAACGCAGATTCGTTGGTTGGCCAATGGCCAGTACATCGAAGGTCAGACACAACCTACTTTCTCAATGTCTGCTCAAGAGTTGTATGACATTGTCAAAGTGACGAATTTCGATCTTTGTGCTGAGTTCTCCCTGCCGAGCACATGTTACATTGAATATACTTGCAACCCCATCAATATCCGTGGTAATGTCATTCCTGACCATATCGTGATGTTGAACAATGGTGTTGAAGCACAGAATATTTGTGAAGGTGCACAGTTAGACCTCACCGTGATGGTTAAGGATGAAGAAGGTGGTTCCTATGAAGATCCTTCTCTCACCTACATTTGGACAAGAAACGGTGTTGTGATCCCTGGCGTTCACGGTTCTAGATTCAGTGAGCAGGCTTGGATTTACGATTCTGATCCTGTCACCTACGTTTACACTGCTTACATTGACTTCGGTGAAGGTTGCGAGTCTGAACCCGTCGCTTCTACTGAGGTGTATGTGAAACGTAATCCTATTGTTACCATCGATGGTAACCCGAATGTTTGCTACGAAGGCGTTTCTGACATGAATGTTACGCTCGTTGCTTGGGTTGATGGTCAATATGATCAGACTGCTACCTATAAATGGTATGAGAGCGGTCAAGCATTGGATAATGATGCTGGTATGATGAACTACTATGTGGGTCACTTTGATCCTACCTATATTAACCCCTTGATTTTCACAGTTGAGGTGACAAATGGTAACGGCTGTTCCACCATTGCAGAACCGTTCTATGTGAATGTCTATGACAAACCTATTGTTAACATTTCTGGTGATGCTGAAGCCGTTTGTACGAACGGTAGCGTGACTTTGCGTGCTAACTTGAACAACTATAATGATCCTATGTTGGTCTTCCAGTGGTATGAGAATGAGTATAATTCAGCAAATCTTATCCCTGGTGCTACTCACGAAATCGAAACCTTCTATCCTACGGAAGCTACCACATACGTTGTTGCTGTCACGCATTTGATGGACTACAACAATCCTGACTGTATTGGTGTTGACTCATTCAGAGTGAATATCAATGGTATTCCTCAAGTTACTGTTGATAATGACCTTGATGGCGCTACTGATATTTGTGAAGGCAGAAGCATTACGTTCAATGCCACTACTACTGGTGGAGTTGAGGGTGAGGCCATCTACACATGGTATCGTAATGGTGTGCTCGTTGAGAATGTGACGGGTAACCTCTACGTGGATGCTCCTCTCACCGTGGACGGTGTTCCTACCACTTACATTTATTCTGTTATCGTGAACCAAGGTTTCTCAGGTTGTGAGTCTGTACTCACCTTCTTCGACACCATCACGGTGAACCCGAATCCGGCAATCACTTTGGTTACCGATCCTATCATTTGTACGAGTGCAGAAGGTGTGGATAATGTTATTCTTACCGCTAATATGGACGTCGTTCCTACCGGAGTTCAATATAGATGGTTGGAAGACAACGTTGAGTTAGCTGTTACGGATACGAATGTTTATTCTACTCATAAAGATTTCAGCGAGAATCCTTATAACTTCAGTGTCCAAATCGTAAACGGTTATGGTTGTACAGGAGAGGCTCTTGCTACTGTGTATGTTAACGCTAATCCTATCGTGCGTCTCACCACTACTGACACGATGGTTTGCGAAGGTGGTACAGTTACACTTGCAGCCGCTCTTAATGATATGAATACAACTGATCTTACCTATCAATGGTATGATGGCACCGAAGCAATTAACGCTGCTACAGGTTCTACCTACACTGTTACTTCAGCTGAAATAGGCACACATGAGTATCATCTTGTCATTAATCAAACCACTTCTGGTTGTCAGGCTCTTTCTGATACCATCATTCTTAATGTGGTTGCTAAACCTGCTATCGCTTCTGTCACCGAGGTCAATATGCCTGCGGATCGTACGGTTTGTGACGGTTATCAAGTTAACTTGACTGCTAACGTCGAAGGTGGCGTACAGGGTGGTGAGACCTACACTTGGTACCGCAATGGTGTCGAGGTTGAGGATGCTACACTGGGTACCCTTGCAGATGTTCTGACTGCAGAGAATGGCGAAACCACTACTTATACCTATAGCGTTGTGGTTGCTCAAGCTACTTCCGGATGTGTTTCTGAGATTTTTGTCTTGGATCCTATTACGGTTAACCCGAATCCTGTTCTCCAACTGGTTACCAATCCTATCGTTTGTAATGACGAGGGTGACAATATCACGCTTACCGCTAATTTGAATCCTGAAATGGAGGGTGCTACCTTCAGATGGTTGGAAGACAATGTTGAAATGGATCCTGCCACCTACACGGCTAATGAGAACAGCATTACTCTGCATAAGGGTTACAGATATCAACCTTATAGCTTCAGTGTTGAGTTGGTCAGCGAACTTGGTTGCACCGCAGTCGGCGAAGCTTTGGTCTATGTGAATGAGGCTCCTGTTGTGAACATCACGGCTTCCGATAATATTCTTTGTGATGGCGGTGAGATTACGCTCACGGCAAGTCTTAACGACTGGAACGCTACGGACCTTGTGTATCAATGGTTTGATGGTGATGAAGCTATGGATGGTGCAACCACACTATCTTACACGTTTGCTCCCGCTGCCGGCGTTCACAACTTCCATGTCCATATCATCCAACAATCTTCTGGTTGTGAGGCTGAGTCTGACACAATTCCTGTTACGGTTAACGGTGCTCCTGTCATCGCATCTGTTGGTACTCCTCAAACAAGCATCTGTCACGGTGGTCAGCTGACCATTACGGCTGCTCCAGAGGGTGGTAACTTGGCTGGTGATACCTATACTTGGTATAGAAACGGAATCTTGATGGAAGGTGCAACTGCAGCTACCATCTATGATACTCCAGAACTTGTTGACAATAACATGCAGCAATTTGTCTATACGGCTATTTTGACCCGTCCGGCTCCTGGCTGTACTTCTGAAGCTGTTACCTCTGATGTTGTGACAGTCTATCCGAATCCTGTTGTTGTGATTACAGGTGATCAGCACGTTTGCGAAACCGACTCTGTCTTCTTGATTGCTAATGTTGACACCTTCGGTATGAACGTTGGTGGTCTCCACTACACATGGTATGAATCTGGTCAAATCAGAGATAATATGGCTTACAACCTTGGCGATAACAGCTTCTTCGCCGAGTACATGTATGCTCGCACTGAACCTTACAGATTCACTGTTGATGTATGGCGCGACGATATGGGTGCTGGTTGTATCTCTCACTCTGAAGAGTATCTGGTGTATGTTTATACTCAACCTGTTGTCAATATTACGGCTACCGAGACTGAGATCTGCGAGAACGGTCAGGTTACCTTGACAGCTAATTTGAATGACTATAACACCACGGACCTCATCTATCAATGGTACACTGTTGGTCAGGAATCTAATGAGGTCGCAGTCGGTTATGACGATAATGATCAATTAGTGTATGAAACTGTTTATACAACGGTTTATCACAACATTCCTGGTGCAACCTCTGCAACATTTACCACGAATTTGACTGAAACCAGTACTCTTGGTGTTATGGTTCGTCATACTCCTTCTAACTGCTGGGCTAACGATGAGATTACGATTAATGTCAATCCTATTCCTGTCGTGACCGACATTGTCATCAACGCTGCATTTGACACTGTTACCGTTTGTGACGGTGCCGAGGTTACCATCTCTGCTGTTACCGATGCTTACAATGCAGAAGGTGCTGTTTATACATGGTACAGAAATGGCGTTGAGATTGCAGGTGTGAATGGTCCTGTCTTCAGTGAAAACGTTTACACGAACAATGAGTATGACAATATTTACCAATATACAGCAGTTGTCACACTGCCTGCTTCTGGTTGTGTCTCTGCAATTTCTGCTGACGCTGGTGTTGTAATCGTTGGTAATTCTCCTGCTTCTGTTGTTGTCAGCGGTAATACCGTGATTTGCGACGGTGGTTATACTACCTTATATGCTAATGTCGTTCCCGCCCAACCTGCTACATACGAATGGTTCAAGGATAATGTTTCCATGAATATTAATACGGATAATATCCTTGTTAACGCCGCGGGTTCTTACAAGGTTATAGCCAACTTCAATGGTTGCTCAACCGAGTCTGAAGCTGTTGTTGTGACGGTTGAGCAAACTCCTCAAATTGAAGTCACTGCTGTTGATACGATGTTCTGCGTTGGTGGTAATACTACTATCACCGCTGAAGCTACCGGTTGGAACAATGGTAATGTCAATTACAACTGGTCTAACGATCATCATGGTTCTGTTTACAACTTCAATCCTACTGTTGCTGGAACTTATACATTCTTTGTCACTGCATCTCAGGCAACTGCTGGTTGTGTTGCTGTTGACAGTATCACAATTAACGTGATTGATTTGCCTGTGACTCCCGTAGTCTCTGTTGACAATGATGTTGTTTGCGATGGTGGTCAAGTCACATTGACAGTCACCAATGCAGATATCATTGGTAATGGCGCAGTTTATACTTGGTACAGAAATGGTGTTGTCATTTCTAACGCCGTCAATGCTTCTCTTACAGAGTCTCCTGTGACAGTTGATGGTGATCTCACCAACTATGTTTACACGGTAGAGGCAACACTTCCGATGTCTGGTTGTACTTCATTGGCTTCTGACAACAACATTGTGACGGTTATCCCGACTCCTGTTGTGACAGTGTCTGTTGATGGTAATACAACGCTTTGCGACAATGGTATCGTAACCTTGCATGCGAATGTGTCACCTGCAGGTGCAAACTACAACTATCAATGGTATAAGGATAATGTCCTGATCCCTGGTGCTAATGAAGATGTATATGTCGCTTCTGAAGACGCACGCGAGACCGCATACAACTATTCTGTTGTGGTTACCGCTAATGCTGGTTGTAACGTCACTGCTTCCGCTCCGGCCATCACTTTCGTGGCTCAACCTGTTGTTGAGGTTACGATCAGCAACGCATTCTCTTGCGTCGGCGGTTCAGCTACTCTTACTGCTATGGTCGATGGCGGTGTTGCTAACGTGAACGGTCTTAATGAATATTCTTATCAATGGTCCAGAAACGGTATTTTGTTAGCGGATACTACATCTTCGATTATCACTTCAACTTCTGATGTCCCTGGTGTTTACGCTTACATGGTAACTGTCACTTCTGAATATGGATGTCAGTCCACAATTGCCGAAGCTGTTACTTATACTGTGATTCCTGATCCTGAAATCACTATTATTCGCGCTCTCGACATGCCTGCTACGGTTTGTGATGGCGGTTCCACGATGCTTAAGGCTATTGTGGCTGGTGGTTATGGTGATGCTTCTTATCAATGGTATAAGAATGGTAACATTCTCGTGGGTGAGACAAACCCGATCTTGAATGTCAATATGTTGTCATACGGTGACACTGCTGTGTATAAAGTTGAGGTTATTCAATCGGGTGTTGGTTGTTCCAACTTTGCCGAAGCTGCCATCAATACTTTGGTTACCGTTGTTCCTACCTATACTGTTACTATTTCTGGCAATGCTAATAATAACAATAATGTCTGCGAAGGTGGTACATTGACTTTGAACGCTAATGTTGCCGGAGTTATTGATAATGATGCATTGACCTATCAATGGTATAGAATCCATAATGGAAACAATGCTGTTGCCATCTATGGTGCAACTAATCCTCAATATTCAACCTCCGATCTGCTCTTAGGTAATTCTTACGACTATTATGTTGTTGTGACGAGCAGTATTTCTGGTTGTACTGTCGTTTCCAACTCCTTTACAGCAAATGTTGTGGCGGCTCCTACGGTTGTTATCAATGGTGCTAATACAGTTTGCGAAGGTGGTAACCTTACTTTGAATGCATTTGTTTCAGGTGGTGTTGAAGGTGATGACTATGTTTATACTTGGAGTTGGACTGGTTATGCTAATGGTGTAACAACTACAACCACTCCTAACTTCACTCCTTCTAATCTTGAGGCTAGCGATGCTGCCGCTCCGTATTACTTCACTGTTACGATTTCTCGTAACGATAATACTGGTTGTACCGCTACTTCCGCGGCTCACGAAGTTAATGTGTTGTCTGCACCTTCTGTCACTGTTACTGCCGACAACTACACGGTTTGTCAAAACGGTGCGGTTACCTACACGGCTAATGTTTCACCTGTTGGTACTTACAATTATGTTTGGACAATTGATGGTGTACAAAGACCTGAGAATGTAAGCACAATTACTGTTCCTATGGGCAATGTGGGTACAATCAACGCTAGCGTTGTGGTGTCTGCTGCTAATGCAAGTGCTTCTTGTTCTGCAACGTCATCTAACGTTTCAGTCCAAGTTGTGGGTGCTCCTACCGTTACTCTTGCTCTTGATAACAATCAAATGTCTAACATGTGTGTTGGCGGTGTTGTCAGTTTGACTGCTACACCGAGTGTCAACAGTGTCTCAGGTAACTTCAATTATGAGTGGATCGTTGATGGTACTCCTGTCTCTGGTGTAATCAATCAACTTAGCCAAATGCTGACGAATCCTGGTGTTCATACCTATAAGGTTAGAGTCTCTATGGACAACAATCTTGGTTGTATTTCCGATTGGTCTGCTCCTGTGACAGTCAATGTTGCTGAACAACCTGTTGTCGCCCTTAATTCTGCTAATGGTCTCTCCATCTGCGTGGGCGGTGATGTTGACTTGACGGGTGTTGTTACTAACTACGGTAACACAGTCAATGGTGTGACGAACAGCAGCGTCTATGGTAATATGACGTACACTTGGACTAGAAATGGTGTGAATGTTGTTAACAATACTTCTCATCTCCAAGAGCAATTGAATGTGGTTGGTAACTATAGTTATCAAGTCTCTGTTGATGCTGCCGGTTACAACTGTCAACCTCAAGCTTCTAACATTGAAGTTGTGAATGTTGTTGCTGATCCTTCTTGGACCGAGGTACATGTCTATAGCAATAATGGTACTGACGCTTGTCTCGGTGAGATTGTTGTTCTCGAAGCGGCTATCCAAGGTGGTGTTTCTGACGGCGAAGGTAGCACAAATGGTCATATCCAGTGGGTTGTTGTTGACCAGAATGGCAATTCTACACCTGTTAGCGGTGGTCTTGGCGGTTCTTCTTACGATATTCCTGCTGCTGCCGGTACCTTCACCTATGTTCCTACCTTTGTGGGTAACATCGGTTCAGGTTGTCAGTTGAGCAACACGAGCAATGTTCAGGTTGCTGTCACAGTTCATGACATGCCTAATGCTACGCTCACCACTCCTTATGGTAACTCTATCTGTGGTAATGACCCGAGCGCTTCTGTCGCATTAGTTGTTACCTTCACTGATGGTACTGCTCCGTACACTTACGAGATTGTTGACGGTCAAGGTAATGTTGTGGAACATTCTACAACGATGGCCAACACCGCTACAGTTTACGTTGCTCCTACGGAACAAACCACTTACAGACTCAACTTGATTCAAGATGCTTTCTGTGAGAATGCTTCCTTCGGTGTTGACGCAGTGGTTACTGTTTATGTGAACTCTATTGAATTTGATAACACTGTTTTCGAGTCCGGTTGTGATAATCCTGGAGTTGTCACTATTGATTTCACTATGATTTCAAGTGTCAATCCTAACCCGTCATTCACTGTTGTTTATGACAACGGTATGCAGGTGAGCGGTACTATTTCTAATAATTCCGCTACTTTCGCTGCTCCTACTGTTCCGGGTGATTATAACGCTGTCTTCATTGTTGATGGTTGTTCATACGACATTGTTGTCCGTGTTCTTATCAACAACCTCGGATTCGGTGGTACACTTCCGATCATGGATCAACGTTGGAATGATGTTGTTGTTGTGAATAACAATCCTGCTAACAATGGTGGTCACACGTTCGTCGGCTTCCAGTGGTATAAGAACGGTGTTCTGATTCCTGGTGCTGTCTATTCCAACTATCAAGAAATTGGTGGTCTGAATGGATTCTATTCAGTGGTTCTTGTTGAACAAGATGCTAATGGTAATATGGTTACGTACAAGACTTGTGAAATGTACTTCAATTCAGTTTCTACAGTTAAAGTATATCCTGTGCCTGCAAATGTTCGTCAAGAGATCACTCTCGAACTTGATTTGACATCTGAAGAACTCGACGGTGCTGAGCTCGATATCTATAATGTAACTGGCCAGCTTATCAATCACGTTACTGATTTGCGTCCGATTACAAAGATTGAAGGATTTAAGGCCCAAGGTACTTACTTCGGACGTATCTTGACAGGTACTAATGAAATCAAGACTGTTAAATTCATTATCGTAAAATAGTATGTTGAATGCCGGGCTTGGCGGCTACGGCCGCTAAGCCTCCGGGTTCACGATTATCAAAGAATAAAAAAAGTAAATATATTATGAAAAAGAATTTATTATTATTCAGTCTTATTTTCGCAATGTGTACCGCTTTTGGTCAAGAGGTACAAACAGAAAATAATGCCGAAGGCACTTCGGGGACTTATGAGACTTCTACCTTCTGCCCTCATCACATTAATATTCATGTAGGTGAGGCTTGGACGAATAATATCTACAAACGTGTGAAGATTAATCAATATTATTCTCAGAGCACTATGTTAGATATTGATTATGCCTATTTCTTTAACGAACATTGGGGACTTGGTTTAGGTGTCGGACTTAATCGTCTTAGTGCTAAGGCTTCCTTCTCTAAGAGTGGTGTTATTCCGGGTTATAGTGCAAACTACGATCCTGAATTTGCCGCACCTGTGACTTATAATCCTGTCTATGACCTTTATTATGATGCTAATGGATTGAAGGAGAAAGAGGTTGTTTGGGCTGTTGAAATTCCCTTAAAAGCTCATTTTGACTGGCGTTTTGATGGACGTAATGGTATCTATGCCGCACTTGGTTTACAAGGCTATATTCCGATCAAGGCTTTTAACAAGTACAAAGGTGAAGGCACTGTTACTACTTGCGGTTATGAAGAGTTATTCAATCAATGGTATTTTGTTCATAGCGAGAATGAGCAGATTAAGATGACCAATCATTTTGGTGAAGCTTCTTATGCTGGCAAAGGACGTAATGTGAAGATGAGACCTTCTATCGACATTCTTGCCGATTTCGGTGGTGTGTTCGCTTTGAACAAAGTGGTTGATTTCTACGTTGGTGCATACTGCAAATATGGTTTCTTGGATATTCTTCCTAAAACTAAAACTGCGCTCATTGGAAATGCTGAAAATCAAACTGTCCAATTCAATGGCACTCTCGGTTCTGACATGCTTGATGTGGCTTATCAGAATAATGAAATCAAGAAGAATAAAACGAAATGGAATCTTCTTCAAATTGGTTTGAAGGCTGGTTTCCACTTCAAAGCTTGTGCTAATCCTGCCGAGAAGTCAAAGAAACAAATTGAGAAAGAGATATTGGACGAACTCAAGAAGAAATCTAACGAACCGATTGTCATCACACAAGATCCTCAATACATCTACATTGTTCCTGTTTGTGATCAGATGAATGATGAAAATGATGATTATTTGACTCCTGACGACAAAGCCGCTATCAATGAATTGAGCGATGTTTTGTCTAAGACCAAGATTCTTTTCGACCTTGACAAAGATATTCCTAAAATCAGCGATTATAATGACAATATCAACAGAACGGTTGCTATTTTGAAAGCTAATCCTCAGTTGAAACTTATTGTTGAAGGTTATACGTGTGATTTGGGCTCAGAGCAACACAATCGTGATCTTGCTCAGAGAAGAGCTAATAATGTTAGAAAACTCTTCATTCAGAAGGGTGTTAACCCTGATCAGATTGAAACTGCCTCTTACACGGTCAATGACCCGCAAAATAGACAGAACATTACTGATCCGAGCCGTGAAGAGCATCGTGCTGCTATCTTTAGAATCGTCAAAAGATAATTATTACTATTCTCGTTAGAAAAAGGGACTGCCAGAAGGTGGTCCCTTTTTTAATTATGAATTATGAATTATGAATTATGAATTATGAATTATGGAACTGGTTGTCAGCGTGTTGCTGTGTCTTATTACAAAAAGCGTGCCAGTGTGAAAATTTTTTTTCAACAATGGAAGTTTGATTAAAAAAAATACTATATTTGCCAGCTTGTTTAAAAATCGTTATTAAGAGAGCAAATTTTCAATAACGCATTTTTTAAGAAGCTGATTTATAGATGTTTGTGCGGATGAAAAGTTGGTGGTTGTGTTTGAATATGAACGTCAGAAAGTGTTGGGTTTGCGGGAAAAAGCGATAAAAATTGATAAAAATAAAAAAACATAAAGAAATGAAGATAGTTAATTATTTAAAAGAATCTTATGAGGAGCTGGTTCACAAGACGAGCTGGCCGACCATGCAAGAGCTTGGAAATAGTGTTGTGGTGGTGTCTATTGCTTCCCTTATAATCGCGTTTATCGTGTTTTTGATGGATGCCATTTTCAATTTGGGAATGAGAGCTATGTTCCCGACTGTTTAATTTCTTTATAGCAGACATTATATCCAAAGATCCTTAACATGGCTGAGTTAGAGCGCAAGTGGTATGTGATTAAATCTGTTACAGGAACAGAAAAGAAAGTCAAACAGAACATAGACAGTGAAGTGGCGCTTTCCAATCTGAAAGATTCTGTATTTGAGGTTTTAATTCCCACGGAAAAAGTGTTCCATAGCACGAAGAATGGAAAGAAAGTGGTGAAGGAGCGCAATTATTTTCCGAGTTACATTTTCGTTGAGGCGATTATGACTCAGGAAGTTTGTGCCAAGCTGCTTGAGATTCCCGGTGTGCTGGGTTTTGTGGGTTGCAAACGTAAAAGCGACCCTCCCGTGGCCTTGCGTAAAGACGAGGTTTCCCGCCTGTTAGGTAAGGTTGATGAATTGTCCACACAGGACGAGTATCTTCTCCAGCCTTATGTGGTGGGCGAGGAGGTCAAGGTTATCGATGGACCTTTCAACACTTTCAACGGTATCATCGAAGAGATAGACACCGAGAAGAAGAAGCTGAAGATTACGGTGAAAATCTTCGGCCGTAAGACTCCGCTTGAGCTGGGTTTTATGCAGGTTGAAAAAATATAGCGTCTGAAAATTAGTTACACACAATTAAATTAAAAACAAATGGCAAAAGAAGTTGCTGGCTTAATTAAGTTACAGATCAAGGGAGGTGCCGCCAATCCGTCACCGCCGGTGGGTCCCGCATTGGGTTCCAAGGGCGTGAACATCATGGAATTTTGCAAACAGTTCAATTCTCGTACGCAGGATTTAGCTGGCAAAGTGATTCCGGTTATCATAACAGTCTATAAGGACAAGTCCTTCGACTTTGTTACGAAAACGCCCCCGGTAGCTGTACAGATCATGGAGGCCGCCAAACTTCAGAAGGGATCAGGAGAACCCAACCGTACCAAGGTTGGTGCCATCACTTGGGACCAGGTGCGCAGCATCGCCGAAATCAAGATGAAGGATTTGAATTGCTTTACAATCGAGTCCGCCATGTCTATGGTTGCCGGCACCGCACGCAGCATGGGTGTCAACGTGAAGGGTGGTCAGAATCCTTTTGAGCAAAATTAATTAACAAGTAAAATTAAAACAAATGGCTAAGATATCAAAAAAACGCAAAGAAGCATTTGCCAAATTTGATAAGAGCAAAGTGTATGCTCTGCCGGAAGCTGTTCAGGTGGTGAAAAACCTTACCTACACCAAGTTTGACGCTTCTTTCGACATCGACGTCCGCCTGGGCGTTGATCCGAGAAAGGCCAACCAGATGGTGCGCGGTATCGTGACGCTCCCTCACGGCACGGGCAAGGAAGTGCGTGTGTTGGTGCTCTGCACTCCCGACAAGGAGGAAGAGGCAAAGGCTGCGGGTGCTGATTTCGTCGGCTTGGAGGAATACGTTGATAAAATCAAACAGGGATGGACGGATGTGGATGTTATCATCACCATGCCGAGCGTGATGCCGAAGATCGGTGCGCTGGGTAGAATCCTCGGTCCCCGCGGTTTGATGCCCAACCCGAAGTCAGGTACCGTCACGATGGAGATCGGCAAAGCCGTGTCAGAAGTGAAAGCCGGTAAAATCGACTTCAAGGTGGACAAATACGGTATCATCCACACGTCAATCGGTAAGAACCGCTTCAGTGTTGAGCAATTGACCGACAATGCTCGTGAAATGCTCTCAACGGTGATCAAGTTGAAACCGACCAGTGCGAAAGGTACCTACATCAAGAGCATCTACCTCTCCACCACGATGAGCCCCGGCGTGCAAGTGGATCCCAAATCAGTTACCTTATAAATAAAGATTAGTTAGTATGAACAAAGAACAAAAAAGTCAGATTATAGAAGAGATTTCCCAAGACTTGGCTAACTATTCTCACGTATATGTAACGGATATTTCCGGATTTACGGTTAGCACAGTCAACCAGTTACGCAAATTGTGCTTCAGCAAGGACGTGAAGCTGAAGGTTGTGAAGAACACCCTTCTGAAACGCGCCATGGAGCAGTCTGAAAAGGATTATTCAGAGTTGTATGAGACCCTGAACGGCCCGACGGCTGTCATGTTGTGCAATACGGGTAACGTGCCCGCCAAATTGATAAAGGATTTCCGGGCGAAAAACGCAAAACCTCTCATCAAGGCCGCTTTCATTGAAGAAGCAGTTTACATTGGAGACGACCAGCTGGAGGCCCTTTGCAACATCAAGTCTCGCGAGGAATTGATCGGCGACATTGTGGCATTGTTGCAATCACCTGCAAAACAAGTTATATCTGCTTTGCAGTCTGGTGGCGGCAAATTGGCCGGCATTGTCAAGACTCTTTCCGAAAGAGCATAAAAATTAAACAAATCAAATTAGTAAAAACAATAAAAAAAATAACATTATGGCAGATTTGAAAGCATTTGCAGAACAATTAGTGAACTTAACCGTTAAAGAAGTTAACGAATTAGCTCAAATTTTGAAAGACGAATACGGTATTGAACCCGCCGCAGCTGCAGTCGCAGTCGCCGCAGGTCCCGCCGCAGGTGGCGCCGCAGCCGCTGAGGAAAAGACCGAGTTCGACGTTATCCTCAAGGCAGCCGGTGGCAACAAACTGCAGGTTGTGAAGTTGGTGAAGGAACTCACCAGCCTCGGCCTGAAGGAAGCCAAGGAATTGGTTGACGGTGCACCCAAGGCCGTTAAGGAAGGTATCTCCAAAGAGGAAGCTGAATCTTTGAAGAAATCCCTCGAAGAGGCCGGCGCTGAAGTCGAGATTAAATAGTTTCGGCCCAACCCACAAGCAAAAGAACAACGCTTCCGCCAGGCGCGGAAGCCTTGTTCTTATTGCTGTTTTATAATACCTGCTGATTGGTATTTTGTGAATAATCAGTATTTTCGTCAAATAAAATCAAACAGCCTTGTCAACTACAAATAATAAAAGAATAAGTTTTGCGACCACAAGACCTGTGGAATTCCCGGATTTCCTTGACATCCAGTTGAAGTCATTCCAGGAGTTTTTCCAGATTGATACCGATCCGGAATCCCGTAAAAATGAAGGCTTGTATCGGGCTTTTGCAGAGAATTTCCCGATTACCGACGCAAGAAATTGTTTCGTTCTGGAATTTTTAGATTATTACATTGATTTTCCTCGCTATTCCATGGACGAATGCCTTGAAAGAGGCTTGACATACAGTGTCCCCCTTAAAGCGAAGTTGCAGCTGAAATGCAACGACGAAGAGCACGAGGGCTTTGAAGAGGCTCGTGTGCAGGAGGTCTATTTGGGTATGATTCCCTATATGACCCCGAGCGGCACATTCATCATCAACGGTGCGGAGCGCGTGGTCGTCTCCCAGTTACACCGTTCCCCGGGTGTGTTCTTCGGATTCTCGTACCACTCTAACGGTACGCCCCTCTATTCCGCCCGCATTATCCCGTTCAAGGGTTCATGGATGGAATTCACCACTGACATCAACAACGTTCTCTACGCTTACATTGATCGTAAGAAGAAATTACCGGTCACGACGTTGTTACGCGCTATCGGTTATGAGACGGATAAGGACATCCTCAGCATTTTCGACATCGCCGAGGAGGTGAAGGCTTCCAAAGCCAACTTGAAGAAGTATGTGGGACAGAAGCTGGCTGCCGCCGTGACCAAGACATGGTACGAGGATTTTGTAGATGATGAGACGGGTGAGGTGGTGAACATCGAACGTACGGAAGTGATTATCGACCGAGAGACGGTGTTCGAGAAAGACCACATCAACATGGTGGCAGATGCTAATATCAAGACGGTCCTTTTCCACAAGCAAGATGAGAAACAGGTTGATTATTCTGTGATTTTCAATACGTTGCAGAAAGATCCCACCAACTCTGGCAAACAGGCCATCGAGTACATCTACATGCAGTTGAAGAGCACCCAAGCGCCCGATGAGGAAACGGCGCGCGCCACCCTCGACAAGCTCTTCTTCTCCGAGAAACGCTACGATCTCGGTGAAGTGGGACGCTATCGTATCAATAAAAAACTGAATTTGAACATCCCGATGGAAACGGGCGTGCTCACGAACGAGGACATCATCTCTATCATTCGTTACTTGGTTGAACTGATCAATTCCAAGACGGAAGTCGATGATATCGATCACTTGAGCAACAGACGTGTCCGCACTGTCGGTGAACAATTATATAACCAGTTCAGCCTTGGCCTGAACCGTATGGCCCGCACCATCCGTGAGAAGATGAATGTGCGTGACCACGAATCCTTCTATCCGCAGGATTTGATTAATGCCAAGACTTTGTCTTCAGTGGTGAACTCCTTCTTCGGCACCAATCAGCTGTCGCAGTTCATGGACCAAACCAACCCGCTGTCGGAAATCACGCACAAGCGCAGAATTTCGGCTTTGGGCCCTGGAGGTCTGTCCCGTGAGCGTGCCGGTTTCGAGGTGCGTGACGTACACTACACGCACTATGGCCGTCTATGTACGATTGAGACCCCTGAAGGTCCTAATATCGGTTTGATTTCCTCCCTTTGCGTGTTTGCCCGCATTAACGACCTCGGTTTCATTGAGACGCCGTATCGTCGGGTGGACAATGGCCAGGTTCGCTTCGATGAACCGCCCATTTTCTTGACCGCAGAGGAAGAGGACAACAAACGTATTGCCCAGGCTAACACGCCGATGGATGAGAACGGACTGCTTGGCGAAAAGGTGAAAGCCCGTCGTCTGGCTGATTATCCCATCCTGCCGCGTGAAGAGATCGACTTGATTGACATTGCGCCCAACCAGATTGCTTCTATCGCTGCATCCTTGATTCCGTTCTTGGAGAACGACGACGCTAACCGTGCGTTGATGGGCTCCAACATGATGCGCCAGGCCGTGCCGTTGTTGCGCCCTGAGGCGCCTATCGTGGGTACTGGTCTGGAACACCGTGTGGCGGTTGATTCCCGTGTGGTGTTACTTGCAGAAGGCACCGGTGTGGTAAAATCCGTGGATGCCCAGCATATCGAAATTGCTTACGAGCGTACGCAAGCCGAGGAACTGGTCAGCTTCGATTCTAATGTCAAGAATTATGAGCTTCTGAAGTTCAGAAGAACGAACCAGAACTCCTGTTTCAACCAGCGTCCGATCGTGACGAAAGGCCAGAAGGTCAAGAAAGGGGATGTGCTGACGGAAGGTTATGCCACTGAAAACGGTGAATTGGCCCTCGGTCGCAACTTGATGGTGGCCTTCATGCCTTGGAAGGGATACAACTTCGAGGATGCCGTCGTGATTTCTGAAAAAGCGGTGACCGATGACTTATATACTTCCATCCATATCGAGTCCTTCACTTTGGAGGTTCGCGACACCAAGCGCGGTCAAGAGGTGCTGACCAACGATATCCCGAACGTCTCTTCTGAAACCACGAAAGATTTGAATGAAGACGGTCTGATTCGTGTGGGTGCGGAAGTGAAAGAGGGCGACATCCTGATTGGTAAGATCACACCGAAGGGTGAGTCTTATCCGACTCCTGAGGAGAAGTTGCTCCGCGCTATTTTCGGTGACAAGGCCGGTGATGTGAAGGATGCCTCTCTTAAGGCGCCTCCAGCTATGCGCGGTGTCGTCATTGGTGCAAAATCCATGTCCCGTCTGATCAAAGACAGGAAGTCAAAAGCCAAAGACAAGGACATCGAAGAAGAAATCAAAGCAAAATACCAAGTGGAGTTGGATAGCTTGAAGGAAGTTTTGGTGATGAAGCTCTATAAGATTCTGGACGGCAAGGTTGCTCATGTGATTTGTGCCGACACCAAGGAACCTATCGTGCAAAAAGGCTCCAAATTCTCCCAGAAGTTGTTGAACACCATTGATTATAAAACGGTTTCTGTTTCCAAATGGACCAACGACAGCCGCGTGAACGTTATGGTTGCCGAAGTTATCCGCAACTATCTGGTGAAGGTTCGTGACGTCGAATCCCGCCGCACGCGTGAGATCTTCGATGCCACCATCGGTACCGAGCTGCCTTCCGGTATCGTGCAAATGGCCAAGGTCTATGTTGCCAACAAACGCAAACTGCGTGTGGGTGACAAGATGGCCGGTCGTCACGGTAACAAGGGTTGCGTGGCTAAGATTGTCCGTCAGGAGGATCTTCCGTTCCTCGAAGACGGTCGTCCCGTGGATGTGGTGCTGAACCCGCTGGGTGTGCCTTCCCGTATGAACTTGGGTCAGATTTACGAGACCGTGTTGGCATGGGCCGGTAAGAAAATGGGAGTGAAATATGCCACCCCGATTTTCGATGGTGCTTCCATTGACCAAATCAATGAACTGATGCGTGAAGCTGGACTTCCCGAGAATGGTAGCACGCAATTGTATGATGGTGAAACTGGCGAGCCCTTCCATCAGAAGGCAACCGTGGGTTACATCTACTACTTGAAGCTGCACCACATGGTTGATGACAAAATGCACGCTCGCTCCATCGGACCTTACTCACTGATTACGCAACAGCCTCTCGGCGGTAAAGCTCAGTTCGGTGGTCAGCGTTTCGGTGAAATGGAGGTATGGGCCATCGAGGCCTACGGTGCTGCTAACGTGCTGCAAGAGATCTTGACCGTGAAGTCTGACGACGTGGTCGGCAGAGCCAAAGCATACGAGGCTATTGTAAAGGGTGACAACATGCCCGTGGCTGGTATCCCTGAATCCTTCAACGTGCTGGTCAACGAATTGCGCGGTCTGTGCTTGGATATTAAATTTGAATAAGAAATAAAACATCTGAAAGAAAATGGCTCTCAGAAAAGATAATAATACCCGTAAGGAGTTTCATAAAATAACCATCAGTCTAGCATCTCCTGAGACGATTTTGGAACAATCGCACGGCGAGGTGTTGAAGCCGGAGACCATCAACTACAGAACGCTGAAGCCTGAGCGCGACGGTTTGTTCTGCGAGAAGATTTTCGGTCCGATGAAAGACTGGGAATGCCACTGCGGTAAATACAAGAGAATCCGTTACAAGGGTGTCATCTGCGACCGTTGCGGCGTGGAAGTCACCGAGCGCAAAGTGCGTCGTGAACGCATGGGACACATCCAGTTGGTGGTGCCCGTGGCGCATATCTGGTTTTTCAAGTCTTTGCCGAACAAAATCGGCGCTCTTCTGGGTCTTGCCACCAAGGAAGTGGAAGCCGTAGTGTATTACGAGAAATATATCGTGATACAAGGCGGTATCATGGAAAGTGACGATATCAAAAAGGGTAAGCTGTTGACGGAAGAGGAGTATTTTGAATTGTATGACAAACTGCCTGCCGACAATCGTTTGTTAGATGATACTGATCCCAACAAGTTCATCGCCAAGATGGGTGCAGAAGCGTTGTATGATTTGCTCTGCAAGGTGGATCTGGATGCTGAATCTTACGAATTGCGTGACCGCGCTAACCGCGAGACCTCTCAGCAACGTAAGAAAGACCTCCTCAAACGTTTGCACGTGTTCGAAGCGTTTCGCGATAGCCGCAAGCGCGCCGACAACCGTCCTGAGCGTATGATTGTGAAGACAGTGCCGGTGATTCCTCCGGAACTGCGTCCTCTTGTGCCGTTGGATGGCGGCCGTTTCGCCACCTCCGACCTCAACGACCTCTACCGTCGTGTCATCATCCGCAATAACCGTCTGAAACGCCTGATGGAAATCAAGGCTCCTGACGTTATCATGCGCAACGAGAAGCGTATGCTGCAGGAAGCTGTGGATTCCCTGTTCGATAACTCTAAGAAATCCAGTGCCGTAAGAACGGAGTCCAACCGTGCGTTGAAATCTCTCTCCGACAGTTTGAAGGGTAAACAAGGTCGTTTCCGTCAGAATTTGTTGGGTAAACGTGTTGACTACTCAGGCCGTTCCGTTATCGTTGTCGGTCCCGACTTGCACTTGAACGAGTGCGGTCTGCCGAAAGACATGGCTGCCGAGTTGTTCAAACCGTTCGTCATCCGCAAAATCCTCGAAAGAGGTATTGTGAAGACGGTGAAATCCGCCAAGAAGATCGTCGATCGCAAGGATCCCGTGGTGTGGGAAATCCTCGAGAACATCCTCAAGGGTCACCCTGTGTTGCTGAACCGTGCTCCTACGCTGCACCGTCTGGGTATCCAGGCATTCCAGCCGCGTTTGGTCGAAGGCAAGGCTATACGTCTGCACCCGTTGTGCTGTACGGCCTTCAACGCCGACTTCGACGGTGACCAGATGGCTGTTCACGTTCCGCTGGGCAACGCTGCCATCATGGAGGCCCAGATGCTGATGATGGCTTCTCACAACATCCTCAATCCGGCTAACGGTGCGCCCGTGACCGTGCCTTCTCAGGACATGGTACTCGGTCTGTACTACATCACGAAGGAACTGCCCTCCACGCCCGACCATAAAGTTCCCGGCGAAGGCGGTATCTTCTACGGACCGGAAGAGGTGATGATTGCCTATAATGAAAAGAAAATCCATTTGAATGCCAAAATCAAATGCCGTGTCGATATCGACGGGCAGGGTACCAAGAAGATCGTCGATACCACTGTGGGTCGTGTGATGTTCAACCAAGTGGTGCCGAAAGATTATGGCTATATCAATATGTTGCTGACCAAGAAGGCGTTACGCGATATCATCGGTGATGTGCTGATCAAGTGCGGCAACAAATCCTGTACCCAGTTCCTCGATGACATTATGACTCTCGGTTACCGTATGGCATACGAGGGCGGTATGTCGTTCAACCTCGGTGACGTGATTGTGCCCGCCGAGAAACCGAAGTTGATTGCCGAGGCCAATGCTCAAGTTGATGAGATCACCATGAACTATAACATGGGTTTCATCACCAATACTGAGCGTTATAACCAGGTTATCGATGTGTGGTCACAGTGCAACGCGCGTCTTTCCAAGATCCTCATGAAGGAGATCGAGGAGGACCGCCAGGGCTTCAACCCCGTGCACATGATGCGCGACTCCGGTGCCCGTGGTTCTGCAGAGCAGATTCGTCAGCTGTCCGGTATGCGTGGTTTGATGGCAAAGCCCAGTAAAGCAGGCTCCTCCGGTGGTGAGATTATTGAAAACCCCATTTTGTCCAACTTTAAGGAAGGCCTTTCCGTGCAAGAGTACTTTATCTCCACGCACGGTGCCCGTAAGGGTTTGGCTGATACCGCATTGAAGACCGCTGACGCTGGTTACCTGACCCGTCGTTTGGTTGATGTCTCCCACGATGTCATCATCAACGAGGAAGACTGCGGCACGCTGCGCGGTATGACCGTGAGTGCGTTGAAGAACAACGAGGAAGTGGTGGAGACGTTGTACGACCGTCTGTTGGGTCGTGTGACATTGCATGACGTTTATCATCCCCAGACCGGCGAGTTGATTATCCGCGCCGGAGAGGAATTGACCGAAAAATATTGTCAGATTATCGAGGATTCTCCCATTGAGGAGGTTGAAATCCGCTCGGTGCCGACCTGCGAATCCAAACACGGTATATGCCAGAAGTGTTACGGTCGTAACTTGGCTACCGGTAAGATGGTGCAGATTGGTGAGGCTGTCGGTGTCATTGCCGCTCAGTCCATCGGTGAGCCTGGTACCCAGCTGACTCTGCGTACTTTCCACGTCGGTGGTGTGGCCGGTAACGTGGCCGCTAACAGCAGCATCATGGCTTCTTACGACGGCGTGTTGAGCATCGATGAGTTGCGTGCTTTGGAGAAGACCGATGATACGGGCAAGTTCTACTACAAGGTGATTGGCCGTACCGCAGAAATCAAGATTATTGACGTGAAGACCGGTGTGGCGCTTTCCTCCGCAAATGTGCCTTACGGTTCTAACCTCTACTACAAACACGGCGACAGCATTAAGAAGGGTGCTTTGATTGCCGATTGGGATCCGTTCAACGCCGTGATTCTGTCCGATGTGGCTGGTAAGGTTCAGTTCAATGATATTATTGAGGGCGTGACTTACCGTGTGGAAACTGATGAGCAGACCAACATCCACGACAAAGTGATTATAGAGAGCCGTCTGAAGACGAAGAACCCGAGTATCAATATCCTCGACGAGGATGGCGACATCATCAAGAGCTTTGACGTTCCTGTGGGTGCCCGTTTAGCAGTGGAAGAGGGTCAAGTTATTGATTCCGGTGAGATTTTAGTTAAGATTCTGCGTTCCTTCGGTAAATCCGGTGATATCACGGGCGGTCTGCCGCGTGTGACCGAATTGTTCGAGGCGCGTAATCCTTCCGATCCCGCTGTGGTATCTGAAATTGACGGTGTTGTTTCCTTCGAAAAGAAGCTGAAACGTGGTAACCGTGTTGTGAAGATTACTCCGCGTGTGGATTCCGGTGAGGGTGCCAAGACCTATCTCATCCCGACGTCCAAACAGATTCTTGCACAAGAGAATGACTTCGTGAAAGCCGGTACGCCGTTGTCCGAAGGTTCTCTGACTCCTGTTGACATCCTGAACATCAAGGGTGCGCAGAAGGTGCAAGAGTACATCATCAATGAAATTCAGGAGGTGTATCGTCTGCAAGGTGTTAAGATCAATGACAAGCACTTTGAAGTTATTGTGCGTCAGATGATGCGTAAGATGGAGATTGAGGATCCAGGCGACACCAAGTTCTTGCAGGGTGAGTTGATCAACAAGATTGACTTCCAGGAAGAGAACGATCAGATTTGGGATAAAAAAGTTGTCGAAGACGCTGGCGATTCCGACACAGTTCGTAAAGGTCAGATCATTTCCGCTAAGAAGTTGCGTGATATCAACTCTTTACTGAAGCGTAAGGATATGCGCTTAGTGGTGACCCGAGACGCACGTCCGGCCACTGGTAAGCCGATTCTGCAAGGTATCACCCGCGCTTCTCTGCAGACTCACAGCTTCATCTCTGCCGCATCCTTCCAGGAGACGACGAAGGTGCTGACCGAAGCCGCCATCAATGCCAAATCCGACAGCCTGATTGGTATGAAGGAGAACGTCATTGTAGGCCAGAAGATTCCGGCTGGTACGGGTATCCGCGCTTACCAGAACATCGAGGTCGGTTCGAAGGAAGAGTACGAATCTTTGATGGCTTCGAAAGAGGAGGAATAGTATTAATTCATAATTCATAATGCATAATTCATATTTTTATGGCAGAAGATAAGAAAGAACAGAAAATGGATTTGAGTATCAGCGAGGAAGTTGCGAAGGGTGTATATTCCAACTTGGCTATCCTTTCTCATTCTGAGAACGAATTTTTCGTGGATTTCGCCGCTTTGTCCCCAGGCATTCCGAAGGCTGTTGTGCGTTCCCGCGTGATTATGACACCGGTGAATGCCAAAAGGCTGCTTCGTGCTTTGCAGGACAATGTTTCCAAATACGAGGAACAATTCGGCGTGATCAAAGATCGTCCGAACCAGATGCCCCCGTTCATGAGCGGCGGCGGTCTGGCATAGTGTGAACTACGTTCAACTTTTTTATAAATTTTGTAGCGGCCGGGAGCGAGTTTCCTGGCCGCTTTTTTTAATGTAGAATGAAGAATGTAGAATGTAGAATGTAGAATGAAGAATGTAGAATAGGAGGGGGGGGATCGTAATTTGCTGATTTTTTTTTCATAATGTCTGTCATATCAAAAAAAATGTATCTTTGCAGCGCAAAGTACTTTTAAGATTATGGAAGAAAAAGAGGTCAGACAGACACTGAACGACATTCGCGAAATGATGAGCAAATCATCTCGTTTTCAGGCGGTTAGCGGATGGTCTATCATCATCATAGGACTCTATGCAGCGGTTGCGTCGTTGATGGCGGCTGCGGTAATCGGGGTGGGGGATTGGCTCCCCGGCTTCGAAAATCTGCAAAAATTCGCTGTTTTGAACACCCCTTCGCGCATCCGCATCGCAGCGCTGATAGCTATCGGGCTGTTCGCGCTCTCTCTTCTCACGGTCTTTGTCTTTGCCATCGTGAAGTCTAAACGCCACAATCTTCGTTTTGTTTTCGACAAGCGGATGTTCCAGATGCTCTTTGATTTTTTCATCCCGCTGGCTGCCGGCGGTTTGCTCAGCATGGCCCTCGTGATGCAGGGACATTACGGACTCACCTCCTCCATTATGCTCCTTTTCTATGGCCTTGCGTTAGTCAACTGCAGCCACTACACTTATCCCGCCTTACGCTATTTGGGCTACGCGGAGCTGATTATCGGCATCATCGACTGTTTCACCATTTCCCATGCATTGCTGTTTTGGTTCGTTGGTTTCAGCGTGATGCATGTTGTGTTTGGGGTTGCGTATGTTTTGATGTTTGAACGAAGGAAATAGGCAATAGGGAATAGTTAGTAGTTTGACGTTTGCAGTCTTAAGTTTAAGTCTAAGTTTTAAGATAATAGCCAAAAGCTAAAAGCCAATAGCCAAAGTTAGTTTGATAATAAAATTTTGCGATAAAATCAGAGCGATATGGCGATTATAGATGGGTTAAATAAGGTTTTCGAGAGCAAGATCCGCTTGGGCATCATGTCTGTGTTGATGGCCAACGGCTCGGCGGATTTTGCCACCCTGAAGTCATTGCTGGAGCTCACCGATGGCAATCTGGCGAGCCATACGCGCCATCTTGAAGATGCTGGCTACGTCCGCTGCGAGAAGTCGTTCATTGGCCGTAAACCGAACACGATGTATGTGATTACCGAGTCGGGTAGAGAAGCCTTCGCCGCGCATATTGACGCGATGGAACGCTTTTTGAAAGAGTGCCGAAGCTAATTTTTTTTGGTTTATCGCTTTGCATCACAAAGTACTTTATTATAGTTAGTGGTTAGCAGTTAGCAGCTAGTAGTTGAACGAAAAGTCTCGGTCGAAGCACCATTCCCCCCTTTAGGGGGGATGCCCGCAGGGCAGGGGGGCAAAACACTTCCTTAAGCAGTCCCGGAGGGACAAAACGCGCGAAGCGCAAGTAACCCCACACAAGCGAAGCGCAGTGTGGGGCGACACAAGAGAAACAATCACCAAAAATCCAAAAATATGACAACAGAAACAACAACCGCGGTGACGACACCGCAAGCAGAACAAACAAAACCTGCCACGCAGGAAAAATCAAGAATGAAACGCAGCGACCGTATGCTGCTGAAGCTCCTCCTCATCGGACTTATCAGCCTCATTCTGCTTATTCCACAACAGATCATCCTACATGTGGTAAACGAACGGAACGCGACCCAGGTGGAGGCGGAGAAAGAGGTAGAGCAGATGTGGAGCACCCCGCAGCAGGTGGTCGGACCGGTGATGCGCATCCCCGGCAAAAACTACCACAAGGATGTATATCTTCTGCCCGAATCCTTGCAGGTGAAGGGCGATGTGAAGACGGAGAAACGGCATCGTGGCAACTTCGATGTGACCGTCTATACCGCGGATCTGACATTGGACGGCAGTCTGCAATTGCCAAATCTGTCGGAATATGTGGATTCCGTCTATGACATCTCGAAGGCGGAGGTGCTGATTTCGCTGAGCGACTTCCGGGGGCTGTCGGAGAATGTGGTGTTGCGGCTGAATGGGAAGGAATATACGATGAGATCTGACAAGGACGAGGAGTTGGGGTCAGTGCTGTGCTGCCGCGTGCCGGTAAGAGAGATGCAGGATTCGGCATCCGCGACTTACTCTGTGCAGCTGCCGCTGAAGGGTTCGGAGTCGCTGATGTTCCTGCCTGTGGGCAACAGCACCTCTGTGCAATTGACTTCCAACTGCGCCACGCCGAGCTTCCAGGGCAACTTCCTGCCGGACGCGCGGACTGTGTCGGACAGCGGGTTTACCTCGACGTGGAAAGTGCTGGCCCTCAACCGCGACTTCGGGCAGTCAGTGACCAAATGGGTTGACTACGGCGACGGGGGTTCGCACAGCGTAAGCATGAAGAAGAACGAGTTCGGGGTGATGATGAGGGTACCGGTGTTACAGTACCAGCAGACCACGCGCACGGTGAAGTACGCCTACCTGTTCATTTTCCTCACCTTCGCCACGGTTTTCTTCGTGGAGTACCGCCGGCAGACGCCCATCCATCCTGTGCAATACCTACTCATCGGTGCGGCGTTGCTGGTGTTCTACACGCTGTTGCTCTCGTTCAGTGAGCACATCCCCTTCCTTTGGTCGTACCTTATCGCCATGCTGATGACCATCGTGCTGATCACGGGCTACTTGGCGGGTATCCTGAAAATCCGCAAGACCGCGCTGATGGTGGGAGCGTTGCTGCTTGCGCTCTATATTTTCATGTACGTACTGCTCCAGATGGAAACCTATGCACTGCTCTTCGGCAGCCTTGGCCTCTTCGTGATTTTGGCGGTGCTGATGTTTGTGTCGCTGAAGGTGAAGTGGTACAAAATCTGACGGATTTGTTGTTATCAACAGTTTGTTCAAAAAAAATCCATTGCATTCCCTTTGTTTTTGCCAAAAAAAAAGTATTATTGCAGCCCGTTAGAGATGTACGTCTCTGACGGGTATTTTTTTTATAATCAATTTAATAACATAAAACCTATGGGCGGCTTTTTCGGAGTTGTATCAACAAAACCTTGCATTGCGGATTTATTCTACGGAGTGGACTACCATTCCCATCTTGGTACAAAACGAGGCGGAATAGTGACTTACCACAAGGATCTCAAACTATTCCGCCGTTCTATTCATAATATTGAGAACACCTATTTCAGGACCAAGTTCGATGATGAAATAGGTAAGTTCATTGGGAATTCCGGTATCGGGGTTATCAGCGACACGGATGCGCAGCCTATCGTGGTGAACTCCCACCTTGGCCGCTTCGCCATCTCAACGGTGGCTAAAATAAACAACGTCAAAGAGTTAGAGCAGGAGTGCTTGGATTGCAACCAGCAGTTTACCGAACTCAGCGCGGATGCCACCAACCCCACCGAACTTGTAGCCCTGATGATTACACGCAAACACGATTTTGTGGAGGGCATACAATACGTGTATAGTAAGATCAAAGGTTCTTGCTCGATTCTGATTCTGACCGAGGACGGCATCATCGCCGCCCGCGACTTTTATGGACGCACGCCCATCGTGATCGGCAAGAACAATACTGGACGCGCCATCGCTTTCGACAACCATAGTTTCTCCAATCTTGACTACCAGACGGATTATTTCGTCGGGCCGGGCGAAATTGTTAAAGTGACCGCCGACGGAATCCAACAGCTGCTCGCCCCGAACAAGCAGATGCAGATTTGTTCGTTCTTGTGGATTTATTATGGCTATCCGTCTGTGAACTACGAAGATATTAACGTGGAGAGTGTCCGCTACGGTCTCGGTTACGCTATGGGCAAAACGGACGACACGGAGGTTGATTTCGTGGCGCCCATCCCGGACTCCGGTATCGGAATGGCCCTCGGTTACTCCAACGGCAAGCAGATTCCCTACCAGCGTGCGATGGTCAAATACACGCCCACATGGTCACGGAGTTTTATGCCTTCCAACCAGGATATGCGCGAGCATGTGGCCAAAATGAAGCTGCTGCCCAATCGCGACCTGTTGAATGGCAAGCGTGTCGTGTTTTGCGACGATTCCATTGTGCGGGGCACGCAATTGCGCGACAACGTGAAAAAGATGTACGAGTGTGGCGCCAAAGAGGTGCATATTCGCATCAGCTGTCCGCCGTTGCTTTACGGTTGTGAGTTCCTCAACTTCTCGGCCTCCAAGACGGAGATGGAGCTCATCACGCGCCGTGTCATTGAGGAGTTGGAGGGTGACAGCCACAAGAACCTGCACCGCTACATGGACAGCACCACACCCGAATATGCCAAGATGGTGGAGATAATTCGAAAGCATATTGGTGTGGATACGTTGAAATTCAATACGTTGGATACCATTTCAAAAGCCATTGGCTTGCCCAAGGAGCGCATCTGCACCCACTGTTTCGACGGATCGTCGTTTGGACTCTAATCCCTGTAGAGACATTTCGCGAAACGTCTTTACGGCGGCAAAATCAGAATAAAACCGGATCGGATTATGGCAACAGAAAACTACCTCCTTCTCGGGCAAAAAAGACGGATGATTGAAGGGCTTCGGGAGAAAGGCATCACAGATGAAAATGTGCTTGCCGCTTTCGACAAGATGGAGCGGCATCTTTTCCTGGAGTCATTGCTTTGGCCGCGTGCGTATGAGGATGAGGCTTTGAAGCTGGCCACCGACCAAACAATTTCGAAGCCTTCCACTGTGGCGTTTCAGTCGCAGCTGTTGGAGGTCAGCAAAGGGATGAAGGTGCTGGAGATCGGCACCGGTTCTGGATTTCAGGCAGCTATTCTGTATGCTATGGGTGCGCGAGTGTTCACGGTGGAGCGGCAGATTACACTGTTCAACCGCACGAGGCCGCTGCTGAGTAAGCTTGCGCCGACTGTCGTCACCCGCTACGGCGATGGGTTCAAAGGCTTCCCGCAGTTCGCACCATACGATCGCGTGATTGTGACCTGCGGTGCGCCGGAAATACCTCAAGCACTTATCGACCAATTAGTTGTAGGCGGAATTATGGTGATTCCCGTCGGAGAGGAATCCCAAACCATGAAGCGAATCGTGAAAATCAGCGATTCGGAATACGAGGAAGAGGATTTCGGGGATTTCGTGTTTGTCCCGATGCTGAAAGAACGTGTCAGAAAGTGAGAGATTAATGTGCGGTCAGATCTTGTGTCCCGTTTTCACTAAAGCGTATCACTTTGATGTTTCTATAGCTTCCGTTGGCGTTCAAGGTAGCAATTCCATAGTCGAAATAGTCGCTGCCATGCAGTAGGGAGCATACGTACGATGTGTCAATTTTTTCAAGCTCTTTATTTAGAAGCTGTCTGGCTTTCGCATCGTTCGCGGCTAAAGAAATGCTTTCAAATGTGACCAGTTTGTCGTATTCCACGTTGTTGATGAAATACGATTGTAGTTCATTCCATTCCGATCCTTGGATGGGAATGTATTGGTATCCCATGCATCCGATGGTGTATTGAGTTGAAATCAGTTTTTTGTTGCATCCCCCGAATATTACGGCGAAACCTACTATGAGAACAAGGACGATTTTTTTCATAATCAAGATATTACAATGTTTGTTGGCAAAGATAAAAAGAATTCCACTATCGATTCGCGCATTTTTTAAGATGAAATCAACATCTTTTTGTTACTTTTGCAAACCAAAAACTTAAAAGATGAAAATTACAGGATTTGTTTTTGCAGCAGGATTGGGCACTCGACTCTATCCTCTTACAGCTGACAGACCGAAAGCGTTGGTCAAGTATCAAGGGAAAACGTTGTTGGACAATGCTTTGGACAAGATGATGTCATGTGGCGTAAATGATGTGATTGTCAATGTCCATCATTTTCCTGACCTGATTATGGAAGCTGTCAAACGGCATCCACTTGCTGGGAGGATACGCATATCCGACGAGCGCGCGTATCTTAGGGATACTGCCGGGGGAGTGAAGTTTTCGGAGCCATTTTGGCAGCATAGTGATCTATTGCTTTTCTATAATGTTGATATTTTGTCTGATATAAATCTTTCAAAATTAATAAGTTATCATATAGACCAACGCGCAGAGGCCACACTGGCCGTCCGAAATCGCCAGACGCAACGTTATTTTCTTTTTGAACGTGAAACTTGTGCATTATGCGGTTGGGAGAACATTCAGACAAAGGAAAGGCTTGGAGCTCAATCTTGTGATAACCCTCTACGTCTTGCATTCAGCGGAATACATGTGATGAATGCTGATTTAGCCCGCGCCATACCTTCTGTAGAAAAGTCCTCCATCACCCAGTTCTATCTATCCGAGGCAGGTAATCGGAGAATTCTTGGTTACCCCCATGATGATGACACTTGGCAAGATGTGGGAAAATACCAGGAATTTCATAACTTACTGTCATAGTTTGTGTTATGATCTAAACAAAATTTTGTAATCTTTTTTTTCAAAAAATCAATAGTTTGAAAAAAAAATTTTGAACTTTTTTTTGTTATTTTTGCACGGTGAAAGAATAGCAGCGTTTGTTCTGCTAATATATTCATTGTAAGAGTGATAGAATTTATTAATGTTTTGTGAACTGCAAATGGAAAAAGAACTACCCTCATATACAACAGTTTGGGAACAATGTTTGGACATTATCAGGGACACGGTGTCTTCGGAGGTGTTTTCCACCATCTTTGAGCCGATTAATGCTGTGTCATTGGATAAGAAACAGCTTACATTGGAATTGCCGAGCTTGTGGTACAAGGAGATACTGGAAGAGCAGTATGTAGATTTGTTGCGCACTGCCATACGTAAATTGTTGGGCAATGATGCAAAGTTGCGATATAAAGTGTTGATGGAAAGGGGGAAAACACCAGAACAGAACTCTTCTATAACAGTTCCGTCAGCTTCACGAAAGGCAGTGAAGAACCCCCTGATGATGCCGCCGTTGGATGTCAATACGATGGACCGTAAGGATATTCCCGGCCCTTTCATTGTCCCGGGTATTAAAAAGCAGCGTATTCCTTCCAACCTTTCGGAATCTTTGACATTTGACAACTATGTGGTGGGCGATTGTAACCGTCTGGCGTGTGCCGCTGGAATGTCTATTGCCAAGGCCCCTGGGCAGACCCCGTTTAATCCTTTGTTCATCTATTCTGATGTGGGCCTAGGCAAGACGCATCTCGTCAATGCTATCGGTATCCAGACCAAAATCAATTTTCCCGATAAGATTGTCATTTATGTCAGCGCGGACACGTTTTACCAGCAATATATGGAAGCCGTGAAGAGCGATAACCTTAACGACTTTTATTGGTTTTATCAGGCCGTAGATATGCTTATTATTGATGACATTCAGTTTATCTCCGGCAACAAGACCAAAACGCAAGAGGCTTTCTTCCAGATTTTCAATCATTTGCATCAATTGAAGAAGCAGATTATCATGACTTCCGACAAATCTCCGGTTGACATTACGGGTTTCGAGCCTCGTTTGCTGAATCGCTTCAAATGGGGGTTGGCCACAGATTTGCAAGTGCCCGATCTGGAGACCCGCACTGCCATCATTACCAAGAAGTTGGAAAACAACGGCATAGAGTTTTCCAAAGAGGTGATTGATTATCTGGCATTGCGCATCACTGCCAACACGCGAGAACTGGAGGGGGCCATGATAGCCATTCTGGCCCAGGCCTCCCTTAACCATCGCGACATCACCCTTGACCTTGCCCGTGAGATGGTGGACAAATATGTGAAATCCACTGCCAAAGAAATTTCTATTGAATACATTCAGAAAATTGTATGCGACTATTTCGGAGTCTCCGTTGATGCTATCAATGCCAAAACCAGAAAGAGAGAGATTGTACAAGTTCGGCAGATCAGCATGTTTTTCGCCAAGAAATACACGCATCTACCGCTTTCCGTCATAGGTGCCTATTGTGGCAATAAAGACCACGCAACAGTGCTCCACGCTTGTCGCACTATCCGGAATCTCAGCGAAACGGACAAGAAGATGAAGCAGTATATCACGGATATAGATAAAAAGATGAAAATTGGAAATATATAGTATTTAAAAATAATCTATATATTTGCAGCGGCATTTTATAAAGTAGTAAAATGAAAAAACATTGGGTTAAAAAAGAGCTGCCAGATGAAGCGGTTGTTTCGCAACTGTGTGAGCATCTGAGACTTGAGAGGCCGCTGGCCACCCTGCTGGCTCAACGTGGTATTTCCACGGTGCAGCAGGCTCGCGATTTTTTTGAACCTGATATCGATAAATTACACGACCCGTTCTTGATGAAAGACATGTCTGTTGCTGTGGATCGGCTCTCGAAGGCTATCGTCCATGACGAGAAGATTATGGTCTATGGCGACTATGATGTGGACGGCACCTCAGCGGTGGCACTCGTGTATTCTTTCCTGTGTGAGATTCGCGGCTCTGATGCCCACGAATACATCAAATACTATATTCCGGACCGTTATACGGAAGGCTATGGCATTACAGAAAAGGGCATCAACTATTGCAAGGAAAACGGCATCAATCTGCTGATTTCACTTGACTGCGGTATCAAAGCCAACGATATGGTTGATTTGGCTAACGAAAACGGTATAGATGTCATTATCACCGATCACCATTTGGAAGGGGACACACTTCCCAATGCGCTTGCCATCTTGGATCCCAAGCGTAAGGACTGCCCTTATCCGTATAAGGAATTGTCGGGTTGCGGAGTGGGCTTCAAGTTGGTACAGGGTTATTGTTTCCGTAACGAGCTTCCTGACGAGCTGTGGCTGAAACGAATGGATCTGGTGGCCGTCAGTATTGCCTGTGACATCGTGGCGATTACGGGGGAGAATCGCATCCTGGCTCATTTTGGATTGGAGATGATCAACAAAATCCCGCGCATGGGTATCCGTGCCATCCTGGATCAGGCAGGTATCAAAATGCGGACCTATCCGCCATTCAGCGAGGATACTTTCTTCACTCGGGTGATATCCATCTCCGACTTGGTGTTCTATGTCGGACCGCGCATCAACGCCGCTGGCAGAATCAAAAGCGCCAAGGAGTCTGTTCGTCTCTTTATTGTGGAGGACGAAGACAAGTCCATGGAAATCAGCACGCGCATCAACAAGCAGAACAACGAGCGCAAACAGAAAGACAAGAACGCCACGGAAGAGGCGATGGATATGATCCGTAACTCCCACGAATTCGAAAACAGGAAGAGTATCGTGATTTATAATCCTCAGTGGGAGAAAGGCATCATCGGTATTGTGGCCTCCCGTTTGGTAGAGGAGTTCTACAAACCCACCATCGTGTTGATGAGTTCCGATGACGGTCTGATCACCGGCTCCGCCCGTTCGGTGAAAGAGTTTAACATCTACGATGGCATAGATTCTTGCGCTGATTTGCTAGAACATTTCGGCGGGCACAAGTATGCAGCCGGTTTGACCATGAAACAGGAGAATTTGGAGGAATTTTCCCAGCGTTTTGAAGAATATGTGAAGGAAAATCTTGATGAATCTTCCTACGAGCCTGAAATAACAGTCGATATGATGCTGAACCTTTCGGAAATCACCCCTCAATTCTTGAAGAATCTGAAAAAGTTCGCGCCTTTTGGACCGGGAAATATGGAGCCTGTTTTTGAAACAGATGGAGTTGTGGATGAAGGGAACGCCCGTATTGTGGGTGATAAACATTTGAAATGTAAGATTTTAAGTCCATACGAGCGGGGTAATTCCATAGACGGCATTGCATTCAACCAGAAGGCTCAGCTTCCTATCATTAGCGATTCCAAACCTTTCAACGTGCTTTATCACGTGGAGGAAAATCGTTGGAACAATACGGTGACCACGCAGTTGAACATCAAGGATATTGAACCGGCCACGCCTGAAAGTGATAGTCACGGCAATAAACCGGCTTCACAGGATGATTACGCATATCGTACCAGTAACGACAAGAAGTCATCCCATTCGGTATAAGTCCGCAGCAAAATTTTTTGGTATTATGAGGATTGCCGTCAACACACGTCTGCTGCTGAAGGACAGATTGGAGGGTATCGGGCAGTTTACGTATGAGACTTTGCGCCGAATCACAAAAGCGCATCCCGAACATCATTTTTTTTTCCTTTTTGACCGGAAATTTGACGATTCATTCCTTTTCAGTGATAATGTCACCCCGATTGTCGCATACCCGCAGGCTCGGCATCCCTATCTTTGGTATCTGTTTTTTGAACTGGGTGTTCCACTAAGAATCAAAAACATAAAGCCTGATCTTTTTCTTTCGACAGACGGCTGGATTCCAACGCAATTGGATATTCCGGTGGTCAATGTCATCCATGACCTCAATTTTCTGCATCATCCCGAATTTGTGCCGCCTGTGGTGCGCCGTTATTATGACCGCTTTTTCCACCGGTTCGCCCAGAAGGCCACCCAACTGGCTACAGTGTCGGAATACAGTCGTCAGGACATCATCCGTTCATTTCAGATAGCTCCTGAAAAGGTAAATGTCGTTTTTTCGGGTAATAATTCCGCCTACAAACCTCTTTCGGAAGAGCAGCAGGCGCAAGTCAAGCGGAAATTCACGGACGGGTGTGAATATTTCCTTTTTGTAGGACTCATTCATAAGCGCAAGAATTTGGATAACATTTTCAGGGCTTTTGACAGTTTCAAAGAGAGAAACTCTAACACCACAAAATTGGTTGTTGTGGGAGACAAGAAATGGTGGGCCGGGGATATTGAGGAAACCTATTTGAAGATGCGGCATCGTGACGAGGTGCTTCTCCTTGGCCGTCAGCCTTTGGATGTCGTCTGCGAGTTGACAGCCAGTGCCATTGCTATGGTTTACACGTCCCTTTTTGAGGGATTCGGATTACCTATTGTGGATTCGTTCAATGCCCACGTACCCATTATCACCTCCAATATTACCGCCATGCCGGAGATTGCCGGTGATGCTGCCGTCTTGGTGGATCCGTACGACTCTGATCAAATGGCCGAAGCTATGTGTAACTTACAGTTGGATAAAAGTTTACGAAAGGCATTGATTGAGAAGGGTATTGCCAGAAAGGACCTTTTCACTTGGGACAGAACGGCGGATTTGTTATGGAAAACGATTGAAAAAGCTTTGCCGTGACATTCTTCCGTTGTTTCCATCTTCGCAAAAACAAAAAGCAGGGCTTCAGCCCTGCTTTTTGTTTTTGTTGTAGATAGATTGTCGATTAGAACTTGTCTTCGTTTTCTATCAGTTTCACGTTTTTCTTGTTGTATTTAAGAATCAGAGCTGATTCGATGACCATGCAGATGACCATGATTACGATGGCGACCACCATCATTGTGCCGTGATTGGCTTTCACGTAGAGGGCCCCTTCGCGGAAGAAGGTGCAGAAGAGGATGTAGTTCATCAACCACACGCTGCACAACAGGAAAGCCCACCAAATGGACATGTAAATGTTGGAGTTATCGACTTTGTTCTCATTTCTTTCGATAGCCCCGACATTTTCGAGGGCATAGTCGGTTTCGTTCCAGACTTCTTTGAAGAAGGAGAGGGGTTTAATGAGATTGTAGATGGGGACGAACCAAGCCACGTAAGACATCCAGGGTTTCATGCCGCTCTGCATCCACGGAGCGATGGCATGCAGGTTTTTGTTGTTTTTCGCACCCCAGACGGCGAAAAGAAACGTTTTGACAAGGAAAGCGATGATAGTCAAAGCTGCAATAACCCAGAATTTCTTCTTGGCGGCAGCATTCTCGGCGTTCAGATTATCCCAGTTCTCCAAAGCAGGGGTATATTCTTGTTCAAGTTCAGCCACACTCTTCAGGTGCTCTTCTTGTTGTTTGATCTTGTCGGCCAAAGTCTGCTTGGTGACTTCAATACTTTCGCTAAGCGCTTTTCTCTCGTCTTTGTTAGCAGGCGTTTTCTGCTGCAAGGTATCCAATTTGTATTGGTAGTAAGCTACTTCGGCGCTGTCTTGGCGCAGAGGGTGCTGTGCAGTCGCGTACTGTTCATACAAATTGTTATAGTGGTTGCGTTCTTGGATGACAGCTCTGTTTGTCTTGTCAAATTTCATCAAAAACAGCATGGAAATGATGAAAAGAACGAGCACCACCACGTTGCAGAGCAGAATAAGTTTGCCCAAAGAAGTGTTATTTGTCAATTTTTTCATACTAAAAATTATTATATATTACTAATTTTCAAAGATTTAGGAAGCTTATAATTCTATATTTAAGCGTAGCAAAAGTAATAAAAAAATTCATACCTTCGTACCATGACGAAAAAAAACAAACCACATAGCGGTGTTTGAAAAGATATTCGGTTAGAGAACCTGTACCTTTTGGATTATTTCACGGCCATTGGTTATCCGAATATGCAGAATGTAGATGCCGGAAGGAAGGTTGCGGACATCCAGTTTGAAGATACCCGATGGTAGGGGCGAATAATTATTCGCCCCTACCAAGCGGCCTTGTATGTCGTATAGGGTGATGTTGTCGATTTCTGTTCCGTCAAGCAACTCCACGGTGAGGAAATCGTGTGCGGGGTTAGGATAAACCACACTCGTTTTCTCGTATTCTGCAATACCGACAGATGCGGTCAGCTGCACATTTTGCACTATTTTTTCGCCGTCCGTGACGGTGGTGACAATGGTTTTCGGGAGGTAGCCTTCGGCCGAATAGGTCACGGCATATTGGCCGGCCTTGATGGGGCGGTGGTAGTCACCGTGGGGTAGGGTGGTTTCCACGTATGAGTGGTCAAGGTCGTGGTTTTCAATATAGATTAACGCTTGCAGGGGTTCGCCTGTCAGCGAGTCGGTGACGGTACCGTGGATGCCGTTGTTCGCCTCCGCGATGAAGTTCAGCAGGGAATGATAGGCGGCATTCCAATAATCGCCCACCAGATTGGTGGAGACGACTTTGTAATTGCTCACCTCAATGGTGACATGACGGGTGCCGAGATACCAGTTATGGTAGTCCTGCATGGAGCCTGTGATGACATACCAATCACCGCCTTCAGTCACGCCGTTGTTTTCTTCCCACATGTAATACATGGAGTAGTTGTGGCAGGTGTCGGCAAAATTGTGGCCTACATATTCCCACCAGTCGGCGTCGGCGTGGCTGTGTTGTTCCGAGGTCCAGCTGTCCCACGGATAGTTGAAAACCTCAGCACCGCCGTGCAAGTTGGCAGCCAAAGTAAAATGATGCCTTTCCAAGAAATGCATCATTGCTTCCACTTCAGGTTCGAAATCTGATTTGACAATTGGCTGGCCCACCAATGGGAAGGAACGGTTCAAGTCAATTCCGTGCTGGTTAGCCCGGACGGAGACTGGATCGGAATTGATTTGGTTGTTGGAAGAGTGATAGGTGCCGTCAGGATTGTGTAACGGGCATATCCATATATCAATATTATTGACTAAATTGGTGATATAAGAATCTGTTCCATAATTTGTTAGTAGATAGTCGATAAAGCGGAGCATCATGTAGTACCCCACCACTTCGTCGCCATGGATGGTGGAAGTGTAGAAGAAAGAAGGCTTGCCTTCGTTGTCGTTGAGGTTGTTGCTGATGTGGGCGCAGAGGATCTTGTGTTCGCCCGGCGTGGAGGCCAGAATGGTGTCAATCTCACATAGGTTAGGGAAGCGGGTCTGGAAAGTATCCATCATGGCGAGGTAAGTGCTGTAGGTCGGATAACAGTTCCAGTTTGCGACCATTTCGTCATAGTTTTGAGCCATAGTCACGCGAGCGCGGGAAGGCGTGAAGGTCTTATAAGGGATTTGTTTCGATAGAAAGTTGTTGAAATCCTTGTGTGACAGCCAGATGCGTGTGTTAAAGGTGTTGTCGGCATTGCGTTTTACATGATCTACGGAGAATTCCCGTGATAACTCTTGTAGCGTGGCCGCATCCACTACGGTTTCCACGTAGGTGCTAGGAGCAGTCAGTTGGTTGTTTTGTGCCGTGGCCGAGATGGCGATGGTAGCGGCGATGATGGTGATGATGATTGTTTTTTTCATTGTTTTGTTTTTTTTGTGTCGCCCCACACTGCGCTTCGCTTATGTGGGGTTATTAGCGCTTCGCGCGTCTTGTCCCTTCGGGACTGCTTAAGGAATTATGTTTGTTATATATTCTACATTCTACATTTTGCATTCTACATTTTGGAAAGGTATTGTTTGAGGTCGGCAGCTTTTTTGGGGCCGATGACGGAGGCGAGTTCGGCTTCGGAGGCGGCGGTGATTTTCGCTATCGTTTTAAACTCCCTCAACAGTTTGGTTTTTAGTATTTTGCCGATGCCAGGCGCATCGTCCAAAACGGAGGCGATGCTGGTTTTGCTGCGGCGTTTGCGGTGGTGCGTGATGCCGAAGCGGTGTACTTCGTCGCGGACGTGCTGTAGCAGTTTCTGGGCTTCGGAGCGTTTGTCGATATAGACAGGCAGATCATCGCCAACTTTATAGATGTCTTCCAACCGTTTGGCGATGCCCACCATCATGAGCCGGTCTTCGATGTGGAGGGCTTGTATGGCGTTCCAGGCGGCGTGGAGTTGTCCTTTGCCGCCGTCGATGACCACGAGGTCGGGTAGCGGCTTGTTCTCTTCCAACAGTCGGTGGTAGCGGCGGTAGATAACCTCTTCCATGGAGGCGAAATCGTCAGCGCCGACCACGGTCTTGATGTTGAAGTGGCGGTATTCCTTTTTTGCGGGCTTCCCGTCAATGAAGCAGCTCATGGCGGCCACAGGTTCCTCGCCTTGGGTGTTGGAGTTGTCGAAACATTCGATGCGGCGTGGCAATGTCTTCATTCCCAAAGCTTCTTGCAGAGCCAATAGGACACGCTGGTTGCGACGGTCGGGGTCCACCAGGTCTTGCCGTTTTTTCTTCTCCAACAGATAGAAATGGGCGTTGTGGATGGCCAGTTCCAACAGCTTGCGTTTGTCGCCGCGCTGTGGCACTTGAATGTCCCAGCCTTCGGGGGCGAGTATGGGTGCGAAGGGAACTAAAAGGGTGGGGGAAAGACCGCCCAACCGCTCTTGGATTTCCAGGATGCCGGCCCAAAGTGCATCTTCCCGTGACATCTCCAGTCGATTGTCGATTTCCAAGGTGAGAGCCTGCACCACGGCACCGTCAACTACACGCAAAAAGCTGACATACGCGCAGTTTTCCTCTTCTTCCATGCCGAAAACATCCATATTCGTCAACGATGGGTTTACCACCACCGACTTGCCGATGAAGTTATCCAAAGCTTCGATTTTGCGCTTTACTTCGGCAGCCTGCTCGAATTTCCATTCGTCGGCATACTTCATCATCTCCTCTTTCAGTTGGCGGATTACCTCCTTGCGGTTGCCTTTGATGATTTGAATCGCTTGCTCGATGTTTTGCTGATACTTTTCCGCTGTGATGAGTCCGCAGCAGGGTGCGGCGCATTTCTTGATCTGGTACTGCATACAAGGACGTTCGTTATTCCTCAGTATCTTGCAGTTACGTAGTGGAAACATGTCGTTGATAAGGTCGAGCAGCACGTTCATCTGCTTCACGGAGGAGTAGGGTCCGAACAGATGCATCTTCGCGGCATCGGGGCGGCGTGTGGGGAACACCCGCGCAAACGGCTCTTTTGTGACGGCAATCCACGGATAAGTCTTGTCGTCCTTCAGCATGATGTTGTACTTTGGTTTGAACTGCTTGATCATGCTGTTTTCCAATAACAAAGCGTCCCACTCGCTATCCACCACTACCGTTTGGATGTCGCGGATTTTCGTTACCAGCATCCGTACTTTGGCTGAGTCGTGATCCTTGTTGAAATAGGAGGATACCCGCCGTTTCAGCCGTTTTGCTTTTCCGACATAAATCACCGTACCCTTTTCATCGTAGAAGCGGTAAACTCCTGGCTTTTCCGGCAAAGTCTTTAAAATCAGATTTATATGTTCGGAAACAATATTC
>JAEEGG010002765.1_pt1 | contig 44760 bp, 17 predicted proteins | sample 9134161 | NCBI WGS metagenome assembly JAEEGG01 (sample SAMN16246543, study PRJNA631951) | gut metagenome | biome: gut microbiome; feature: rumen; material: CR-attached | host: Bos | place: Iran: Karaj | collected 2018-10 | reverse complement strand
GCCATCCAAGGCAAAAAAGACGTGAAACTGTACGTCTTTGAGTCGATTCGTGAGGACGCCCACGTGCTGTACGGCTTTGTGTCGAAGAAGGAACGTGAGATGTTCGAACTGCTCATCACCGTCAGTGGTGTGGGCCCGAATACAGCGCGCATGATGCTTTCGTCGATGAGTGTCAGCGAGCTGTGCAACGCCATTTCGCGTGGCGACGAGCGCCTCATCAAGGGCATCAAGGGTATCGGCAAGATGACGGCCCAGCGCATCATCGTCGACCTGAGGGACAAGATTGTGGCCTTGGGAATAGCCGACGAGATTCCTGCCGGTGGTTCGGTATCGGCACCGGTGAACAACGAGGTGCGCGACGAGGCGGTATCGGCTCTGACCATGCTGGGCTTCGCACCTGCTCCGACGCAGAAAGTCGTTGTCAGCATCCTGCAGTCCGACCCCAACCTGCCCGTAGAGCAAGTGGTGAAACTGGCATTGAAACAAATTAAGTGAAAAGTGAAGAGTGAAGAATCGGCTTTCGCACGGTGGATACGCAAAGTAGTCGTTTCGCTGCTTATTGCCATGCCACTTATGCTGCCATTATTAATGGCGGCAGCAAATTCTTCATTCTTCACTCTTCACTCTTCACTCCCTGCGGATACCGTCCGCAGGGCTAAGGCTCAGCCTACGCTACAAGTAGAGGACGACACCATTCCCGATTCGCTGTTGCACGCACGCTGGAAAATCCAGAAGACGGCACCTATCGAGGTGGCCGACCTCGACTCCTCGGCCCTCGACCTCCGTCTGCCCGAAAACATCAAGCAGCAGGTGGAATACGACGACTCGCTGGGCTACTACCGTATCGGTTCGAAGATTGGCGACTCGTATCTGAACACCCCCATTCTGATGACTCCCGAGGAGTATAACAAGTGGAGTGAACGCCGCGAGCGCGAGGCCTTCTTCCGCAAGAAGGAGGCTGAGAATGTTGCCACGAAGGGCAAGGAGAAGTTCTCGTTTGCCGATATGCACTTCGACCTGGGTCCTGCGGAGAAGATATTCGGTCCTGGCGGTGTGCGTATCAAGACGCAGGGAACGGCCGAACTGAAGCTGGGTGCCACACTGAAGGACATCGACAACCCCTCGTTGCCAGAGCGTAACCGCAAGACGACCGCCATCGACTTCGACGAGAAAATCAATCTGAACGTAACGGGTAAGGTAGGCGACAAGGTCAACATGTCGCTGAACTACAACACCGACGCCACCTTCGACTTTGACACGAAGAACCTGAAGTTGCACTATGACGGCAAGGAGGACGAAATCATCAAGCTCGTCGAGGCCGGTAACATCACCTTCCCCAGCAACAACTCGCTGGTAAAGGGTGCCTCCAGTCTGTTTGGTGTACGTACCGACATGCAGTTCGGCAAACTGAAACTGCAAACCGCCATTTCGCGTAAAAACTCGACGACGAAGAGCGTATCGTCGCAAGGCGGCACACAGATGACGCCCTTCGAACTCGACGTGGCCAACTACGAGGAAAACCGCCACTTCTTCCTGGCAAAATACTTCCGCGAGCACTATGATGCCGCTATGTCGCAACTGCCCAACATCCTGACGGGTATCAACATCACGCGTATCGAGGTGTGGGTGACAAACAAGACGGGAACGACCTCGAACTCACGTAACCTCATAGCACTCTCCGAACTTGGCGAGAGTCAGCCGAAAGGCGGGACGAGCCCCTCGGCACTGCCCGACAACAACGTGACGCCGCTGTATGGCGACATGCCTGCTGCAGCACGTGACATTGACCAGGCATCTACAGCCCTCCAAGGAATGCTGGAGGGAGGTACCGACTACGAGAAGATGTCATCAGCACGACTGCTGAACTCATCGGAATACACCCTGAACACGGCGCTGGGCTATCTCTCGCTGAAGACCTCGCTGCAGACGGACCAGGTGCTGGCCGTTGCCTTCCGCTACACCTACGGAGGAATGGAATACCAGGTGGGTGAGTTTGCCGAAGAGCACAACAATGCCGGTGAGGCACTCTACGTGAAGTCGCTGAAGAACACGTCGAACAATCCCCAGCAGGCCAACTGGCCGCTGATGATGAAAAACGTCTATTATCTGGCGTCGAACATTGAGAAGACCAAGTTCCGTCTCGACATCAAGTTCCAGAGCGACACCACGGGCGTGTACCTTTCTTATATACCAGAAGTGAAGGACATCACCCTGTTGCGCGGACTGGGCTGCGACCGTCTCGACAATAACAATAAGGTACACCCCAACGGCTATTTCGACTTCGTTGAGGGTTACACCGTTACCAACGGTCGTGTATTCTTCCCGTCGGCAGAGCCCTTTGGCTCGACGCTGAAAAACTTCCTGATACGCAATGGCGTGTCGGAAGACGTAGCCAACAAATACGCCTTCCAAGAATTGTACGACACCACACGTACTGCTGCGCGCCAAATGACCAACAAGGACAAATTCCTGCTGGTGGGCCAGTTCAAGGGCTCTGCAGCCAACGTCATCTCGCTGGGCGCCTATAATGTACCTCAGGGTTCGGTGGTGGTCACCGCAGGCGGTGTCACGCTGACGGAAGGTTCCGACTATAGCGTCGACTATTCTGCCGGTGAGGTGACCATCCTCAATCAGAGTATCATCGACGCAGGAACCAGCGTCAACGTCTCGCTGGAGTCGAACACGGAATACGGTATGCAGCGCAAGACGATGATCGGCTTCAACTGGGAGTACGACTTCTCGAAGGACTTCCAAATTGGCGGTACGTTGCAACACCTGAGTGAGCAGGCGCTGACGTCGAAAGTCGTCATGGGTTCAGAACCGCTGAAGAACACTCTCTGGGGAGCAAACATCAACTGGAAGACCGAGAGCCAGTGGCTTACCCGCATGCTCAACAAGATTCCCCTACTCCACTGCACGCAGCCCTCGCAGATTACGTTCACGGGCGAATTTGCCCAGCTCATAGCAGGAACGGCCAGCGGCACACAGGACAACGCCTCGTACATTGACGACTTCGAGAGTTCCACGAGTCTCATTGACGTCAGCGAGCCCAAGGCGTGGACCATCTCCAGCGTACCCTCGCTATTCCCAGAGCATGCCGACAAGGAGTCTGTAACGAGCGGCTACCACCGTTCGCTGCTCTCGTGGTACAACATCGACCCGCTGTTCACCTACCGCTCGTCGTCGCTGACCCCCAGCCACATCAAGAGCGACCTCGACCAGCTGTCGAACCACTATGTGCGTGCCGTTTACGTCAGCGAGCTATACCCCAACCGCGACCAGTCGACCTACAGCGGTGCCACATCGACACTGCCTATCCTCAATGTTGCCTATTATCCGCAGGAACGCGGTCCGTATAACCTCAATACCAACGTCAATATGGACGGTACGCTGAATCTGCCACTGATGAACTGGGGCGGCATGATGCGTAAGCTGGACACCAACGATTTCGAGCAGGCCAACATCGAATATATTGAGTTCTGGCTCCTCGACCCCTTCATCTACAGTTCGCAACAGCAGGATGCTGCCGACTACGGCGGCGACCTTTACATCAATCTGGGTGAGGTCAGCGAGGACGTATTGCACGACGGCAAGAAATTCTACGAGAGCGGTATGCCCGTCGACGGCAGCAATTCGTTCGTCACAACACAATGGGGACGCATACCCGTACAGGCCACACAGACCTACGCCTTTGCGACGACCAGCGGTTCACGTGCATTGCAGGACGTCGGTCTGAACGGTCTTAACGACGAGCAGGAACGTTCGTATGACGCCTATGCCGACTTTCTGAGCAAAGTCACCGTCAACGACAGCGTGCGGGCAGCTTGGAACAACGACCCTGCCAACGATAACTACCACTACTTCCGAGGCTCTGACTTTGACCAGCAGCAGACCAGCATCCTCGACCGCTACAAGCGCATCAATATGCCACAGGGCAACTCGCCTGACAGCGATCAGCGAACAGAGAGCTACGACACGTCGTACAAGACATATCCCGACGTTGAGGACATCAATCAGGACTATACACTGAACGAGTACGAGCGCTACTATCAGTATAAGGTCAGCATCCGCCCTGAGGATATGCAGGTGGGCCGTAACTACATTACCGAAACCCACGACTACACCGCTTCCTTGCGTAATGGCAAGAAGGAGCAGGTGAGGTGGTATAAGTTCCGCATTCCACTGAACCGCTACGAAGACCGTGTGGGAGGCATCAGCGACTTCACCAGCATCCGCTTCATGCGTATGTTCCTCACACAGTTCCAGAAACCCATCGTGCTGCGCTTCGGTTCACTGGACCTCGTGCGTGGCGAGTGGCGTCTCTACAACCAGCAGCTGACAGGTACCAGCAACAGCGGTCAGTTGGAGGTCAGTCCTGTCAATATCGAGGAGAACAACGACCGCGAACCCGTCAACTACGTATTGCCTCCGGGCATCTCGCGCGTCACCGACCCCTCGCAGCCCCAGTTGACCGAGGCCAACGAGCAGGCGCTGTGTCTGATGGTTAAGAACCTGTCGAAGGACGAGTCGAAAGCCATCTACCGTAACACGACGCTCGACCTGCGCCGCTATAAGCATATCCAGATGTTCGTTCACGCCAATCACCTCATCAACGACGAAACCTCGTTGCAGGATGATCAGCTGGCAGTATTCGTCCGTTTCGGCAGCGACTACCGCAACAACTACTACGAATATCTCATCCCGCTGAAGCTGACGCCCGACCGCAACGACTACAACAAATACAACCTCGACGACTGTCGTACCGTTTGGCCGAAGGAGAATATGCTCGATATCGACCTCTCGAAACTGACCAATCTGAAGAAGGCCCGTAACAGGGCTCGTGCGCATGGTACTGCCAGCTACACGACCGAGTTCAGCGACTACGACCCCGACAATGCCAACAACCGCATCACCATTCTCGGCAACCCGTCGTTGGGTGAAGTGAAGACGATGATGATTGGTGTACGTAATATTGCCGGAGGCCTCAAGTCGGGCGAGGTATGGGTCAACGAACTACGCCTGCAGGAAGTCAATAACAATGGCGGTTGGGCCGCATCGGGTAACCTGAATGTCCAACTGTCGGACGTCGGTAACGTCAATCTGACGGGTAAAATCATCACCGAGGGCTTCGGCGGACTCGAGGAAGGTATCTCCCAGCGCCGTACGGACGACTACAAGACCTACTCGCTGACCACCAACTTCGAACTGGGAAAATTCTTCCCAGACAAGATGAACGTCACGGCACCCATATATTATAGCATTACCCAAGAGGAGAGCCGTCCGAAATACAACCCGCTGGACACCGACCTGGAATTGGACGAAGCACTGGACGCAATGGATACTCACGAGCGTGACAGCATTGAGTCGATAGCCGTCAGAAAGTCGAAGACCACCAACTTCTCGCTGTCGAACGTACGTATTGGCGTCAAGACCAAACGTCACCCGATGCCCTACGACCCAGCAAACTTCTCGTTCTCGTACAGTCACCGCCACACGCAGAACTCCGGTGAGACGACGGTCTACGAACGTGACGACGAATGGCACGGCTCGTTCAGTTACACCTACACGCCTGTTTATAAAACGTGGGAACCGTTCAAGAATTCCAAGTCGAAGTCGAAATGGATGGCATTCCCCAAGGCCTTGGGACTGAACTACCTGCCTCAGAACATCGGATTCAATACCGATATACGGCGCACCTACTATGAAATGCAGGAGCGCGACATGGACAATCTCTCAGGGTCGCAGCTGCCTGTGACGTGGGCCTCGTCGTTCCTCTGGAACCGCGACTTCACGCTGCGCTGGGACCTGACGAAGAACCTGCACATGAATTTCCAGTCGGGTACACAGGCCGAAATCGAGGAACCCGACAGCGACCTGCCTATCAACAAGGACCTCTATCCCGACCGCTACTCTGCGTGGAAGGATTCCGTGTGGCACAGCATCAAGCATTTCGGCTCACCATTGAACTACCGTCAGACGTTTACGGCCTCCTATCAAGTGCCGCTGAACAAGCTGCCCATCTTCGACTGGATCAATGCCGACGCCAGCTATAATGCCACTTACAACTGGCAGCGCGGTACCGTTACAGAGAAGGGCGTTGATTTGGGTAACACCATTGCCAACAACCGTCAGCTGAACATCAACGGTACCCTGAATCTTGAGACACTCTACAACCACTTCCCCTTCCTGAAGAAAACCAACGATCGTTTCAAGAAGGCTATACCCAAGGATACCAAAAAGGATAAAAAGACTACTAAGGACAAAAAGGCCGCCGACTCCAAGAAGTCTAACGAGCCCAGCAAGCCTAACGATCCCAACAAGCCAGACGGACCTACCAAGGAAGAAAAGGCTCTTCCCAAAAACAAGAACACCTTCCAGAAAGAGTTGACGCTGCGTACTGACACGACGTTCACCATTGCCCACAACAAGAAGTCGAAGCGCCTCATCGTGACGGCTAAGACAAAGGAAGGCCGTTCGTATCCGATAAAATACAAGGTTGTCGACCAAAACAAGATTCTTGTCAAGAACCTCGACTCTGTCACCATCAGCGTCTCTGTGACCCCCAAACCGCCTACGGAGAATCAATGGTGGTATAAGCCCACACAGTCGATAGCACGCTTCCTGATGATGGTTCGCAGCATCGGCATCTCCTATCGCAACCAGTACTCAATGTCCATGTCAGGCTATATGCCCAAGGTGGGCGACGCCTTCGGACAAAACCGCGTAGGCGGAGTCCTGGCTCCCGGTTTGGGCTTTGCATTCGGTATGGTTGACGATTCGTTCATCGATAAGGCACACGAAAACGGATGGCTCAACGACAGCATCTCGTCGCCTGCCGCCACCAACCTGACGACCGACCTGCAACTGCGCGCCACACTGGAACCTGTGCGCGACCTGAAGATTGACCTCAACGCCTCGCGCACCGAGTCTCGTGCCCGCAGCATCCAATATCAGTATCAGAGCCACCCAACGACCCAGAGCGGCACGTTCACGATGACGACCATCTCGCTGTCGTCAGCGTTCGAGAGTATGGGCGATGCCAACAACGGCTACCCGTCGAAGGCCTTTGAACGTTTCTGCGACGCACTGCCCGAATTCCAGGCACGTGCCGCTGCCCAATATGGTCAGGAGGTCAGCCAGTATTCTGCGGCAGTGATGATTCCTGCCTTCCTCGACAGCTACACATGGAGCGGAGGCGGCAACCTCGACTTCTTCCCTGCCCTCACTCGTCTGTTGCCAAACTGGACGTTCCGCTATGCTGGTCTCGCCAAGCTCCATTGGTTCAGCGAACACTTCAAGTCGTTCAATCTCAACCACTCTTACAAGTCGGTTTATTCCGTCGGTTCCTACACCAGCGACACGAAGACTCCCTCGCTACTCGGATGGAGCGTGCCGACGGTAAGCATCAACGAGTCGTTCGCACCACTCTTCGGTTTCGACGCTACGCTGAATTCGGGACTGACGCTGAAGGCCGAATACCGCAAGACGCGCACGCTGTCGCTCTCGACGACCAGCGTCCAAATCAACGAAGGCCGCTCGAACGACTGGGTTATCGGTTTGGGTTATAAGATCAGCGATTTCAAACTCTTCGGCAGTGGTACCTCGCGTAAAATCAAGAAGGCACAAAGTGGCAACAAGAAAAACAAAAATGCGTCCAGCAGTTCGACTACAGGAAAGAAGTCTGGCATCAATCAGGACCTCAACATGCGCCTCGACGTTACCTTCCGCGACCAGGCAGCCATCACTCGCGACATTGCCTCGCGCACCTCGTCAGCCTCCAGCGGTAACTCCGCACTGAAGATTTCCTTCATGGCCGACTACACGCTGTCCCGTCTGCTCACGATGTCGTTCTACTACGAGCGTCAGACGAACACTCCGTTGCTCTCCAGCAGCTCGTATCCTACGACGACGCGCGACTTCGGTCTTTCTATGAAGTTCTCACTTACGCGATAATATTGACAAAATATTGACTGCTCATGCTTCGCCGACAGGCAAAAACACGGCTCACAAGAGTTGAACTCCTATTTACAAGGCTTAGAGAGTTGAACTCCTATTTGTCGTAGGCGTGCAACGGATAATCGGTGGTGAAGTGCAACCCTCGGCACTCTTTGCGCTCTAACGCCCAACGGGTGATGAGGTAACCAACGTTAATCATGTTACGCAGTTCGCAGATGTCGCGAGAGGCTTTTACGCGTTTAAAGAGTCGCTCGGTCTCTTCGTAGAGCATATCCAAACGGTCCCACGCACGATGCAGACGCAGGTCGCTGCGTACGATACCCACGTAGTTGGACATAATCTGGTTCACCTCGCGGACACTCTGCGTAATGAGCACCTTCTCCTCATTGGTCATCGTGCCTTCGTCGTTCCATTCTGGCACCTTGTCGTTCCAGTCGTACAAATCCACATGCTGCAGCGAATCCTTGGCGGCAGCGTCGGCATAGACGACGGCCTCGATAAGCGAATTCGACGCCAGACGGTTACCGCCGTGCAGTCCTGTACACGAGCACTCGCCCAATGCATACAGGCGTTCTATGGACGTCTGTCCGTTGAGGTCGACCTTGATACCGCCGCACATGTAGTGAGCAGCAGGGCGCACGGGGATATAGTCGGTGGTGATGTCAATACCAATGCTGAGACACTTCTGATAGATATTCGGGAAGTGGTGCTTCGTTTCTGCAGGGTCCTTATGGGTGACGTCCAGACAGACATGGTCCAAACCGTGAATCTTCATCTCCTTATCTATCGCACGGGCCACAATATCACGCGGAGCCAGCGACAGACGCTCGTCGTATTTCTCCATAAAGGTCTCACCATTGGGCAACTTCAGAATACCGCCATAGCCGCGCATAGCCTCAGTGATGAGGTAGGCGGGATGCGTCTCCTTGGGATTATGCAGCACCGTCGGGTGGAACTGCACAAACTCCATATCAGCCACTGTGCCTTTGGCGCGATAGACCATAGCGATACCGTCGCCCGTAGCAATGACGGGATTCGAAGTTGTCATATAGACGGCACCGCAACCGCCCGTACACATGACGGTGACTTTCGACAGGTAGGTGTCGACTTTCTCTGTAAACGGATTGAGCACGTAGGCTCCGTAACACTGGATGTTCGGCGAACGGCGCGTCACACGGACACCCAGATGATGCTGCGTGATAATCTCCACGGCGAAATGGTTCTCTTTCACCTCGATATCGGGATTATTGCGAATGGCCTCCATCAATCCGCGCTGAATCTCTGCTCCTGTGTCGTCGGCATGGTGCAGAATGCGGAACTCCGAATGGCCGCCCTCACGGTGAAGATCGAACTTACCGTCTTCCTTGCGATCAAAGTTGACGCCCCACTCCACCATTTCCTGAATCTGCGCAGGAGCATTGCGTACCACTTGTTCGACGGCAGCACGGTCGCTGATATAGTCACCGGCTATCATCGTGTCTTCGATGTGTTTGTCGAAATTGTCCAACTCAAGATTAGTCACACTGGCCACACCGCCTTGGGCAAACGACGTGTTGGCTTCGTCCAGCCCGGCCTTACAGATGATACACACTGTGCCCTTCTTCTCACGGGCCACTTTCAGGGCGTAACTCATACCTGCTACACCGGCACCGATAACGAGGAAATCGTACTTGTAAACCATATTTTTACGAATTAACGTTGCAAAGATACGAAAAAAATCGTACCTTTGCACGCAATTATGAAAAAATATTTGTTTTCACTCGTGATATTTGGGCTTTCTGCTGTCGCAATGGCACAGGACAGCCTTCGTTTTCGACTTGATTCGCTGCTCGAAGACCCTTTGTTTGAAACCTCGCAGGTGGGCTTGATGGTTTACGACCTCACGGCCGACTCAACGCTTTATACATACAACCACCGACAGATGCTGCGTCCGGCATCATGTATGAAACTCGTCACCAGCATTACGGCGCTCGACGCACTGGGACCTAACTACGAATACCAGACGGCGCTGTACTATACGGGCTCGATTCAGGGTCGCACACTCGTAGGGAACATCTACTGCGTGGGCGGTTTCGACCCCATGATTACCCAGGCAGACGTCATCACGCTGGCTTCCAGCATCCGCCAACTGGGTGTTGACAGCATTCGCGGCCTCATCGTTGCCGACCGTTCGATGAAAGAGTCGCTGGACTACGGTGAAGGCTGGTGCTGGGATGACGAAAACCCGATGCTCATACCGCTGACGATAGGTCGCAAGGACAACTTCACCTCCACACTGGCTGAGGAGATAGCCCGTCTGGGTATCAACCTCGAAAAGGTCTCCCTGATGCAGGGTCGCAAACCCGCTCAGGCAAAGATGATTGACGTTTGCTGTCACAGCATCAAGCAGGTGCTGCAGCGTATGATGAAGGATAGCGACAACTTCTACGCCGAGTCGATGTTCTACCAGACGGCAGCTTCTACAGGACGTCGTCCGGCCAGAGCCATTGACGCCCGCACGGTGACCAAGAAGCTCATTAGCCGACTGGGGCTCAATGCCGACAACTACCGCATTGCCGACGGTTCGGGACTGTCGCTTTACGATTACGTGACGGCCGAACTGCTGACCAAGCTGTTGCGTCACGCTTGGAATACGCCGTCTATCTACAAGGCCCTTAGCGAGGCGCTGCCCATTGCGGGTGTCGACGGAACGCTGAAGAAACGAATGATCAATACTGCTGCCGAAGGTAATGTACGCGCCAAGACAGGCACCGTGACGGGTATCACGTCGCTGGCAGGCTACTGCACAGCTCCTAACGGCCATCAGCTTTGTTTCGCAATCATCAATCAAGGCATCTTGAGCAACGGCCCAGGTCGCGCCTTCCAAGACCGCGTCTGCAAGGTGCTCTGCGGAGATACGGAAGTGGTAGGGACTAAAGAAGTCAGAGTTGCCAAGGTAGCGAAGAAGACCAACACGGCGAAAAAGGCCAATACGGCTAGGAAGCCCCAAAAAGCCAAGCCCGCAAAAAAATCCAAAAAGAAAAAGAGATAATGACATTTGCGACAACCTTATTGCAGTGGTTCCGGGAAAACGGACGAGCCTTGCCTTGGCGCGAGACTCGTGACCCCTACGCCATTTGGTTGTCGGAAATCATCCTCCAACAGACACGTATCGACCAAGGGCTGCCCTATTGGGAGCGCTTTATGCGACGTTGGCCGACAGTCGACGCACTCGCTGCCGCCTCTGAAGACGAAGTGCTGCGCGAATGGCAGGGCTTAGGCTACTACAGCCGCGCCCGCAACCTCCATACGGCCGCCCGCCAGGTCTCCGCGCGTGGTGGTTTCCCCAATACTATCAAAGGTTTGCTCTCCCTCAAAGGCATTGGAGACTACACCGCCGCTGCTATCGGCAGCTTTGCCTTCGGACTGCCCGCAGCCGTTGTCGACGGCAACGTCTATCGTGTCCTCGCTCGCCACTACGGCATCTCGACACCCATCAACACCACCGAGGGCAAGAAGGAATTTCAGGCGCTCGCCCAAGAGCTACTGCCTTCAAATAACTCTCAACTTTCACCTTTCAATTTTCAATTGCCGCCATCGGCGGCCTACAACCAAGCCCTGATGGATTTTGGCGCCATTCATTGCACCCCCGCAAAGCCACTGTGCCTGCAATGTCCGCTGCAGGACTCCTGCGTTGCCTTCCGCGAGGGTCGCACGGCCGAGCTGCCCGTCAAGCAAAAAACTCTGAAAATCAAAGAGCGACACCTTATTTATGTATATATAAGGTATAAGGGCGAGACAGCCCTCCGCCGACGTCCTGCCGGCGACATCTGGCAAGGACTCTACGAACCTCTCCTGACGGACGCCCTGCCGGCTGACTGCGCTACCGGCACACCGGTCGGGTGTGGCGCAATTTTGTTGCGCCAAGGGGTCAAACACGTCCTCACCCACCGCGTGCTCTATGCCGACTTCTGGCTCTGGCAACCTGCCGAGCGCCCAACGCTCCCAGAAGGCTACTTCTGGCTCCCTGAGTCCGACCGCGACCGCTACGCCGTCCCGCGTCTGATAGAGAAGATGTTCGAAGAAGTTTGAAGAAGATAAAAAGATAAGACATATGATCAATTTAGCTATTTTCGTTTCAGGCAGTGGTACCAACTGCGAAAATCTCATCAAGTATTTCAGTGGCTCCGACAGCGTCAACTGCGCACTCGTCGTCAGCAACAAGCCCGATGCCTACGCACTGGTGCGCGCCGAACGTCTGGGCGTAGCGACAGCCGTAGCACCTAAGGCTCAGCTCAACGACGCCGAATTCATGATGCCGTTGCTCAACGAACACCACATCGACTTCATCGTACTGGCGGGATTCCTGCCATTGGTGCCCACGTTCCTCATCGACGCCTTCCCCCGTCGCATCATCAACATCCACCCGGCACTGCTTCCTAAATATGGCGGCAAGGGCATGTGGGGTCACCACGTCCACGAGGCCGTAAAGGCTGCTGGAGAAACGGAAACGGGAATGACTGTCCATTACGTTACACCCGTCTGCGACAGCGGTGAGATTATTGCCCAATACCGTTGCGCACTGTCGCCCGACGACACCGTCGACGACATTGCCGAAAAGGAACACCAGCTGGAAATGAAATACTTCCCCCACGTCGTGGAGGAAGTACTAAAAAAACTCTGTTAACTTCTAACTTTTCAATAAATCGGCGTAAACGTCTTCGTGTCCATCAGGTGGCGGTCGGTGATCTTGATGTCCGGAATGACCGGCAGACACATAAACGCCATCGTGATAAACGGCGACTTCATCTTGCAGCCGATATCCCTCACCTTCTCCTGTATGCATAGCGTGCGGAAGGCAATCTCATGACCATTTACGGGCGACATCAGTCCGGCAATGGGCAGAGGAATGTCCAGCATCTCCTCATGAGTGACAACCACCTGTCCTCCTTGCATCTGGACAATACGGTTGATAGCCTTGACAATAAGCTCGTCGCTGGAACCGACAGCCACGATATTGTGACAGTCGTGGGCTACCGAACTGGCCATAGCACCCTCCTTGATACCGAAGCCGCGCACCAGTCCCACAATGGGTTTGGCACCGGGCTTATAGCGGTTGTAAACCACTATCTTCTGCACCTCTGTCCAAGGATACTGCGAGTCAAACAAGGGGTTACCCGTCAGCACCACCTCGTCGTGATCGGTCAGCAGGCTGCCGTCTGAGGCGTGAATGACATGTACCGTATCGCCGGGCTTGAGGTCGAGGTTAATATCGGCAGCGGTAATGGGTGCTGCCACGAAGTTGTTGGGGAAGTCTTCATCCAGAATGTGCTCCTCAACGTCGTGATGCGAGGGCAGACAGGAATTATAGTTGAATACCTCCTCTCCTCGTATCCACGTGCTCTCCACACGGAAGTACGGGGTGACATTGTCAACGGTGATAAACGTTGCGGGGTCACCCTCCTGCAGCATTCCCCAATTCTGCTTATAGTGCTTCTGCGCATTGATGCTGGCAGCCTTCAGCACATCCCATAGTTCGTAGCCGTCAGCCAGCGCACGTTTCACAATGAGATTGATATGTCCGCGCACGAAGTCGTCGGGGTGACAGTCGTCCGTACACAACATTACCATATTCGGACTCTCGTTGATCAGCGGACTCAGCAGCTTATAGTCCTTGGCGGCACTACCCTCGCGGATGATGACATACATACCGGCTCTGATGCACGCACGACCCTCGTCCAACGTCGAACACTCGTGGTCGGTAGTGATGCCGGCGGCAGCATAGCGGTCACGATTCTGTCCTGTCACTCCCGGGGCGTGACCGTCCACGGGTTTGCCATTGTTCAGGGCCGCCCGTATCTTCGCCATCACCTCCTTGTCGCCACTCAGCACACCGGGATAGTTCATCATCTCGCCCAGGAAACCGATATCCTCACGGGCCATCAGCGCCTCCGTATCCTTGGCGTCAATCACCGCCCCGCAGGTCTCTGTGTCGCCGCCTACTGCCGGCACACAGCTGGGTGCACCGAACAGGAAGTTGAAACGTGCCTCCCTGCCCGAACGTATCATGTAGTCGATACCCGCAATACCCAACACGTTGCCAATCTCGTGAGGGTCGGCAATGACACCTATCGTACCGTGACTGACGGCAATGCGTGCAAACTTATGCGGCACTATCATACTACTCTCAATATGCACGTGGGCATCAATGAAACCTGGCATGATGTAGGGCCACGGGGTCTCACTCTCGGGCAACTCACAGCGCTTTACTTCCGCGATGATCCCATCCTTAATGACCAGTTCGCCATCGTATATCTCGCGGCGCACCACATCAACTATATGTCCTTTTACATTCTCCATAGTCTTACTTCTTCGCCTTGTCGTTCTTGATCTTAATGAAGAAAATAATCACCGAGCAGAGACACGTAATGGCGTTGGTGATGAGCATAAAGATACCCTCGCGGCCAAGCATGATACCCTGACACATGAAACAAAAGCTACCGACGGCCATCATGATAAAGCCGGGCAGCGAAATACCGTCGGTGTTGCGTGTACGAATGGTCTGAATGGCCTGAGGCAGATAGCCGAAGATGAGGCCCAAACTGGCAACAATACCGAAAATGTCGAATAAAAGTTGATGCTCCATAGTAAAAAGTTTTTAGTTTCTAATGCATTATTGCGGCAAAATTACGAAAAAAAACTGATAATTGTAGCGTTTTTCTAATTTTTTTCGTACATTTGCACCAAATAACTATTAATTGTTAAGACAACGAGCGATGAAAAAGGTTTATAAGGCACATATCCTCTTCACGAAAGAAAAGGACCATTTCGAGGTGTTTGAGAATGGCTATATCGCCGTTGAAGACGGCATTGTCCTGGGCGTCGCAAGCAACCTGAAGGACTTGGGTTGCGAGGGTGCTGAGGTGGTCGATTTCGGCGACAAGCTGCTCATTCCCGCTATGAACGACATGCACGTCCACGCCCCGCAAGTGCACAATCAGGGCGTCGCAATGGACCTCGAACTGCTCCCCTGGTTGCAGAACTACACCTTCCCCGAGGAGTCGAAATATGCCGACACGCAGTATGCCGAGCGGATGTATCGCCGCTTCCAGCATACCCAGTGGCTCTTCGGCACTATGCGCAGCGTTGTCTTCGGCACCGTACATACTGAGAGCACGCGTATCCTCATGCGACTGTATCAGGAGGCCGGCATGGGCGCCATGGTGGGCAAGGTGGCTATGAACCGTAACTGCCCCGAGGCCCTCTGCGAAGACGTCGACGCCTACGTTGAAGGCCAAGAACGCCTGATTAAGGAGTTCTCTAATCTCTCACCTCTCACCTCTAACCTCTCACCTCTGGTAAGCCCCATCATCACCCCGCGCTTTGTGCCTTCTTGTACTCCGGAACTGCTCAAGGCCTGCGGTGAACTGGCCAACAAATACCAGCTGCCCGTACAGTCGCACCTGTCGGAGAACACCTCCGAGATTGCCTGGGTGGCCGAACTGGAGAAGGAGAGCACCAGCTATGGTGACGCATACAACCGCTACGGCCTCTTCGGCCAGACGCCTACCATCATGGCGCACTGCGTATGGACCAATGGCAGCGAGCTGGAACTGATGAAGCACAACCGCGTGATGGTGGCACACTGTCCGACGTCGAACTTCAACCTGTCGTCAGGTTTGGCTCCCGTCCGCACGTTCCTCGACGAGGGCCTGCCCATCGGGCTTGGCAGCGACATCAGCGGCGGTCACGACCTCAACATGTTCCGCATGTTGGTTTACGCCATTCAGGTCAGCAAGATGCACTATCAGCAGGACAAGAGCAAGGCGTTCCTCACACTGCCGGAAATCTTCTGGATTGCCACCAAGTCGGCAGGCTCGTTCTTCGGCCGTGTGGGCAGCTTCGAACCGGGCTACGAGTTCGACGCGCTGGTCATCGACGACGCGGTGCTCTACCCGTCGGAATACTCGCTGCAGCACCGTCTGGAGCGCTTCATCTATGTAGGCGACGACCGCCAGATTGCTCATCGCTTCTGTCGCGGTCAGGAAGTCCCCGAACCCAAACTATAATTCGTACTTTTACGGTGTGATATTTAACAGAAGAGGTTGCGGGTGTGTGCTGGTGGGGATAGCAGCGGTGATGGTGGCTGTGGCTGCCTTCTTCCTGGTGGCCAGCTACGTGGCCGACGAGGATGCCGGTATGAAGAACAAACAGGCTTGGGAGGAGTATAATGCCAACATTCCGACCATTGATTCGCTGGAAAAAGCAGGCGTTCCGGACTCGATTATCGCCGAAAAATACCCCAGACCCTACATCCGACAGGGTGGTTTTGCCACACTATTCGGTGCTGTTATCGCCTTCGGCATCACGCTTGTAGCCCTCATTCCACTCGTTATCGGCCTCATTTTGATGCGAAAAAGCCGAAAAAAATCCCAAAATATTTGGTAATGTCATTTTATTTTCGTACTTTTGCATGTAAGAAGACCAAGAACGCTGACAGTCGCCAAAAGTAAGAAATAACAGATTGTTGAATTAAAAACCCTGAAGCTATGAACAAGGAGGACAAGTTCGTCATTACCATCAGCCGCCAGTTTGGAACGGGCGGTCACGAGATTGGTGCGGAGCTGGCTCGCCGGCTCGGAGTGAAGCTGCTGGACAAGCAGATACTGAACGAGGTGGCCTCGCGGATGGAAGCCGTTGAGGACGCTGTGGAGAAGATTGAGGCGCGCAACCCATTGTGGCGCGACGACTTCACCAACTTCTATCGGACGTATATGGCCAATGCGGAGTACAACGGAATGGAGCAGGAACAGACGAGTCGTAAGCTGTTCCGGGCGCAGGCTGACGCTATCCGCAGGATTGCCGACGAGGAGTCGTGCATCATCATTGGCCGTTGCGGTTTCGACATCTTTGCGGATCATCCCAATGCGCTGAAAATCTTTATCCACTCGACGATGGACGTGAGGAAGCGCCGTATTGCCGAGAAGTACGACATCAGCGAATCGGACGCAGCAGCAATGATTGTGGACAACGACTACAGCCGCGAACTGTACACGAAGACGTTTACGGGACGCGACTGGAAGGACGCCACGAACTACGACATCTCACTGGATGTAAGGAAGTTCGGCGTGAACGGCGCAGTGGACTTCCTGATGCATTGCATTGAGTGATTTTCCGGCAAACATGCATGAAAAAAGGAGCATCCCAAGCGGGGTGCTCCTTATTAGTTTGTTGGCAATCGTTATTGCCGATAGAAATTGAGTATCCGTTGACGGATGAGATATTCGTACTTTGCCTGCACCATATCCTGCTGGGCCTTGACGTATTTCTGCTGGGCCTGTATCAGGTCGAAGATATTGGAACGGCCTTCCTCGTAGCGGATTTGCTCATAATCAGTGCTGATGCGGCTGGCCTCGCAAGCTTTGGCTGCCGACAGCTGTTTCTTTTGGGCTACTGAGGCATTGTAATAGGCCGTCTGGATGTGTTCACGCAACTTCAGTCTGGCATCTTCATAGTCGAGTTTCTTTTCAAGGATATCGGCGGATGCCCGTTTGACGCTATTGCGCGTCTGAAAGCGGTTGAAGATGGGATAAGAAAGCGACAATCCGATGATTTCGCCTCGGTTCTTGTCTAACTGACGACCAAAGCTGTCGAAATAGGAACTGTGGAAGAGATTGTAGTATGTCGTTCCGATGCTTCCCACGAGGTCGATTTGGGGATAGTAGTCGGCTTTTTTCACCTTCAGCAGATGTTCACTTTCGCGGATATTTGCCTGAGCAGCTACGAGAGTCGGCCAGGTAGCCACCGTATTCTCATAGATGAGTTGGGGTGTCTGTAGCGTGGTGTCGCCAGCCAGTTGCAGGTCCTGCTCGTCGTCTGCAATGCGAAAATTTTCTACGTCCGGTATGTTCAAGATGTGCGCCAGTTTCACCAGCGACAAGGTATATTTTCCTTCGTCGTTGACAAACGCGTGCTCGTCACTGGCCAGTTGTGCTTCGGCATCTGCCTGCTCGCTGCGCGGGCGCTTGCCTTCCTCTACCAATGAAGCGGCACGATTCACCAGTTCGCGACTGGTTTCTATCTGTCGACGGGCCACATCAGCCATACCTTTGTAGTACAGGCACTCCAGATAGTGGGTAGCCACCTGAATAGAGATGTCCTTCTTGGCTGCTTCCAAATTGGCTGTAGCCGAGCTGAGGGAGAATTTATCGGCTTGAATTTGGTTCTTGACTTTGAAGCCGTCAAACAAATGCATTGAGAGCGTGGCGGTAGCAGTCGTTGCCGAGCCGCCCTCGTTGATAGCCATTGAATAATCAGTCGTGGTAGTAGCTCCTACCGGATTTTCGAAGCCAAACAACTGGTACATCTGTAGGTTGAGTTGTGGCAACCAGGCATTCTTGGCTATGTCGAGGGTAATCTCCTGCTTGTTAATCTGGACTGCCCGCTTCTGCACATTGACATTATGGCTGATGGCGTAGTCGATGCATTCCTGTAAGCTCCATTTCTGCTGTGCCAAACAAATGGAGGATGGCAGGCAAACAGCCAAAAGCAGCCATTTTCTCAACCTGTTTCCGTTACATCTATTCATTTCGTATATCATATTATCGATTATTACTTTTTGCGTCCGCGCAATTTCATGCTCTTGTCAACACCGCTCTTAACAACGACACAGAGACCGTCGCTGATGCCCAGTTCAACGGGGATGCGTTCAAACTTCTGGTTCTCCTCATCAGACTCTTTGCTCGTGAGGCGATAGACGTAAGGTTTGTCTTCCTCGAAGACAATGGCACTCTCGTCAACAGTCAGTGCATCCTTTGCCTCAGCAAGGATGATTTCAGCATTGGCACTATATCCGGAACGAATCTTTACACCTTCTGGAATAGCGACGCCCGCCTTGATTTCAAACACCTTTGCTCCGTTTTGCAATACGCCCTCTGGTGAGATGTACTCCAGATTAGCTGTCAACCTATCGTCAGGTTTTGCGCCAATGGTAATGCTGGCCATCATACCGGTTTGCAACTGGTCGACAGAAGTCTCGTCGATGTTTCCCCTGAAAATGACATCTCGCATGTCGCCTACCTTGGCGATGGTGGTACCTTCTGAGAATTGCGACGATCCGCTGACCGATGTTCCTACCTTTACAGGTACGCTGAGTACGATGCCGTTCATGGTCGAACGTACCTCGGTGGTATTAACGGTGGCCGAACGTTTGCTGGAGCCTTTGGTAATTACATCTACAGCATATTTGGCTGCTGTGAGCGTCTCTTTTGCTTTGGCCAATTCACTCTGCTTTTGCTCGTTTTCCTCGCGGCTCACCACACCCTTATCGAAGAGTGCCTGACTGCGTTGTGCTTCGCGCTCGGTTTCCTCAAGTGAGATGCGAGCACTCTCTACCTTACTTTGCGCATCGTTAAGCTGACTCATGTCGGGAATGACTCTCAACACGGCAATGACGTCACCCGTGTTGACTCGGTCGCCAGCCTTCACTCTTAGCTCACTGATGATGCCAGTCACCTGCGGTTTCAGCTCGACTTGCTGTCGTGCCTCGACGGTTCCCGTGGCGATGGTCTTTTTCTGTACAGTACGTTGCTCAGGTGTCACCAGTTCGAAGACAACGGGTTGGGGTTGTGACTGTTTCCAAAGGAAATAGAACGTGTAGCCCACAAACAGGACAACAACAACTGCTCCGATAATTTTCAATGCCTTTTTCATTATTATTTTCTTTTTTAATTGTTATTTCATTTCAAACTCCCTCTCTCGTCTTTGAAGATAACACCGTCCCTGAACAGAATACGTCGGTCGGTCTGGTCGGCAATCTCCTGTTCGTGGGTCACAATGATAATGGTCTGTCCTTCCTCGCGATTGACGGCACGCAGCATATCCATAACCTCCTGCGTAGTCTTCGAGTCAAGAGCTCCCGTAGGCTCGTCGGCAAGGATAATCTTAGGATGTGATATCAGTGCGCGGGCGATGGCTACACGCTGGCGTTGACCGCCAGAAAGCTGCATGGGGCGGTGGTCCCAGTGTTCGGCAAGTCCCACCTTCTCCAAATACTGCATGGCCAGTTCGTTGCGTTCTTTGCGCTTCACGCCCCGATAGTATAGTGGCAGCGCCACGTTCTCCATAGCATTCTTGAAGTTGATAAGGTTGAACGACTGGAAGATGAATCCTATCAACTCATTGCGGAAGCGTGCCTCCTGCTTCTCGTTCAGATTCTTGACCAATCTGCCCGTCAGCCGGTATTCACCCTCATCGTAGTCGTCGAGAATGCCCATGATGTTAAGCATGGTACTCTTGCCAGAGCCTGACGGTCCCATGATGCTGACCAGCTCGCCCTCGTCAATATGCAGATCGACGCCTTTCAGCACGTGCAGCGGCTGAGCACCGGGATATGTCTTGTGTATGCCTTTTAAATCTATCATCTTGATATATATTTAATTATTTTCATTCTTCTCTTAATGCTTCAATAGCCTTGATAGCCAGCGCTCTGCGGGCGGGCAGCCATCCGGCAAACAAGCCTCCAGCTGTCAGGATAAGCAGTGAGGCAATGGCCGTCCAGAAGGGCATATAGGGATTGACAAACGAACCGCCCTCGTCACCCAATGCCGTACGAAGCAGGGAGAGCAGCCACAATCCGAGGCAGAGCCCGGCGAACCCGCTGACCGCCGTCAGTGAAAGACTCTCGCACATAATCTGTGTGATGATGGTCGACGGTTCAGCGCCTAATGCCCTTCGCACGCCAATCTCCTGTGTCCGTTCCTTGACGGTAATCATCATAATGTTCGAGATGCCTATCAACCCAGCAAAAAGCGTTCCAAGGCCCACTATCCAGATGAGCAGTTCGATGCCGGTAAACAAGTTCTGTACCCTGCTGAACACAACCCTTGTGCTGACAAGTGTCAGTGCCTCATCGTCGTCAGGGTGAATGCTGTGCCACTCCTTGATGACCTTGCTGACACTGCTTTTCACCTGCAGAGCATCGCAGTCTTCCGTCAGAATGAGACTGACAAAATCCACCTTGTCGCCTTGTGCATACAGCTGCTGCATCAGTGTGAGCGGTATGATGACGGCAGACGAGAGGTTAACACCCGTCTCGATCTGTTCGTTAGTGCTCTGGCAAATGCCGACGACGGTGAACAACCGCCCATCGGCCGTCAGCTCCTGTCCCAATGGGGATTCGCCGTGAAAGAGTATATCGGCGGTTTGTCTGCCGACTACACACACAGGGCGTCGCTCTTTCATGTCAATATCGTTGATATACCGCCCCAACATCACCTCATGGGGTATAGCCTTCAGGTAGGTCGGACTGACGGATGCCAGCTGGCACGTCGTCGAGGCATTACCGTATGAGACGCCCACCAAGCTGTCGCCATTTATCAAATTATGGATAGCCACCTGCCGGATGACATCTGGCATCTGGCGCCGCAGCGTCTGTACGTCCGTCATTGTCAGGTTCCAGCTGCGTCCGGCGTCAAAACCCTTATAGGGTAGCACGGTGGGCTTTGTCATACAGAGGAGCGAGTTTGAAGGCATATTGGTGAACGCTCCGATGATACCGTTTTTCAGTCCCATGCCTGCACCTATCAGTATGACCAGTATGAGCATACCCCAGAACACGCCAAAAGCCGTCATCACGCTACGCCACTTCTGCCGGGTGATGGTCTCTGTTATTTCGTGTATGAAATCGCTGTCAATCATTTTTATTGCTTCTGTTTGACAATTTTCAATTCTTTATTTTCAATTCTCACACTCCCTGCAGCGCATCCACCAGTTTGATGTGGACAGCATTACGGGCGGGGAAGTAACCCGCTATGAGGCCTGCCAGCACCATGATCAGGTTTGCCGCCATCACTGTGGCGAAACTGACAGTCGGATGGTCAAAGAGCCCCACGCCGCCAGCAGCGCTGATACCCCAGCTGAGCAACTGGGTGAGCCCAATGCCCAACATCATGCCTATATAGCCGAAGATGAGCGACACCACCACCGACTCTATCAACACCAGCGTAATGATGCTGGAGGCTGAAGCCCCCATAGCCCTGCGCACAGCCAATTCACGGGTGCGCTCTCTTACGGAAATGAGCATGATATTGCTGATGCCCACCACGCCGGCAATAAGCGTTGCCAAACCGATAACCCAGATGAACAGCTGAAGCATGGTGATGACATTCTTCAACTGCAGGTAGCTGATGTATGAACTTTCGCACACTACGGCAGCGTGGTCGGCGGGGCTGAAGTTCAGCTGTTCGCCAAGCACGGTATATAGCTGGCCGACAAAATCGTCGTAGGCCTCTTGGTCGTTGATGTCGTTGGCCACGACGACGATCTGCGAGAGGTCGCCAGCGGGGAAATAACTCTTCTCAACGGTGGTGAAGGGGGCATAGATGACGTGCCCACTATTGGTTCCCGTTATCGCGTCATAGACACCCACGACGAGATAGGGCAGCTGATTGATGTTAACCATCCGACCCACTGCGTCGCCATCCTTGCCAAACAGCAGGCGTACCGTTTGCTGACCTATGAGGCACACCTTATCCCCTTGGCGTATGTCGATGTCGGTCAGGTCACGTCCGGCAACAATCTTTTTGCCGTCGATGGGAAGATAGTTGGGATACACGCCCTGCACGGGGGTTCTGAGGTGCATGCCACCGCCGTCAACCTGCAGCGGCGGTGTACTGTTGGTGACAGTCACCTGACCTATGCTTTCCCCCATGCGTTTCTTCAGCAGTGCCGCCTCATTAGCCGTCAGTCGGATTTTCCTTCCGCGGTTCATTCCCTGCCACGCCAACTGCGCCGTGCCAGGAGATAATCGTACCATACAGATGGTATCGGAGCCAAAGCTCTCGGCAATGCCGTTCATCAGCCCGTTGCCCGAACCTAACAGCACAATGAGTATGAAGAGCCCCCACCCTATGGAGAATCCCGTCAGTGCTATTCTCAGCTTGTTACTGAGCATTGAGGCTGCTATTTCCGCTGCTAAGTCTCTCATTTTTTATTCTTTACAATTAACTGTTTTGCTGTTGATTATCTTTCTTAAAGTTCAGATACAAACAGTTCAGACCATTCATATACTGATAGTTGATGTCTTCACACAGTCCCGTGGCGATAATGATGCTCAGCTTCGTCTCGTCAAAGTCCTCTTCGCCGCCAATGCTGTATTTCATAATCGGGTTATATGCCTTGCCCACATCCTTCACGGTAATGGTCACGCGGTCGGCAAAGTCAGCGATACTGACGTCAAACGTCCCCTGCTTTTCGCACTTGGCAGCCATTTCCTTCTCGTTCAGCATCACTTCCTCCAGACACTGACCGATGTTCCGCTTCGTCTCTTCATCCACTTCCAGTCGGCTTACCACGTCCTTCATGCCGTCAATACACCGGGAAATGCTGTCGGTGTTATATTCTACGGAGTATGCCCTATTGCTGTCTCCGGGAATGGTATTGGTCAGAAAAAGCCAATGAAGACCCTTATGTCGTGACGAGATGACGAACGTGGCAGCTATGCACAGTCCCATCAGAATCCACATGCCACAAGGCATGGCATACCAAATATCGTCGGGGTCGACGGTAGCCATCAGCCACACGACAGGCAACAGACACACCAACAGTCCCACATTCACCAGCGACGCCAGCATGTTACGTTCAAGCAGCACAAAGAGGTTCGACAATGGAATAACCAAACCAATGGGAATAAATATCAGGCTGAAAATGCGCAGGGGCTTTTCCGAGAATTCCAACAGATGACCGGTTGCACCAAACAGGTTGGCAATCATTCCCGGGAAAAGGAACACCACCACACTTACCACAGCCATACCCACCATAATGACCTTGAAGATGCTGTTCAACAGACGGTTGATGCCGTCCATATCCTGTTCGCCGCTCAGCACACCACCAATGCCCGTAATGGCACTGCCGGCACCACTCAGCACCAGCATGCTGAGCATCAGCGTCTGTACACAGACACTCAGCACAAACATACCGTCGGCACCATGAGTCTTCAGGAACAGTTCGTTCAATCCAATGAACAGCGCAGCAATCATCACTGAACCAATAGCCGTAGGCAAGCCGCGGAGCATGCTTTTGCCCAGCAGGTCGGCACAGCAACGGCTCTTCACCCTAATGAATCTGAAGGGTCGCGGCTCACGTCTCAGGTAAGGCATGAATACCAACATCGATAGCACTGTGGCTGTGGCCGAAGCCAGAGCCGCACCCTGCATACCCCAGCCGAAGAGCATGACAAACAGCAGGTCGAGCACGATGTTACCCACAGATTCCACCATCACACACTTGGTGGCCAACGCAGGCCGACCGCTAATCTTCACATACTGCGCCAGCGTCATCTGCAACAGAAAAAACAGGTTACCTACAAACGAAATAGGCATATACGACTTCAACAGCGGCAACAAACGCTCTTCGTCCGTCAACAACCGGCAGATTGCGTCGTTGCATGCTATCAGGACGATAGCCAACAGCACGTTGATGATAACAATACTCGTCACGCTTATCGTAAACAGCCGGTTCACCTGCTTGTACTTCTGGTTGCCCAAGGCCTCGGCTATCAGCAAACCAGCTCCCGTATAGATGACGGAGCCCAACAGCATGACCAGCGAGAATACCGGCGTAGCCAGACTGACTGCCGAAATGGCATCAGCCGTCACCACGTGGCTCACGATGATACCGTCAACCAGCGTGTTCAGCTGCGTCACCACCGACGACAGCACCGAGGCAATGAAGAACACCCGCAGCGCGTGGTTGATGACAAACGAATTCCGCTCTCCCATCCTAGTCTCAGTCTTCATCATGTTTTATTAGTTTTGTCAGTATGTCAGTGTACGTCTGTGTCAATGACTGATCCATGAACATATCGTCGTGGTCGCTGTCGGGGAAGTCGACGACCTCGAGGTCAGCAGCAATTTCGTGAACGATGCGCAGGTTGTCTTTCTTTTTCTCCGTCAGACCGTCCTTCATCGCGTTCAGGAATACCACGTGACCCTCGTAAGGTTCTACCGGCACATCATGCAACTCCATGTAGTAAACACTGTTGAACTTGTTGACAATATCCTCAGCAGCAATTTGGTTGCCGTAGGCCTGCAACTGATCCGGCGTGACGTCGTCAACAGTCATTTCCCGGTCAGTCAGCTCGTTGTTGAAGGCCGTGTCGCCCAAGATGACCGCTGGGGTCTTACCCGTATATTCATGCAACATCCTCGCCATGTTGTAAGCCACCTTTCCGCCCCACGAGAAGCCCATGAAGGCTGCCACCTCCGCATCTTGGGGCAGCAGCATGTCAAGCTGCGTAGCATAGAGCCACAGAGCCGTCTCGAAATCCTCGCCCTCGAACAGATACTTGAAATGTGTATCTATCGGCTCAATGACCAGAATATTGAACTGTTGGCTCCACAGGTCGAACTTCGGCATCGTGACGGCAGTGGAAACAATACCCTGTGCAAAAACGAGCAAAGGCTTCTGACGGTCGTAACGGTCGAACAGCCATGCGATGCGGATGTTGCCGTTCAGAATAGCCCGGATGTTGCGGTAACGCATAACCGAAGCCACAGTCACCTGCAGATGCAGTTCCTTCAACTGTACGGCAAAGCGCATAGCCAACAATGATGTCATGCCAAGGTCGAACAGATTGTCGGTTACACCAAACTCGATGCCTGGCAACAGTTCACGAGCCATCTCCAGCATCTGCGCCTCAGTGTCGTTGGCAGGGGGCACGTTCTCAAGATGCTTCGAGAGGTCTGGGGTCTCCAGCATCTTACGATTAATCTTGCCATTAGGTGTCAGCGGCATTTTTTCCAGCTGCACATAGAGGGTGGGGACCATATAGTCAGTCAACTTCTCAGCTAAGAAGGCGCGGAGTGCCTTTTCGTCAATCTTCGTCTGAGTCATTTCCTGCTCTCCTGGTCGGACGGTAAAGTACAGGCAGAGGTGCTCTGTCTGTGCAATTTTCTTTACCTCAGCAGCAGCAGCGGTAATGCCTGGGAACTGCAGGGCGCGATTCTCAATCTCGCCCAACTCTATGCGGAAGCCGCGCAGCTTCACCTGCGTGTCGATACGTCCCATGAACTCCAGGTCGCCATCAGCATTATAGCGTGCCAAGTCGCCCGTATGATACATGCGTACCTTACGGCCCCAGGCATCCTCTCTGACGAATGGGCAGTCCTCAAATACCTTGGCCGTGCGATCAGGCAGCTTCCAGTAACCACGGCCTACCTGAATGCCTGCAAAGCACAGTTCTCCTGGAACACCCTGGGGAACCAAATTGTTGTACTTGTCGACAATGAAGTTGTAACAGTTGGCTACTGACTTGCCTATGGGAATATTCTCCACACGCCGTCCAGGAGCAATGCTGTAGTACGACGTATCGTCGGTACACTCCGTGGGACCATAGACGTTGATGATTTCAATATGGTCGCTATAGACTCCATCGAGCTTCTCACCACCGGCAGTAATGAACCGCACCTTCATCTGCGGATAATTGTTCAGCATCAGGGCAGCCACCGCTGTGCTGTAGCCGCCACCTGTTATCTGATGGTCTTCCAAGAAGCGATATATCAGCTCAGGATCTTTTCGAATCTCCGTCGGCATGATGTGGAACGAGCCACCAAGCGTCAATATGGCATACATGTCCTCAATATGCGCGTCGAACGAGAACGAGCGGTGTCCTTCTATACGGTCGGCGGCAGTGAGTTGTTCCATGTCGATGACAATATTGATGAAATTCCACAGACCTGCCTGATGCAGCATAGCCCCCTTAGGCCTACCTGTCGAACCAGAGGTGTATATCATGTAGGCGAGATTCTGCGGAGTGGTCATCAGCACCGGCTCACATGGCGTCGTGAAATCCATGTCATCGATGAATATTGGTTTTGCCATGCCGGTCTCGAAACCACCTTGTGAGGCTTTTTCCTTTAACACCGCATGGGTGGTGACAAGGACCTTCGACTCGCTGTTGCTGATCATGTAGTTCAAACGGTCGTTCGGATACTCATAGTCCAGAGGCGTATAGGCGGCACCCACCTTATGGATGGCCAATACTGCCAAGGGGAACTCCTTCATGCGGTCAAGCATGACACACACGAAGTCGTCTGCACCCACACCTTCATCCAACAGACGATGGGCGAGGACGTCAGAGTAGTGACTAAGCTGCTGATAGGTCAGCTGGCTGCTCTTGTCCACCACTGCTACTGCATCAGGACAGGCGGCGGCCCGCGTCTCGAAGGCTTTGGCAAATGTCATCCCTACATCTACTGGCAAATGCTTGCCAGTCGATATGGAAATGATACGAGCCTCCTCATCGTCGTCCAGCATCTTTATTTCGCTAATCAGATGCTTCACGGCCATCTGCCGGGCTATGTTGGCTATTGTCCGCGCGACAGTCATCATGTCAGTCTCACTATACATCTGTCCGTCGTATTCCACCGTTAACTCGTAGCCCTCATCAACAGGATAGGCAAAGACTGTCAGCGGGAACTTGGTCGTGTCAAGCGTGAGGGCAATCTGGTCGGCTCCTTCTATCTGCTGGTTACCCTCTTCCAGTCCGCCTTGGTAAACAAACATCATACCTGGACGTAGACCGTGACGCTCCACGAGTCGGGTGTAAGGATAGAAGTCCTGTTCGTACGTTGCCTGCAACTGGGCATGCATCGCCGTTACCAGTTCTGCGGTCTCAACGTCAACTTTCTGGAACGACGGATACACCACAGGCAGTGTCTTGACAAACATGCCCACGCAGTTCATAAGCTCAGCACCGGCATCACGACCGTTACTGACGGTCAGGTATAGCGGCATGTCCTCGTGGGTGAGCCGTTGCATGGCTTCTGCGAAAGCTGCCTCGAGGAAACTGTTGGCCGTCACACCATGTATGGTGCAGAAACGGTTGATGTCGTCGGCCGGAATTCTGACCTTGACATTTGCCGTATCCTCACCGCTCGGATGCTGTGACGTCGGGTAGGTCAGTGCCGTAGCACCACCGAAAAGGTCGTCCCACCGCTGCTCAGCCTCCAAGAACCTCGGGCTGCCCACAAGCTCCTGTTCGTACAATGCAAAGTCGAATGCCGAGAACGCCTCCGGCTGGATTGTCTCGCCCTGATAGGCTCTGAGCACGTCACGGATGAAGACACCGCCAGACATTCCGTCGAAGATGACATGATGCTTGTCAAAGAACAGGTAGACATACTGCGGCGTCTTATAGAGTTCTATACGGTAAAGCGTATCGGAATAAAGGTTGAACGGCCGTACCCTTTCCTGGAAGAAAGAAGTGTCGGGTTCATAGTCGAGTACCGTCAGCGAAACCTTGGGCAGACTGTGGTAACGGCGTCGCTGCATATAGGTACCCTTGCTCATCATGAACTTCGTCTTCATGTACGAATGGGCATCCACAGCCGCACACAATGCTTCCTGCAACCTTTCGGCATCAATGTCAGTAAATCTGTACAGCGCAGGAACATTATATTGCGTCGTATTCTTATGCGTCTCCCAGTCAAGAATGATACCGCGCTGGTTCTCAGTGACGGGATAGCTATTACGCTCCTCATAGGCATGTAACTGACTGCCTGCACCACTCTCCATCTGGGCGGCGATTTCCCTTACCGACGGATGGGCCATGATGTCGGCCATTCTCACCGCACAGCCAGTATGCTGTTGAATACCTGCACTCAGACGCATAGCCGACAGCGAGGTCAGTCCCATCGCCACAAGATTGGTGGTGACGCCAAACTCCTCGGTGCCCAATATCTCCGTCGCCAGTGCAAACACCTCACGTTCCATATCGGTCTCAGGGGCAACAATTTCGCCCATGGTCAACTGCGGTTCAGGCAGCGAACGACGGTCTACCTTGCCATTGGGCAGCAACGGCATGGCCTCCAAAGCGACATAGAACTCCGGATGCATATAGGTAGCCAATGATGAAGCAGCGAAATGCCTCCGCAGCGATTCTTCATTCACTTGAACACCGTCTTTTGTCGTGTAGTATAAAATGAGGTGTGGCGCACCGAACACGGTTTTCACTTCCGCAGCAGCCAACTGAATACCCTCACAAGAGAGAGCGGCTGATTCTATCTCGCCCATTTCTATACGGAAGCCGCGCAGCTTCACCTGATTGTCAATACGTCCTAAGCATTCTATGAGTCCTTCCTCATTATATCGGGCCAGGTCACCAGTCTTGTAGATCTCATACGTGGTGTTGTTCAATTGTATCTTTGTGAACGCCTCCTTCGTCAGGTCATCCAGATGCCAGTAGCCGTACCCTCGCTGAGGACCGGCATAGCACAATTCGCCAGCCACACCCTTCGGCATCAGGTCGCCACGGCCGTCCATAATGAAGCAGTAGCCATTGGGGAACGGTCGGCCAATAGGAATGGTCTTGTAGCTCCGCCCACGCTCCAGCTTGTAGGTGGCAATATGGTCGGTACACTCCGTGGGACCATACACATTGATGATCTGTACGCGGTCGCTTACCACATTAGTCAGTGCCTCGCCACCACAAGTGATGAAACGCTGCTGCAGGTCGTAGTTCGCCAGCAGGAGCTTGGCGATAGACGTCGTATAGCCTCCACCGGTAATCTGATGTTTTACGAGGAAGTTATAGATAGCGTCCAGGTCCTTGCGTATCTCCTGTGGCATGATGTGTACAGAGGCTCCCACAGCCAATGTGGGGAAGATGTCCTCTATGTGTGCATCAAACGAGAACGAGCGGTGACTACTGATACGATCAGCCGACGTCAGTTCGTTGATGTCAATCGTGGCCATTGTGAAGTTCATCAGCCCACGATGGTGCAGCATCACACCCTTGGGCTGTCCCGTAGAACCGGAGGTATAAATCATATAGGCCAAATTCTCCGGCGAAGGCTTTGAACGTTGAACGTTGAACGTTCTCTCGGAGAGAGTGTGGCGTTGCGAGGAACGTTGAACATCTGCCTCCTTGTCATTAATTGTCAATTGTCCATTATCAATTGTCAATTTGTCTATCACCAGTCGAGCTTCGCTGTCGGAAAGCATAAAATTGATGCGGTCTTCTGGATACTCCGGATCAATGGGCAGATAGGCTGCACCTGCCTTGTGGACGCCTACCACTGCTACGACAAATTCCTTTGTGCGATCCATGTGGAGGGCAACAAACTCATCAGGATGCACCTGCTGGTTTTGTAGCCATGCGGCAAGCTCGTCCGACCATTTGTCCAGCTCACCGTATGTCAGCTGACCGTCTTTGTCGGCAACGGCCAAAGCATCAGGAGCCTTCTGCACCTGCTCTTCAAACAAGTCAAGCCACGTCTTGCTTTGGTCATAGTCCATTTCCGCACCCTTCGACAAAGAAATCAGGGCAGCCCGCTCCTCCTGGCTAATCATGGTGATGTCAGCCACATTGTTTGCAGTTGCCATGCTTTGTGCGACATTAGCAATAGATTTACCTATCGTTTCAATATCCTCACGTGAGTAGCGTTCACCATCGTATTCGATGTTGAGACAGTAATGGTCGCCGTCTGGATAGGAAACCACATTCAACGGGAACTTGATGGTGTCCAGCTCTAATGGTATCTGTTCCACACCACTGACCTGTCCACCCTCGAAAAGACCACCTTGATAAACAAACATCACGCCCGAACGCAAACCATAACGTTCCACAATACGTGTGTAGGGATAGAACTCGTGGGCATAGCTGTCCTGCAACTGCTGGTGGACGGCACTCACATAGTCTGCCACGCTATCGCTATCTGTGGTTTTTGCAGAGACCACCACCGGCAATGTCTTCACAAACATACCTGTACATTCCTGTAAGGCAATACTTGCCGATCGGCCGTTACTGATAGTCAGGTAGAGGGGCGTCTGTTCACGTGTCAGCCTGCCCATGACATGAGCAAAGGCTGCATGCAGGAAACTATTTGGAGTCACATTGTTCGCACTGCAGAACGCATCGATGGCGTCCTTGGCTATCGACACTTGTACAGGGCTCGTCTTGCTCCCACTTGGCACTGCTGAGTCAGGATAGTTCAGTGCACTGGCATCTCCTACCAATGCATCGAAGTATTGTTCTGCCTCTTTGAACTCATCACTAGTGACACGTTCCTGTTCGTAGAGTGCAAAATCAAAAGCTGTCACCATCTCCTTGCTTACCTCCCCACCCTCGTAGGCCGTCATCACATCACGCATGAATACGCTGGTCGAAAGGCCGTCGAACACGATATGGTGTACGTCGAAAAGGACGTAAACAGCATCGCTCATCTCGTAGACAGTCAAGCGATAGAGACGGTCGCTCAACAGGTCGAACGGTCGCACCTGCTGCTGGAAGAAGGCAACATCGCCTTGTTCCTCTTTTCGCAACAAGTCCACCTGAGCCGGTTCGTCGCATAGTTTCTGCACCACGTCGCCATTCTCGAGGGCAAAACGTGTCTTCAGGCTGGGGTGTGCATCAACCGCCGTGCGCAATGCATCGGCAAGCCGTTCGGCATCCATCTGCGTGAATTTGTAAAGATGAGGTATGTTATATTGCGTGGTGTCGCGATGCATCTCCCAGTCCAGATACACACCTCGCTGGTTCTCCGTCAGCGGATACAGCTCCCGGTCAATGGTCAATGGATAATGGTCAATGGTCAATGGATAATGGTCAATGGTCAATGGATAATGGTCAATGAGCGCCACGATAGCACGTATCGTGGGTTGTTTCATGACGTCTGCTATCTTCACCTGCAGGTTCAGTTCCTGAAGGATGGTCGCAACCAGTTTCATGGCCGACAGCGAGTTCAAGCCCACCGATACCAAGTTGGTAGTGACACCAAACTGGTCATGGCGCAGGATGCGGCATGCGATGTCGAATATTTGCTGTTCCTGTTCATTCTCCGGCATCACCACATTCTCTGCCTTCACCACTGGGTCAGGCAGTTGTCGGCGGTTTACCTTGCCATTCGGCAGATAGGGGAAATCATCCAACGGCATGTAGATTTCGGGGCGCATATATTCTGCCAGTTCCGAATTCTCCAAGAAGCTGCTCAGTTCATCCTTGCTTACCTCACAGCCTTCCTTCACGGTGTAGTAGAGCACCAGATGCTGCATGCCCACCACCTCGCGAACGGCAGCCACAGCCTTCTCAATCCCCTCATGGTTCTGAGCCTGAGCCTCTATTTCGCCAAGTTCTACTCGGAAACCACGCAACTTCACTTGGTTGTCTATACGTCCTAAGCATTCAATGACATCCTCATTGTTCCACCGGCACAGGTCGCCAGTGTGATACATGCGCATAGGCTTGCCATTCTCCTGTAGCGGCAGGAAAGGACAGTCGCCAAAGACTTTCTCAGTCAGTTCCGGCAAACGCCAATAGCCACGTCCCACCTGTACACCAGCAAAACACAATTCACCAGCCACGCCATTGGGCACTAGTTTGTTGTTTTTGTCCACGATGAAGCAATAGCCGTTGGCCATGGGACGACCGACAGGTATATCTTTATACACTCGTCCCTTGTCTAAACAATAAGTTGTAATAAGGTCAGTACACTCTGTCGGGCCATAACCATTGACCAATTGTACGTCGCCACTGACGAGACCCACCATTTTCTCTCCCGACAGTGTCATATAGCGTTGCGGCAACTGATAACTATCAAGCAGCATGGCACCTAATGACGTGGTATAGCCACCGCCTGTAATTTTCCTATCGACAATGAAGTCACGCAAACCTTTCATATCCTTTCGGATTTCCGTCGGCATCACATGCACACTGCCACCAACCGTCAGCACGGGATAAAGGTCGTGGATGTGTGAGTCGAACGAGAAAGCACGATGCAGGGATATGCGGTCTTCAGCCGTCAATTGCAAGACATCGACGATAGAAGCGATATAGGCGCGAAGTCCACGCTGATGGAGCATAACGCCCTTTGGCTTACCCGTCGAACCAGACGTATAGATCATGTAGGCGAGGTTGTCGGGCGTAGTCTTCAAAATAGGTTCTGTGCGCTGGGTCAAATCCGCATCGTCTATGAAGAAAGGCTTTATTGCTCCCAGTTCAAGTCCACCCTCCTGCTGTTTCATCGCCAGCACGTCGTGGGTGGTAATCATGACACGCATCTCAGAGTTTTCCATCATGTAACTCAGACGCTCGTTGGGATATTCCATGTCCAACGGTGCATAGGCGGCGGCAGCCTTATGGACGGCCAGGACAGAAACGGGGAACAGCACCGTACGTTCCAACATCACGCCAACGAAATCATCGGGGCAGACACCAGCCTCCACCAGTAGGTGGGCCAATGTGTCTGACTGTTCGTCGGCCTCACGGTAAGTCAGTTCCCGTTTGTTGTCGGCAATGGCAAGAGCATCAGGTGTTTTCTCTGCCTGACGTTTGAAAGCATGGATGAATGTGTCGTTCTTGTCATAGTCTATTTTTTTGCCCTGTCCCAACTTCATCAGCGCTTGCTGCTCGTCAGGTGTAAGTAGTTCGATGTCAGCCAGCATCATACCTTTCTGGGATGCATTGGCAGCATACGTAGCCATGGCTTTAGCAAGCACCTCCATGTCGTGATGGTTATAGCATGCTGTGTCCCAAGTAATCAGTACGACGTAATGTCCCTGCTCATTGGGTGCAAAAGTCAGCTCTATTGGCATCTTGGCTGTGTCGAGTGTAACGGGAATGGACTCTATACCACTATCTTCGCCCGTATTCACACTATCAGTGACACCACCTTGATAGGCGTATAGTATCTCGGGATAGATGCCGTACCGTTGCGTCATCTCTGTGAAAGGATAGAAATCACGCGAGATGGTTTCCGCATTCTGTTTGTGCATCTGCTTGGCAGCTTGTTCAAACGTTTTAATGTCATCAGCATGTTTATAGACCAGTGGCAGCGTCTTGACGAACATGCCAATGATATGTTGCATCTGACTCAGCGCACGTCCGTTAGAGATGGTTGCCATCACGACATTGTCCTCACGCGTCAAACGATGCATCACTTGGGTGGCAACCGTCTGGAAATAGGCGTTGGCAGTAATACCCAACTGTTGGCAAAAACGATTGATTTGATCGGTAGCTGATATTTCAACCGTCAGTGATCCTTTCTTCGCGTCAGCTTCGTCAAGCACATGGGAATACGGATACTTGAACGATTCCAAACCCTGTAGCAGTCCGTCAAAATAGGTTTGCGCCTCCTCGTATCGGTCGCTGTTTCGCAGTTCCTGCTCGTAGAGTGCGAAATCATAGGCCGTATAGCTTTCATCTACCAACGTTTCGCCGGTAAATGCCTTCATGACATCCTCGAAGAACACGCCCTCCGACAAACCGTCGTCCACCAGATGATGGAAATCCTTAAACAGATAGACCTCTTCTCCCCAACGATAGATCTCCAGTCGGTACAAGTCGTCTTCGAAAGGATTGAACGGGCGCACACGCTCTTGGAAGAATGTTGTGTCGGGTTCACTATCAAGTGTGGTGACACTAACCATGGCAGGTTCCCCATCACGGCGCATCTGCATCACGTCTCCGTCACGTCGCACAAAGCGCGTCTTTACGTAGCTGTGCGCATCAACCACTTTGCGAAGTGCTGTAGCTAGGAATTCGGCATCCATCTTCTTGAAATGCCACGCGGTGGGGATATTGTATTGTGTGGTATCTCGATTCATCTCCCAATCCAGCAGAACGCCTCGTTGATTTTCCGTCAGTGGGTAATAATCTAACAGTACACGGTTGTCGCATAGGTTTCCTACAAATTCCTCCTCACTCATGGTGACATTGCCATCAGCATCTTGATAGAAACCATCCTCTATCAGATTGTTGTAGAGTGTTCTGACCGTATCTTCATCAGCCATCGACTCACAAAAGTCCTCAAAGGGGAAATTGATAGTTCCGTCCTCATCCTTGAAATAACCAAGTCCGAGGAGGTCTTCGTATAGATTCTTGCGATTGATATCAAATTGTGTCATGATTCCAATAATATTGTTTGCTATTTATCTGTGTTATCAGTGTTCTCTCCTTGAGAGTGTGGCGTTGCATTGTCTCGTTTAAGCAACGGATTACTTGGACGTTTTTCCAATGGGTTATTATTCCGTTTCTCCAACGGATTTCCTGGACGCTTCTCCAATGGATTAGTGCCTGTACTGCGTTTTTGCAAGGGGTTCTCTCTTTGAGAGTGTGGCGTTGCAATGCTGCCCTCACTGCGCTTCTGCAGCGGATTATTTCCGCCTGCCTTTGGAGCATTACCGCCAAGGCGCATGGATGAAGTCTTCTTCAACTCACCACTGTCAGCCATTTGAGCTATATGACGGATGGTAGGATTCTCAAGAAGCTCTTTCATCTGGAGTTCCAGTCCCATCTCCTGCTGAAGAACAGCACTTAGGCGCATAGCGGCCAATGAACTCATACCTAGTGATATAAGATTATTGGTCACACCAAAGTCCTTGGTTTTCAGTTGTTCGGAAATGAGGTCAAACAGTTTCTTTTCCATATCCGTCTCTGGCGGCACGATTTCTTCCAATTCCACCTTCGGCTCTGGCAGGTTCTTGCGGTCTATCTTACCGTTGGCGTTCAGTGGCATTGTGTCGAGCTGCATATAGGCGGTTGGTACCATAAAGTCGGTAAGCGTCTCGGCCAGGAAGGCTTTCAACGCATCTTGGTCGATAGTCTGGTCTGGGGTTTCTGCTGTATAATAGAGACATAGGTTTTCCACGCCTCCAATCTTCTTGACGGCAGCGGCTACCTGTTTCACACCTTCATACTTTGTAGCGCGGGCCTCAATTTCGCCCATCTCAATACGCAGACCACGCAGTTTCACCTGTCCATCAATACGTCCTAAGAACTCAATGTTATTATCTTCGCTCCAACGCACCAGGTCACCCGTACGGTAACAGGGCTGGCCAAACAGCGTAGTGAACTTATGGGCATCCTTCTCAGCAGGATGCAGATAGCCTCGGCCTACGCCTTCACCAGCAATAATGAGCTCTCCAGCCACGCCTTTCGGTACCAGACGAAGGCTTTCATCTACCACAAACAATCGGTAGTTGTCCAAAGGTCGGCCGATGAGGGAAGAGTCGTAGTCACTGGTGATCTTGTATAAGGTGGAGACAATGGTACACTCCGTAGGTCCATAGGCATTATAGAAATCAAAGCGAGGCTTTCGGAGAGGCATCAGTTTCTCACCACCTACCGACAATAGTCTGAGCGACTTGTTCTCGATAACTGTGGCGAACATGTAGCCCACTTGTGTCGTCATGAAGGCAATATTGATGGCGTTCGTTTCCATATACTGGTTCATTTCCATGAGATCCATACGCATCTCGCTGGATATGATGTAAACGGAGGCACCTATGGTCAATGCCGGATAGATGTCCATCATGTGGGCATCGAAACCGAAGTTGGCATAGCCTAAAGCATGGTCGGTGGGTGTCATCTGGAACTCCTTGACATACCAGTGGCAGAAATTCACGATGCTATGGTGTTCCAAGGCTACGCCCTTCGGCATACCAGTGGAACCGGAGGTATAGAGCAGCACATAGCGTTGTTCTGCACTGACAACTGGCAATGCGACGCCACACTCTCTCCGAGAGAACTCGATGTCGCAGGGCGGTAGCGTAGCCAAAACATCGTTTGTGAGAACATCGCCCTGGAAGTCGGGCATGGCCTGGCTTACTCGTTGTGCCTCAGAGAGCACCAGCCTTACACCGGCATCCTGACACATGTACTGCAGACGGTCGGCAGGGAAGTGATAGTCCAGTGGCATATAGGTGGCTCCGGCCTTCATGATGGCCATTGGATAAACTACCATCAATTCCGAGCGGTCTATCATCACACCGACGGCCTCCTCAGGCTGTACCTTATATTTATTAATAAGGTGTGCGGCCAGACGGTCGGTCAGTGTATCCACCTCATGGTAGGTCAGCGTCTTGTCCTTGAAGACGACGGCAGGCGCATCAGGTGTCTTGGCCACCTGCTTCCGGAAGAGGCTGACCAACGTATCGGTCTTGTCATAGTCAACTGTATTGCCAGCACCAATGGCTGTCATGTCAAGCTGCTGTTCCTTGGTGAGGAGATCGAGTGATGACAATGGTACATCCGGTGAAAGAACAAAACTTGTCAACAGCGTCTGGAACAACTGAAGCACACTTTCTATTTCCTGCTGGCGGTAGTGCTGACGGTTGAATGTAATGTTCAGCACCAATCGTCCTTCGTCATCGACGTATGCAGTCTGTGCTATCTCGTCAAAGTTTTCTTCCGTCATGACCAGCGGGCGGAGGTTGAAAGAATCAGCCGAAGTTTCTTGAGATTCGTTGCCGCTGTTGTAATTTTCAAAAGCGGTTACCGACTGGAACAACTGGCTGCCCAGCGGAGACTGCAGCTGTATCTCTGCGAGTGCGCAGAAGTCGTAGGCATTCGTCTCGGCAGCTTGTTGCTGGAGGGTGTGCACCATCTGGCGGAAAGTGCTCTCCTTGGTGGTCTTGACGCGGACAGGAACGGAGTTGATGAATAGTCCTACCACTTCGTTGACATCCGTCTTTGTATTATCACGACCGGATACGACCTTGGCAAACACTGCATCGTCAGTGCGGCTGTAGGTCTGCAGCACCAGACCCCAAGCCAACTCGACAGCATTGCTCAGCGTGGCATGCTGCTGCTGACAGAGCTGCGTCAATTGTGTAGTAGCATCGGCATCCACCTGTATCGACAGCGTGTCTTCCTTTGCCTGTTCTGCTTCGGGCACATCGCCCCATGATGGGATTTCAGTCCTCGTCTCAAAGCCGTCAAGCAGGTTACGCCAGTAGCCGAGGGCCTTGTCCTTATCCTTTGCCAGAATTTCGCGAACGGCAGCCTCGTAGCGTCCGTCGGTATTCAATTCGTCAGCAACGATACGGAGGCCAGTGAGTTCTTGCTGCAGGTAGCGCATCAGATCTCCCATATAGAGCTGTATGCACCATCCGTCGACAATGATGTGATGGGTAGCAATGAGCAGGTAGCAACTGTCATCAGTCTTACGGGCACATACCACCTGTAAGAGCGGACGGCGCTGGAGATCGTAGCCGTTGGTAAGCATGTCGGCGCGCAGGGCCTTGATGGCAGCCTCGGGATCTTTCTCATGGCGGAAATCCACCATCTGCAGGCCTAATTGTCGGTCGACGATGGCCTGGCGATACTGCTCCACGCCCTCATGGATGATGGCGGTGCGCAGCACCTCATGCTTCGCTGCCAGTCGGTCGAGGGCACGACGCAACTGTTCCTCCGTGGGCACAACGTCGGCCTCGTAGATGCTGATGAGACGGTAGGCCCATGAAGTAGGCTCCTGCAGGTGTTTCAACAGCATACCTTCCTGCATGGGGGTGAGGGGATAGATACGCTGCAGCCGTTCGCCGCGTGTGGCGAAGTCGTCCACGACGTGCTCAAACTGTTCGTCGGTCCACTCTGTCTCGCCCAGGTCGGTGGCCGTTACCTCCTGCTCCTGATGGCTGGCTAAGTATTGTGTAAGTGTATTGATTTCGGCCAGAATATCGTGGGCAAACTGTTCTGACGCGGCCGTCGGATACTTGTCGGCGTTGTAGTCCAGCGTCAGCGTAAAGATGCCACCGCTGATCTCACAGTTGATGGCTATGTCGGGACCGGACATGTCGCGCTGTGCCGGTGTGTCGCTGCCGTAGTCCTGCATGGTGAAGAAGGCGGTGCCGGCGTCGGGCGGGGTCTCGCCATCCATCTCGCCAAGATAGTTGAAACCGATTTGTGCCACATGGTTGCAGTCGAATGCCACCGGTTGCTGACCTTCAATATAACGCAGGATGTTGTAGCCCAGACCCTTGTTAGGTATGCGGTGGAGCGTCTCTTTGACCGTACGCAGATCGTGGCGAGCGTCACCGGTGAGACTTTCAATGACTACGGGATAGACGGAGGTGAACCAGCCTACCGTACGGTCGGTGTAGAGCAGGGTATCCATCGGCTCGCGACCGTGGCCCTCGAAGTTGACGGACATGGCGGTGGCTCCCGTCATGCGGCAATAGCTGCGACTGACTGCTGTCAGCAACAGGTCGTTGACGTCGGCATTGAACGCGGACAGGCGGGCAGTGGAGAAGGCCTTTGTGTCGGCAGCGGTCATGCTGACCTTAGTACGCAGGAAGCGGCGGTGGAGATCCTTGCCATCGGAAGTGGGTATGCTGAGCAACAGCTTCTGCTGGCGCTCCCAATAGGGTATCTCCTGACGCAATGTATAACTGTCGCGATAGCTGTAAAGGGCTTCCACATAGTCCTTATAGCTATTGGTCTTCACAGGCAGGCTGACGGGGAGACCGTCGGTCAACTGACGGAAGGCGGTGTCGAGGTCCTCCATCAGCACACGCCACGACACGCCGTCGACGATGGCATGGTGGGCGGCAAGGAACAAGTGGTCGCCAGCGGCAGTATGGATCAGTGTCGGTGCGAACAGACTCGTCGCCATATCCATCTGCGCGATAATGGTCTCGCAGGCGGTGTCAACGGTCTCGCCGTCGCTGAGGTCGCGCTGCGCCAGCAGTATGCGGGTGTCAGCGGGGCGGACAAACAAGTGGTCGTCTTTGACAATGGCACGTAGCATGTCGTGATGCAGTACAAGGGCGTCGACGGCCTTCTGAAGCATCTCGGTATCGATGTGCTTGTTGCAACGCAGCAACAACGACTGGTGGAAGAGGTTGGGAGCATCGAGATGCTGGTCTTTGAAGAATCGGAAGATGGCACTATCTCTCACTTCGCCACTCCACGGCTCCTGACTGATGCTCATCATGGCGCTGTCATCGGAATTGATGCCGGCGATGGCACGGACGGTCTTGAGCTTCATTACGTCGGCCACCTGAACGGCAATGCCCTGCTGGCGCAGGATGCTCACCAAGCGGATGGCCTTGATGGAGTCGCCACCCAGTTCGTAGAAACTGTCGAGTGCACCCACGGGAGTCGTCATGCCGAGTATCTGCTGCATGGCAGCGGCAACGGCGCGCTCGGTGTCGCCCTCAGGCTCGACGTATTCGGCGGAACTGGTGATGACGGGTGCGGGCAGCGCACGACGGTTCACCTTGCCGCCAGGGGTCATCGGCATCGCGTCGAGCGGCATATAGACGTCGGGAACCATGTATTCGGTCAGTGTCTCGGACATGAAGTCGCGCAGAAGGTCTTTTTCGACGGTGATACCGTTGGACACGGTGTAGTAGAGCACCAGGTGCTGGGAACCGCCGACAGTTTTCACCTCGGCAGCCACGGCAAGGATGCCCTCATACTGAGAGGCTCGGTTCTCTATTTCACCCAGCTCAATGCGGAAACCGCGTAACTTCACCTGGGTGTCGATACGACCCATGAACTCCAGTTCACCCTGCTCGTTATAGCGGGCCAAATCGCCAGTGCGATACACCTTGAAGGTGCGGTCGCCGAACTGGCGGTCACAGAACTTCTCTGCTGTCAGTTCCGGACGATGCCAATAGCATTGGGCTATCTGTACGCCCGCAAGGCACAATTCACCTGCAACACCTTGCGGTAGCAGGTTGCCGTTCATGTCGCAGATGAACGAGGCACTGTTGGGAACGGCACGTCCGATGGGAATATCGATGTCTTTGTCCTGATCGATGACGTGATATGACGAACAGCAGGTGAACTCCGTCGGACCGTAGCCGTTGAACAGCTTGGTGGTGGTCTGCTTGACAGGCAGGAATTTCTCGCCGCCAAGCATGATGTATTCGATGTCCAGATCGTACTGGTTGAGCAATGCCATACCGATGGCAGTACTCTGTGTCATACCGGTGATATGGTGCTCACTGATGTAGCGGGCCATACCGTCCATGTCCTTGCGCAACTCGTTGTCGAGAATGTGTATCTCGGCACCGGCAGCCAACGGATAGAACAGGTCGAAGGTGGAGGCGTCGAACGAGAAGCTGGGATGGTGGAGGTTCTTCTTCGTGGCATCCAGACAGAAGGCCTTGATGTTCCAAGCGGCACAGGCACGGACGCTGGCCTGACTGATGACCACACCCTTGGGCTTGCCAGTCGAGCCGGAAGTGTAAATCATGTAACAGGGCGTAGTTGGTGTACAGAGGCGAGGTCTGAGGTCTGAATGGTCAATGGTCAATGGTCCATGGTCAATGGTCAATGGTCCATTGTCAATTGTCATTTCGTCTATCACCACCTTTGCCTCACTGTCTTCAAGCATGTACTCTATGCGGTCCTGTGGATATTCGGGGTCAACAGGCACGTATGCGGCACCGGTCTTGTTAACACCGAGCACGGCCACGACAAACTCCTTCACACGGCCCATCTTGATGGCCACGAAGTCACCAGGAGTGACACCTTTGGCCAAGAGCCATGCAGCCACACGGTCCGACAGTTCGTCGAGCTCTTTGTAGGTCAGCTGGCTTGTGCGGTCGACGACAGAGATGTTGTCGGGATGCTCTTGGACGCGCTGCTGGAACATGTCAACCCATGTCTCATCGGCATTGTATGCCATTGTCTCGCCTTCCGACAGGGCCACCGTACGGGCCATGTCGTCGGCATTCATCCTTGGCAGACTGCAAAGCGGTGCGTCGGGCTGGGCAACCATGCCTTCTACCAGCACCTTGAACATCTGCAGCACGCGCTGGATGTCCTGCTCGCGGTAATGATGGTTGTTGAACACGATGTTCATCACCAATCGACCCTCGCTGTCGATGAATGAGTTCTGGTTCAACTCGTCGAAGTTCTCTTCACCGAGGTCTATCACGTTCAGCTCAAAACTGCGCTGCGGCGCCTGATCTTCGCTGCCACCGCCGTAGTTCTCGAAGGCAATGACGGACTGAAGCAGTTCGCGGCCCAGTTCGGTCTGGTTTTGTATCTCGGCCAGTGGGCAGAAGTCATAGGCACTGCTCTCAGCGGCTTGTTGCTGCAGGGTGCGCAGCATCTGGCGGGCAGTACTCTCTTTAGTGGTCTTGACACGGACGGGAACGGAGTTGATGAACAGTCCCACCACCTCGTTGACATCGGTCTTCGTATTGTCACGACCGGACACGACCTTGGCAAACACGGCATCGTCGGTGCGGCTGTAGGTCTGCAGCACCAATCCCCAGGCTAGCTCGATGGCATTGCTCAGCGTGGCCTGTTCCTGCTGACACAGGGCGGTCAGTCGGTCGGTCTGCTCTGCATCGATGGCTATCTGCATGTTCTGTTCCGGGGTGCGCTCCTGTTCCGGAACTTCTCCGTTCGACGGAATCTCGGCCTTCGTTTCGTAGCCATCCAGCAACTGTTGCCAGTAGCTGAGGGCTTTATAGCGGTCCTTCGAGAGGATCTCACGGACAGCAGCCTCGTAGCGGCCGTCGAGCGACTGCTGGGGTAGCTCCTTACCGTCGATGAGGTCGAAGAGGTCGTTCATGTAAATCATCAGACACCAGCCGTCATCTATGATGTGGTGGGTCACGACGAGCAGGTAACAAGTGTCGGCGCTGCGCTTGGCACACACCACCTCCATAAGGGGCTTGCGTTGCAGGTCGAAGTCATGGTTTAGGATGTCTTCGCGCAACTGCATGACAGCAGCCCGCTGGTCGGCCACACTGCTAACGTCGGTCATTCGAAGGCCTAACTTTCTGTCAACGATGGCCTGACGATAAGCTGTCACACCGTCATGAATGATGGCGGTACGCAGCACTTCGTGGCGCTCGGCCAGACGGTCAAGGGCCTGGCGCAGCTGAGCCTCTGTGGGTAGCGTGTTCATCTCGAAGATGTTCACCTGGCGGTAGGCCCATGATTCAGGCTCCTGCAGGTGCTTCAGCAGCATCGACTCCTGCATGGGCAGCAACGGATAGATGCGTTGCAGGTGCTCGCCGCGCTGTTCGAACTCATGGCTGACGCGCAGGAACTCAGCGTCAGTCCATTCTGTCTCGCCAAGGTCAGTGGCAGTGATTTCCTGTCCGTCGTACTGGTTCAGGAAGTCGGTCAGCTGACGCATTTCCTCCAATGTACCGTCTGCCAACTCACGGGCAGCGGCATCGGTCAGTAATGCCTTGTTATAATCAAGATAGAGTTGGAACTCACCATGCTTTACTTCACAGTTGATGGTAATGTCGGTGCCACCGGCATTTTCTGCAGCGAAATCGTCGCCAGCCTCCACGTCGGTTGCCAGGGTGAAGACGGAATCTGCCTGCTGCGTGTCATCCATCTCGCCTAAGTAGTTGAAGCAAATCAGCGGTGAGTGGTCGCGGTCAAATATGGTATCACCCATAAAGTGCAGCACATGGTAGCCAACACCTTTGTTAGGCACGCGGTGCATGGCTTCCTTCGTCAAACGCAGATCGTGGCGCAATTCGCCGCCAAGTTGTTGTAGGACGACGGGATAGATGGAGGTAAACCAGCCAATGGTACGGTCAGTCACCAAGGGAGTGGCCATCTGCTCACGTCCGTGTCCTTCAAACTGGAACGACACGGCTTGCTGTCCTGTGGTCTTCTGATAGCTGCGGCCTACGGCTGTCAACAACAGGTCGTTGACGTCAGCATTGAAAACACTGGCACGAGCCGTCAGGAAAGCCGTAGTGGCATCGGTGTCGAGCGTCACGGCGAGGTGGCCGAACGTTCTGCCGTAGTCTTTCTCCAATGACATGGGCAACTGTTCCATGTCCTGTTGCACCTTGTTCCAGTATGGTCGTTCCTGATCCAGCATGTAGCTTTCCAGGTACTCGGCAGCAGCATTGGCATAGTCCTGATAGGTGTGTGTCTTCTTAGGCAAAGCCACGTCCTTGCCTTCCAGTGCCTGTTGATAGGCATCGTTAAGGTCGGTCAGCAGGATGCGCCATGACACACCGTCGATGATTAGATGGTGGACAGCTATGAATAAGTAATCGGCTGAGGGTGCGTGGAAGAGCACGATGCGCAGTAGTGCCTGTTCCATGTCAATGCCGGCCTGAACGGCCTGGGCGGCCTCCTTGATAGCGGCTTGGAAATCGTCGGCAGCGGTCATGTCCTGCTCTTCGATGGTGATGGTGGTATCTGCATCCCGCACCATGAGATGCTCGCCGATGAAGACGGCACGTAACATGTCGTGCTGGGTAGTGATAGCGTTAAAGGCAGTCTGCAGGGCAGCTTTGTCGACACGTTCGCTGCAATGCAGCATCATGCTCTGCAGATAGTGGGCGGGCTTGGGCAGATGCAGGTCTTTGAAGTAGTTGACGATAGGTGTGTCACCCACTTCTCCGTTCCAAGGCTCCTGACTGATGGAAATAGTTGATTCAGTGTGGGCAGCGGCAATAGCACGCACGGTCTTGAGTTTCATCACATCGGCCACAGCGATGTTGACATCCTGCTGGCGCAGGGTGCTCACCAAGCGGATGGCCTTGATGGAGTCACCACCCAGTTCCATGAAGCTATCCAGGGCACCGACGGGTTGCGACAGTCTTAATATCTGCTGCATGGTGTCAGCAACCTTGCGCTCCACATCGCCTTCAGGTTCTACATATTCGGCGGAGCTGCTGATGGCTGGTTCCGGCAGTGCCTTGCGGTTCACCTTTCCGTTGGGGGTCAAAGGCATCTCGTCGAGTTGCATCAGAGCAGAAGGCACCATGTAGTCGGCAAGCGTCTCGGCAAGGAAGGCTTTCAGAGCATCCTTGTCGATATCCGTCGACGCAGTATAGTAGAGACAGAGCGTCTGGCCGTTCTTCACCTCGGCGGCTACCTGCTGGATGCCGTCAAACTGGTTCGCACGGCTCTCAATCTCACCAAGCTCGATGCGGAAACCGCGCAGCTTCACCTGGAAGTCAATACGACCCAGGAACTCCAACTCACCGCTATCATTGTAGCGAACAAGGTCGCCGGTGTGATAGACCTTCATCGTACGTCCACCAATAGTGACATCGCAGAACTTCTCAGCCGTCAGGTCAGGACGGTTCCAGTAGCCCTTG
>JAEEGG010002762.1_pt1 | contig 44786 bp, 32 predicted proteins | sample 9134161 | NCBI WGS metagenome assembly JAEEGG01 (sample SAMN16246543, study PRJNA631951) | gut metagenome | biome: gut microbiome; feature: rumen; material: CR-attached | host: Bos | place: Iran: Karaj | collected 2018-10 | reverse complement strand
ACTTCTCTGCTTATGTAAGTCTTTCAAAGAACTCCTTCTTCATGTGCCCCGCGCTGTTTTTTAGCGCGAAAGCGGATGCAAAGGTACATACTTTTGAGAGACTGAGAAAGAAAAACAATGTTTTTTTTAAAGAAAACATCATCTTTTTCGAGATTGTTTACAAAAACACCCACTATACATTATTAAATATATTATAGGGTGCTTTTTTGTAAGAACAGGTTGACTATGGCTTGACTATGGCACATGAGAAAATAGAATAAAAAACAAGAAAAAATTTGCAGGATTTCTGAAAATGCATTATATTTGCACGTTGATAGCAAATAAAACAAAAAAATAATACTACAACAACATTAAGTAATGGAACATTTAATTGCCAACAGTGGTATTCAATTCATCAGCATCGAGAAGGAATTCAATCCCGCCGAACAGTTAGCCTTTCAGAATGGTCGCACGCTAAAATACTCTTTCTGCGAGAGTGCAGACTATTTGACGGGAGACTTGATTTTCGACTTACTCTACTATCACAGCCAAGAAGGGGTGTACATTCCTCAGGAAGAGTTGAGGCAGAGCGGCAAAGCCGAGCTTCGCCCCAACGGTCGTGAGGAGTTAGATGAGGCCGGCCTTCTTAAAATGCGCAAAGATGAGTCAACAGTCACATTCTCGACCTACAAGGACGGTGCACCTGAGATATTCAACATCAATTCATTGGGCGGATACCGTGTGAAATCTCGCCAGGACAACAGCATACAGCCTGCTTTCGAGTTACTGTTAGGAAAATGGCTGCCCATGCCTATGTTTGAGCGCGACATTGACGGTACAACCATGTGCGATCCTTTCACGTGGTGTCGTGTGAAGATTGATCGCATAGGCAAGGGCAGTAAGAAGGATGTGGACCGCTACCGTTTTCTTTGGGCGTTTGACACGGCACTTGGCGACAATGACCCACTGGCAGAGCATAACAACATGATCATATTTGGTAGCGGTATCGATGCCATTACTCATTACAAGCGGCCCTACTTCTATGATGACGAAGGAGAGTCGAAAGAGTTTTGCATAAGCAACCGTGCCGACCAGTTGCTCGACTTTATGTCAACGAGTCCGTTTTTCTCGGCTTTTTCAGACTACATATCATCGTTGGTTGGACTTTTAAACCGCAACGAGAATCACAAATATATAGGTTACTACATCTATTTGGTGAACTACATACGATTAATAGGAGCCTCCCCCCAGGTGATGCTACACAACACCCACCGGCATAAGATAGATGTGGATTTGGTTTTAGACATAGGTAACTCGCGCACATGCGGCGTACTATTTGAGGAGGGAGATTTCACCAAGGCCCTGATGTTAGAGATACGCGATATGAGCAATCCTTGGCGAACCTATGGTAAGTCGTTTGACATGCGCCTTGCATTCCGAAAAGCAGACTTTGGCAACGACATTGTGCTCGACGATGACGTGTTTGAGTGGCGCTCCTTGGTTCGTATCGGCGACGAGGCCAAGCAGTTGGTGTATCGTTCTATGGAGGAAGAGGGCATGAGTGAGCGCACCACAAACTACAGCAGCCCTAAACGCTATCTGTGGGATCAGAAGCCTTTCGAGGGCAAATGGGAATTCCTTAACACTGTTGACGACCCATACAACATTCGACTCTCTGAAAACATCTACATCTCGGGGCTGACAGACCTCTTCGACCATACGGGAAACTACATAGGTCCAAACGGTACTGACGAAGACCCCGATGGAACGAACTATTCACGCTCGTCGCTGATGACCTTTGTGCTGATAGAGATTCTACAGCAGGCTCAGGCACAGATCAACTCCATCAAATTCCGTACCAAGCATGGTAACATGGACTGCCGCCGCCAGTTGCGCAACATCATCCTCACATGTCCGACCGCCATGCCCGTCAAAGAACAAATAAAATTGCGCCAGTGTGCCGAGGAAGCCATTGAAGCCATGAAGCAAACGATGCAGGCTTTCGGTGACCCTCAGGTGATACCTACGTCCAAGTCACTTCGAATAAAAGATGATGACGATACCGAAGGGAAGCGTATGTGGAGCTTCGACGAGGCATCATGCTGCCAATTGGTCTACCTCTATGCAGAGATAGCTCAGCGCTACAGCGGTGAAATACACAAGTTCTTTGAACTGAAGGGGCACGTAAGACCCGAAGAAAAAGAAGAAGGATATGAAGGTAAATCGCTTACTATCGGTTCGATAGACATTGGAGCCGGCACAACCGACATGATGATTTGCTCATACCAGTGCAAAGGCCAGGGACGCAGCCTGCTCACTCCCATTCCGCTTTATTGGGACAGTTTCTATCTGGCTGGCGACGAGATACTCCGCAACATCATTCAGAATCTGATTATTGAAGGAAAGGAAAGCGGCATAGCTGAGCTGGGCAACATCTTCAGTGCACTTCACGCACGCCTTGAAGAGAAGACCAACGAGGAACTACTTCAACTGCCATGCCTCACAGACAACAATGTTTACAAGGACAAGATGCAGGGCATTGTGATGGAGAGCAACGAAGAGCGCCGTTCGGGTATGCTTAAAGCCTTTGCCTCTAATTTGGTGCGTGATTTCTTTGGTTTCGACAGTTCGATGATGGGATATAAAGACCGCCGATGCCGCGTAGACTTCAATACCCAGATATCGCTGCCCATAGCACAGCTGTTCATGGAACTACTCAGGCTGAAGCGTCCTTCGCGTGTGTACAGCTATAATGACATATTCTCTAACCTTGAGCCTGCCGACTATCTCCTTGAGTACTTTGAGCATCATTTCGGGTTCAGCTTCAAAGAACTGTCCTGGCGCTTCGACCCTCAAGAGGTGGCAAAGATTGTAAAGAACACTATGGAACCGCTGATGCGTCAGCTGTCGGTTGTACTGTATGCCCACCACTGCGATGTGCTCATCCTGGCCGGTCGCCCCTCTTCGCTCGATGCCATCACTGAGCTATTCATCAAATATATCCCCATATCGCCCGACCGTCTCATACGGCTGAACGAATACCGTGTAGGCACATGGTTCCCATTTGCCGATGGCCAAGGCTATTTCTACGATCAGAAATCGGTGGTTGCCGTTGGCGGCATGGTGGGGTATCTGGCCTCAAGCCTCGGTTTCAACGGACTGAGCATCGACTTCAGCAGAATGATTAAGACAATGAAATCAACAGCCTGCTATATAGGCGATTATAACTCAAGACGCCAACAGATAGCCACCAGCTACCTTACGCCAGGAAAGAGTTCTGCCACTGTTCAGTTTGTGGTATTCCCATCGTTCGTGGGATGCAAGCAGCTTGACTCGCCGCTTTATCAGGCCCGTCCACTCTATGCCATCTACAACAACACCAATCATCATGCACTACGTGTGACACTTTCGAGAAACTATCACGAAAGCCGTGAAGACATACAGGTGGAAGAGATAATGGACGACCAAGGCAACACCCTGCCAAAAACCTCAATAGAGCTGGTGCTTCAGTCGATAACCGACGACGGCAAATACTGGCTCGACAAAGGTGAGTTTGAACTTGCAGTGAAATAATAAGCTCATGAAAAGATAGAAAAGAATACGACAACTATAAGGAACCGACCCCATGATACAAAAAATCAACAAACAGATAGGCGTCATTAATAGCGCCCTTACATGGATTAAAAAGAACAAGCCAGAACACTATGAGCAGCGCTTCATGCAACTGGTGGAAGAACGTCGCAAGCTGCGCAAGCTGGCTATTGCCGAGGCTGAGAACCCAGCCATTGCCGCTTTTGGAGAGAGCCAGAAAGGCAAGTCCTATCTTATGGGCAACCTGCTTCAGAAGAACGGCGTTCCCTATATGGTGAAGATTAACGACGGCATGGACGAAGTGAACTTTGTACAAAGCGTGAACCCTATTGGTGACAACAAGGAGGCCACTGGCGTTGTGACTCGATTCACTACGTTCAAAGGGCGTGAGGGGCGCTACAACGCCAAACTGCCCGTCATCGTGAAACTGCTCTCCCCGGCAAGTATAGCCACCATATTGAGCGGTGGCTATTTCAAGAACATCATGGACTACCAGACTTACTCTGATCAGGAGATAAACACGTTTTCCCAGGCTATTCTCGACAAGTACAAGTTCATGCCTGATTCTGGACAGACTGCCTTTGTAGAAGACGATGTGCTGGAAATAAAGCACTATTTAGGCAAGTTCGTTACAGAGGCTCAAGGGCTGCTGCGCTCCACCTATTTCGAGAATTTAGCGCTGGTAGCGCGCAAGATTCCAGTGTCGGAATGGACCAGCGTTCTCGAATATCTTTGGCATCAGAACAGCATCGTGTCGGGCATGTTTAATCGTATGATCAATCTGTTGCAGAAGTTAAACTTTGCCAATGAGATATACACCGACATAGAAACCGTGCGTCATTACGGCGACAACACCAACACCATCATGAGCGTGGACTGCCTGAACGGACTGGACAACTCAGCATGGAACAAGACTGCCGACGTGTATGTGAAAGAAGGCTCAACCTTAACCCTCGTGCCAGGTGTGTCTAAATGTGAACTCGCAGCTGTCTGCGCTGAGACCATCTACAAGGTGGAGAGGGAATACGTGGAAGACATGATGGACTATAAGTACTACGAAGGAGACACACCTGGTGACCTGCCCCACGAGACACTTAGAAAGCTGCATGCCACAAGTATAAAGAAAGAGTTGCTGAACAGCAGCGACTTGCTTGACTTCCCCGGCGCCCGTAACTATCTGAAGCTGCAGGAGAAGTTTCTGGACAAGAAAGATGACAATGGAGCATCGAATGCAGTCCAGATGCTGTTGCGTGGAAAGGTGACCTACCTTTTCAATGACTACAGTGAGTCGCGCATCATCAATATCCTGCTGTTCTGCCATGACGCTGCCGATCCCGTGGTGAACGAGATGTACATCATGGTGAACGACTGGGTGGAGAAGTATGTGGGACGCACTGCCAACGAACGCCAGCAAACCATACAAAAGTGCGGAGGCATACCCCCATTGTTCAACATCTGCACCAAGTTCAACATGGACATGGTGGAAGACGAACACGAAGAGAAGAATAATGACAACGCCCTGAACCAACGGTGGTTTGGACGTCTGAACAAAGCCCTCTACACCAAAGCGTTCAAAGCCAACGACGTAGATTGGTTCAAGAACTGGAACGGCCCTGGCGTCACGTTCAAGAACAGTTTTCTGCTGCGTGACTTCAAATACTCCAGCTGCAACGGTACTGGCAATAACCTCTTCGACGGATACAAGGACACAGACGTTACTCCCAACGAGACAAAAATGAAGCTTACGCCCGACTTCTACAGACGGCTGCGAACAACGTTCATTACCAACCCCCATGTACAGATGTTTTTCAACGACCCTGTGATGGCATGGGACCTGGCTGCTACGCGCAACAATGACGGTGCGCTCTATATCATCGACAACCTGACCATCGTTGCCAAGAACATGTCGATGGCACGCGACTCACAGTTCCTGCAACAGGTGGAGGAGAGCCGTTCCAAGTTGAGCAGCCTGCTCGGCGAGTACCACGTTTCGGAAGACACCGACGAGATTTTGCAGGAGAACATCCGTAAGGCCAACAGCATCATTCGCGAGATGGACTTCACCTGCAATGAAGACAACTACTTCTTCGGACATCTGCTTCAGGCCCTCCAAATCACTGAAACCCGCTGCCTGCAAGAGGTGCATCAAATGATACAAAGTGGTGACTTGGGTGAGCGCAACACCAATTTCACTGACTATGAAATCATTCTGAAACGCTGCCGTGACTTCAAGGGCTGTAACGGATTCGATGAATGCTGGCAACGGCTACAGCAGGTGTACGGCTTCCGCACCCAGGAAGAAGCTGCCAAGTTTCTTGAGAACCGTAGCGTGGACTACCACCTACTCTTCTCGAAATCTTTCAAAAAGAAGCTCAACTCCTGCGTTCTTGCTGACCATGTGTATGGACTGTGGAAAAAGAACATCAAGTCGGCAGAATTCATGAACATGATTCTCGACAACCAGCGTTTCGACAGCGTTGTCATGTCCACCCTGCTCGACGACATCACCTTGTCGAGCGAATACATCAAGCTCAACGACATCATGTCTGATGCCATAGCCGAGTTTGTCAACGTCATCAACATCTATACCATTAATGAGAGCCTGGTGGCCGACATCCTGTCAAGCACCATCAACAGCTTCGTCATCGATCTGGGCTACCAGCTGCTACCTGATGACGACAAGGAGAACGCCCACAAAGTTACCTCCATGTACCAGCTTCCCATCTATGATTACATTGAGCACGAGCACACGTCCAGATTTGAAGAAGACGAACTTACCGAGCTCTTCAATGACCTTACAGACAACCCCAAGGCCATGACCGTCTCGTTCGAGAACAACTATTATAGTTGGCTTGAATATATGTATGTGTCGTTCATAGCACATATCGCCGTACCTGAATACGACAAAGAGGCCAACCGACAACTCACTGAAATAATTAACAGTATTTAGACCCTTATAAGTATGAAGAAAGTGTTTTTTGGCTCTGCCCCCACAACAGGAGGCCCAGAGCCTTTCTGGAAGCCTTGGGGAGCCGCTGGCTGGCTGCTCCGTCTGCTGGCATTCCTCGTTCTTCTCTTTGTCCTCCTGCTCCTGCTCAGTCTCTTCAAGAATAAGAAGAGCCCCAGCAGAGCCGACATCGAGCCGAGCGAGATACCCAATGCCATAGTCAACCCCGACACCCCTACCCCACCTCACGTGCCAGTGCCCGATGAAGTAAATTTTCCGCATGACATTCAGAATCCGGGGCCCAATCTTCCATCCCCCGGAGATAATAATCTGCCTCCATTCGGCGACGATGACATCGTGACGGATGATGGACAGCAGATTGTCGGCGATCGTCTGAATGTCATCCTCGATTCCTCTGCCGACGACCAGACTTTCAACCAGTGGGCCAATGAGTTTAAGGCACTCTATCCTGGCAATGAATATAAAGTGGTGTACTACGACAACCTGACGAAAACGCTGCAGATACAGGTGCCCAGCAACGAGCGCAACCAAATCATGCAGGCTCTGCCACGCCAAATTACCGACATCTCGTTCATTGTCTTCCATGAGGGACTTATGGACTTCCATGCAGGCTACCATCCCAACGACCCTGTCTTCCTCTATCCTGAGACAGCATGGTATTTCGCACCCATACAGACCTATGAGGCGTGGGAGATAACCAAAGGCAGCCCCAACATTACTGTTGCCGTATGCGACAGCTATTTCGACCTCAATCACGACGACCTGAACAGCAACCGTATTGTAAAGCCTTTCAGTGTGCCCACTCGCAGTGCCAATGTTGCGCCCCCATCGTCGGGGTGCGGCGAAGTGCCGTTCATGCATGGCTCTATGGTGGCATCACAGGCCATTGGCAACATGGACAATCAGCGCGGCACATGCGGCATAGCACCACTCTGCAAGTTCATGCCGGTGAGTCTGGGCGGGCAGCCCACTTGCCTAACGGTCATCCAGGGACTGCTCTATGCCATTTATCAGGGAGCCGACGTAGTCAACCTCTCGCTGGGATTCCTGCCGGGTGAGGCCCTCGCAGATTTAAGCATCTCACAACAGATAGCTCTCAGCCAGCAGATAGGTCTTCAAGACGAGAGAGTGTGGAACTTCGTTGCCGACCTGGCCAACGAACGCAACGTCACAATAGTGTGGGCTGCAGGCAACGAGCACACTTACCTGGCCATAGACCCCAGCAAACGTGGCGACCGTAGCATCAAGGTATCGGCTGTCGACACCGACCTGCACCAGGCGACATTCACCAATTTCGGCAACGTGCCGCAGTACGACGTCAACGAGTCGACCATCTCTGCCCCTGGTGTAAACATTTTGGGAGCCAAGCCCTTCAACAGCTATGACATAGGTCCCGGCACCAGCTTTGCTGCACCTATCGTGACCGGAGCCGTAGCCCTGATGAAGAGCCTCGACCCCACCCTGTCCACTGCTGAGATCATAGAGATACTACAGGCCACTGGCAAACCTGTGGAGAATGCGCCCACCATTGGTAAGCTGCTGCAAATCAGGGACGCACTGCTCATGGTGAAGGGCAACTATGCCGACTTCAACGACATCATATCAGACCACAACAAGTTCCTGGGCCTGTGGATGAGCACGGAGCTGCAACCTATCTTCATTAACGGGCAGCCCACCGACAAGAAATGCCGCAACTATTATGAGGTGCGTACTACCAGCAGTGGGCGCTCCATTGTTTACGCTGCCGACACACGCCACGACTACACCACCACCTTCACCATTGAATGGAAGCCCGACCGGATTATACTGAAGGAGGCTGGCGAACTGAGAAGTCCAGCCGACCCCAATGGGCATGTGTTCATACCAAGCACCATCGTATGCACACCCGACTCAGCAAACCTGTTGAAGTGCGAGGCCACCACAAGTTCAGGTCACCATGAGTCATACTATTTGCGCAAGGTGACGCAACGGCAAGAACAGCCACTCAACTAAATCAACCACTCTATACACCATTTGTCTATGGAAATAAAAAGCGTAAGAATAACTGAGATACACTGGTCCATCAACTGGAATGCATCTCAACAGGCCAACGACCGCCTCAAGGAGATGCTAGGCCCCACCAGCAAATACTTTGCTGCCTTGAAGGTGGGCAACGCCACCTACAATTGGGTCGTCGACACCGTTGCCGAATGGCGCCCAATGGGGGCTGCGCCCGATAGTGTGAAAACCCGCATTCTCGAGAAGACCGAAGAAGTGAGGCAGGAAGTATTCAGCAAGCTGGGCAGCGATGACAACTTGGCTGGCAAGATATGCCAAGTGCCCAACTACGAGGAGTACATCTTCTATCGTGATGACCCCAACGGCATTGACGTGGTCATCACCGGATGGGGGTTCCACAACTTCAAGAAAGCAGGACCTTTCGTTGCCACCTGGCCTCCCAAGCCTGTCATGCACACCACCACCATCGCCTTCACCGTCGACGGCCAGCGTCAGCCCGGCAGGGCATTCTCCATCGTTACCCCAAAGATGAGGAAGCCTTTCACCACCGATGAACAGGGTCTGCAGGCCTACAAGGAGTATGCAGGTGTAAACATTACCGTCATCGACGACATCACCCAGCGACAGTTCACCTTCACCACTGCCGACAAAGACTGCACGCTCGAATTCGATGTCACCGACCACACCGCTCCCCCAGAGCCAGAGCCGGAGCCCGAACCGCAGCCCATCGACGACGACGATGCCACCATCATCGAAGAGCCTACCCCTGTCGTCACTGCCACCGTCACCGTTCTCGACGCGCAAGGACAGCCCATGAAAGGAGCCTCATGCAGACTCCAGCAGGGCGAACAGACACATGAGGGAGTGCTCGACGACCAAGGAGTGCTGGCTTTCACCAAGAGCAACTTCTCGCTCGAACAGCCCTTACAGGCACACATCTCACCCGTAGGCGGCCAGCCATCCGACGTACAGTTCACGCTCCAGGAAACCGAAAACGACTATGTGCTCCAGCAGAACGCCCCCCGCCAGGGCAGCCGTCTCCGCGAGATTATCATGTTCCTGCTCCTGCTGGCCTCCCTTATACTGCTGCTCATCTTCGTATTCCAACCTGGCATCGAAGAGCTGACCAAAGTAATCAACAAAAACATTTTCTGAACAATTATGGACACGCATACCATCCGATTCATTGCACAGAACCTGGTGTTCCTTTTCGCCACGCCATGCATCATCACCTACCTGCTCTTCGCCTGGGACAAGCACTTGGCGCACTACAAGCGCAGGCGGGTGCCTGAGGCCCTGCTCTTCCTCATGTGCCTGCTCTTCGGCGCTTTTGGCGGTCTCTGCGGCATGGTTTTCTTCCGTCACAAAACCAAACACCTCTCGTTCCTCATCATCGTGCCCCTGCTCGCCATCCTACAGATAGCAGCCGTGGTGCTCTTCAAGTTGTACGTGCAAAAGTAGCATATTCATGAAGTTGCTAAGAGTCATACTCGCACTCATCTTTGTAGTACTCACCGTACTGCTACTGCTGCTCATGTGCCAGCCCAAGGATGCCATCATCTGCGTGATTGATGCCACTACCAAGGCACCCATCGAAGAGGCCACCGTCGAGATTGAGACTACCGACAAGTATTGCCCTGAGGCCACACTCACCACCGACGAGGAGGGTCAGAGCACCTTCCGCTTCCGCGACTCCCAAAAAGAACTCACCCAGGCCATCGCCAGCATGGAAGGCTATGAGCCGGCTTCAGTGGAAGACTTAGAGCTGTCCTTTTTCGAGGACGAAGTCCTGGTCATACCTCTCAAGCCGCTGCGCCAGGCTTGCATCCAAGTCATCGACAAAGACAGCCGGCAACCCATTGCCGACGCCGCCGTGCGCATCGTAGGCTCCCCCTACCCCGGCAGCATCGTCCTCACCACCGACAATCAGGGAATGTGCTGCTTCCCCTACTCCGATAGCCAGCAGAACATCGACACCCTCATGGCAGTGAAGAACGGCTATTCCGGCAAGCTCTTCGCTCCCTCAGTGCCCATAAACAGCTTCAGCAACACCTTCATCGTCGAGCTGGAGAAGTTCAAAACCTGCAACACCGACATCAACAACGATGACGGACGGCGCGACCGATACAACGTAGAGGCGTTCTACATGGGCGACTACGATGACTACAGCCGTCTCCACTTCAAGTTCGAGTGGCACACCTATGCCTACCCTGACCGCATCATCATCCGCTCAGGCACCTACGACCAACTTGTCAACGGAACAGCCACCATTGTCTTCGACAACCAAACGTTCAGCAACATGATTACCGAACACGTGGAGTCGCGCTATGTCGACTTATGCGGACCCATGATCTTCGTTGAGGTCACCAACTACTACAACAGCAGTTCCTCATCCACATCGTGGAAATACAAGCCCTATTGCCCAGAACCCAAGAATTAACACCATCACTATGAAAACGTTAAAAGCCATACTCATTGCCATCTACCCCATTCTCATAATCCTGCTGTTGCTCACGCAGCCCAAGCCAGAGCCAGAAGAAGAATATGAGGCCACCATACGCGTGATTGATGCCGACACCCGCCAGCCCCTCGACAGCGTCAAGGTGCGCATCACTACCACCGACGAAGACACGCCACGCGCCACCCTCACCACCGACGAGAGCGGCGAGTGCACCTTCGACTATACCGACCCCGAGGGCACGCTTCTCACGGCAGTGGCCACACGCGACGGCTACAAGCGCGGCGAGCGCAATGACATCGACTTCGAGTACTTCGAAGACAGCGTGCTCATCATCCCCCTGAAGAAGCAGGACATCATCAACGAGGGAATACAGTCAGGAGGCAACGGAAAACTGAAGATCACCCTCATGTGGAACGACCCCACCGTCGACCTCGACCTCCACGTGCTCGAGCCTAACGGCTTCGAACTGTACTTCAACGACTCCATCGACCACCGCACCGACGGCCACCTCGACCTTGACTGGCGTCCCAGCCGCGACGACCCCAACCACATCGTGGAGAACATCTATTGGGGCGGCCTGCCCCCGCGCGGACAGTACAAAGTGTGGGTGCGCTTCTATGGTCCACCCGATGCACAGCCCACCACCTGCAACGTCATCATCTACCGTGAGGGACGTTCACCCGAAGTGTTCAACCTCGAGACCAACGAGCCGGAGAACAACTATCCAGTAAGCGAGTTTGTCTATCCCTGACGAGTAACGTACTCAGTACGAATAATCCCCGTAATCATTTTGATAATCATTACGGGGATTCTTCTATTTCCTTCCCCCAAACGTGCTTTCCGAGTAATGAATTAGGCAATACCTAAAATGAAGCCCCGAATAACAACATTTTTGTTATATAGAGGGAGCGCAATCAGGAAGCGCAGAGAGCGCCATCACTCCCGCGCAGAGTATAGATATAAGGCTCTCAAATTGAAGTTAATATAACAAGTGTCTATTTGTTATATGGAAGGGGACTGTCAGGGTTCCACTTCTCCTGATGCCGCCATCGCTGTTCCCATGCTATTCTACAGTAATACTGCCAACGGTCTCGCCAGGAGTATGGTCTGCCTCTCGGGGCAGATAGACAGGCATATTGGCCTGCAGAGGGAGGATGCGCAGCTCCAGTTGGCGGCAGTCCTTGGGCAGCCGTCTAAGGGCATAGCAGAACGGCCGGCCATTGTAGAAGTTGTCGTCAATCAGTTTGCCATTGGCATACAGACGGGCCACATCACCCCGATAGCGTATGGTCATCAGTCCGCTGAGCGAGTCGGGCAGCGTGATGGTATATACTGCGGCGGCATTGAAGTCCTCGTCAGATGGAGCCTCGGCCACCTTCTTTGCCCCTACCACTATCTTTCGCAGTGTTCCGGCATCCTTCACTTTTTCCCAACTGAGGCTCACCGCTTCTTTGGAGTTTGGCTGTGCGTCAAGAAACAGGCGGTTGGCCTCGTCTTCAGTGAGCAGATAGATGTTCTCGCATACAGGCTTCAACGTGCCGCGAGGCTTCACGTTCTTCAGTGTCTTGCCACTACGCAGGGCGATGGTGGTGGGAATGCCTGGCACCTGTTGCATGTATATCTTGCCGCCAGACTTCGCCACCAATTGTGCAGTGGCATAGCTGATGCCATCGATGTTGACGGGGAAGATGCACACTGTTGCGGCAGGAATGGTCAGCTTGGGCAGCGTAACGCCACAGGCCTTCAACACAACATTCTTCTTAGCCGTAAGCGACTGCAGGCGCTCGTAGTTGTTGATGAAGATAAAGCCCGAGCCGTCTTTCTCTCTTACAGTCCACCGCAGCGAGTCGTCATAGCCCTGCGGCACATCCTTCGGTCCGGGAAACGAGGCTTCCATCGGTGCAAGCTGCTCACCCCAGTCGCGCATGAAGAGATGTAGCTTGCGCAGCATGTAGTAGTGCTCGTTGCACTGCCCGAACTCACCCAGTGGTGCCTGGAAGTCATAGCTCTTCACATTCAGGTCGTTGTTGGCTGTTGCCAGTGTGTGAACGGTCTCATTAAGCGTGATGCCCGTCATGCTCTCAGGATTGGTGCCGCCATGATACATATAGTAGCCCAGCAGGTTAGAGCCCGATCCCAACTTGACCACGGCCATGGAGTAGGCATCCTCTGGATATACGTAGGGTCGGCGGTGATAGGCAGTAGCCATGCCGCCACCCAGCTCGCAAGTGAAGTAGGGGTAGTCATCATCGCCCTTGGCCGTTTCAGCCTTCTGTTCACCAAGGAGGTCGGTGCCAATAGCGGTCGACGAGCGGAAAGCCTTGAAGTTAAAAGCCTTGTAGTAGTTGCCAGCGCCCTCCTTGGTGCTCTTCTCCCAGAAACCATCGGCATAGTCGCCATAGAGGGGCAACAGTTCGCCAAAGGGCACGGGGCGCGACAGGGCTGGCCAGCCGGTACGGGTGTAGAAAGGCAGGTCGTAGCCCATGCCGAGGGCCATGCGTTTCAAGGCCATCAGGTATTCGCCCGAGCCGCGATACTCGTTGTCAAACTGTGCAGCAATGACGGGGCCGCCGTCTTTCCACTGCAAGCCCTGTACCTGAGTAAAAATCTGCCAGTAGAGGCGTTCCACATACACGAGGAACAGCTTGTCGGTGGAGCGAATCTTACAGCCCTTCGCAAACAGCCAGTCAGGAATACCACCGCAGCGCACCTCGCCATGACAGAACGGTCCAACGCGCAGCACCACCGGCATCTGTTCCCCTTTGCATATCTCCAAGAAACGGCGCAGGTCGCGCTGTCCGCTCCAGTTGAAGATGCCTTCCTGCTCCTCCACATGGTTCCAGAATATGTAGGTAGCTATCAGTGTGACGCCACCCTCCTTCATTTTCCTCACCTCTGCCGGCCATTCATCGGCGGGAATACGCGAATAGTGCACTTCACCCATCACAGGACATACGCGATGACCGTCAACCATCAGGCTATGACGGTCCCACGTCACATTGGCACCAAACGGGAACTGCTGCGCCATCGCCGGCAAGCTAAAACATACTGCCATCAGCAGTGCCAAACAAGCTGTTTTCTTCATCGTTAGTTTCACTCTGTGTTTAATCATTGTTTCGTTTTTCGCCACAATCATCGGTGGCAACGGGCTATGCATACCTGCCGGCAACCATTGCGGCTGACTGAGTTCAGGGCATAGCCGTCGCAAAAATACCAATAATTCTTGAAAAAGCGTATCAAACAGTCATAAAAGATTGACTCTTCAATCATTTTTAACATAACAGATAATGATGACCGAGGCGACCCCAGCCTGCTAACATAATAATGGAGATAACTACCTGCAGCGGAAGAACACAGATAAACACGGAAGAAAACCGTGTCCCGTCCGTGGCCGTCCGTTGCCAAGACATGCAGCGGAAGAACACGGATAAACACGGAAGAAAACCGTGTCCCGTCCGTGTCCGACCGTTGCCAAAACATGCAGCGGAAGAACACGGATGAGCACGGAAAATAACCGTGCCTATCCGTGTGGCGGTGAGGCTCCTAGTGAATGGTCACATGGTCACAGCTGTGACCATGTGACCGCAGAGAGGCATCTGTTGCTCAATAGATAATACAACATATTGAAATACAGAAGATTACTATTATCCAAATTTCGCAAGCTATGAAAACTGTGCGCAGCCAGCCCCGTAGGGGCATGACATAGGTAGCCAGCCATTCAATGGCTGGTAAAAATGGACGGTAGAAAAGCGTGCCTTTAGGTACGCGACAGCATCCGACCCTTATCGCGTACCTACGGCACGCCTGCTACACAGCCCCCTGTTACCAGCCATTGAAATGGCTGGCTACCAATGTCTGATGCCTACGGCATCGGCTGTGCAGAACTTGCGAAACTTGAATTACAATTATACAAAATATTTGTTGGGTGAATGGTCACAGCTAACGCTAACCCTAACCTTAACTCGCTAACCCTAACGCTAACCTTAACCATAACGTGCTACCGCTTCGTGCTACCAACTAACACTAACCTTAACCCTAACGTGCTACCAACTAACGCTAACACTAACCCTAACGTGCTACCAGTGCTACCGCTTCGTGCTACCAGTGCTACCGCTTCGTGCTACCAGTGCTACCGCTTCGTGCTACCAGTGCTACCACCCTCGGTTAGCGTTTGGGTTAGGGTTAAGGTTAGCGTTAGTTTTTCAACATAGAGTGGCCTCTCGGAAAAATTTGGCAGCCATTTTTTCAAAAAAGTGACCGCCAAATTTTTCTGCGAAGCCCTCTAGTTGCTGTATATTTATGCAATTCCTGAAACGCGCGCCTCAGCACTTGTCGCACGAAGTGGTAGTGAGTTAGCGTTAGCGTTAACGTTAGCTGGTAGCACTGGTAGCACGAAAAAAGCTTTCGCGCGCGACGCGCGAAAGCTTTTACTAACCCGTCCTGACACCATACCCGTATAAGTCCGTGTTGTCCGCTGCTTTTAATAACTAGGACAAACACCGTATCCGAATAAGTCCGTTGTTGTCCGCTGCTTTTAATAACCAGGACAAACACCATACCCGTATAAGTCCGTTGTTGTCCGCTGCTTTTAATAACCAGGACAAACACCGTATCCGAATAAGTCCGTTGTTGTCCGCTGCTTTTAATAACCTGTACAAAACACCGTATCCGAATAAGTCCGTTGTTGTCCGCTGCTTTTAACAACCAGGACAAACACCATATCCGTATAAGTCCGTGTTGTCCGCTGCTGGATTCGTACCTTTGGCTGTCGCCGAAAGTACTTTCGCTCGGAAGAGCAAAAGAAAAACTGTTTTTTCTTTTGCTTTTTCCTCGCTTATTCGTACCTTTGGCTGCGCCGAAGGTACTTTCGCTTCCATATAAGAAAATGTTGTTATTCGGGGCTTCATTTTAGGTGTTGCCTAATTCATTACTCGGAAGAGCAAAAGAAAAACTCGTTTTTCTTTTGCTTTTTCCTCGCTTATTCGTACCTTTGTGGCCGCTAAGCTTTGCCAACCGTATGAAACAAGGACATAAAGAAACTATAACGACGAGAATCATCAGCACCACGTTTATTGTGGTGGCGCTGGCCGTGTTCAAGCCTTTCGGATTGGATGCGTGGCAGTGGCAGGCTTACGTTCATCTGATAGCTTTGGGGTTGATAGGGTTCTTCTTCTGCATGGTGACCGACATCATCCTGAAGTATATCGTCAAGATGCCGAGGTCGTTAAAGAAAGGCGCCGAATACATCATCCGCCGCAACCTCTGGTTCCAGTTCATCAACACACCGCTCGTGGCACTGGGCATCTGCCTCTACCGTCACTTTGTGCTGAGCAACCGAGTGGAGAGCAATCAGTTTTCTGTCATCAATTTCTTTGAAACCCTCGTCATCATTGCTTTCTGTTCCTTCGCCATCGGACTCTATTGGCGCTTCAAGTTCCGCAGTAAGTATCTGGCAATGGAACTGGAAGAGATACGTGAGTTGAACGAAAAGTTAAAGACGCTCCCCCAACCCATACCTGAGAGGGAGGGGAGTGAATACCCAAGCAGCAAGGACACCGAGGCAGAACAAGCCACGCCCCTCCCTCGCAGGGAGCGTTCGGATGAGCGTCTTCTTCTTCGTGGCACCACCAACGAATCGGTAACGCTCCATATTTCCCACCTGTTGTTTATTGAAGCCGTGGGCAACTATGTCAAGGTATGCCATCTGAACGAAAAGCCACAGCCCGGCGCTTCAGCGGGAAACGGGCAGGTGCATACCGACATGCTTCGCGCCACCATGAAGCAGATGGAGGAAACGCTACAGGGCTATCCGATGATTGTACGCTGCCATCGCGCCTTTTTAGTTAATCTTGGTCAGGTAGAGCAGATTGTGTCACATTCCGGCTCCACCCAATTGCTCATCAAGCACTGCCACGAGTCCCTCCCCGTCTCGCGCAGCAATATGGCGCAGGTTAAGGCTGCCATAAAGCGAGAGGGAGACTGAGCTCACTTATTCGTATCTCTGCTTTCGTCGCACTCGGCATCCCGAAGGGTGACGCTTGCTACCAAAGGGAAGCAAGATGATACTCCGTGCGAAAGAAAAAACAAAAATTATCCATTTTTGTTTTGTTCTTTGCTTACTTCTTCGTACCTTTGCACTGACCAAGCCAGCTCTAATGGGCAGGGCGGGTCAAGACATCGATGGAATCCTAAGGCCGACGAAGCCGTTTGTAAGGCTGGCCGAGGGGAAAAGGCGTTTACGAACGTTACTGTTCTGTGAGTTCAAACTTCGCAAACTTGAAACCATACACAGAGGTAATGCAACGATGAACGCCAACGTGGGTGTATTATATCCACAACAGTAGCTATATATATATAATAATGTGTAGCTAATAGTGGTTTATATAATTCACTCGGCGTGGGCTGGCTTGCGTTGCTTATCCTTGTATGGGGGCAATGCGAAGGCCTGAACTCAGGGATGGGCGAGAGTAAGAATCTCCCATGCCTTTTTTGTTTCCATTCCTTACAACATGTTTAATCGGCCAAATAGCACGACGGCTAAAGAGAGTTGAAATCAAAGAACTGCAATGTGGGTTAAACTAACATACAACATCAATAACGATGTTGTTGAAGAGTTGCACACAAGAAATGCGTAACAAGCAATCATGGAGGGTAAAACAGAAGCAATCGGGCAACTGCGTAAAGCCATAGAACGCACCGTTGGAAAGACTTTGGAGACGAACAAGGACTTCGAAAACCTTTCCAATAGCATCTACGAAAAGACACGCGTCTGCATCAGCGCTACTACGCTAAAGCGCATCTGGGGCTATCTCTCAGAGAGTGTCACCCCACGCCGCTATACCCTCAACCAACTGGCTCGCTTCATAGACTATGACGACTTCGATGCCTTCTGCGCCAGCCTTGTGACAGACAAAGCCTCCCGTCCGCAAGAAGACACCGCGACCGAGGATTCACCCTCTCAAACTTCTCTTCCTACTGGGGAAGTGTCGGAGATGAGGCTTTCATCACCCTCCCTGCGGGGGAGACTTTGGGCGGGTATTCTTCTAGCCCTTGTCGCCATTGGTTTGCTGTATTTCTTGCTACGCCCGGCGTCCGACACTTCTGCCGACAACAACCGTATCTTGAAGAAAGGTCAGGTCTTCGCCACCTACGACGACTTTCTGCCGCTGTTCGGCATCGATGCCACAGAGAGCCGCCACTATCAGTTTGTGCCCGGCGAAGAGCATATCATCGTTTGGTCGCCCCAATACCAGAACCCCTATTATCACAACGAAGGCAATCCTGACAGCCTGATGCCCACCATCACGGAGTATTTTACACCCATGATATCTGAAGACGAAGACGCTGAAGCCATGAAAGAGAAATTGCGCCAGGCACAAAAAGGAGCTTATTTCACGGTGATGGAGAAGAACGACATGCGTATTGTCTTCATGAAAGACCTCGTCGACACCACATTTGTCTTCCTCGGCGTCTATCGCTTCTCACCCGTACTCTCCGACAGCACCAAGATTGTCTGGGTTCGTGCCACCGACAAGTGCGACCTCGACAACATCACCTTCCTGAACAACTACAGGAACTAACCAATATTAGTTTTTACAAGAATTGACGTGGGTAACTGCCAACTCCATGCAAGTTACTGCAACAGGCTTTGAGGGCGCCGCCCTCCTCATTTATGGAGATTTGTTGTTTCCCCAAAAATCGCCCATTTCATCGGTGTTTACCACTTGTCCATTCAAAAAGGACAAAATGGACAAGTAAATGGACAAGTTTTTATTTGTATGCTTCCTCTTCTTTTATTAATTTTGTACGCGTAAATAAAAAAAAATCAGCCCACGATGGAGCAAGTTTCAAAAAAAATGCTTATCTTTGCACCGTCTACGTGATTCGTCACGCAGTCGCAAAGCGAGGAGCAGCAAGCAGCGTTCCACTGGTAAACCTGGAAAATTTACCCTCAGTGATAAGGAACAAAGTTTGAGAGGCGCTTCTCCTATGACGAATAGCCATACCCCTGCCCCTGCGGCAGCGGTATCGGCATAACGTATAGGTGTGGGCTGATTTCATTCTTTTTTATCACAGGTAATTCCAGGACCTTCCAGTAGAAGAATGCTGAGAGGCCCGCATCTTCTTGTGCATGTGTATTATATAGCAATGCTAACGATAAAAACCTGGAAACAATGAAAGTAGATAGTTTTAATTGGAAAGAAAGAGAAAAATTCTTTGAAGCATGTTTTCAACGATTTGGCTCGATGAACAAAAACGACTACGAAGTCGCCCTGTTTCATCTTTTGCTAAAGAATGGGTATGAAGAAAAAACAGATTTTGAGTTAAGTTTTCTATTGCAAATTCCTGAATCAAAAGTGAAACGACTTCGTTACGAAGAAAGTTTGGTATTTCCAACAGCCTCTAACCTTTCTAACCCATTATATCGTGACAAGTTAGCTGAAATGCTGTTAAACAGAAAATACCGTATCCATAACGAAAGAATACAATTTGCTATCAGCGACAAGCATTTCCGTCTTTACATAAATGACGTACTTATGAAGAGAGGACGATTTGCTGATAGCTCTTTCAATTCTAACATTGTTTCTTTAACGGCAGCCGATTTACTGTATTTGCTGGAAACATGTGAAATAAAATCCGCACAAAACATCCAAAAAATAAGGAAAGATATTGAAAGCGGAAAGAAGGAGTTAGAAAAAAGCGTTATTGAATGTTTCCAAGACTTATCTGATGAAGTACTCAAAGAACCATTAAGAAAGGTCATGAGTGATCAACTGATTGACAAACTTGAAAAATTAGCAGAGAGTATTACTGACTATTTAAAAAAGCGTTTTAATAAAAATGAAAGCTAATCTAAAATCTATTTTCTTGGTATCAATGTTGCTGGGCGCGACGGCGATGCCGGCATTCTCGCAGATTTCGAACAATAACGAGGATGAAGTGTACAAAGTGGATCAGCGATACGGACATGATTTCGTGCCCGGACAAGTGCTGGTCAAGATGAAGGACGGTTCCCCCGCTAACGTGCGTCGTGTCCAAGGGCGTTTCCAGAGTGCTGGTGTGAGCAGGCTTGATGCAGTGCTTCATGAGTTTGGTGTGGAGAACATGGAGCAGCTTTTACCTCATGAGAAGCCGGGCCGTGCACTACGCAGGGCCAAAGCTTTCAATGGCACCATCGTGCAGGAAAAAGATCTGTCGCAACTTTACCTCGTGCAGATGAGCGAAGAGAAGGCAATGGAAACACATCAGCTCATCGAACGGCTGACAGAGCTGCCTGAGGTGGAATACGCCGAGCCCAACTATAAGGCATATATTACGGCCGATGTGAATAGCTTCAGCCTCGAGCCTCTGTTCAGCCAGCTTTGGGGACTGACGGCCATCAACATGCCCAGTATGTGGCTAGCTCACAAGATTACCCAGAAGCGTCCCGTCATCGCTCTTCTTGACACAGGTGTCGACATCACTCACCCCGACCTTGCCGACAATATCTGGACTAACACGGCCGAAGCCGAGGGTGAAGCGGGTTATGACAACGACAACAACGGCTTCAAGAATGACATACATGGTTGGGACTTCATCAACCAGACAGGCAACATACGCGACTTCAACGGTCACGGCAGCCACTGTGCCGGTATTGCCGCCGCCATCGGCGATAACAGCCTGGGTGTTGTGGGTGCCAATCCCGATGCTTTAATCATGCCCATCACCATCATGCAGAGCGACGGAACGGGCGACCTTGCCACCATCATCCGCGGCATCGACTATGCCATAGACATGAAAGCCGACATCCTGAGCATGAGTATTGGTACCTATGCCACATCCACTGCCTTTGAAGAAGCACTGGGCAGGGCTTATCAGAATGCTATCCTTGTGGCTGCGGCTGGCAACGATGGTCTGTGCCTAAATCATGCGCATCCTGAAAGAGGTCAGCTTTCTCCCAAGCCTATGTTCCCTGCTGCCTATGCGTTCGTTTTAGGTGTGCAGGCCTCTGCTGCATCGGGCGCTATGGCCGGTTTCTCTAACTACGATGACGATGGAGCATCCTTCTCGGCATACAGCGAGGATAAACTTTATAACTATGAGCTGCGTGCCCCAGGAGCCAGCATCATGAGCATTTGGCCAGGTGGCAGATACCGCTCGTTGAGCGGCACCTCTATGGCTTGTCCTTTAGTGGCCGGAGCCCTTTCTCGGCTGATTCAGTGCAAGGAAATAGGCAGCAAGGAGGAATTGTTTGGAGACCTTATCCACTCTAAGACACTTGTTGGCGACCTTGACATCTATAAAGCCTATCAGATGAAAAATGAGAATCGCAGACCGACTATTGAGTTTGTCACCTTTACCATTGACGACAGTGAGGGCGATGGGGATGGAAGACCTGATGCAGGCGAAACCATTGATATCTATCCCACTATTCGGAATAGTTGGGGAATGGCTACCAATATTCAATTGAGTATAGAATTGGGCGATTTGGAAGACCCGGATATTGTAGAGTTCTTGGATGCCAATGTAGTCTTTGGCAGTAATCTTAGTGGTTATGCCAAGAATGTTACAGCCAATCCTCTGCGACTAAAGATTTGTGACGATTGCGCTGATGGACGTCACATCAAGTTGGTGCTGAAGGCCACTTGCGATAATATAACGAACACAATGCAACAAGAGATTGTTTTGATTGCTGAGAATGGAGTGGAATTAGGTGGCTTAATAACTGAGGATTTTACATTAACATCAGGTAAAAATTATATAGTTAGTAAGAATCTTGGAGTTCCCAGTGGAGTAACACTGACAATTGAACCAGGAACAGTGTTGAAGTTTAAAGAAAACATAATATTTCAGTGTGATGGTAGACTCATAGCTATTGGCGAACCCGGTAATTTGATTTATTTTACCAGATATGAGAATTCCAAATGGGGTGGAATCACAACTGGAAGCGACCTTTCTGGTAATCCTAATAATAATCTTGTATATTGTTCTATAAACGGTTTTTCGCATAAGTATAGATCTTTGCCTGGTTTTTACAACTGTATAATTTCTTCAATAGATCCCCACCAAGGCATTGGTAGTAATGACAGAATTTTTGGTGATAAAAATAATATTATAGAATCGGGCTTGGCATCAGGTGGAAAAACGTATGAAAATATACGAAATAGTAACTTTATTAATAATGACATATATTATGATGGTATTTACTGGACAGAATTGATACATAGTAATTATTTAAATAATTATAGAAGTGGAACACAACTTACCATAATAGCTGCCACAAGTAGTCTTGGTGAAGTTTATAATGATACTCCGTCATATCTTGGGACAACAAATGTAGACATAGCGAACACCTATGCTAATGATATTGATTACAACAATGGATTTTGTCAAATAAATCTTTCAAATATGCAAACTAGTCCAATTGCTGAGGCTCACGGCATCGTTTGGAAAGTAGTTGTCAATGGCTACGATGCACAGGACGAGTTCGAGCAACTGCCACCACTCGGCGTAGGACGTCATAAGTTTGAGGTCTATTTCAATCGTCCGATGAATAAGGCGGTGACTCCGCAGATATCTTTTGGAGTACGCGAGCCCTACACGCAGCAAGTAGTGGCCGAGGATGGTAGTTGGAATGAAGAAGGCACCGTTTATACTGCCTACAAGACCATAACTGGCAAGACGAAGAGCGATGGATTGAACCGTATCTACGTCTATGGTGCCGAGGATGACGAGTTCTTTGAGATTCCATACGAGAAGACACGCTTCAATATCAACATTCAGGCTGCCGGCTCTATGGCCACCGGCTTTATGGCAGAAGCAGGACTCGGAAAGGTCAGCCTGACATGGAACAACGATGAGAACAACTTCGACGATGCCATGGGATTCAATATCTATCGCTATACAGAGGCAACGATTGACAATCCGACACGCATCAATGAGGACATCGTGGACATCGAGACAACCGAGTATACTGACTACGATGTCACGCCGGGAGAGACCTACTATTACATGTATAAGGTGCTGAGCACTGACCTGCAGGAATATGATGTCTCGAACATAGTATCCGTAACTCCACTGACCTCTACTAAGGGCGATGCCAACGGCAGCGGCGACGTGGACGTGGCCGACGTGGTATCAACAGTGAACTACGTGGTGGGTATCGAACAGAAACCATTCATCTTTGAGGCTGCTGATATGAACAACGACCTGACGATAGATGTGCTTGATGTCATCGGCATCGTACAGGCAGTGTTGCACCCGTCTTCTTCACGTGCTGCCATCGAGAACGTGGCAGAGGTAGTCTACACCATCGAGGACGGCATCCTTTATGTAGAAAGCCCTGTTACTCTGGCTGGACTACAAGTTCAACTGTCAACAAATGAGGATCCTGTTATTACTGATGAAATGAGGAGCTTTGAACTGGCTTCGGCATGGCTGACCGACAGCGACTATCTATTGCTGGCCTATAGTTTCGGGGCGAAAACGCTGGAACCTGGTAAGCACGCAGTGCTGAAGTTGGGCAGTGGTGAGCTAAAAAGCCTGCGATTGAGCGACACGCAGGGTCGTCTGGTGAGGGCTGTACCTGGGGAAGCTACTGTTATCAAGGCTCCTATGGGTTCGAGGGTGATGAACACGAAGGGAGTCTATAACCTGAACGGACAGAAAATGACGGGCAACGCTGACACTAAGCTGAGAAAGGGTGTGTATATCATCAATGGACAGAAGATAGTGAAGTAAAGAGGCCCCCCCAAGCCCTTCCCTAGGGAAGGGAGTAAATAGCGAGTGACATGAAAGAAAAAGGAATTGTATATATAGTTGTCGTCTTGCTCCTATGCTTCGGCATGGGAGCTAAGGCAGACAACGCGGTGACAATAACTGGTGGCAGCGGGGCACCAGGCGAGGAGGTGACGGTGACCGTTTCAATGACGAACTCAGATGCGGTGTCGGCCTTGCAGCTGGCCATACCTTTAAGCGAAAACTTGGAGTATGTGGCTGGTTCGGCTGCGGCAACGGAGAGATTGTCAAATATGTCTCTGTCAGCAGGTGTGAAAGACGGCACACTGAACGTGATGATATACTCCCCTACGATGGCCACCATCCCTATCGGTGAGGGTGACTTGCTGACATTGCGGTTGAAGTTAGGAGATTTACCGACGGATATTAGCTTGACACCGTCGAAGCTGACGTTGACAGGGGGCGACGGTACACCTGTCAGTAGCACAGCGGTGTCTGGCACGGTATCGATACGCTGTGCCAAGGCACAATATAGCACAATGACGGTAGACTTCGGCGCAGTGCCTATCCGTAGCACGTATCACCAGACAGTGACTGTGAGCAACGTGGGAAATGAGCCGCTAACGGTGACAACACTGACATTCAGTGATCCGCTGGTGTTCAGCTCTACAACTGCGCTGCCGTTTGAGGTGGCTGCAGGCGCATCAAAACAGGTAGACGTGACATACGCACCAACGGAGCGTGGTACGATACAGAAATCACTGACGGTAACGTGTAACAGTATCTCGAAACTGAACAACATCAAACTGACAGCACAACCGTTCGCCGTGAACGAACTGCATGTAGGCAACGCTTCAGGAGCGAGCGATACAGAGGTGGAGGTGGCTCTGGCTATGAATAATATGGACGACATCATCGGCTTCCAGACAGAGTTCCTGCTACCATCATCACTGGAATACGTAGACGGTAGCTTTGTGCTGAACACCGACCGCAAGCAGGATCATGTGTCTGGGGCGGTAATGGATAATGGCACATTGCGTATTATCGCTTACTCGCCATCAGGTAAGGCAATGATAGGTAACGACGGTGCCATCGGCTCGTTCCGGGTAAAGCTTGTTGGACGCTATGGCGTGACGTTGACACCGACGAAGGCCATATTAACAGCCCAGATTAATGGGGTGACGACCAATGTGCTGTCAGCTATGTACGGTGGAACCATCAGCATCCAGAGTCCGCAGTTGAGCGGCAACAGTACGCTGGCTTTTGGCAGGATGCCAGTGACAGGCGATGTGGAGAAGACATATACCGTCCGCAACAGAGGTTCGGCACCGCTGACCATTTCTCGTATAGCCTTCTTGGACGAGGGCTACAGTGTTAAGGAGCCCTTACCGATGACTATAAACAACGGCTCTTCGAAGACAATAACTATCATACGCACAGACAATACCGAGGGCGACTTCGCCACGAAGATGCTGATTTATTCGAATGACCCAGAGCAGAGGATGAAGACTGTCAGCATTACTGGAAACATTTTTGCTCCCAACTACCTGAATCTGAGCGTTGACAAAGCCTACACAACAGGGCAACTGACTCTGCACGTGGCAACAGACAACTATGATGCATTGGAGGGTATACAGTTTGACGTGAAAGCATCGGAAGGCTTTACGGCCAACGATGCTGCTACTGCAGTCACTACTCGTGGCACAGGTTTGGTAGTGACCACCCGACGGATGGATGATGAGACACTTCGTGTGGTGGCCTATATGATGGGGGGCAGTATTGCCAGTGGCAGCGGCGAAGTGTTCTCAGTGCAGCTGAATGCTGTAGGCGGTCTGACCCAAGGACAGCACCAGCTACAGGTGACGAACATTAAACTTGGAACCAACGGCATGAAGGATAAGTATGCCGGCTCGCCTACACTGAACGTGAATTACAATGTTCAGGCAATTGTTCGTGGCGATGCCAACGGCGATGGCGAAGTGGACGTGAACGACATTACCGCTATCGTCAACTATATTCAGGGTAATGCCCAGCCTTCGTTTGTGGTGGCAGCAGCTGATGCCAACGGCGATGAAGAAGTGGACGTAAACGACATAACAAGTGTAGTAAACATTATACAACAATAAAAAAACATGAAAAGGTTATTATTTATCTTTGCTTTATTATCATCCGTATCCTTCTGCTTTGCAGAGAGCAGGGTGTGGGCGTCGCCGTTAGAGATCATGCCCGGTGAACATGGTTGTCTGAGAATAAACTACCAGTTTGATGAAGGACATACCATTTGTAACTACCAGATGAAGGTCAACCTGCCTGTTGGCATTACCGTAGAGGGAACAAATGTAGTTTTTGGCAGCTGCCACACCACCCATACTGGCAGTATTGTCAACAATGTGCTGGTGGTAGCGTCGATGAACGCTGTACTTCAAGGCACGTCGGGCGTGCTGGTAGAGATTCCCGTTGTGGCAGACAATAGTCTGACCGTGGGCACACGGCTTGAAGGTAATCTTGAGAACGTTAAGTTAGGTCAGACAAACGAGACGAGCATCAACTCGACAGGAATTACATTTGATGTGGACATCGTCGACTATATCGTGTTGGCTGAAAACTCCCTTGCAGCTCCAGTATCATCGGGCACAGCGAATAAAGTGAAAGTAAAGAGAACGATCAATGCCAACGAGTGGAGTACCATCTGCCTGCCCTTTGCCATGAGTGAGGCACAGGTGAAGGAGGCCTTCGGCAGCGATGTGCAGCTAGCAAACTTCACAGGCTATGATGTCGAAGAAGAAGGCAGGGACGTCGTAGGCATCAAAGTCAATTTTGTGAATGTGTCGGCGATAGCTGCCAATCATCCCTATTTGATAAAAGTGTCATCTCCCATCAACTATGATGAGGGCTTTACGGTTGACGGTGTTGAAGTGGCACCTGTAGATGAACCAGAGATTAACTACGGCACCAGTAGAAGGCCAGAAGCTTTTGTTGGGACGTATAAAGTCACGACTGTTCCTGAATTATGCCTTTTCATCAACGGGAATAAGTTCTGGTACTCTACAGGAAACACGGTGATGAAAGGATTTCGCGGCTACTTCGACTTCGTAGATGTACTAACCGATGTTGAAAATAGCATTAGTAGTTCCCGCATCAGCTTCAGCTTCGACGAGCCTACGGGGATGAGTAACGATAACGTTAACCTTAACCTAAACTCTAACAGTTACTATGATATGCAGGGTCGCAGGGTGGAGACTCCTGGCAAAGGCCTGTACATCAGGAATGGGAAAAAGGCGGTTGTGAAATAGTGCCACAGACTTATACGGATAAAGAACTAAACGTAAGAAAATAATGAAAAAGAAATATTTACGGCCATTGACAGAGGTGGCAGAGATGAGAACAGAAACCATGATCTGTGGATCGAGGGGTGTCACATCGAATAAAGGCATCGGCTATGGTGGCGTAGACGATGGGGGAGTGCTGGATCCCGCCTCGCGTCAAAGTAGAGATGACTGGGATGACGAGTAGGAAGAAGAGCTCGTCAAATAGACGAAAAACAGATCTCCGAATCGCGTGGCGGTTCGGAGATTTGTTTGTGACTCTTATCCTCTTATTGACGTGCCGAAGATCTATTTTTATCCAAATCGGATAATCTTTTTTGGATATTGTTTTGCCAATTGAAAAAAAATACAGTATCTTTGCGCGCAACAAGATGCGTTTTATGATGATTGAGAATCCTTTTATTACCTATGGGTATGAGTCGGCTGATTATTTCTGCGACCGCAAGCAAGAGACTCATGAGTTAATCACTATGCCAGTGGCTCTGCAGGAATATGAGACGTTTGCCAAGAAACATTTCGAAAAGGCAGGTAAAGAAATAGCAGATGGGGTGGTGAGCGCTATCTACGAACGGTTTGATGGTACGACGTGGTATCTACAGAAAGTACTCAACCAGCTGTTCGCCACAAAAGATAACGTAGATTTGGGCGACGAAGAAAGGGCTGTGAGGCAGATTGTTAACCAGAATGAAGATGCTTATAAAGACCTGCTCTATCAGTTGACAGCCCGTCAGCGCGATTTGCTTGTTGCCGTCAGTCGTGAAGGCAAGGCCAAGCAGATTACGGGTGCGGCATTTGTCAAACGATATAATCTCTCTTCTGCTAGCAGCGTTCAGAAATCTGCCCAGACACTCATGGAAAAGCAGCTGCTAACCCACCATCAAGGTGTATATGAGGTCTATAACAAGTTTATGGCCTTGTGGCTTCGCGAGTCATAGTCTCCAGGCACGACTGGACTATTACCAGGTCATATGAGTGACCTGAGTGAGTGGTCTGTCAGCGGCAGAGCTGCTGACCACTTACCCCCCTCAAAGATGTGTGTAGCAATAAAAGCCCGTTGTTGTCCGCTGCATGTAAATCAGTCAGCGTAAACGCTACAACCACAATTAGCATAAATTTTTCATAATTTGTGCTAATTTGTTTCGATGAACAGCCAAAGTTTTCTATCTTTGCAATTCGCACTTTCTATGGGTGCGTATACATTATATTAGTTATTAATGAATACATCTATGATGAGAAAACTACTGACCGTCATTGTGCTGCTGGCCCTGCTGCCCGCAGCAGCGTCGGCACAGATGAAGAACACGGCGAAGAAACGATTCATCTTCCGCTACTACCTGACCGACAAGCGGGGGAGTAACTACACCCTCGACAAGCCACAGCGATTCCTGTCGGCCAAGAGCCTGGAACGGCGAAAACGACAGGGTCTGGCGCTCGACAGCACCGACCTGCCCGTGGCGCAGCACTATGTGAAGCAGTTTCGCACCACTGGCCCTACCACCGGCACACAGGTGCTGGGCACCAGCCGATGGCAGAACACCGTCCTGGTGAGTTCTACCGACTCGATGCTGCTGGTGCAGCTGACTAAGCTGCCCTTCGTGAAGGATGCCCGCTGCGTGTATGTGGGTCCCAGGTCGCCCGATGAGGAAGAGCGGGCGGTGATGAACGTGCAGAAGGAGTATAACCGCTGGGACTCCGTGGCCAACGACCGCTACGGCATGGGCCGCCAGCAGATAGAGATGCTGGGCGGCGTGCGCTTGCACGAAGTGGGCCATACGGGCAAGGGCATCACCATAGCCATTCTCGACGGCGGATTCCAGAACTACCACCGCATACCTGCTCTGCAGCACGCCACCGTGGTGGGCACCCACGACTTTGTGTGCCCTGCCAACAACAGCAAAGGCGGCACGCAAGACCCTCATTCGTCGTTCCACCACATAGACCACGGCACGAAGGTATTCTCAGCCATGGCGGCCTGGGCTCCCGAGGTGATGGTGGGCACCGCCCCCGATGCGCAGTACTGGCTGCTGCGCTCGGAAGACGATGGCAGCGAGCAACCCGTGGAAGAGGACTACTGGACTATGGGTGCCGAGTTTGCCGACTCGGTGGGTGCCGACGTGATCAACTCCTCGCTGGGCTACTATTCCTACGACGCTCCGCTGCCCAGCTACCGCCTGCGCGACCTCGACGGGCAGACAGCCTTCGTGAGCCGCTCGGCATCGCTACTGGCCGGCAAGGGTATGATACTGTGCAACTCGGCCGGCAACTCGGGCATGGGTGCATGGAAGAAGATTGGCGTGCCTGCCGATGCCCGCGACATACTGACGGTGGGTGCCGTCGATGGCGATGGCAACCTGGCTCCGTTCTCGAGTGTGGGCCCCTCGCAAGACGGGCGCGTGAAGCCCGACGTGGTGGCACGGGGCAGCAACACCGCACTCATATCGGGCAAGGGGCGGCTGGTGTACGACATGGGCACATCGTTCTCCACCCCCGTGACCTGCGGCATGGTGGCATGCCTGTGGTCGGCTCTGCCGGGGAAGACAGCAAAGGACATTATGCGGCTGGTGCGCGAGAGTGCCGACCAGCACGATGCCCCCAACAACATCTTCGGCTACGGACTGCCCAACTTCATGAAAGCCTACCTTCAGTCTATAGCTGAGGACTATGCCCAGGAACTGCATTAGTGAATGAAAGCGCTCACCCTTCTCGAGCTCAACGGCCTGGTGCGCCAAGTCATAGAGCAAGTCCTCCCCCAAGAGTACTGGGTGGAGGCTGAGCTGTCGGAGTGCAGGGAGTCGAGAGGCCACTGCTACATGGAGCTGGTGCAGAAAGACGAATACAACGCCACGCCTATAGCCCGTGCACAAGCCAAGTGCTGGCGCACCCAGTGGCTGCTGCTGCAACCCATGTTTGAGCGCACCACCGGCCAGGTGCTGCATGCGGGCATGAAGCTGAGGCTGAAGGTGTATGCACAGTTTCACGAGGCCTACGGATTCTCATGGATTGTTACTGACATCGACCCCACCTTTACCCTGGGCGACATGGCCCGCAAGCGTCAGGAGATCATACGCCGGCTGAAGGCAGAGGGAGTGTTTGACCTGCAGAAGGAGCTGCATCTGCCGCTGTTCTGCCAGCGCATAGCCGTCATCAGCAGTGAGACGGCAGCGGGCTACGGCGACTTCTGTAAGCAGCTGGCCGACAATCCCTATGGCTTGAAGTTTCACACGCAGCTGTTTCCCGCCATCATGCAGGGCGAACAAGTGGAGCAGAGCATCATCAGTGCACTGAATGATGTCTACAGTGCTCAAGGCACAAGCCACAAGGCCATGTTCGACTGCGTGGTGATTATCCGGGGTGGCGGTGCAACGGCCGACATGAGCGGCTTCGACACGCTGGCCCTGGCCGAGAACGTGGCGCAGTTTCCCCTGCCCATCATCACCGGCATAGGCCACGACCGCGACGAGTGTGTGCTCGACATGGTGTCGTTTCTCCGCGTAAAGACCCCCACGGCTGCCGCTCAGCACCTCATTGCCCACGCCGAGGAGATACTGCACGGAATAGAGCAGGCTGGCAGCGACATTGCCAGATACGCCCGCAACAAAATAGCCAACAGCAAACTGCAAATAGCCAACATGGCAGAAACCATACCCCGACTGTTCACCATTGTAAAGAGCAGACAGGAGGCACAGGTCATACAGCTGCAGCAACGCATGGCCAATGCCATGATGCGACGCATAGAGCGCGAGCACACACAGGTGAAGACATTCAGCATGCAGTTGTCGTCGCTGTCAGAACGCCTGCTGACGCAAAGAAAGCACGACCTCTCGCTGCTGTCGGAGCGGATGAAGCTGCTCGACCCGTCGCTGCTGCTGCGTCGGGGCTACAGCATCACGATGGTAGACGGCAAGGCACTGCGCAACCCGCATGCCGTGGCTCCGGGCGACATCATAGAAACAAGACTGGAAAAAGGAATCATCAAATCAAGCGTTATATGAAGGAAGAACTGAAATACGAGGCAGCCTATAAGGAGCTGCAGGACATAGTGCGCCGCATGGAGAACGACGAACTCGACATTGACCAGATGTCGGAACAGCTGAAACGGGCCCAGACACTGGTGAAGCTCTGCCGCGACAAACTGACCAAGACCGACGAGGAAATCAAGAAAATCCTCGCCGAGGAGTAAGTTTTCTTCCAAAAAGATTGTTAGTGTGGGAGAAAATGTGTACTTTTGCAAACCAAAGCGACAACCATTAAGAAAAAAAGATATGAAGAACTTAGACTGGGGTAGTCTGTCGTTCGGCTACATGAAGACCGACTACAATGTGCGTTGCTACTATCGCGACGGCAAATGGGGCGAGATAGAGGTCTGCTCCGACGAGTATCTGAAACTGCACATGGCCGCCACCTGCCTGCACTATGGCCAGGAGGCATTCGAAGGGCTGAAGGCATACCGCTGTCCCGACGGCAAGGTGCGTGTGTTCCGTGTTGACGAGAACGCAGCCCGCCTGCAGAGCACCTGCCGCGGCATCATGATGCCCGAGGTGAGCACCGAGCTGTTTACAGAGATGGTGAAGAAGGTGGTGCGCCTGAACCAGGAGTGGATTCCCACCTACGAGAGTGGCGCCACGCTCTACATACGTCCATTATTAATAGGTACGAGCGCACAAGTGGGCGTCCATCCTGCCAAGGAGTACTGTTTCCTCATCTTCGTCACCCCCGTAGGGCCGTACTTCAAGGGAGGCTTCGCTGCCAACCCCTACGTCATCATACGCGACTACGACCGCTCGGCTCCACTCGGCACGGGTAAGTATAAGGTGGGCGGAAACTATGCCGCCAGCCTCTTTGCCAACAATCTGGCTCATGAGAAAGGCTACGCCTGCGAGTTCTATCTCGACGCCAAGGAGAAGAAGTACATGGACGAGTGTGGTGCCGCCAACTTCTTCGGCATTAAGAACAACACTTACGTCACACCGAAGTCTACCTCCATACTCCCCTCCATCACCAACAAGTCGCTGATGCAGGTGGCCGAAGACTTAGGCATGAAGGTGGAGCGTAGGCCCATTCCCGAAGAAGAACTCGAGACCTTCGAGGAGGCAGGTGCCTGCGGAACAGCCGCCGTCATCAGTCCCATCTCCTATATCGACGACCTCGACACCGGCAAGCGCTACAGCTTCGGCGAGAAGCCCGGCCCCATGTCGAAGAAATTGTTCGACACGCTGCGCGGCATACAGTACGGCGAAATAGAAGACAAGCACGGCTGGACTACCGTCGTTATCGACTGAATTGAGAATTGAGAGTGTAATTACTCAGTACCCCCTCTAAATATGGTCGCTTCGCTCAATATTATAAAAAAAATTAGTTTAAAATTATAAGAATAATGGGCATGCATAGTCTTTTTGACAATTTTTCGATTAATTTTCTTATAATTTTGAGGCCGTAGGCCGACCCAATAATAGGGGTGGTGAGTAGTTACTTGAGAGTTGAGAATTGAGAATAACTCTTAATTCAAAACTCTTAATTCAAAAATATAAAACATGAGCAAAGGAAAGCTGGCGAAGTTCGCCGACATGGAGACCTACAGGAACGTCTTTCAGTACCCTTACCCGGTAGTGAGTGACGTTCCCTTTGCCATGCGCGGCCACTGGCGCGAGCAGTACTTCAAGAACGACAACCCCATCACCCTGGAGCTGGGCTGCGGCAAGGGCGAGTATGCCGTGGAACTGGCCAAGGCTCACCCCGACTGCAACTACATAGGCGTAGACATAAAGGGCGCCCGCATGTGGACGGGAGCCACCCGTGCACTACAGGAGGGAATAGACAACGTGGCCTTCCTGCGCACAAACATTGAAATCATTGACCGCTTCTTTGCCGAAGACGAGGTGCAGGAGATATGGCTCACCTTCAGCGACCCGCAGATGAAGAATCCCCGCAAAAGGCTCACAAGCACCTACTTCATGGAGCGCTACCGCCGCTTCCTCACCCACCTGGGTGCCATCCACCTGAAGACCGACTCCAACTTCCTCTTCACCTACACATCGTGTATGGTGGAGAAGAACAAGCTGCCCGTGGAATACAGGACGGACAACTTGTATGGCCAGCAAGACGCACAACACGCTGCTCAGCCCAACGACACGCTTACTCAGGAAAGAACGCTCCTACTCAGCGAACTCACATCCATACAGACCTACTACGAACAGATGTGGCTGGAGAGAGGCATCACCATCAAGTATCTGGGATGGAGACTGCCAAAGGAAGGAACACTAGAAGAGCCCGACGTGGAGATACCCCTCGACAACTACCGCAGCTACAACCGCAACAAACGCAGCAGCGCACAATATGCCAAATGACGAATGACAATGAGCAAGAATAAGACTATACATTTGTTGATAAACCGATGGATGAAGGTGTTAAGCTTATCATTTATCATTTATCATTTATCATTTAGCCACGCAGTGGCACAGGAGATGACGGTGACGGTCGACTCTGTAGGACAGCTGGCATCTCAGTTGCCCGACAGTGTGCGCTACTCCATGAGTGAACTGAAGATATCCGGCCCGTTGAACGGCAACGACCTGAAAATCATACAGCTCATCACCCGCAACACACGGCCACGCAAAGCCGACGAAGTAACCCTTACCGTGCTCGACCTTTCAGAAGCCACCATTTCCGAGAGCAAGGGCAGCTTCCGCACCAAGGCCGACGTACTGCCCGCTGCCATGTTCCAGGGGTGCAAGAGCCTGCAGCGCGTATTGCTGCCTGCCACCACCATCGACATCAGCCGCAGTTGCTTCAGCGGGTGTGTCAACCTGAAGGAAGTGGACATACCCGAGGGTACACGCAGCATTGGCGACTACGCCTTCAACGGCTGCCCCAGTCTGAGCACCATCAAACTGCCATCTACGCTCACACATATCGAGAACCACGCTTTCGACGGCTGCGTGGCGCTGTCCAGCATTGACGTGCCTGAGACAGTGGAACACATTGACGTGGCCGCTTTCCAAAGCTGCAAGAACTTAGAGAAGATAGCGCTGCACAATGCTGCTATAAAGACGGTGAGCAGCAACTGCTTCACTGGCTGTGAGCGGCTACAGGAGATAGTGTTGCCCCAGACGGTGACCGCCATAGGCAGCGAGGCCTTCGAGGGATGCACCACCCTGGAGTCGATACAGATGTCTGACGCCATCAGCGACATAGGCAACAGTGCCTTTGAGCAGTGTCAAAGCCTGCGTTCCATAGAAATGGTCACCGCACACTCCATTGGCAACGACGCCTTCAAAGGGTGCACCAGCCTGCAGACGGTGGAGATAGAACGTGTAAACAAGATAGGCAGCAGTGCCTTCAAGAACTGTACCGGCTTGAACAGCGTATCGCTCGACGGCAACATGCAGGCAGTCAATGCCGAGACCTTTGCCGGATGCACCAGTCTGGCCACGGTGTCACTGCCCGCTACGGTGAAGAGCATTGGCAAGAACGCCTTCTTCGACTGCAAGTCGCTCAACGACATTACCCTGCCCGATGCCCTCACACGCATTGGCGACCATGCCTTTGAGAACTGCGCTTCGCTGCGCTACATCACCGTTCCCAACATGGTGAAGCAGCTGGGCAGCGACACCTTCCGCAACTGCGCCTCGCTCGACAGCGTCAGCATAAAGGGCTTTGTAGAGAAGATTGAAGACAATGTGTTTCGCCAGTGCCACTCGCTGCGCGTCATAGAGCTGCCAGTATCGGTGAAGAGCATCGGCGACAATGCTTTCTTGCAGTGCTCATCGCTTGCCGCCATCAGCCTGCCCATCACAGTGAGCAGCATTGGCGACAACGCCTTCGAGCAGTGCTCATCGCTCACCACCATCGTTGTGCCGGCAGCATGCACCACCATTGGCAGTGCCAGCTTCCGAGAGTGCACCGCCTTGAACCGCGCCGAGCTGCCCGCTGCCATCAAGAAGATTGGCGGCAATGCCTTTGCCAAGTGCGTATCGCTAAAGGAACTGGTGCTCAACGCCCCCCTGCCGCCCAGCATCTCGCACAGCACCTTCAAGGGCGTGGTGACTGCCGCCTGCAGGGTTACAGTGCCAAGAGGTGCACGCAACAACTACCGCAACGACAAGTCGTGGGGAAAGATGCCCAACATTGCAGAATACTAAATAACTTACACCATTAACCAATAACACATTTACACAATGAAAAGCTTAAAAGGAACAAAAACCGAGAAGAACCTGCTCGAGGCTTTCGCCGGCGAGTCGATGGCACGCAACAAGTACACTTTCTTTGCCTCGAAAGCCAAGAAAGACGGCTACGTGCAGATATCAAACATCTTCTTAGAGACAGCAGCCAACGAGAAAGAGCATGCCGAGCTGTGGTACAAATACTTGAACGGAGGCAAAGTGAGCGACACTGCCACCAACCTGGAAGCCGCTGCCGATGGCGAGAACCAGGAGTGGACCGACATGTATGTGCGCATGGCCAAGGAGGCCCGTGAAGAGGGCTTCGACGAGATAGCCGAGAAGATGGAAGGCGTGGCACGCATAGAGAAGGAGCACGAGGAGCGCTACCGCCGTCTGCTGGACAACGTGCGCGGGGAGCTGGTGTTCTCAAAGGATCATGATGTCATTTGGCAGTGCTCCAACTGCGGACACATCGTTGTAGGTCAGAAAGCACCCGACGAGTGCCCCGTGTGCAACCACCCACAAGCCTACTTCCAGGTGAAGGCCGAGAACTACTAAATACCCCTTTGCAATGAAACACCTACTGCACACTGCCATACTGCTCATGGCAGCAGCTATGGTATTTGTCGGTGCTGGCTGCGAGAAAGTGGTTATGGGCGAAGAGACCGGCGATGAGACACAGCCTGCAGGCAATGTCATCATTAGGGCTTCGCTCTTTAACATCGTTCCCTTCAGCGACACCCGCACGGTGAAGGATATTGCCGACTATGCCAGCCGGCTTAGCTTTGTGTTCTATAAGGATGGCGCCAAGGTGAAGGCTGTAAGCCAAAAGAAGGGCGACAGCGACTATGGCCAGGCAGCGGTAAGCCTAGTGCCCGGCGACTACCAGCTGCTTATCCTGGCACACAGCTGCCCCTACGGCACACCTACGCTCAGCGACCCGTCGTTCATACAGTTCAAGAACAAAGACACAGGCTACAGCGACACCTTCTTCTACTATGGCACGCTCAGCGTCACCGGTGAGCAACAGAACGTAGAGCTGCAGCTGCAGCGTGCCGCCTCCATGTTCAGCATCACCATCAACGACGAGATTCCACAGCAGGTGACCAACATTCTGGTGCAGTATAAGGGCGAATCGGGTGTGCTCGATGCCACCACGGGCTATGGTGGCAGCGTCAACTCTGAGCAGTACATCAACTTCAATGTGGAAGGACTCTCAGCCCCCCTCACCCTGCGCGTCTACACCTTCCTGCGCGAAGACGAGGGACTGCTGAAGACCGTAAACGTCATTGCCACCAATGCAGAAGGATTGCGTGTGGCTGCCAAGGAGTTTACCAACGTGCCCATGCGCCACTGCATGGCCACCGAGTACGTGGGGCGCTTCTTCTCTCAGGAGTCCGACCTCACCTTTAGCCTCACCGCCGAAACGGCGTGGCAAGTGGCCGGGCAATACGCCTATTAGATCAGCGCAAACTTTCCCGCACACAGAGAGGGGGCTTCTATTCTCGCGCAGAGACCACAGAGCTGCGTAGAGTAAGAAGCCCCCTCTCTGCGTTGCTCCCTGCAATTGTCCTAGCACCCTCCTCTCTGCGGCTCTCTGCGTCTTCCATATAACAACTTCTGCGCGCGAATGAAGGAGCCTAACCGAAGAGTGTGCGCAGGGCCTCCTCTACCTTCCTCACGGGGTGCAGCTCTATACCTGGCGTGGTGCGTGCAAAGGAGCGCATGTTGTATCGCGGCACGATGATGTGGCTGAAGCCCAGCTTGGCTGCCTCGGCCACACGCTGCTCTATGCGGCTTACGGGGCGCACCTCGCCGCTCAGCCCTACCTCGCCGCACATGCACCAGCCACTCTCTATGGGCGTGTCGACATTGCTCGACAGCACGGCAGCTATGATGCTGAGGTCCATGGCCATGTCGGTGACGCGCAGCCCGCCCGCAATGTTGATGAACACATCTTTTTGTGCCAGTTTGAAGCCCACACGCTTCTCGAGCACCGCCAGCAGCATGTTGAGGCGCCGCTGGTCGAAGCCGGTGGCCTGGCGCTGGGGCGTGCCGTAGGCGGCGCTGCTCACCAGGGCCTGCGTCTCCATGAGGAAGGGCCGCACCCCCTCTATGGCGGCACTGATGGCCACGCCGGAGAGTCCGTCGTGCTCCTCGCTGAGCAGCAGCTCCGAGGGGTTGGCCACTGGCCGCAGCCCGTCCTGCCGCATCTCGTATATGCCTAGCTCGCTGGTGCTGCCAAAGCGGTTCTTCATGGAGCGCAGTATGCGGTACATGTAGTGCTGGTCGCCCTCAAACTGTATCACCGTGTCGACAATGTGCTCCAGGATCTTCGGTCCTGCCAGCGTGCCCTCTTTCGTGATGTGGCCTATCAGCACCACGGGCACGCCGCTGGTCTTGGCAAAGCGCAGCAGCTGCGAGGCGCACTCCCTGACCTGTGCCACGGAGCCGGCGCTCGACTCCACCTGGTCAGTGGCAATGGTCTGTATGGAGTCGATCACCACAAGGTCGGGCTCCACGTCCTTGATGTGGCCGAAGATAGCCTCCAGCGAGTTCTCGCAGAGTATGAAGAACGACTCCTCCATGTCCCCTCCCGCAGCAGTGCCTATTCTCTCGGCACGCATCTTCAGTTGGTGGGCGCTCTCCTCGCCGCTCACGTAGAGTATGCGCATGGTGGCTCCAGCCAGGCGCAGCATGGTCTGCAGCGTGAGGGTGGACTTGCCTATGCCAGGCTCGCCGCCCAGCAGCACGATGCTGCCAGGCACGAGACCGCCGCCCAGCACACGGTTCAGCTCGTCGTCGAGCATGGATAGACGGCGCTCGTCAGAGCCTGTTATCTCGTGCAGGCGCACTGGGCGCGATGTGCGCAGCTGATGGCCCGCAGTAGCTGCGGCGCTAGTGGCCGACGGCCGCATGACGTCGGGTGCCACCTTCAGCTCCTTGAATGTGTTCCACTGTCCGCAGGCAGGGCATTTGCCTATCCACTTGGCCGACTCCTGTCCGCAGTTAGAGCATACATATACTGTCTTGTCCTTTGCCATATTTCGGGAGTTAAGAAGTTAGAGAAGAAGTGATGAAGTTAGATAGAAATTAAGAAGTGATGCCAAATGATTGTCTCCACTTGTGGTCTTCGTAGGCGTAAGATTCAGCTGCCTATGTAAAGGCACACCATGCCCAGGAGCACCAGCAGCAGGTCGATGGCCTTGGCGCGCAGGTTCTTCTCGTGGAAGAAGAGTGCTCCGCTCACAAAGCTCACAACCACCGATCCGCGCCGCACCATAGACACAATGCTGATCATGGCCGAGGGCAGCGAGAGAGAATAGAAATAGAGGAAGTCAGCCACTGAGAGGAACACGCTGATGCCAACGATGGCCCAGTCCCAGTGGAAGGGCGTGGTGTGGCGGCGCTTGGGCCACCACAGCAGCAGGAGCATGACCAGCATCATGAAGCACTGGTAGATGTTGTACCACGACTGCACCAACATGCGGTCGAGCCCTACCCCACCCTCGCTCTGCGGCGACATGAGATATTTGTCGTAGAGTGCACTCAGCGCACCCAGCACCGTAGCCCCTACTATCATGTATATCCAGCGGTCGTGCTTGAAGTCGATGCCCTCCTTGCGGCCACTGCGGCTGAGCAGCAGAAACGACACCACCGCCAGCACCACGCCCGCCCACTGCCACAGGTTGAGGCGCTCGCCAAAGAGCAGCAGCGCCCCTATGAGCACCATGATGGGACGCGTGGCGTCGATGGGTCCCACAATGGTGAGCGGCAAGTGCTTCATGCCATAATAGCCCAGCACCCAGCTGCTGAGCACTATCAGCGCCTTGCCCACAATGTATTTGTGCTCGGCCCACGTGCCGTCGGCCACATGCACTATGGTGCCGTCGAGCGCATGGCCCGTGGCACTGAGCAGGATGAAGGGCAGGAAGAGAAGCGAGGAGAAGAGGGTATTGAAGAAGAGCACGGGCAGCACGGCGTTGTCGCGCAGCGACTTCTTCTTCAGCGAGTCGTAGACACCCAGGAAGGCGGCAGAGAGAAACGCAAGGATGAGCCACATACCATCACGACAGCTGCAGGCGGTATGTGCAGCCTACTTCTTTTTCTTTTTACGGCCGAAGAAACCCGAGAGCACCTTGTAGTTCTTGCGCAGCTTCCTCACCATGAGGAAGGCATCGATGGCCAGAGCACTGTTGGAGATGATGCTGCTGATGAACTCGCCACGCGTGGACTGTTCGCGCTTGACAAACAGCGTTCCCCACAGCTGGCCTATCTGCTGGCTGTCGCGGTCAATGTGGCGGCGCAACTCCTGCTTGCGCTCCCTTATCTCTTCGAGTGTGCGGTAGCTCATCGTGAAAAACTGCTTATAATTACTTCTACCACCAGCCGAACGAAGCACATGAATTGGTGTTCACAAACCTTGTTCCGCAGAAGTGCTTTTTCCTCCCGAACATTATAGTAGATGGATAGGCCACTAAGCGGAGCATTTTTGATGGGTTGATGGTAACTGATGTACTTTGATGCGACCGAGATATTACTAACGTATTATTCGTTCAGCAGCAGGCGGGCCAGATAGCGCACCAGGGGGCGCTCTATCCACGGGCGTCGGAAGGCATAGACCAATAGCAGCACAAAGGCATGTATGGCCGCCACCAAGAGGAATGACGCCGTGAACCCGATGCGGCCCGACAGCCAGAAAGCAAGGCCGAGCGACAAGAACAGGAGCACTGCAATGAGGATGAGAAACAGAAGCACCGCCAAGGTGGCCCGCGTGAGCAGGCGCACCACCTTGTCTACTACATCGAGCTTGGCATATTCCTTCTGCAGCCCAATGTAGTGCTTCACTGCCTCAACCAGCTGGGCAATGGTCTCAACGTTCTTGTCGCTCGACAGCATGGTTTAGTCGGCAGCGTCTTCGAGGTCGTCAACGAGGTCGCCCACATCCTTGCGGTTGAGCTTGATGTTGTGCTTCTTCAGGAAGCCCTCTACTGTGTCAGAGATCTTAGCACGTGTGTCTTTGCCACTCTCAGGAGCCAGGAGCAGGCCTGCTGCTGCACCGGCAATTGCGCCACCTATGAAGGCGCCAATGTAACCGAGTCCTTTCATGTTCGTTTTGTTATTAAATAATTGTGGTTAATAATATATCACGTGCAAAATTACGAAATAATCCCGTATAAAGGCACAAAATCCTGTTATTTTTTTGTTAAAAATGTTAGATTTTGTTCATTTAACAAAGTTTATGCACTACTTTGCACCGTATTTCAGCATTATTTTGTAATTTCGCGCAGAAAATGAACCATTATCAAAGGATAAAACCAACAATTATGAAAAAGTACATCTTATTCTGCGCAGGCATCTGCCTGGCAATGACGTTCACCAGTTGCGGATCAAGCGAGAAAGCCTATCGTAAGGCTTACGAGAAGGCACAGGCCCAGCAGCAACAGCAGCAGCCTGTACAGCAGCAGCAGCCCGCAGTGGTGCAGCCCACAGTAACTCAGACCCCCGTAGTAACTCCGGTGCAGACAGTACCGTCGACGCAGACACAGGTAGTGGACCAGTCGGACCAGGTGCAGGTGCGCCAGGAGCGCGTGGCCATAGTCAGCGGCTCGGGCCTGCTCAGCTACAGCGTGGTGGTGGGCTCCTTCTCGGTCATTGCCAATGCTGAGGGACTGCAACAGCGCCTGAAGAACGCCGGCTACGCTGCACAGATAGTGAAGAACGAAGAGCGCAACATGTATCGCGTCGTTGCTTCAACCTACAACGACAAGGTGTCGGCAGTGCAGAGCCGCGACCAGCTGCGCGGCACATATCCTGACGCCTGGCTGCTCTACAACGCACGATAGGAATCATCGCTTTGGCCAGAATCGTCGCTATTGACTACGGGAAGAAGCGAACAGGCTTGGCAGTCACCGACCCTCTGCAAATCATTGCCGGAGGATTGGCGACTGTCAATACTTGTGAGCTGATGCAGTGGCTGAAAGACTACACTGCCCGCGAGGAAGTGGAACGCATAGTGATGGGAGAACCGCGACAGCCCAACGGACAGCCCAGCGAAAACATGCAGCGAGTGAAGCAGTTTGTAAGCCAGTGGCAAAAGGCCATGCCCCACATACCCATAGAGCTTTACGACGAGCGCTTCACGTCGGTGCTGGCACATCAGGCTATGCTCGACGGCGGACTGAAGAAGAAAGACCGGCAGAACAAGGCGCTGGTAGACCGCATCAGTGCCACCATCATTCTGGAGGACTACCTGCGCTCAAAATCACAGACTGCAAGACTATAGACAAATATGTGAATCGAGAATACACGAATCGACAATCGTAAGTTTAGCTGACAGAAGCCACGTATTTCACGAACTAAGCTTACCCCATTCACAGAAAGAACCATATTCGTGTAAGTACTAGCTTACGTTGTTCTTGATATTTAAGTTTAATATTGATTATTATTTAAATGGTATTACCTATTTATATATACGGCCAACCAGTGCTACGCAAGGTGGCGGAAGACATCAAGGCCGACTACCCTGAGCTGACGACACTGCTGCAGAACATGTGGGAGACACTGGCCGAGAGCGAAGGCATAGGACTGGCGGCTCCGCAGATAGGACTGCCCATACGCATCAGCGTCATTGACCTGCGCCCGCTGGCAGAGGACATGCCCGAATACAAGGACTTCCACCGGGTGTATATCAACCCGCACATCATAGAGAAAGACGAGAAGGAGACCAGCACCGCCGAAGAGGGATGCCTGTCGCTGCCGGCCATACACGAGAAGGTGACACGCCCCACGCGCATACACGTGAAGTGGCAGGACGAGCAGTTCAACGAGCACGACGAGTGGGTGGAGGGATACCTGGCCAGAGTCATGCAGCATGAGTTTGACCACCTGGACGGCCACCTGTTCATCGACCACATTTCGCCGCTGCGCAAACAGCTCATCAAAAGCAAGCTGAAGGCGCTCACCCTAGGCCGCTACCGCTGCGGCTACAAGACCAAGGCGCCCTGGAGGGCTAAGTGACGAATAACTAACCACAAACGATAAATGACAAATCTATATGAAGACATGGCTGTGCTTGACAGGAAAACGGTGGGCGCGGGTGATAGGTTTGTCATTTATCATTTCTCATTTATGGCTTAGCACCGCAGAGGCGCAATACAACACCGACCGACTCATCACCATAGGCCGCTCGGCACTCTACTACGAGGACTACGTACTCTCCATACAATACTTCAACCAGGCCATCACCGCCAAGCCCTACCTCTACGAGCCGTGGTTCCTGAGGGGAGCGGCAAAGTTTCATCTCGACGACTTCAGCGGAGCAGAGGCCGACTGCACAGAGGCCATAAAGCGCAACCCCTATGTGGTGAACATATACGAGCTGCGCGGACTGTGCCGCATCAAGCTGGAGAAGTATGGCGAGGCCATAGCCGACTATGACGAGGCGCTGCACATCAATCCCGACAACCGCCCCGTGTGGCACAACCGGGTGCTGTGCCACATACAGGACGGCAACTATGAGCAGGCGCTGACACAGCTCGACTCCATGCAGGCACGATGGAGCCACTATGCCCCATCCTACAACATGAAGGCCGATGTGTATATGCTGACCAAGGACACCGCACAGGCCATCACTGCCTTAGAGAAAAGTCTGGAGCTGGACCCCTACGACGGCAGCACATGGGCATCGCGCAGCATCATCAGCCTGCAGCGAAGCGAGTGGAAAGAGGCAGAAGAACAACTCGACCACGCCATACACCTGCTGCCACGTAAGGGAGGATACTACATAAACCGAGCGCTGGCACGCTACAACCAGAACAATCTGCGAGGAGCCATGGCCGACTATGACATGGCATTAGAGATAGAGCCCAACAACTTCCTAGGGCACTACAACCGCGGACTGCTGCGCGCCGACGTGGGCGACGACAACCGAGCCATCACCGACTTCGACTTTGTACTGCATCTGGAGCCCGACAACATGCTGGCGCTATTCAACCGCGCCGTGCTGCTCGACCGCACAGGCGACCTGCAAGGAGCGGTGCGCGACTACACCAAGGTCATCGACGAATACCCCAACTTCTTCACAGGCATACTGTACCGCGCACAATGCTACCGACGCCTGGGAATGACCCAGAAAGCAGAACTCGAAGAGTTTAAGGTGTATAAGTCGCAGCTTTACCAGCACCTCTACGGCATACAGCCACAACACGGGCGGCGCAGCCAGCGAAAGCGCAGCGACATAGACCCCGACAAATACAACCAGCTGGTGGTGGCCGACGAGCAGGAGCCGGAACGCGAGTACCAGAGCGACTACAGGGGACGTGTGCAGAACCGACGCGCCGACATGCAGCTGATGCCTATGTATGTGCTCACGCTGGTGCCGCATCAAGGCGAGGTGAACAAACTGCCCATGTACGAGCCACTGCTCGACGAGCAGAACAGGCAACAGGGGCGCAACATATACGTGAACAGCCAGCATGCCAACCTGGACGGTCAGCAGTCGGCCGACATCTTCGGCTATATCGACTCACTGTCAACAGCCATCTACAACGTGCGCACCGCCGCACACACCATGCCCCTGCTGTTGGCACGCGCCGTGGCCTTCAGCACCGTACAGGACTATGAGGCTGCCGCCAACGACCTCACCACCTATCTGCAAATCGACTCCACGGCAGCGCTCGCACTGTGGCAACGCGCTGCATGCCAGTGGCGACTGATTCAGATAGGAACGGGAGCTGCACCGCTCACAGCGCTCAACTCCCCACTCATACAGGGCGTGCTCATAGACCTGAACCACGCACTGAGACACAGCCCAGACAACGGCTATCTGCTCTACAACCGAGGATGCCTCTACGCACAGTGCGAAGAGTATGGCAAGGCTATCGATGACTTCACACACGCGCTGAACGCCAACCCGCACCTGGCCGAGGCCTACTACAACCGGGGCATCTGCCAGCTGCACACCAGCCACATGAACGAAGGACTACAAGACCTGAGCAAGGCCGGCGAGCTGGGCATATACCAAGCCTACAGCCTCATTAAGAAGCACAAGAAACAGTAGTTTGCAGTAGGAGCACCGCTTTTTTTCGGGCTACTTTCTACGGGCACCATCATTCCCGCGCGTGAGTGTTTTTTTCGTGCTACCAGTGCTACCAATGCTACCAGTGCTACCAATGACACAGGGAGGGTGTCCGTAGGCATCTCCGCCCTTGTCAGGTGAGAGGTTAGACCTGTGGTGCTGACCGTCTGCCCCACATTCTGATTGCCGAGGCTTCCCCCGGCCCCAAGCGTGCGCCAGAGAAAAGTCCCAAGGCCTGGGAAAAATATTTGGTGGTCACTTTTTCGAAAAAGTGACCACCAAATTTTCATGCGGGGCCGCCATTTTCTATCGAGCAGCTTGTGCACAGGCAAGCGCTCACGGAGCACTTTCCGGTAGCATTGGTAGCACTGGTAGCACGATGCATTCACTCCTGCGCGCGTACGTGGTGAGGTGAACTGCCACCGCCGTGTTAAAATGGTTGAAATGGAGTTAATATCGTGATAATGCCGTATGGAACGATGCGGACTGGCGTAACTTTGCGCTCGAT
>JAEEGG010002761.1_pt1 | contig 44790 bp, 32 predicted proteins | sample 9134161 | NCBI WGS metagenome assembly JAEEGG01 (sample SAMN16246543, study PRJNA631951) | gut metagenome | biome: gut microbiome; feature: rumen; material: CR-attached | host: Bos | place: Iran: Karaj | collected 2018-10 | reverse complement strand
TGGAGTCGCAGCTCGGACACAAGCAGGAGGCCTATAAAGCCTATAAGAAGGTGGTAGCGCAGAACCCGCCATACGAGGTGGAGTTCAATGCTCGCATCGCAATGACGGAGGTGATGGCGGCGAGCCAGGCAAAGCAGATGATCAGCCGTCTGAAGCGCATGGCGGCATCGGATAAGAACAAGGACTATCTGGACCAGGTGTACTACGCCATCGGTAACATCTATCTCGCTCAGCGCGACACCGCCCACGCCATCGGTGCCTATGAGAAAGGCAACGAGAAGGCCACACGCTCAGGCATCGAGAAGGGTGTGCTGCTGCTGAAGCTCGGCGACCTCTACTGGCAGCAGGAGAAGTTCAACGATGCCCAGCGCTGTTATGGCGAGGCCATCGGCCTGCTCGACAAGGAGCGCGACGACTACGAACAGCTCTCGCGCCGCTCGAAGGTGCTCGACGAACTGGTGCCGCACACCGATGCCGTCCACCTGCAGGACTCCTTGCAGGCATTGGCAAAGATGAGCGAGAAGGACCGCAATGCCGCCATCGACCGCGTCATCGAAGCCCTGAAGAAGAAGGAAAAGGAGGAACAGCGCAAGCAGGCGGAGGCCAACGCCCAGCAGACCCTGCAGCGCAATGGTGCCACCGGCAACCGCAACAATGCCAACACAGCCATCAACCAGGCTCAACAGAACTCGCAGCAACAGGGCAAGTGGTACTTCTACAACCCGATGGCCGTGCAGCAGGGTAAGCAGGCTTTCGAGAGGCAGTGGGGTAAGCGCGAGAACGTCGACAACTGGCAGCGCGTGAACCAGACCGTTGTGGCAGGAATGGGTGGCACGGGCACCGGCGAAGACCTCTCGCAGGAGGCCCTCGACTCCATCGCTCGTGTCGAAGCAGCACAGGACTCGCTGGAACAGGTGGCCGACAGCGCACAGAACGACCCGCACAAGCGCGAATACTACCTCGCACAGATTCCGTTCACCGAGGAGCAGGTGGCAGCCAGCAACCTCGTCATTCAGGACGGACTCTACAACTCGGGCATCATCTTCAAGGACAAACTCGACAACCTGCCGCTCAGCGAGAAGGCACTCACGCGTCTGCTCGCCGACTTCCCGGAGTTCGAGAAGATGGACGACGTCTACTACCACATGTTCCTACTCCACTCGCGAAAGGAGGAACACGACTTGGCGGCAGGCTATGTGGCACGACTGCAGGAGCAGTTCCCGGAGAGTCAGTGGACAACGCTGCTCACCGACCCATATTTCAAGGAGAACGCACAGTTTGGCGAGCATGTGGAAGACTCGCTCTATGGTGCCACCTACGTCGCATTCAAGGACGACCGCTATAGCGAGGTGCGCAGCAACGCACGCCTCTCGGAGGAGCGCTTCCCGATGGGACTGAACCGCGATAAGTTCATCTTCATCGGCGGACTCTCGAAACTCAACGACGGCGATGGCGACGGCTGTCTGGCCGATATGAAGCTGCTCGTGGAGAAGTTCCCGCAGAGCAAGCTCGCCGAGATGGCGGGTATGATTGTGAACGGTGTGAAGGAAGGACGCCGCCTGCATGGTGGAAAGTTCGACCTGGGCAACGTCTGGAGCCGACGCTCGGTGGTGCTCAGCGACAGCGACTCTATTGCCGCTCGCGAGCTCTCGCCCGAACGCAACGAGAAGTTCCTCTACATCGTTGCCTACAACCCCGACTCCATCAACGAGAATAAGCTCCTCTTCGAGCTCGCACGCTATAACTTCACCAACTACATGGTGCGCAACTTCAACATTGAGATTGTCGACACCGAAGGCCCAACCCACATGCGTGTGAGCGGATTCCTGAGCTACGACGAGGCGCTGCAGTATGCCCGCGAGCTGCACAAGCAGGAACACATCATGCAACTGCTGAAGATTCCACCAGCAGGAGAGACTGCCAGCGAGGCCGACTCGTTGGCGGTGGCACGCATCTTGCTCATCAGCGAACCGAACCTCGAGCTGCTGGGCAAGCAGTTCAGCTACGACGATTATGCTGAGTTCTACGAGGAGAACTTCGTGCCATTGGAAATCGACAAGCGTCCGCTGCTCTCCGAGCCTGCCGAGATTGGCTACGAGAAGGAGCCTGTGCTTAATGGTCGCGACACCGACGAGGAGGGCGCTGAAGGCGAAGCTGTTGACGACGGCGAGGGTGGCGGCAATGCTGAAGGCGGCGAGTTCTTCGGCGACGACACAGGTGAGCCTGCCGAGAAGACGAATCCCGACGACATCATCGTCAGCGAGGACGACGACCTCGGTGAGCCGAAGGAGGCTCAGCCCACCACACCTGTGACCACGGGCGACGACAATAACATTGTGGTCACCGAGGATGAACCCGTCACACCTGTAACCACGGGCGACGATAACAATATCGTTGTCACCGAGGATGAACCCACCACACCTGTAACCACGGGCGACGATAACAATATCGTTGTCACCGAGGACGAACCCACCACGCCTGTAACCACGGGCGACGATAACAATATCGTTGTCACAGAGGATGAACCCACCACGCCTGTGACTACGGGCGATGATAACATCGTTGTCACCGAGGATGAACCCACCACGCCTGTAAACACGGGCGACGATAATAACATTATGGTCACCGAGGATGAGCCCACCACGCCTGTGACGACTGGCGACGACTCTATCATTCTGGAAGACGACACAACGACCACGGGTACTGCCACCGACGACGACGAAATCATCCTCGACGACGACGAAGCAACAACGTCTACCGACGACGAAACCGATGTCATCATCACCGACAGCGACGAGAAGGAAGACGGCACCGAGCTCGAAGACGAATACTTCGAACTCGACGGATTCTAAAGTCCCACCCCTATGTCCCAATCATTCATGGGCAGACACGGGGTCGGCCCCTACCGTTGATCTCAACCATACTGAACTACTCTGAACCATTCTCAACTGCGCCTTCGGCGCTCCTCCTCATGAACAAGAAACTGCTACTCACTTTCATCCTACTACTCACCATTTCCGGCCTCAGCGCCCGCACATTCCGCCATCCCGGTCTGCTGCATAGCAGCGAGGCCATTGAGCGCACGCGCCAATGGGTGAAGCACGAAAACCCCGTTGCAATGGGGTCGTACCGTAAACTCATTGCCGACCCGAAGGCATCGGCATCCTATCAGATGGCCGGACCCTTCGACATCATTGCCCGCGACGGACAGCACGGCAGGTCGAAAGGGCCGAGCGAGAACGACTTCCTCGCTGCCTACTACAACGCACTCCGTTACGTCATCACGGGCGAAGAGGCACATGCCGCAACAGCCATGAAGATTATTCGCGCCTATGCCAACCGCCTACAAGCCATCGACGGCCACGACGGTCCGCTCTGCGCCGGTCTGCAAGGTTTTATACTTGTGAATGCCTGCGAACTGTTGCGCTACGAATACCCTGCCTGGACGAAGGACGACACGCGCTCCACCGAAAGCATGTTGCGACGGGCCTTCCTGCCTGTGCTCGACGAGTTCGACCGCCTTTCGCCTTATGCCAATGGCAACTGGGGAGCCGCGGTGAACAAGATGCGCCTGGCACTGGCGGTGTATACGAACGATGCGAAGCAGTATGCCCGCGCCATCGGCTACTACCGACACGGCGCCGACAACGGATCGCTGCCGAACTACCTTGCCGCCAGCGGACAATGTCAGGAGTCGGGACGCGACCAGGCTCACGTGATGCTCGGACTGGGACAGCTCGCCGAGACGTGCGAGGTGGCGTGGAACCAAGGCGACGACCTCTATGGCGACCTCGACAACCGACTGCTGGCAGGCTATGAATACACGTCGCGTGCAAACCTCGGACTCGACGTGCCGTTCGCCACATGGAAAGACCTCACCGGGAAATACAGCAACTGGACTGTGCTCGCCGAGGGTGCGCTGGGACAGTGGCGGGCAGTCTTCGAGATTGCCTATAACCACTACGTTGGCCGCCGCCATCTGGCGATGCCCGCCACGAGTCTGGCGCTGGGCCACTACATACGTCCCGAGGGCGCTGGCTTCACCTGCGACAACCCGGGCTTTGGCTCGCTGCTGTTCTATCAGGGCACGGAGGTGGACGCGTTCACTGCTGTTCCGACTCCTATTACATATAAGGTGAACAAGCGCCGACCTTACAACGTTTCGACGGAACCCGTCATCAAGCTGGAAAGTGCTCCTCGGCTGAGCCTCGTGCGCACCGTAGACTGCTGGCCCGAATACTGGGACTTGCTGCCCGTGCGGCAGGATGGCAACATCTATGAATACGAACCGCAGGGAGCACGCTCGCGCAACGGCTACACATTTGCCGAAGGCGAGGTGGCGACCACCTTCCTGGTGCGCGAGCAGGCCGGGCTGCCTGCCTTCGTCGACGGCGGAGCTTCACGGCCCGTGCTGCCACCCTTCTGCGTGAGCCCACTGCCCGAGAAGGACGGCCCCGCCCTTTCTGCCGACTATCACGTAGAGATTCGGCGCGCCGCTGCCAACGCTGACGAATGGACGACGGTTCCGGTGCTGCGTTGCAATGTTGATACACGCCGTGTGCAGCAAGCAGCCTTTGCAGAGTTCGACATGTCGGAGCCCGTCGTCGTTCGCATCACCAGCCACCGACCGAAGCAGGCTGCCGCCGTCGACGTGCGTCCTCACTCGCGACGGCTGCAGGCCGAGCGCCTCAACGACAGCACCGTGCTACTGCGCCTCGACCGACCGGAATACCTCAGCGTGGAGTTTGGCGGCGACCGCCTGCACAACCTGCATGTGCTGGCGAACGCACCTCTCACCGAGCACCACTCGCCAGCTGAGCCGAAGGCCATCGACTGGGTGGCTCCGAACTCGCAGGACGTGTTCGTGGAGGGCGCCCGCCTCATCTACTTCGGTCCGGGCGTGCACAAGCCGAAGGACCTGCCCAGCGAGGAAATCAAGATTCCATCGAACTGTACCGTCTACTTGGCTCCGGGTGCCATTGTGAAAGCCCGGCTCATCGTAGACCGGGCTGAGAACGTGCGCATCGTCGGTCGCGGCATCGTCGACCATCCGCTGCGAGGCATTGAAATCACATATTCGAAGAACGTGCTCGTCGACGGTATTACCATCCTGAACCCCGCCCACTACACCGTGTTTGGTGGACAGAGTGAGAACATCACCATTCGCAACATCAAGTCGTTCTCGGCACGTTCGTGGAGCGATGGTATCGACCTGATGTGCTGCCGCCACGTGCGTGTGGAGAACTGTTTCCTGCGCACCAGCGACGACTGCATAGCACTCTACAACCACCGCTGGTGGTACTGGGGCGGCTCGGAGGACTTCGACATCTCGCGCTGCATCTTTTGGCCGGATGTCGCCCACCCCGTGAACATCGGCTCACACGGCGACGACCGCGCCCCGAAGGGTGAGCTGCTCAGCGGCGTGCGCATCCACGACTGCGACATCCTCTACGGTCGCGAGCAGGGACTGCTAGCCATCCAGTGTGGCGACCAAAACACCATTCAAGACGTGCGCTTCGACAGCATTCGCATCGAGGGCGTGCAGCGAGGCCGCATCTTCGACCTGCGTGTGTTGTTCAGCGAGAAGTACAACCGCGCGCCGGGAGAGCTCATCGACGACATTCACTTCGACCATATCACCGTAGATGCCGACACACCCGACGAGAACCTGATGCCTTCGCGTGTCGACGACTACGACCCTGCACGCCGCGTCCGCAACTTCACCATCGGCGATGTGCGCATCGGCTCCCGACACTTCGATCCCGAACGCGACATCGTTCGCACGATGACGCATGACAGTATTTTTGAAAATAAATAAAACCATCATGAAACAACTGCTCCTCACCTTCGCCCTGCTGGCCGTACAACTCGCCTGCGCCCAAACCACCGACTACGACACCAACCGCGGATTCATTCATCCCGGCGGGCTCCACACGCAGGCCGACTTCGACCGCGTGAAGGCACAACTCGAAGCCGGCAACCCCACCGTGAAGGAAGCCTATCGGGTGCTCACCTCGGCTGCTTACTCCCAGTCGGGCGTGCAGACATATCCCGTGGAGGTCATCGTACGCGGAGGCGGTTCGGGCGAAAACTACATGAACGCCTGCCGCGGAGCCGCTATGGCCTATCAGAACGCGCTGCGCTGGAAGATTGCCGGCACGAAGGCGAACGCCAATGCCGCCGTACGCATCCTCATGGCGTGGGCGAACACCACGAAGGACATCAGTGGCGACTCGAACTATGCTCTCGCCAGCGGTCTCTACGGCTATCAGTTTGCGCAGGCTGCCGAGCTCATGCGCGACTACGAAGGTTGGAAACGGGAGGACTTCGAACTGTTCAAGCGCTGGATGCTGCAAGTGTGGTATCCGAAAGCGCTGGGCTTCTTGCGCGGCCGTAACGGCACGTGGGAGAATCAAGGCAAGTGGTGGCAGGCACCGGGACACTATTGGTCGAACTGGGGACTGTGCAATGCACTGTGCGTGGCGATGATTGGCATTCTCTGCGACGATGTGTTCATCTATAACCAGGCGATGTCGTACTTTAAATACGACCAATGTGGCACGTTCCGCGAGAACCGCACCGACGTGCCCATCAAGAACGATGGTCTCACGGAGTTTCTGGGAAATCTCGTCGTGACGATGGTTAGCAGCGACCTTGAGACAGGCGCCTACGGCTATCTCGGGCAGATGAACGAGAGCGGACGCGACACGGGCCACTCAGCAATGGCGCTCGGACTCGCAGTGGATATGGCGAAGGTGGGATGGAATCAGGGCGACGACCTTTTTGCCTATATGAACCACCGATTGGCAGCCGGCATTGAATATGTGGCGGCACAGACGCAGAGCGTAGCCAACCTGCCCTGGACGAACTATCAGTATGGCAGCAGCGGCTACTACTATAGCGACTCGCGAGCCTATGTGATGGAAGGTCCGGCACTCGGCGCCCAGAACCGTCCGTACTGGGGCACCGTCATCGGCATCTACGAGGGCGTGAAGGGTGTGCCGATGCCGTTCTCGGAGAAAACTTATCAGAGCATGGGCATCGATGGTGGCGGACTGGGTGGCACCAGCGGCGGCTACGACCACCTGGGCTATAGCGTGCTCATGAACACTCGTGACGTACAGCTTTGTCCCGCCGACCAGGTGCCCACGGAGCTCACGCCGAAGATGGAGTACAGCGGGTCGGTTTCCTCGAGTCTCATCCCGAGCGTGGGTCAAGAACGCACACGCAAACTCGTCGACGGTCAGACCATCTATCACAACGAGTTGGGTGGACTGGTGAACACCTTTCAAATCAACAACAACACCACCGTGCCGAAGGGTCAGACGCTGAAGCTCATGCCGCAGCTACCCGAAGGCGAGGAGGATACCGGTCGGTGGAAGTGGAACACGGGCGAGACCATACGCGACATCACCGTCAGCACCGACCGCAGCTACATCTATCGTGTCACCTATACGAACAAAAATGGCATCGAGAGCCAGCAGGCATTCCCCATCGCTGTTGCCGGCGACTGCGTGCCCGATATGCTTACGCCCCGTATCACCTATGCCGATAAGACCACCGAGGCGACAACGGTCGATGTGCTCTACGGCAAGAGCGTCACCCTCGCCGCCATTCCCTCAGTTGGATGGGGCACCTATAAGTGGAGCACGGGCGCTACAACGGAGAGCATCACCCGCAACATCACCGCCGACACGAAGATCACCGTAGACTTCAAGAGCCAAGGGGGTGCCGTCAGCAGTCAGGCGTTCGACATCCGGATGATTGCCGCCGAGCCCTGGGCCACCGTCGGTAGCAGTACGGTGACGAAGGTGGATAGCATCGAAGGACTACCCACCGTGCAGGTTATCGGCACGGAAGGCGGTACCGTCGTCCTCGGTCTGAACCTGCCGACTGCGGTGAAACCTGCCGACGTCGCATGGAGCAATGGGGCGACGGGTAGCACGATTACCCTCGAGGGGCTGCAGTCGTCGGGCTTGTATACCGCCACCTTCACCCTGCGCAATGTGGAGTATACCTTCCGTTTCGATGTGCTGGTACGCCCTGGGGGTGCCTCTTACATCGAGCCAGGACCTTATCTCATTCGCCATATCGACAGCGACACCTATCTTACCGCCCATGAACAGAACAGCTATGCCACCTTCGAACCCCGTAGCGAGGGCGACGAGGCGCAAGTGTGGTTCGTTGAGCGGTCGGAGGTTCCCAAATACAGATTTCTGAGCACGGCAATGACCGACAGCCTCCATCTGAGTTCAATTGCTAAGATGTCGACGACATCGAATTATCCCTTCACCATCATTCAGGCACTGGGCACCGACCTCGTTGCCATCCATACCGGCACGAGTAGCTCGCCAAGGTTCTGGGATGTCGTCAGCGACGGCTCCATCGCCACCGACGCTGCCCGTGTGCTCGCCACCTTCCCCTTCCAATTACTCCCCACCGAGTCGACGGGCGTGAGAGAAATCATCGCGACGACACCCAGTGTCGGCAACGCCGCCATCTATGACCTCACGGGCCGCAAACTCCCCTCCCTCAAAGACAAGGCTGCGGGCAAGTCGTCTGCCCTCCCCCACTCCTCCACGCCTCACCTGAAAAAAGGCCTCTACATCGTGGGCGGTCGGAAGGTTGTCGTCAAATAAATAGTATTTATATATCAAGAATTTGAGAGATTTGTCGAAGACCCACCGAACGAAGGGAGGTAATGAGAGAATTATTAAGGGAATAATATAGCAGATGGCACAAGGACCTCGTTGGGGTCTTACTGCGTCGCCTCATTGTAACCATAGGGCGATTGCTGAATCTCGAAGGACGCTGAAAGCGTCGCCTCTCAATAACCGTGGGTCGGAACGACCTACGGAACGTATACCATCACACCGATATGCACGCTGAAAGCGTGCCCCAACAACCAAACCTATTATGGCATACACGAACCTACTTTATCACATTGTTTTTCGTCCGAGCGGTAGTAAACCCGTTATTACTGAAGCTTACGAACGCGACCTATATATGTTCATATATGGCTTCTGCAAAAACCACCAGTGTGTATTATACCGCATTAACGGCATGCCCGACCACATACATATGTTAGTCGGCCTGCATCCTACAATCCCCGTCGCATCTTTTGTTCACGATTTGAAGATTGCTACAGGAAATTTCATGCGTGCAAACCGGGACAAATTCCCATCCTTTGATTCGTGGGAACGCAGTTACGGAGCCTTCACCTATAGCAATTCCGACAAGGAACGCGTTATCCAATATATCATCAACCAGAAGGAACATCATCACCATATATCCTTCCGAGAGGAATATATAAACATCCTGCAGGAGTTCGGAATAGAATACGATGAGAGGTATATCTAAGGGGCGACTCTTTTAGAGTCGATAGATGACATATGACGTAAATCTACCGTAGGTGCGCCTTTGGCGTACCCACGGCTACTGAAAGGGTGACCGCGTTGCGGTCATTCTGCGTGATTTCCCTATTCATGATTGTATAAGTGACCCCTTTCCTCTAAAGAAAACTTAATTTCTTGCGGTGTGTGTGGCATAATTGAAGGATTTTGCCTAAATTTGCAGTGTAGAAGAAGAAAAGACTGACAGATATGACAAACGGAAAGATTCTTTGGGTAGATGACGAGATAGAACTGCTGAAGGCTCATATCCTTTTCCTCGAGAAGAAAGGCTATGAGGTGGTGACGGTGTCGAACGGCACCGATGCCATCGAGGAATGTCAGCAGCAGTCGTTCGACCTGGTGATGCTCGATGAGATGATGCCGGGCCTAACGGGCTTGGAGACGCTGCAGCGCATCAAGCAGATCACGCCGGCAACGCCTGTGGTGATGTGCACGAAGAGCGAGGAGGAGAACATCATGGACCAAGCCATCGGCTCGAAGATTGCCGACTACCTCATCAAGCCCGTGAACCCGATGCAGATTCTGCTTACGCTGAAGAAGAACATCCACAAGCGCGAAATCGTCACCGAGGTGACGCAGACGGGCTATCAGCAGAACTTCATGGATATCGCGATGCAGATACAGGAGTGCCGCACGTTCGACGACTGGGTGGAGGTGTATCGCCGACTGGTGCATTGGGAGCTGGAGTTGAGCTCTGCCGACAGTTCGATGACCGAGATTCTCTCCACACAGAAGGAGGAGGCCAACATAGGCTTTGCGAAGTTCGTGAAGCAGAACTACTTGGAGTGGGTGGCTACCACGCCCCTTCCTCAAGGCGAGGGTGTGCCGCTGATGTCGCCCGACGTGTTCAAGCGCCGCGTGTTCCCCATGCTCGACGAGGGCGAGAAGGTGTTCTTGATTGTCATCGACAACTTCCGCTACGACCAATGGCGCATGATTGCACAGGAGATTGGCGACCTGTTTGAAGCACAGGAGGAACTCTACATGAGCATTCTGCCCACAGCGACGCAATATGCCCGCAACGCCATCTTCTCGGGTCTGATGCCCGTACAGATTGCGAAGATGTTTCCAGAGCTGTGGGTCGACGAAGACGAGGAGGAGGGCAAGAATCTCAACGAGGGTCCGCTCATCGGTACGCAGATAGAGCGCTTCCGCCGTCACGACACGTATTCATATCACAAAGTGAACACCTCGCAGGATGCCGAGCGCCTGCTCACGCAGCTGCCGTCGCTCAGGCAGAACGACCTGAATGTCGTGGTGTTCAACTTCATCGACATGCTCTCACACGCCCGCACGGAGTCGAAGATGGTGCGCGAGCTGGCCAACAACGAGTCGGCCTATCGCTCCATCACGCTGTCGTGGTTCCGCCACTCGGCGATGGCTGAGGTGCTGAAACAGTTGTCGCAGACCGATTGCAAGGTTCTCGTGACCACCGACCACGGGTCTATCCGCGTTTCGCGGCCAAGCAAAATCATCGGCGACCGCAACACGAACACAAATCTGCGCTACAAGCTGGGCAAGAACCTGAACTACAATCCGAAAGAGGTGTTCGTCATCAAGGAACCGAGCAAGGCCCATCTGCCTGCTCCGAACCTCTCGACAAGCTACGTCTTCGCCACGGGTGATGCGTTCTTCGCCTATCCGAACAACTACAACTACTACGTGAGCTACTATCGTGACACCTTCCAGCATGGCGGCATCTCGATGGAGGAAATGCTCGTGCCCCTGGCCACGCTCACGCCGAAGAAGAGGTGAGCCCCACCCCAGCCCTCCCCCGTAGGGAGGGAGAAGGAGCCCCACTCCGGCCCTCTAGTAGCACAAAGCATTCGTCCCTTTTCTCCCCTTTAAGCCCTTTAAACCCTTAAAGTTGAGCTTGCGAAACTTCAGTGAAATAAATATGATAACAATCAACGATTTAAATGAGATACACGAGGCAGCGCGACAATTCATCAACGAGGCGCTGCCGGAACACAACGTAATAGCCTTCTATGGAAAGATGGGCGCCGGCAAGACGTCATTCATCAAAGCACTGTGCGAGGAACTTGGCGTGGAGGATGTCATTACCTCACCCACATTCGCCATCGTGAACGAATACGAAGCCCCAGAGAGGATCATCTACCACTTCGACTTCTACCGCATCAAACGGCTGGAGGAAGTCTATGACATGGGCTACGAGGACTATTTCTACGCCCCCGATGCACTCTGTTTCATCGAGTGGCCCGAACTCATCGAAGAACTACTGCCCGATACCGCCTTGCGCGTTAGCATCAGCGAGGAACCAGACGGGAGAAGAATCATCAGTTGGTAAGAGGTGAAAGAAGTTGGTTACATTTTAAAGAAAATACTACCCGTCATCATCTTAGGTGGTATGGCGGTAGTATTAGAGGCGAAAGCCGACGAGCCCATGAAGGCTCTGGCAGCAGTCATCGTGACTGCGCTGGGCTCGTTTGCCGTAGGGCTGTTTACAAAGTTCCCGAAATCTTCCAACGACGACTTGCCTCCACGGTCAGGACTGCACTCAGAGCAACGAAACAGCATGTCGACGGTAGACGAACTGATTTTGCTAAATGGCGAGCCCGATGATGTGATACTACTCGACCCTACACGCGGCAACGATGCACAGGGAGTGATACTGGTATACATGGAGCGCAGATGGTTCATCATCAATGGTGAGGGGATATCATTTGATGACATAGAAGATGTGACGTTCAACAACACCTCGGTCGTCTACTCCCAAGATAGTTATCAAGTGGTCGTCAAGCTGAAACAAGAATCACCATCATGCCTCTACCTGCCAGTGGGCTACGACAGAGAGTGGGCCATCCAGGTGGTGAAGGAAATCAGGCAACTTATTCCGATAATATAGTTTCGAGTTTCTGGTTTCTAGTTTCTAGTGACAAAATTCACGATAGAAAGTAAAAAACAACGGGGTTCCTTCACACGAAGGAGCCCCGTCACTTTTCTTTCGGGTATGATGCACGACTGCTTAGAGCAGGGCGCGGAATTTCTCGTCGAGGGTAGCCTTAGTGGCTGCGCCCACGAATTTGTCGACCAGCTTGCCACCCTTGAAGAAAAGGATGGTGGGAATGTTGCGAACGCCAAACTCGATAGCAACATCGTCGTTCTCGTCGACATCGCACTTGCCTACAACTATACGTCCGTCGTAGTCGGCAGCCAGTTCGCTGATGATGGGACCCACCATGCGGCAAGGACCGCACCAAGGTGCCCAAAGGTCTACAACCAGAGGCAGCTCGCCATTGCGATAGCTCTCAAAGTTCTCGTTGGTGATTGTTACTTCCATAATGTTTTGTTATTAAATGATGAATAATTGGGTTTATCTGATTTCTTCTCAGTGACTTGACTGCAAAAGCTATGCCAAACTTCTCAACATCAATTCACACGATAACTCATGTGGCTGTTGCTCTCGATGTATTGCAGAAGCGCACGGTCGAGGGTGATGGCCTTCGACGATGAGCGCAACAACAGGTTCGCATTATGCTCGCGGTCAACGATTTGGAAATAGAGTTCGGTCTTACCGGGTCGGTCGGCCACCAACGTTGCGATGTCGTTGACAACACTGTCGTCGATGGCTTCGCGGTCGATGGTGATGGTGAAACGCTCAATGGCATTATCGCGGACGGTCTGCAGATACTGCACATCGTTTACCCGCATATCGATGTACTGGCTGTTGGCATATCTCTGCGAGAACTTACAACGCACGAAGACCGTGCTGCCCTCCACGAACATGCCGCGCCACTTTCCCCATTCCTCACCGAAGAACGCCAGCTCGCCAGAGCCTTCGAAGTCCTCGATGTTCACAATGCCCATAGGCTTGCCGGTCTTGGTATAACGGTCTTTCACCCCAGTGACAATGCCGCCAAAAATCACTTCCTCTTTCTTCAGGAGTTCTTCCTTGTCATCAAGTTCGTTGCAATGGGTGTTGCACAAGTTCTTGAGTACGATACTGAAATCATCGAGCGGATGAGCTGACAAATAGATTCCCACGAGGTCGCGCTCGCGGTTGAGACGCTCAATGCTACTCCACTGCTCTACCTGCGGGATGGGCGGAGTAGCGATGTCGACGGCACCCTCGTCGCCGAAAAGCGACGTCTGAGCCTGTTGCTGCTCGGCCTGATAGAGCTGGCCATAGCGAATGAGGACATCGAGGAACACATTGCCACGGGCGTCGGCACCGAAATAGCCCTCGCGTGGGATGCCAAAGCTGTCGAAGCCGCCGCTCAGCGCCAGCGACTCGAAAGCCTTGCGGTTCACCGAGCCGTAGTTGACGCGCTGTGCAAAGTCGAAAATGTCCTTGTAAGGTCCATTCTTCTCGCGCTCGTCGATGATGGATTGTGCCACATTGTCACCCATGCCCTTGATGGCTGCCAATCCGAAGCGAATCTCTCCCTTCTGGTTCACACCGAACTTCAGGTACGACTCGTTGACGTCGGGGCCTAGCGTGGCGATTCCCATCGACTTACATTCGTCCATGAGTTTCGTGATTTCCGAAATCTGGTCGCGGCGCCGACTCATGATGGCAGCCATGAACTCGGCGGGATAGTTTGCTTTCAGGTAGGCAGTCTGGAAGGCCACCCAAGAGTAGCAGGCAGCATGCGACTTGTTGAAGGCATAGGAGGCGAAAGCTTCCCAGTCGCTCCAGATCTTCTCTAGTACCTTCGGGTCGTGTCCGTTCTTCTTTCCACCCTCGATGAACTTCGGTTTCATCGCATCGACGATGTCCTTCTTTTTCTTACCCATTGCCTTACGCAGTGCATCGCTCTCGCCTCGCGTGAAATCGGCCAGCAGACGACTGAGCAACATCACCTGCTCCTGATAGACCGTGATGCCATAGGTGTCCTTCAGATATTTCTCCATGACAGGAATATCGTAGGTGATGGGCTCCTCGCCGTGTTTACGACGGATGAACTGCGGGATGTAGCCCATAGGTCCGGGACGATAGAGGGCATTCATAGCGATGAGGTCCTCGAAGACGGTGGGCTTCAGTTCGCGCAGATACTTCTGCATGCCTGCCGACTCAAACTGGAACGTGCCAATAGTGCGCCCTTGCTGATAGAGCTCGTAGGTCTTCGGGTCGTCGATGGGAATGTTGTCGAGGTCGATATCAATGCCTCGGTGCTGCTTGATGACGGCACAGGCTTCCTTCATCTCACTCAAGGTCTTCAGACCGAGGAAGTCCATCTTGATAAGACCCGTCGACTCGATGACATGTCCGTCATATTGCGTGCAGTTGGTCTTCTGATCCTTGAAGTCGGGGTCGTCGGCCGTGCTGACGGGCACCCAGTCGCTGATGGGGTCGCGACAGATGATGAAGCCGCAGGCATGAATGCCCGTTCCACGCACAGTTCCCTCGAGCATCTTGGCATATTTGATGGTGTTGGCCAAAGCGGGATCAGACGATGCCTCGGCCTCCTGCAACTCACGCACGGCACGAATGGCATTCGGAAGATTCATCTTCGGCGTCTTGCCACCAACATCGGGCAGGCGGTCTGGGATAGCCTTGCACAGGGCATTCGACACCGGCAGCGGCACCTTCTCCACGCGTGCCACATCCTTGATGCTATTCTTCGTAGCCATCGTGGCATAAGTGATGATATGGGCGCAGTTCTCATGACCGTATTTGTCTTCCACCCACTTCAGCACACGGCCACGACCGTCGTCGTCGAAGTCGGTATCGATATCGGGTAGCGAGATACGGTCGGGGTTGAGGAAACGCTCGAACAGCAGGTCGTACTTCAACGGGTCGATTTTCGTGATGCCCAGACAATAGGCCACCACCGAGCCTGCTGCCGATCCACGACCGGGACCCACCATCACATCGAGCTCCTTGCGGGCAGAGTTGATGAAGTCCTGCACGATGAGGAAGTAGCCCGGGAAGCCCATCGTCTTCATGATATGCAGCTCGAAGCGGATGCGGTCGTCGACCTCCTTCGAGAGCGGTGTGCCATAGATTCTGGCTGCGCCCTCATAGGCAAGCTTCGCCAGATAGTCGGCCTCGAACTTAATGCGATAGAGCTTCTCGTAGCCGCCAAGGTGTTGGATTTTCGCCTCTCCCTTATCGCGGGGTAATGGATTCTCGCCATTCTCGTCGCTGGTGAACTCCTGGAAGAGTTGCTCCTCCGTGAACTTGCGTCGCCACTCCTCTTCGGTTCCGAAACTCTCTGGAATGGGGAAGAAAGGCATGATGGGATCGTGGTCGAGGCTATAGATCTCCACTTTGTCGAGAATCTCCAGCGTGTTCGACAACGCCTCAGGCACATCGCTGAAAATCTCGTTCATCTCGGCACGCGTCTTAAACCATTCCTGCTTCGAGTAGAGCATGCGCGAAGGGTCGTCGAGGTCCTTGCCTGTAGCCAGACAGAGCAAGTGATCGTGGGCCTCAGCGTTTTCCTCATCGACGAAATGAGCATCGTTGGTACAGATGAGCTTGATGCCATACTCGCGAGCCAGCTCAATGAGCACCCGATTGGCCTTCTGCTGCAAGGGGAACGTCTCGCGATTGGCCCGCACGTAGGGGTCTTTCACCTCGTGGCGCTGCAACTCCAGATAGTAGTCGTCGCCGAAGACGCGCTGGTGCCATTCGATGGCCTCGCGGGCACCGGCGATGTCGCCCTCCAGAATCTTGTGAGGCACTTCGCCGGCAATACAGGCAGAGCACACGATGAGTCCTTCGTGGAAGCGCTCCAGGTCGGCACGGTCGGTGCGTGGACGCATGTAGAAGCCGTCGACCCACGAACGCGAGACGAGCTTGATCAGGTTCTTATAGCCCTGATAGTTCTTCGCCAATACGATGAGGTGGTAGCCGCTCTGGTCTTCCTTGCCGTCCTTCTTCTCCTTCGGTCCGTGCTTAGCAACATACATCTCGCAACCGAAAATGGGCTTGAAGGGTTCCAAGCCTTCGCTCTTGCGCTTTTTGTTGATGCCGATGCAATAATCGTGAAACTCCTTGATGCCAAACATGTCGCCATGATCGGTGATGGCCATGCCCCGCATGCCATCGTTGATGGCCTTGTTGACAAGCTGCGATATCTTCGACTGTCCGTCGAGGATGGAGAAATAAGTATGTACGTGTAGGTGTATGAAATCTTCCATTCTTTGAAAATAGCGGTTTGATGTGATGACCGCATTTTGCAAAGTTACGAATTTTGGTGCGATGGAACAAACTTTTTGCGAAGATTAACGTGAAGTAAATCACAAAACCGCAAAAAACTAAGCGTTCAAGAAAATTTTAAGACAAAAAGGGTTGTAATTAAAAAGATTTTACTAATTTTGCAGGTTGGAAAGGCCTGTAATGATAACATCATGGGAGAAAAAATCAAAAAACTCAAGAAAATACGCCTGCATCGCGAAGGCACCGACACACTAGTTTGGAGTCTCATCGCCATTGCAGCCATTGCTTTACTACTCTGGCGTCTGGACACAAAGCTGCCGTTCTGGATATTCATCGTTATCTTCGGAACCATTTATGGTATCGTTGTGAATTTCTATCGCTGCCCCATCAGATATTTCCCGAAGGAAGACACTGACGGCATCGTCGTGGCACCTGCCGACGGCAAGATTGTCGTCATTGAAGAGGTGGACGAGAACAAGTATTTCAACGACCGCCGCTTGATGATCAGCATCTTCATGAGTCCGCTAAACGTGCATGCCAACTGGTTCCCCGTTGATGGTAAGGTGAAGTTTGTCCGCCATCAGAACGGCAACTACCATAGGGCTTGGCTGCCGAAGGCGAGTGAGGAAAACGAGCGTTCTGATGTGATGATTACCACCCCCGACGGCACTGATGTACTTTGTCGTCAGATTGCCGGCGCTGTGGCTCGACGCATCGTCACCTATGCCAAGGAGGGCGAGGATTGCTACATCGACGAACATCTAGGTTTCATCAAGCTCGGTTCGCGTGTCGATGTCTATCTGCCGTTGGGCTCTGAGGTGTGTGTGAAGATGGGACAGTCGACGACAGGCGACCAGACTGTCATTGCCCGCTTGAAGAAAAACGAGATTGTCTAGATAGTCTAGAATTTCTAGATGCTCTAGATATTCTAGATGCTCTAGAAGCCTAGTAAACTAAGGAAAAACTCCCCGAAATGAAGAAACACATCCCTAATATGATTACCTGCTGCAATCTGATTTCAGGTTGTATTGCAACGGTGATGGCCATCTATGGTGATGCAGGCCTCGCCCTGCTGTGGATTGTCGTCGGCGCCGTGTTCGACTTCTTCGACGGCATGACGGCACGTCTGCTCCACGTCAGCTCGCCCATCGGCAAGGAACTCGACTCGCTGGCCGACGACGTGACGTTCGGTGTGGCACCATCGGCCATTCTCTATCAACAACTCAGCGTGATGGACTGGCCCGCAGCTCTGCAGACCACCCTCGTGCCCTATTCGTCGATGACCTGGGCACAGGTGCTGTCGTTCGCAGCCTTCATCATGGCTGCCTTCTCTGCATTGCGACTGGCAAAGTTCAACCTCGACGAGCGCCAGGCAATGGGTTTCATCGGACTTCCAACGCCTGCCAACGCACTGTATTGGGGTTCGCTCATCGTTGGCACCCATCGCTGGCTCGACCAGCTGCCCGGAGGCGTTGTCACCCTTTTGGTGATGATGTTCTTCAGCTGCTACCTGCTCGTCAGCGAGATTCCGATGTTCGCGCTGAAGTTTAAGCAATGGGGTTGGAAAGGCAATGAGGTGCGCTACCTGTTCATCATCTCCTGTGTGCCCCTGCTGGCCTTCTTTGGCATAACGGGCATCGCTATCATCATTGCATGGTATGTGGTGCTTTCCATCTTCACACAAAGAACCAAAGCCCATCAGCCGCTGTAGCCTATGATTATCCTGAAGTTCCTGCTCTTCCTCTTCATCTTCGGACTGGTCGCCATCGCGATTTTCCTGTTGTCGGTATGGCAACAGGTGAGAAGTGGCTACCGTCGCTTCCGCGAGCAAGGCGGCCAGCAGCAACAGCACGTCGACGGAAACGTAGTCATCGACCGCCGTTCGCCCGAGGATGCATCGAAGAAAATCATCCCAAAGGACGAGGGCGAATATGTTGATTTCTCAGAGGAATAGATTCCCACAAACGAGATTTCTCAGAGGAGTAGGAATCCTTCTAAAATATAAAAGGAAGTAGTGCGCTACTTCCTTTTCTTGTTCCAGTACTTTTCCAACCTACGTGCTTCACGCTTCGTAATCTGGATGACGCTACCATGTTTCGGCGACACGAAGTTGGTGGCCTTCATCGGACCATCGTTGAAACGGCCCAGCGGCTTGAAGGTCTTGAAGTCGGTGGTCTCGACAAACCCGAAGTTGTGCGGACGAATGCTGAAGATGTCGTACATCAGCACCCAGCGATTCTCGCCAATGCGCTTCCACATGTTCGGTGCCTCGCAGGCGCCGCGCTCACCGTCGATCTGCTCGGGGTGGTAGTCGTTGTAGGCATTGATGCGGTCGGAAATCATATACTTGATGCCGCCGGGATCTTCTTGTGCCACATAGGTCATGAAGTAGCGACCGTCGGGCATCGGACAGATGTCGGCATCGAGCACCTGTATCTTCTCATCGGGATATTCGAAGAGCAGCTGTGGCTCGGTCAGCAATTTGGTAAACTCGCTGTTGGCATAGCTGTAATACAACTTCGTACGTCCACCTGGCTGCTGGCGAATGGTGAAATAAACCATCGGCTGCTGGCGAACGGGATCCCAAATGGTCTGCGGTGCCCATGCACATCCCAACTCCCCGAAGTGCTCGGGAAACGCTTCATCGATGTGTACTTCGGTGTGTGTCCAGTGTATCAAGTCCTTCGAAGACATCAGCACCAGTCCACGATTATTGCCCCATCCGTATTTATCGGGGCGTTCCCATTGCGTAGTGCGATAGCCGGCTCGCTGACCGAACACGTGCAGGTCGGTCATCGCGATATAGAACATGCCGTTGGGAGCACGGCAGATGTGCGGATCGCGAATGCCATGCTGGTCGGCGATGCTGTCGCCGGCAATGACAGGCTGTCCGTCGTTGACCGCCGTAAACGTGTAGCCATCGTAGCTGATGGCCATGAACAAACTATGTGTGGGGTCGTTGAAGAACGTGAAGAGGTATGCCCCCATCTTCTTCTCCGAGGGCATGTGTTTCGATGGCTGACGCGCACTTGCGTGCAGAACCGCCAGCATGCACAACACGACCGAAAGTAAAAGAATCGTTTTTCTCATTGTGATGTCGAAGTTAAGAGTTTTTGTTTTGTTGTCAACGACAAATATACACAAAAAATCTTGAACCCGACATCATTCGACGAGAAGTTTATAGTTTATTAAGGGATGTGCCCGCGAGACCGCTTATGCAGGGACTCTTATAGCAGGCTTCCTATCTGGAACACAGCAGCCGAAACCACCCAAGCGACAACCGTCGTATAAACGGCCGCAAACACCGCCCAGCGCCACGAGCCCGTTTCGTTCTTGATGGCAGCAATGGTAGCCAGGCAGGGGAAGTAGAGCAACACAAAAAGCAGGTAGCAATAGCCGGCAAGTGGTGTGATACCATCAGCCGTCATGAGCTGTTGCAGGTGGGAGTAGTTCTCAGTACTGTCAGACGAGTCGGACCCGTCGGACTGGTCGGACGAGTCGGACTGGTCAGAGTAAAGCACACCGATGGTCGACGCCACAATCTCCTTGGCACCCAGACCGGCCACGAGGCTTACGTCGAGTTTCCAGTTGAAGCCTTGCGGTTCGAACACCGGCTCAATGGCCTTACCCATGTGTCCGATGATCGACTGTTCCTGCTGTTGCTGCGTGGTGAGCTCTTCGTGATGGGGGAAGTAGCCCAGTGCCCACACGATAATCGAGGCGACAAGGATGATACCACCCATCTTCTTCAGATACTCCTTGCCCTTCTCCCACGTGTGGCGGCCGATAGCCTTCGCAGTCGGCATGCGGTAAGGCGGCAGCTCCATCACGAACGGCGTGTCCTCGCCCTTGATGACGAACTGCGAGAAGATGCGGCTTACGATGACTGACATCAGGATGCCAATGGCATAGAGTGAAATCATCACCAGCGAGCGATATTGCAAGGCGAAAAACGTGCCGGTGATCATAATATAGATGGGCAGGCGGGCAGAACACGACATGAAGGGAAGAATCATCATCGTGATGAGTCGCGAGCGACGGCTCTCGATGGTGCGTGTCGCCATCACGGCTGGCACATTACAGCCAAAGCCCATGATGAGCGGGATGAACGACTTGCCGTGCAAGCCCATCTTATGCATGAGTCGGTCCATGATGAAGGCTGCACGTGCCATATAGCCGGAGTCCTCCATGAGCGAGATAAAGAAGTAGAGAATGAGAATCTGTGGCAGGAAGACGATGACCGACCCTACTCCACCAATAACGCCATCGATGAGCATATCGTGTACCGGGCCCGCGGGCAGGGTTGCTCCGATGAGGTCGCCAAGCCAGGCCACACCTGCATCAATCCAATCCATCGGATACTGACCAAGCACGAACGTCACGTGGAACATAAGGAATAGCAGTGCGAAGAAAATGGGGAATCCCAGCCAGCGGTTTGAGAGCACGCGGTCGATGACATGGGTGGTGCGATAGGTATCAGCCTTCGTGCCTGTACGGAAGCCTGCTTCGGTGAGCGCACCATTAATAAAACCGTATTTCGCATCCATGATGGCCGTCTCGGCGTCCACATGAGTTTCCTCCAACACACGCGAGGCGGCTTTCGCACGGGCGGCGAGCAGATGTCGGCGCTCGTCGGTACGCTGCTCGTCGGCCATGTGCTGTGTGACATACTGTTGCGCATCGGTGTCGTTCTCCAATAGTTTGATGGCCAGATAGCGAGTGGAATAGCGCAGCCGGATGTGTTCGTCGGCCTTCAGATACTGCTGAATGTGGCGTATGCCATCCTCAATCTCATGACCGTAGTTGATGTGCAGGTGGCGGGCTTCGCGACTGGTGCCTTCATACACCTGTATGACGGCGCGGAAGAGTTCCTTCACGCCCATGCCGTTCTTGAACGATGTGGGCACCATTGGCATACCAAACAACGTGCTGAGCGTCTTCAGGTCTACGGTATCGCCACGCCGCTCAAACTCATCGTACATGTTCAAGGCACCCACCAACCGGATGTCCATATCCACCAACTGCGTCGTGAGATAGAGGTTACGCTCGAGGTTCGACGAGTCGATGACGTTGATGACCACATCAGGCATCTTCTCCGTGAGGTGCTTGCGCACATAGAGCTCCTCGGGCGAATAGCACGACAGCGAATAGGTGCCGGGCAGGTCGACGAGGTTGAACTCGTAGCCGAAGAACGATGCATGCGCCTCGGTGGCATCGACGGTGACGCCAGAGTAGTTGCCCACGCGGGCATGGGCGCCGCTGGCATAGTTGAAGAGCGACGTCTTACCGCAGTTGGGATTGCCAACGAGGGCCACATTGATGGTTCGGCGCTGTCGCAGAGCACCATGCTGCAGGTAGTCGTTCTGATGCACTGAACGCTCAATCACCACCTTACCAGCTCCCTCCTGGTCTTCGTTTTCCAGTCCGCTGTACTCGTCCTCGGTAATCACTTCAATCATCTCGGCCTCCTGGCGTCTGAGTGACACCTCGTAGCCCATGATTTTGTACTTCACGGGGTCTTGCAGCGGGGCATTGAGCAACACCTCCACGGTCTTGCCCTTCACAAATCCCATCTCGATGATGCGTTTGCGGAAGCCTCCATGGCCCGATACCTTCACGATGACGGCCTTCTCGCCGGTCTTCAGTTCTGATAGTTTCATGCTATCTGCTTTTTTTGTTTTCTTCTGCAAAGGTACTCAGAATTTTTCGCAACTCGGTTGCATTCGGGCAAATAATCAGCAAAATACCTAAAAATAGTGATGTGAAATAATACTTTCGTTCGGAAATAAAATCAAAAACTTTGGTTTTTGCTTTGTTTTTCGCTCACTTATTCGTATCTTTGCGAAACATTATCTGACGTTGATTTCACGACCATCAAAACAAACCATATATGAGAAAGACGATGACCCTCTGGATTGCGCTGCTGCTGACTGCCGCCTCCCTCCATGCTCAAGAAGCCACAACGGCCAGCGACGTGCTCGCCACGCTGCGACGTGCCAACGACTATTTCATGGCGAAGTACAACGACCCCACGCGCGCCACGTATGTAAAAAAGGTGCGACCGAGCTCGCTATGGACGCGTGCCGTCTACTACGAGGGCCTCATGGCACTCAACGACATCGACCCGCAACAGCGCTACACCGACTACGTAGATCGCTGGGCCACGTTCCACCAGTGGACACCTCGCGACGGCATCCAAACCTGCGATGCCGACAACCAGTGCTGCTCTCAAACTTATCTGATGCGTTACATGCAGGTGGGCGGCGAAGAGAAGTTGCTGCCCACACGGCAGAATCTCGATCATCAGATGCAGACACCGAACTTAAAACTCGTACCCAAGAACAAATGGGACGAGACACAGGCCAGCACAAATGCGCAGGAGGAAAACCTCTATGCGTGGTGGACGTGGATTGATGCCATTCAGATGGCAATGCCCGTGTATGTGCAGATGACGCAGATCACCGGCGAGAAGAAATACTTCGAGCATGCCATGAAGATGTATAAATGGAGTCGTAACACACTCGCTGGTGGACTTTTCAACGAGAAAGACGGCCTTTGGTGGCGCGACAAGGACTTCGTGCCGCCCTATCGCGAGCCCGACGGCCAGCAATGCTATTGGAGTCGCGGCAATGGATGGGTTTATGCCGCATTGGTGAGATGCCTGGAGGGTATCAACAACAGCAAGACAGTGAAGGGAAAGGACGTGAGCCTCCTCCGTAAGGACTTCGTGAAGATGAGCAAGGCGCTACTGAAGTGTCAGCGTGAGGACGGAATGTGGAACGTAAGCCTCACAAGCAACAACTTCGCAGGCAAGGAACTCACGGGCACCGCCCTTTTCCTCTACGGCATGAGCTGGGGCATCAATCATGGTTTGCTACCAGCGAAGCAATATCGCTCTGCTTGCGACCGCGCCTGGCAGGCCTTGCAGCGCGACTGCGTGCATGCCGACGGCTTCCTCGGCTGGGTGCAAGGCACCGGCAAGCAACCCTCCGACGGACAGCCGCTCAGCTACACCCGCGTCCCCGACTTCGAGGACTACGGCACCGGCTGCTTCCTCCTCGGTGGCTGCGAGTATTACAAACTGCTGAAGGGCAAGTAACAGCCTGCTTTGAGCGTGAAATATAGCCTGCATTGAGGGTAATAAAACAGAAAGAGGGCTCCCACACGGGAACCCTCCTTTTTTTGTGCTCGTGAACGCCCATCAATCGCAGAAAACTATGCTTTTTCAATCTAAAAGCTATGCTTTTGAATGCCTAAAAGCTATGCTTTTGCATTCGGAAAGCTATGCTTTCGGATGCCTAGAGCTATGCTTTCGGATGCCTAGAGCTATGCTTTCGGACACGGAAAGGTATGCTTTCGGAAGCGAAAAGCTATGCTTTTGACGTCCAAAAGCAATGCTCTAGCGCTTACGGAGCTATGTTCTTGTGCTTACGGAGCTATGTTCTTGTGCTTACGGAGCTATGCTTTGGGACAAATAAGGCGATGATTAATAGAAAAAACAAGGAAAAAACAATGAAAATATTGCTCGCGATGACAATAAAACCTCCATGTTTTTTCATGTTTTACGTGTTTTTTTATGTTTTTGAAAGCCCGCATAGCGGATTCATCACCAAAAATGATTGAACATAAAGAAATCGGGACACCAGCCACGAGGGTTGATGTCCCGAATCGAGGGGTTATACGGTGTGGGCATTACTTCTTCACAATCTTCGTGCTGTGGTGGGCATCGGTGCGAACGATATAGATGCCTGCGGGCAAGCGGCTGATGTCGATAGTGGCCTGGCCTTCGCAGAGGGGAACCTGCTGCAAGCACTGGCCGCTGCTGCCATAGACGCTGGCCGTGGTGGCCTCATCGTCGCGCACGCCAAACGTTGTGCTGACCACCGACGGATAGGCGATGAGCTGGCGCACGACGTTCCTCGGCGAGAAGATGCCTTCAGGAATGTCGAAGGGACGTCCGATGACTATCCAACCCAGGCGTTCTTCTGCCGGCACGCGGATGGAAAGGGTGTTGTTATCCTTGTCGCTGTAGTCGAGCTGCAAGCGCACCGATGTGCCTGTAGGATCGGGCGACGTGGTCTTCGTGCGCAAGTTGCCAGCCACCTTTCTATTAAGGCTCTGCAGCTGCACAAGCACCTTCGGAGCGTCGAGCGAGTCGCCGAAGAGGATGTCCTGCTGCAACAGTGTGCCATTGGTGAACGTGAAAGTGCTGTCGGCGACGATGACGACATGTCCGTCGTCGAGCGTGGTCTTACCCTTCTCAATGGCGAAGAGCGAGATGCGGGCAGGATTGCGAGCGGGATTGACTAAGCCTGCCTGACGCTGCAGCACCACACGGCAGCTGGTCGGCGTGACGTCGAACACACGCCACAACAGCGGATAGGTCTCGGTGGTATAGATGGGTGTTGCCAGCACAACGGGTACATCGGAGAACGGCTCACGGAACGTATAAGTCACGGTGTCGCCAACCTGTCGCGAAGGCAGAATGGTGTCCTCGTAGACCAGCGTTCCCAGCTTGCCACGACCCTGCACGGCTGCGATGAACGAGCTGTAGTCGGTGAAGCGCGTGCCGCGATAGAAGGTGGTCTCCTGGCCAATCGTCAGGGGGCTGAGGGTGCTTCCCATCGAGGCATATTCGCCGTGGCTATAGTTGTTGGCACGTATGCGTTCCACGATGGCTGCCTTGCTATTGCTGTTGCTCACGCTACCAAACACCACAGCGGGCTCAGAGGTGAGCGGAGTGCTGAAGAAGTTGTAGGCAGGCTCCGTGGACTGCGTCGTGACCGTACCCATCTGCACATCGGCCGAGCCCAGCGACTCGGAACTTGTGAGGATGTTGTAGACCTCACCCGAGTAGTGGTCGGCTCCCTTGTAGTCGAAGGTGTGGATGCGATAGAGGTAGTTGCCAGGCTCCTCGGTGGTGAACTTATAGCTATAGGACGAGCTTGCCTCGTTGAGTTCAATCTTCTGGAAGGTCTTCCAGCCTTCGCCGTTGACGTTCACCTCGATGAACATCGAGTCGAGGAGTTCAGGATTGCTCTCCGTCCAGGCAATGGTGCATTCCGAACGCTGGGCATAGTACTTCACCGACAGTCCGCTGGGCGACTTCACAGGCGGCGTGCGAGGAATGAATTCGTTTTTCGACACGTAGCCGGCACCGGTGTTCATCGCAACGAAATACTCGCCTGCGGGCGTGAGCTTACCATTCTTATAGATACGCGACGGGTCGCGCTCGCTGTTCCAATAGGCATAGCGCTCCACGCATTCCATCTCGTTCAGACGGGTCCAGATGCGGGCCATCGCCTCTTTGTTCTGCGCTTCGGTGACACCGCTGGCAAAGGCGCCGTTGCTGTTCCACGATGCTCCCCAAACAAACTCCGAAATCCAGATGGGACGTTTCAAGTTTCGGAACCATGTGGGCAGATTGCCAAAGTTGCTCTCCGGCCAATAGCAGTGGGCATCGACCACATCGCAACGCCAGCCGCGCTTGTCGATGGAGTCGAGGAACTGCTTGATATATCCACTGCCATCCCAGCGGTCACTACCATCCCACGACGAGGGCGTGAGCAGTCGCATGCCAGTACGCATGAGGTCCTGCCAATTGGCCAACACAACATCGACGGGTTCTGTTTGATCCTTAGGATCATCAGCAGGATTCATGGGCTCATTGTTAGTCTTCATGTGGCATGAATAGCTTGCAGAACCCATCGACGAGGCAGATGGGCCGCCAATATCTTTTAAATGGTGAGGAACGCACTCGGCATCGGGCAGCAAGTTGGAACCTGCTCCCCAGCCATAGGTCCACGTGCAGTTCAGCGTGTTGGTAAGCGTAGCGCTGACGACGTCGGCCACACCCTTCTTGCTGGTGTTCTGCCAACGGAACAGGCGATACGACGAGATGCGATTCGTCAGGATGCTGGGCAGCGACGCCATCTCCAAATCGGCCTCATCGGCAATGAAGCAGCGGCTGTAGCCACGGCCCTCGGCACCAATGGCGAAGGTCACCATGTAGCCGCGCTTCAGCTTGAAGCTCTTGATGCGGTTGTTCAGCTGATTGTCCCTCAGCGTCTGCATGAAGCCGCCTGCGTTGTTGAAGTTGAATTCGCTGCACGACTCGCCTTCGAAGTTCTTCTCGGAGTAGACCGTCAGCGCACCTGCCGTTCCGTAGGGAAGGATGAGGGTGCCTTGGTTGTAGATGCGAAGCTGGCAGTTCTTGATGTTCTCAGCTGTCTCACCATTAATCTTGATGAAAGGCAGCATGGTGCGGGCCTTGCTGGGCTTCACATTGTCGAGGAACACCACGGCATGTTCTACATTCTTGATATTGACGCTACCAGTGGTGGCAAACGGCTCTGCCGACGTGATGTGGAAATCCACGTCGTCGGTGAGCTCAACGGTTCCCGTCACTTGCTCGACGGTGGTGATGGTATTGTTAGCCGACAACGGGAGCGCCAGCCACAAAGACGCCATCAGGGTCAATAGAGATAATTTCTTCATATCAATAGTCTTATTATTAGGTTTCAAAATAAACAGTCACCTGGGGTAACGGCGCCGCCCAAAAGCTGCAGCCAGCCTATTTGGCATCGGGCCACACTCCCCAATTTCTCTGCAAATATATTGTTTTTCGATGAGATTTCAAAGAAAAAACCTTATAATTTACACTTCAAGCGAGTTTTTTTCATCGAAATGATATTTACTCCACATTTTTTTGTAACTTTGCGACCTAAATAAGAATACGCGAACGTAGGAAAAGGAAGCAGCACATGCTCATCAACAACGAAAACAACCATACCGACCACCGCTTCTCTTTCGAGGTGCTACCGCCCCTGAAGGGCAGCGGGACGGGAAGCCTGTTTGCCACGATCGACAAACTGCGTGCCTTCAACCCGCGCTGCATCAACATTACGACGCATCACAGCGAGTTCGTCTACAATGAGCTGCCCAACGGACAGTTCCAGCGGCAGCGCATTCGTCGCCGACCGGGCACCATCGCCATCGCGGCAGCCATTCAGCAGCGGTTCCAGATACCGGTCATCCCACATATCATCTGCAGCGGCGCCTCTACGGAGGACATTGAATATGAACTCATCGACCTGCAGTTCTTGGGCATTGAGAACGTTCTGCTGCTGCGCGGCGACAAGGCAAAGGACGACCGTGTGTTCACGCCGACGGCTGGTGGACATGCGCATACCACCGACCTCATCCGGCAGGTGAACCGTTTCAACGAGGGTTTCTTCGCCGACGGGACGCCCATCAAGAATCCCGGACCGCAGTTCCACTTCGGAGTGGCCTGCTATCCCGAGAAACACGAAGAGGCACCCAATATGGAGATGGACATGATGTACCTGAAGCAGAAGCAGGACATGGGGGCGGAATATGCAGTCACACAGCTTTTCTACGACAATGCGAAATTCATTCGCTTTGTGATGAAGGCTCGCCAGATGGGTATCACGATTCCAATCCTGCCGGGACTGAAGCCGTTTGCCAAGCTGTCGCAGCTGACGGTGATTCCCCGCACGTTCCATTGCGACCTGCCGCAGGAGCTGGCTAGCGAGGTGGTGAAGTGCAAGACCGACGAGGACGCCCGCTGCCTAGGCATCGAATGGGCCACTGAGCAATGTCGCCAGCTGCACGCCGCCGGATTCGGCAACATACACTTCTACACAGTGTCGGCAGTCGACTCGGTGTGCGAAATCATACGCCGCCTATAAGCGCGCAAACTCGAACCTATTTACAGATTGAACATTGGACTTCGAAGACGTTATAGGACAAGAAAATATACGCGAACGCTTGCTGCAGATGGTGAGCGAAGACCGTGTGCCACATGCACTCATGCTCTGCGGCCCAACAGGCTGCGGCAAGAAGGCATTGGCCATTGCACTGGGCTGCGAGCTCATCAAGCATAGCACCAGCCGGCCGGCTGCCGAGGCATCGATGTTCGGCATGTTCGACGACGCTCCGGCATCCGACGAACTCGTGCCCGACGCCAATAATATGGCGATGCTGGCAAAGCTGGAACACCCTGACCTGCACTTCACCTACCCCACCATCAAAACGCCGTCGATGGGTAGTGAGCACCAACCCATCAGCGCCGACTTCGCACGCGAGTGGAACGATTTGCTCATGGCCAACGGACCCTACTTCAGCTTCAACCAGTGGATGGAGGCTATCGGTGCCGCTAACCAACAGGCCATCATCACGGGCGGCGAGAGCGATGAGTTGTCGCGAAAGCTCAGCCTGAAATCAAGCCAGGGCGGCTACAAGGTGAGTATCATCTGGCTGCCGGAGCGCATGAATGCCACCAGTGCCAACAAACTGCTGAAGCTGCTCGAGGAGCCGCCACGCCGCACGGTGTTCATCATGGTGAGTGAGGCGCCCGACCAGTTGCTCGAAACCATTCGCAGCCGCACACAGCGCATCGACGTGAAGCCCATCAGCGCCGAGGCTATCGAGCAGGCACTCATCGCGCGTCGAGGCATCGATGCCGACAATGCCCATCGCATCGCACGTGTGGCCAACGGCAGCTGGAACACAGCCCTCGAGGCCCTCAACGCCGACAACGAGAACCAGTTGTTCCTCGATTTGTTCATGCAGTTCATGCGCCTGGCCTACCAGCGCAAGGTGAAGGAACTGAAGGTGTGGAGCGACAGCGTGAGCGGCTTCGGTCGCGAGAAACAGCGACGCATGCTCACCTACTTCCTTTCGCAGGTGCGCGAGAACTTCATCTATAACTTCCACAACCCTGAGCTGAACTATCAGACAAAGGACGAGGAGGACTTCTCGCGCAACTTCGCACGCTTCATCAACGAAGCCAACGTCATCGAAATCAGCGAGCAGCTGGAGCTGGCCATGCGTCAGATTGCCCAGAATGCGAACCCGCGAGTGGTGTTCTTCGACCTTGCCCTGCAAATCATCGTGTTGCTCATCAAGAAATAAACCATCACCCATATACCGACATCACGTCATTACGTAAATAAAAATAGAGACATGGACTTCAAAGATATGAAATTCAAAATCGCCATGGGAGCCGACAGAGGACTCTGTGCGAAAGCCTGTGGACGACAAGACCGACAACTCAACACCTACGACTGGCTGGCCGACGTGCCGGGAAACACCGACGAGACCGACCTCGTTGAGGTGCAGTTCAAGAATACACGCAAGGGATACTACCACAACGTGAACAACCTCGACCTGAAGAAGGGCGACATCGTGGCAGTAGAGGCCAATCCGGGCCACGACATTGGTGTCGTCACACTTACCGGACGCCTCGTCACGCTGCAACTGAAGAAGGCTAACATCAAGTCGCCCGACGACATCAGGCGCGTCTATCGGCATGCAAAGCCGGTCGACATGGATAAATACTACGAGGCGAAGGCACGCGAACATTCCACGATGATCGAGAGCCGACAGATTGCCAAAAACCTCGGACTCGACATGAAAATTGGCGACGTGGAGTATCAGGGCGATGGCAACAAGGCCATCTTCTACTACATCGCCGACGAGCGTGTGGACTTCCGACAGCTCATCAAGGACCTCGCAGCCACCTTCCATGTGCGCATCGAGATGAAGCAGATTGGTGCACGTCAGGAGGCAGGACGCATCGGAGGAACGGGTCCCTGCGGACGCGAGCTGTGCTGTGCCACGTGGATGAAGAACTTCGTCAGCGTCTCCACGAATGCCGCCCGCTTCCAGGACATCTCGCTCAATCCCCAGAAGCTCGCCGGTATGTGTGCCAAGCTGAAGTGCTGTCTGAACTACGAGATCGACACCTACGTGGAAGCCTCGCGCCGTCTGCCTGCGAAGGACATGATTCTTCAGACACAGGATGCCGACTACTATTTCTTCAAGGCCGATGTGCTGGCAGGTCTCGTCACCTACTCCACCGATAAGGGCATTGCCGCAAACTTGGAGACCATCTCCATTCGTCGTGCCCACGAGGTGATACAACTCAACAAGCAGGGCGAGAAACCGCTTACGCTTCAAGCCGACGGACAGCAGGCTGCTTCCAACGCACCCATCGACTTGCTGGAGGGTGCCGACATCAGTCGTTTCGACAAGGCCAAGCGTCGTAAGAACCGCAACAAGCAGGGCGGAAAGAAACAGCAAGGGCGACAGAACCCGCGCGGTGCCGAGAACCGGAATGCAGGCAACGGACACCAGCAGCACGGAGAAGGCCGAAAGGAACAACGCCAACAACCCAAGCCCTCGGAGAACACAAAGGAATCATGACCTGGCAAGCGCTGAGACATTGCATCGCACTCTTCACACTCCTGCTACTCACAGCAGGTGTGTGTGCTGGATGTATGGACGGAACCGTCTATCACCACTACGAGCCCATACCCGTAGCGGGATGGGAGAAGACCGATACCATTATGTTTGGCGTACCACCAATCGACGAAGATGGCCTGTACAACATCAGGCTCGGTTTGCGCACCACGGGTCAATATCCTTTCATGAGTATCACCCTCATCGCCGAGATGCAAACCATTGCTGTCGCCGACACGATGAGGCAGAAACCTGTCGCCGACTCTCTGGGGATAAAACCTGTTGCCGACTCCTTGAGTCATAAACCTGTTACCGACTCTCTGAACATTGAACCCGTAGCAAGCACGTTGAGTCGTGAACGTCCCATCATCCGCTACAACCTGCCCTGCCGACTGATGAACAAAAGTGGCCACACGCAAGGACAGGGCATTAACTACTACCAATATGAATTCATTGTTGCCGATATCCCACTCAACGCTGGCGACTCGCTGCGCATCGGCATCCGTCATGACATGAAGCGCGAAATCCTCCCGGGACTCAGCGATCTAGGAATCATTATCAGAAAGAAATAGGGAACCATAATCTAAACAAAGAACCCTGCCACTTGTTTCGAGACAAATGGCAGGGTTTTTCTGAATTGATGTTTCTCCAAAAGAGATCTATGGCTTCAGTAGCATATTCACAAGGGCAGTGACATCTGAGATATTGACGACCTCGTCTTCGTTCACATCAGCAATGGTTGCATCGTAAGAGGTCACCTTACCAAGGATGATGTTCACCAACTTATTCACGTCTTTTGCATTCACGATGCCATCACCAGTTACATCGCCTATAATGGCCGAGATCACTTTTTCAGTGAAAAAGCCAGGAGCTTCTGTTCCTCCGTCGATGCGGGCATATTGTACGTCTTCACCGCTTGGGTTTTCTTCATAAAAGCTAGCGTTGTACACGGTACCGGCACCGCCGACGAGAGAAGTACATCCGTAGAATATAGATCGGCCACTCTCCACAGCATCCGTATTCCATTTGCTGCTCACGTAGATGGTTGTCAGTTGAGGAGTTACTTCAGGATTCTCTTCAGTGAATAGATAAGATAGCATTTCAGGGTCACTATTAAACATACCATCCATATATTGCACATTCGATGTATCGAAACTGCTGAGGTCGAGTGTCTTCTGTGCAAAGCAGTAGGCGAACATCTGTCTCATGCTTACCACGTTCGACGTGTTAAAACTACTCACATCAACATCCTCTAAGGCAATACAGAGTGCAAACATGGCATCCAAATATTCTACATTCGAAGTCTCAAAGTTGCTTAGGTCGATACTCTTCAGTGAAGTGCAGGCGGCGAACACTTCGTTCATATATACCACATTTGATGTATTGAAGTTGCTGAGGTCGAGGCTCGTCAGGCTCATACAACCGTAGAACATGCCACCCATATTTATCACATTCGATGTGTCGAAGTTGCTGAGATCAAGGCTTGCCAGGGAAGTGCAAGCGTAGAACATGGCGCCCATATCTCTTACATTCGATGTATTGAAATGACTGACGTCAATGCTGGTAAGTGCTTGACATTCCTGGATCATTCCCCTCATATCCTCAACATTCGACGTATTCAAATTACTCAGGTCGATGCTTGTCAAAGAAGTACAACGAGCAAACATCCTGGACATATCCGTAACGTTCGAAGTATCAAAGCCCGTTATATCGAGGCTTGTCAACCCAGAACAATCTGAGAACATCGAACTCATATTTGTCACTGACGAAGTGTCGAAATCGGTTAGGTCTATTTCTGTCAACGTACTGCAACTCTGGAACATACCACTCATGTCTTCAACATTCTCAGTATTGAATGAAGTAACGACAAGACTTGTCAACCCTGAACAGCTTGAGAACATACTCCTCATGCTTGTCACCGATGACGTGATAAGCTTGCTTAAATCAAGACTAGCCAACGAAGAACAACTTTCGAACATATTACTCATGTCTGTCACCGAAGACGTATCAAAATGGGTTATATCAAGTTCTTCCAATGCATAGCATCTTGAGAACAATCCTCTCATCGATGTAACATTTTCCGTGTTGAAGTTGCTGATGTCAAGAGACGTCAGGTTGCTGCAGCCGTAGAACATCTCTCTCATATTCGTTACGTTCGACGTGTTGAAAAGGCTCAGGTCGAGCCCCTGAAGATTTTCGCACTGGCGGAACATACCCGCCATCGTTCGCACGCTACTGGTATCGAAAAGGTTATTTTCTGGTTCACCCCATTTATCCCCAAAGAGAATTTCCTTCAGCGCCGTGCATTTATTGAACATATAGCTCATGTCCGTCACTCTCGATGTGTTGAGAGTTCCCAAGTCCAGATTCTGAAGTGCGGAGCAATCAGAGAACAAGTAGCTCATGTCAGTAACATTCTCCGTCTTGACACCTGACAAATTGACATATTGCAACGAAGTGCAACCGTAGAACATCCTCTTCATATTTCGAAGAGACACGTTGCTATAGTCTATAGGGTTTCCTTCTTCATCATATATTTCGGACAAGACATAGAGATCCTCCAATGACTCACAACCGGAAAACATCTCTTGCATGTTTTGCACGCTCCTGACGTCGAAGGGTTCTGAATCGATGTACTGTAGTTTCTTACAACCATTGAACATTTCTTTCATGGTCAGAACATTCGATGTGACAAAGTGGGTTCCGCTTTCGTATGTTTCTTCATCATAATAAAAACAATTAATGCTTTCCAACGCCGTACAGAACCTAAACATTCCCTCCATTTCCCACACCTTGCTTGTATCAAAGCTGCCCAAATCGAGGTGCGTTAAGCCGCTACAATTGTCGAACATGCTGTTCATGTCTGTTACCTTCGACGTGTCAAAATGGCTTAAATCAAGGGGAACTGACTCGTCTTGTTCTTCATACGGATCTTCTGATTCCGTCTCTGTTCCCAGCGAATAACAGCCCTGAAACATGCTTCTCATGCTTTCCACTTCGCTTGTATTGAGGTTTTCTATACCGAAAATCTTAGTCAAATTGTTCATCCCGGCAAACCAAGAGTTAGTTGTTGTGGGACGTGCATCGGCAAAGGATTCATCAAATACAACAGTAGTGATTTTCTTAAGGGTAGACGAGTAAAAATTCCATCCTGGAACTCCAGAAGAAGGCAGATTAAATACCGTACCTTCTTTTTGATTGTCTTCATTGTCGTAATAGAAGGTAAGAGTCGTTTTGTCGGGGGAGTGCACAGCATAGGCTATCTGTGCCGACAATTTTGCCACGCTCATCAGCATGAGGACGAGTAGAAGGGCTGTCTTGCAAAAGTTGAAATGTTTCATATTGGACACGTTTTGTTGTTAATATCTTATAATTGTCTGGTTATTAATTGTGCAAAGGTAACACTAATTTGCAGAATTGCCAAATAATCATGTTAAAAAAAACATTGAGTCTATCATACACGAATCTAACTGGGCGACATCGAGATTTTTTAGTAGGTTGTAAGAGCCTACCCCCAACTTGTAGGAACTGGGGGTATTCCGCGTCAGCAGGGCACATGACTTTTTCAGATAGGCAATAAAGCCCATCCCTACAAGTGTCAGAAAAAACAAGCTAGGAACAGTTTCTCCTCTCGGGGGATTGGGGGGCTTTCTCTACTCAAAGTAGAACGTCAGCGCAATCATCTTCGACGTCGCACGCGACACGCTGTTCGAGAAGGCTCGCAGGTTGGCATCGCGCAGATTTTGCGGATGACGGTGGTCGAGGCAGTCGGTGAGGCCGAACATGAACTTCAGTTCGGGACGCAACTTGAAGAAAGGCATATAGAAATCACAACCTGCACCAATCTCGAAATACAAATCCGAACGCTTCAATTTCAGAATATCACTCTCGCTGCCCGACAGATTAATCACGGGGTTCAGACCAGCAATCATATAGGGTCGCACGTTTCCATTGCGCACCGAGCCGAAAATCAGGTCGCACGCACAGGTGATATATGCTGTCTTAATATTCTGAATGCGCTCGTTCAGCAGCACTCCCGACTCACTCTCTTCTTCTCCTTCCGGATTGGCCGACTTCGGAGCCGTAAAGTCATAGAACGACAGGTGGCGAACACCGAAATACATTGCCGGAGCCACACGGAACTGGAAATGCTGGTTGATGCGCAACTCACCCAGCACACCCACCATAAAGCCATTGTCCCAGCGATCCTGGTCGGCGGTGATAAGGCGCGTAGTCTCCGTGCCGTCCTCGTTCTGAATGGTCTGCGGCCCAACGTTCTGCAGCTCCAAATCCTGCAAATGCGTACCTATGAACAATCCGAAGTGGAAGGGGCGCAAGTCGGTATAAGGACGGTTTTGTACCGTCCTGTTAAACTGCGCGGAAGTCGGCAAAACCACCACGAGCATGGTCAGGATGAAAAAAATAGCTTTCTTCATTTTACTTTATAACGCAAAACACGTCACATTATTGCATCATAACTTGCAATAACGTTAAAAAATGTATAAACAAAGAAAAACCTCTCATCATTTTTAGGTATATAAGAATAAAAAACGTATCTTTGCACCACAATAAAGGAGGACCTGCGGCAAAGTTGTCCCTCACAGGAACGATGGAGTTGCAACCCGAAAGTGAGAATATTATTATTAACAATTTAAACAGAAAAGCATTATGGCATACGTAATTGGTGAAGACTGCATTGCTTGCGGTACATGTATTGGCGAGTGCCCCGTTGAGGCTATCTCCGAGGGCGACATCTATTCGATTGATCCCGATCTCTGCACAGAGTGCGGAACATGTGCAAGCGTTTGTCCGAACGAGGCTATCAGCCTGCCGTAAGGATCAACACAACCGCATGAACGCGGTCTCCGCGTTCTTCAAACAACAGCCCGAGCGACATCTGTCGCCCGGGCTGTTTGCATTCACCCATGAAACTTTAATCCTTACACGTGCGAAGCACCTTACACGCCCGCAGGGCCTTACACGAAGCAAAGCTTCCTTACACGAGCCGCAGGCTCCTTACTCGTGCGAAGCACCTTAGAACCCAACTCTGCGCGCCTCACGCTTCGTGCAGAGACGTTCGCTGTTGCAGTAATCTCGTAACACATGTAGCCGGTCGGCGCTGTCGCCATGCAAGATGCTATTGATAGCATACTTGCGGGCCACATTCTCTATTTGGCCGCCACTCAGCTCGTAGCTCTCAGCCAAAGCGGTACTATCGGTCTCGGTCAACTCAGGAATCATCGTCTGCCAAATCTTCGCACGCACGGCTGCATCGGGCTTGTCGAACTTAATCTTGTAGAGGAAACGACGCTCGAAGGCCGTGTCGAGGTTATCGGCCAAGTTCGTGGTAGCAATCATGATGCCATCCAGCGTCTCCATCTCCTGCAGGATGATGTTCTGAATAGAGTTCTCCATCTTGTCTACGGCACTCTGAGCTCCCTCCTTGCGGATACCGATGATAGCGTCGGCCTCATTGAAGAGCAAGATGGGTGCCGGCTTCTCGTCGCCAGCACGACTGACAAGTTCGCGGTAGTGGTCGAAAAGTGCCTTGATGTTCTTCTCGGAGTCGCCCACCCACTTGCTCTTGATTTTCGGAACATCAACAATCATGATGTCGCGCCCGGTCTTTCGTGCAAGCTGGTAGACGGTCTCGGTCTTGCCCGTTCCAGGTCCACCGTAGAACAGGCAGGCAAAGCCGTTGCGGAAGCCGCGCTGCTGCATGCGCTCGTGAATCTGGCGATACTGTTCGTCGCTGAAGAACGACGACAACTCATCTACTTGCTTTTGGTTCTCTTCGGAGTAGAACATCTGCTTCTCACCAAGGTCCTGCGGGCGCAGCATGTCGGCAACCTTCTCGGAAGGTGTAGCGACATTCATCTCGGCCAGCAACGTGCGCTTGGCATGCTCGGTCATACGGTAGCGGTTTGGGTCGGCAACTCCATCCTCGCAGCGATGCTCTATGTAGTTTGCCTTCATCAGCTCATGCTCGCCACTGCGCAACAATCCACGAACATAGTTGAAGCGAGCCTGATGGCTGAACACATCCTCCATTTGGCTAAAGCGAACGTCGTTGTCGTCTTCGTTCACCAGCAGATGACAGAACAGAGTGAGTAACATGCGACTCTCCCCAGAAAAGGACATTTCGAGCATCTGTCGTGCAAAGCTGACCTGTTTATTCGCCTTGAACAACTCATTGATTTCGTTACACAAATCCTTAGGTGAAATAGCACTATTGTTCAAGTCGTCGAACCAATCTCTCAGCACCTCAAACATCTCAGAGCAATCAAGTTCCGTGCGCTTCGGCAGCTGATACACCTCGTTGCGCTTCAGATAGCGGATGACCACAGCTGGCACATCAAAATCGTCTTCATCTTTTACGTCGCGATAGCGTAGGAGGCGACGGCGCACCAATGCATCGATGTCATTGGCATAGCTAAGGACACGAATCTTGCTCAGATCGAGGTGGCAGGCAAAGTCGTTGTAGTCAACATTGCGAGGTCCCCGTTCCATACAGATGCAGAACAGCACCGCCTGCACATCGGTAATACCAAAGCTTTCGCTGAGGAACTGTATCTCTGGTGCAGCCTCCGTCATGAATTTTTCACTCAGGCAAGAGTCTTTCGACATTTCCACTACACGTTCAATGGCCTGCAGCAACGTCGGCATCACAGGCATCTTCTTTGCTGCGGTTTTCTTACTCGTAGTCTTTTTCTCACTCGTTGTTGTAGTTTTCTTTTCCATATTTCTTATTATTTAATTTGCTTATTCTTTCTCTACCTTGCTTCGTTAACATCTCCTTCTTCGTCGAGCGGTCAAATTACCTGCCCCCCTTTACCCACTACGCTGCAAGAGCGATGTGGGCGGAGTGGAGAGGAGTAAGATGGAAGTGTTTCGTCATTCGCTGGATGAGTCGAGTGGTCTCTTCTGAAGTGAGACTAAAGAGGGTGAGTGCGAACGACTGGTTCTCAACGCAAGAGGTGAAGCGAACTCTGCGGTTCTTAAGATACTTCTGAATCTTGTTGAACTGATTCTTTGAACTGGTGCGAATAACTGTTGTGCTCATAATACTTATGTTTTAAATTAATTACATTTATAATATAGAACACAACAAAAAAAATTTAAAGAAAACACCAACTTTTTTTTCAAAAAGAGGTAAAAAACAACAAAAATGCTCCTAATTGCCTATAAACAACTAGGAGCATGTGGCACTTCTGTGCCTTCTCTTTCCACTATTTGCTAAATGCTGTCATAAAAATAACATAAAAAAAAACTACTTCTTGAGATCTATTGCAGCTTGTAAACATTGACGCATCTGCCCAACAGCATGCCTCAGGAAACTGATGTCGCTGTCCGCGCGGTAGGTCAGAGCGGCCCTGCGAAGTCCCTCTTTCCCAGCCTCAAGCAGTTCCTCCAGCTCGAGCCCCTGATTCTTATATTGACCCACTAAGCTTACAACAAACCGCATGTTCGCCTTTTCCAACTTTTGCATCTCGTCGCAGTCGGCGCCTTTGGCCTGTATTTTCTCTAACAGTTCCAATTCTTCTTCCTGAGTCAGCAGCGGTATGCTACATATTTCTCTCATAAGTTCTTCAATCTGTTCGCTTGTCATATTCCGCCTTTTTTGTTTACAAGGATAATATAGTCACTTCACCGGAAAAATTCAATTCACTCTGCTTTCTTCATTTCGATGTTCAAATTCTCGTAGCGTTGGCGGAGAGCATAGAGCAGGGGCTCGCCCTTGTTGGCTTCTGTTTTAAGGATGAGGTGGTCTGGGGTAGGTTGCTCCATGCTAAGGATGTTACAACGCCACGTTGTCAATCTTCATCTTCTTCATTCAGCTTGACATTGTCGGCTTCTTCCTTCGTTGTGGCTTTGTCTAAGTTCTCTGCAACAAAACGGAAGAGTTCAGGATAGCAGGAAGCTTCAATTTCGTGTTCTGTGATGTCTTCCCAGTCTTCGGAGAATTCATCACCACTATAGCCGTAACCGACGTTCATGACACAAGCTTTAATGCAAATATGTCCGTCTCCATTCAAGCCTACGGCCCAAATAGCTATGGGCACGTCGCTCCAATCCCTGGTATCCACTTCATCCTCCCATTCCGGGACAGCAATCCAACTACCATTCGGATTGTTTTTTAAAAGTGAAGCTGCCTCATTGAGAGCCTCTTGGTTAATTTCATCAACCTGGTTGATAAATTTTTTAGAATCAATTGTCATTACCATAATAGTCTGTTTTCAGGATCGTTAATAATATAGTTACTTTTCTCGAAAAATTCAAATTATTCCGGCTTTTTCTTCCATTTTTCCCAAACCTTCACCATTGCCCAGGTGTCGAGTTTTGCTAAGGCATGCGAGATCTATGGTTTAAGCAATCTTCGGTAAACAGAAAGCTTTTCTTCATAAACCTTTTTATCCGACTCTGCTTCAAGCATGACTTTGTATACAGAGAGAATGAGGTTCCTCCTATTATTGAAGAAATCAAGCAAAAGGGAAGTGTCTTTGCACTTTTCAATAAGGTTGTGATCGTCAAAAACCTTTATCTTGTTGATATTAAGAATCCTGTCGTCAACAATATCTTTTCTGAAGAAGAAGGGAGTATCACATACTTGTTCGTAGTTCCAATAACCATTAAAAACTACTACTAACTTTTCAAGCTCGTTTGGTAAACCGTTTTCGACAGGTTTACCGTGGTATAGCGGTACATTACAGCACATCAAAGCATTATATGACTCATTGTCGATAGGTTTTACTGAGAACTGTTCACCTAGTACGTCATTGATTTTCTGCAGACGTTCTACGGGAATGTTTTTTCGTATGAAAATACCTTTTATGTCTGTCTCGTCATTCCCATTTTGTTTCTTTTCAGAGACAAGTGGGATACCACCACCTTTGCCTGAGAATACAGCACTGAAATCGCTGACAAGCTCTTCGTTGGACTTATGGTGTTTTTTCTTATAGCCCTCTATGGCGGCATTTACAGCCGGTCTGAGCGAAACATAGACCTTACCTGAATATACATACAAATCGTCGAATGGCAAGTATTTGCAGAACTTTTTGTCTGGTGTGCGCCAAGCATCCGGAGAATAAACAAGATATGGTTTTGCACCATTTTGCGGACCAACTATTGCGCAATCGTTGACTTTCTTCAACAATACCAGTGGTTTGATATTACCTGCCAGCAACTTGACTGCCTCTTTCATTGCCTCAGTAGCATTGAACAATTCGCCCATTGATGTTACCGAATAGAGTGGTTCATCCAGTTTCGCCTCAATAGCCTTGTTGATAACTCTGCGATTGATGGCATCTTCCATAAAGGTTTTCACCAGATTTCTCTCTCTTGAACTAATAGCCATAATGGAAAGATCATTGCCAGGAACCTGCGAATCTACATCCGGCATAGCGGGTAGTTCAAGGCAGCTGACATATTCCTTTAACATTGCCTTCTTGTCATCTTCCAAGCTGTCGTCATTCATCAACGGCTCTATGATATAGTTCAGAATATCTTGATAGCAAATATGGATATAGTGAGGACAAGTGGGTTTGTCTTTTTTGTCCAAACCATAATAATCCTCCATATCGCGAAGGGGTTGGGGAGTCAGGAATATAAACAATTGGAAGGGGCGTTTGTGTCCTCCATTGTCACATGCCTCGAAATAACGAAGCGTCTGAGAATCAAACTCGGAACTATTGACTTTATTCTCAATGAATATCTCCAGCGTGTCTCGTCCTGCTATAGGTTTTATTAATTTATACCTTAAATATATATCTATACGATCGTCGGATTCTATACTATTAGTGTTGTTGACACCGTACATTTTCTGATAGTCCTTAACATACAGCTCACAAACAGGCTTGACTTTTTCAATCAAAACAGAACGTGTAAGTATTTTCTTCTTAAGATGCTCATTTATCTCTGTAGTTTTGTTTTCTATAGCCGACCTGTAAAGAAGCAAATCCAAGAAGTGAAATAGAGTTGATTCACGAGATTGCCCATTGAAGAATTCTCCAGATAGCAGTTCGGCAATGAAACGACTGTGAACCCCCTCGTTCCTTGTTTTACCAATTATCTCAAATAGATTTTTCTTTCCTATATAGTCAAGGAGTTCTGCGTTTTTTGAATTGTTCCTGTTGAACATTGTTAAAAGATCTTCTGCTGACAAGAAAACTTCTTTGCCTTCTTGTAACATCCCGCTAAATAATTCAATTGTATTCATAAGTCTGTATAGATAATAAACTGTTTTCTTAAAAACATAGTCACTTCGCTAGAAAAATTCAAATGGCTTTTTCTTTCAATTTCTCCCACACCTTCACCATGGCCCAGGTGTCGAGTTTGCAGTAGTGGAGGAGGGCTTCACGACTGGCTTCAGCTTCTGCCGGCTCCATATCCTTGATGCGAGGGAAGATGGTCATCGCATCACTACCGTTCTGGCAACGGTCGTCGAGGTTATGGTAGTCCAGTTCGGGATCATTGGGGAAGAGGGCAGGCAGCACGCTCTTGATGCTAAACGAGCCTCCCATAGCGGGAACATAGTAGTCACCGGCACGGAATGGGTCTATCAAATCCTTGATGTTATCGGCAATGTTCAACAAGTGCGAAGCGAGGTCGGGATACAAAACCGCCAACTCGCGTATGCGTCCGCACTCGAACATCTTATTATATGCCAACGTACAGACATCCTTGGGAATATCCTTGCAGAGCTGTTCTGCCAAAGCCCGACGTGGGTCGCTGCCGTCGCTGGGAGCAAGGAACTCGCGATGCTCATAAGGGGCAGTCTCATTTTGTTTAATGTGCAGGGAGTACTGGAAGGTGATCTGTGCATAGACCTTCGCACCATCATATTGCGGCACGGCATCCTGCATGGTCTCAAAGTCAAGGAAATAAAGCGGATAGCTCAACTTATCAAGGAACTTGCGAATACCTTCGGGATTGATGAACTCCTTCCCCGTCAATGCCGCCTCAATCTGCATGTTCTGAATGGGGCCAATACCTTTCGTGCGCAAATCTTCGAATGTGATGAGGCCCTGATGATAGCAGTCCAGTTTCTTCTTAAAGGTAAAGCCTCCTCGGCCCTTGCCTCCATAGACATCGAACACCGAAGGCATTGGCACAGCATGCTTTTGCTTGCAGTAGTCCCAGAATGCACAGCCGTAAGGCTTCATGCAACATTCCGAAAGTTCGGCTTCGGGTTCCTGCTCGTTGTTGATGATCTTCATGGCTTGGTTCACACGTGCCGGCACCTTTAGGTATTCATTCTCCACCATCTCCTTCATGTCGTTGATGACGAAGAATTGCTGGATGTCAAGTTCACCCAGTCTTACATAGTCGCTGTTCAAACAAACCAGATAAGTACCTGTGACATTGACGCCGCATTGTGTCAGCACCCATTTCTGGTAGGCAAAGTCCGGTGCATATTTCTCCAGTTTCGACTCCTGCCCGTTGAATTTAGGAAAACTAGTGCTCTTCACTTCGTAGATGGCCCATCCGTCACCATCCTTGCGAAGAATGTCAACGGCACAATAGCCGCCCTCACAACTGAACGACGCCTCGCAAATGTTCTGCACCCCCTCATCCATCCACTGGCGTGTCTGCTCCACCATCTTGCTTAGGTCAAGACTGCCATCGGCCTTCTCCGCATGAGCCTCCTTAAAGTCGCCAAAGAGTCCCATAGCCAGGTCGCCGATTTGGTTGCCTCGTTCAAAACGTGCCTGCTGGCCCTCGTCCTCTGTAGCCTCCTCGGGCTTAAAGATCTTCAGCCAGAGATTCTTTGGACACTGGCAGAAAGCCGTGTAACGCGATTTAGATAGTCCTTTCATATTATTTTATTATTTATCGTTATTAAGTTTATGCTGAGATAGCATATTTTGAGTGAAAAACCAAATAGGAAGCCACTTATTTTGCTTAGTATTTATCTTTTACCACTCATTCCATTCTTATTACACTAAATGTCACCGTTATTTACATTTTGGAATTAATCTGTATTCACTCATCACCTCGTTTTTGAGGCCGTTAGTCGTCGAGGTTCAAGTTTTAGTATATTCGTATCATTTCATTACTATCCAGGAGTGTGCCGACACTTACAGCCTTTGGGTCTTTGTTTTGAATGGCATCATGCCATAGTCCCTCATCACACATACCCTGATTGTCGATTGTACCGACAATATCAGCGAACGACCAAGTGCCACCCTCTATCTTGAAGACAATCCAATCTGAGATAATAGTTTTTTCTCTCAACTCCTGCCCCTTTGCGCATAGGCGTAGAAATCCTGTTACGGCATCTGTAATGAAATCATCCAAAGAAGTGCTGCAAAGTGCAACAATTTTTTGAATCAGATCTTCAATGCCTTCGTGGTCTTGCTTTTTTTCCGAATCAACCAAATCACGGCAGAGTTTGTCGAGGGTTTGAAATGCTTTGTCTGCAAAGGTGTAAATTGAGCATAAACGAATATAGTTGAGTAGATTCACCTGCATCTTTTTCTCCTTTAACTCAATAAACTCGTTTGGCAACAAACTCTTGTACTCTGGAAGGACATCGATGATTTGAGCTTGCACTTGGGCAAGATGTTCTACATACTTTTGCGCCCCTTCCCAAAGCGACTGATAATCAGTTTCCATGACCTGTCTGTAGGTATAAGACGGCATTATGTTTTTTGATATTCTTAAAGGCATAACTCATTCGTCGATTTCCCTATACATCGAGAGGTTCTTATTTTGTTTAGGTTTTCTTAATTAATTCTGTTCGATGCAAAGATAGCATTTCTTGAGTGAAAGACCAAACAGGAAGCCACTTATTTCGCTTAGTATTTATCTTTACCACTCATTACCTCTCGTCTTTGAGGCCATTAGTCGTCTTCCAAGTTTGCATGGATACTGAGGAACTCTCGCTCAATACTCTCTTCCATTCCATGTCGATACTTTGCTTCGTTCCTCAACTGGCTGGCTTCGTTGAACAGTTCGTTCATTTGTCGCGCCAACTGTTTCCGTTCTTCTGGATCTGTTACCGCTTGCAACTTTTGTTGCAATGCCTTAGCAGCCTTACGGGCCTCAGCCCCTTTCTGTCGCATTTGTTCTGTTGTCATATTCTTCTATTACTTATTTAATATGGTACTACAAAACAGCCAATAGACCAATCACAATGGCGATAACCCAGATGAGACAGCCCCACGACGTGGAGCAGCCCTCGCCAAGAAAGTCGAAGATCCAACCGACAATCTTCAGCCCCCAGCCAAGAAGACTAAAGGCTAAGAGTCCAATAATGATGATTGCTATGATACCGAGAATTTCCATTTATTCCATTTTTGTTAGCTTCACACAAATGCTTGTACGAATCGTTCTTAGGTTCTTAATTGATATAGGTTTCCGCATACAAAGTTAGAGAAAAAACATGAAAGCACCAAAATAACAAAGTATTTTTTTATTGGATGTCTTCCCTGTTTGGTGTGAATAGTTGTTGTGATCATATTACGTATGTTTTAAATTAATTGCATCTATAATATAGGGAATAATCTGAAAAAATTCAAAGAATAGGGTTACTTTTTTCAAAAAAAAACCTCCTATGCCGCGATGGCATAGGAGGATAGGAGCAGTGTGAATGTAAGAACGATTAACGAACTGCAGATAAAGGCTGAATCTTTCAAGTGAGCCTTCAGTCTGTTTAAAACGGGAGGTCATCGAAATCGTCTCCTGGCTTCAGAACCCGAGACGGTCCGTCATAGGGCTGGGCATCTTCATGAGCATCGTCCTTGATGCTTTGGGGTATTTGATCACTATGGAAAAGAATCTCCTCATATGACGCGATACCTTTTACATTCCTACATCCGAAGAAAAGTAATAGCTCTTTGATCTCTTGGCTAAATTCGTTTGTCCATTGAAATTCTCCGTTTCGGACGGTAGCGACGGCAACCGAAGATCCTAAATCCCCGTATTCCTCTCCTGTGATATCGTATTTAAAGCATTTGAAGGTCATATCTGGAAAATGTTCGC
>JAEEGG010002758.1_pt1 | contig 44825 bp, 29 predicted proteins | sample 9134161 | NCBI WGS metagenome assembly JAEEGG01 (sample SAMN16246543, study PRJNA631951) | gut metagenome | biome: gut microbiome; feature: rumen; material: CR-attached | host: Bos | place: Iran: Karaj | collected 2018-10 | reverse complement strand
AGATGATGGTCTTCAACCAGCATGCCGTCGACGAATGGAGCATCCGCAAGGAACCGCTCACCCTCATCCTCTGCGACGCCAACGAGTTTGAGAACCAAAAGCAGAACCTCATCGAGATTGGCAGGCGCGAAGCACAGAAGAAATACGACCGCCAGAAGACCGAACTTGAAAAGCAACTGGAAGCCAGCCAGATCGACCGCGCGAAATACGAGGCCGAATTGGACAAGGCCTGGGAGGAACTCGACCGCCTGCACAAGCACCTCGACGAATACGCCGACCTCTTCGCCCGCATCGACCAAAGCGAGATTGACTCCACGGCGCAGCAGGCCATGGACTTGTTTAGTCAAGGGCAGGTGGATGAGGCCGTAAGGCTGTTTGAGCAAGGCAACTATCTGGAGAAGTTGAAGGCCTCCAACCGCGCCATAGAGCAGGCCGAGCAACTGATAGAAGCCGCTGAGCAGGGCAAGGCCCAAGCCGAAAAAGACCGCGAGGAATACCTGCAAAGCCTGAATGCACAGATTGCCGCCTACAAGATGCAGAACGAATGGGGAAAAGCCGGCGCCTTGTTGAAAGGCATGGCGGACGAACTGAATACCGCTAAGGCTTTTTTTGACTATGCCATTTTTAGCCAAAAGCAAAACCAGCACAACGAAGCAAACATTTATTACGTAAAGGCTTTGGACGCCTACAGGCAGTTGGCCAAGGACGACCCGCAGGCTTACGAGCCCCGCGTAGCCATGACGCTCAACAACCTCGCAATCCTCTACAAAAATACCCAACGCCTCACAGAAAGCGAAAGTGCCTTACTTGAAGCCTTGGAAATCCGAAGACGGTTGGCACAAACCAACCCATTGACCTACGATCCCGACATAGCCGCGACGCTTAACAACCTCGCCATCCTCTACAAAAACACCCAACGTCTCACCGAAAGCGAGGTCGCCTACCTCGAGGCCTTGGAAATCTACAGACGGTTGGCCCAAGCAAAACCACTGACCTACGAACCCGACGTGGCCATGATGCTCAACAACCTCGCATCCCTCTATTCCAATACCCAACGCCTCACCGAAAGCGAAGATGCATACCTGGAGGCCTTGGAAATATACAGACGGTTGGCAGAAAACAACCCACAGGCCCACGAACCCAACCTGGCCACGACACTCAACAACCTCGCAGTCCTTTACTCCGACATCCGACGCTTCACCGAAAGCAAAGCTGCCTACCTAGAGGCCTTAATCATCTACAAGCAACTGGCCCAAGGCAACCCACAGGCCTACGAACCCGACGTGGCCATGACGCTCAACAACCTAGCAAAACTATACTTCGACACCCAACGCTTCACCGAAAGCGAGCCCCTCTTCCTCGAGGCATTGGATATCCGAAGGCGGTTGGCACAAGTCAACCCACAGGCCTATGAACCCGACGTGGCCACAACACTCAACAACCTTGCGCTCCTCTACTCCAACACGCGACGCCTTACAGAAAGCGAGAACGCCTTCATCGAGACTTTGGCAATCCTAAGACGGTTGGCCAAAAGCAACCCGCAAGCCTACGAACCCAAACTGTCCGCGACACTCAATAACATGGCAAACCTCTACAAAAGCACCCAACGCTTCACTAAAAGCGAGACCGCCTACCTCGAGGCATTGGAGATCCGAAGACGGCTGGCCAAGGACAACCCGCAGGCCTACGAACCCGACGTGGCCGCGACGCTTTACAACCTCGCAAACTTATACTACGACACCCAACGCTTCACAGAAAGCGAGAAAAACTATCTTGAGGCCTTGGGAACCTACTGGCGTCTAACCGAGGGCAACCCGCAGACCTATGAACCCTACGTGGCAGCAACGCTCAACAATCTTGCCCTCCTCTACTCCAACACAGAACGCTTCACCGAAAGCGAGACCTTGTACTTGCAGGCCCTGGAAATCAGAAAACTGCTGGCGCAAACTGACCCGAAGGCCTTCGAACCTGTAGTTGCCACAACGATGAACAATCTCGCCGGCCTGTACTATAAAACCCAGCGTTTCAAGGAAAGCGAAACCTTGTTCTTGGAAGCCTTGGAAATCCTAAGGCGCCTAGCGGAGAGCAACCCAGAGACCTACGAACCCGATGTGGCCACAACGCTCAACAACCTTGCCATCCTCTACTCCAACTCAGAACGCTTCACCGAAAGCGAGAATGCCTATCTTGAGGTATTGGAAATCCGAAGACGACTAGCGCAAATTGACCCACAAACTTTCGAACCTTTAGAAGCCACTACGATGGACAATCTCGCCAGCCTGTACCGTAAAACCCAACGCTTCACCGAATGCGAAGCCATGTACTTGGAAGCCTTAGAAATCCTAAGGCGGTTGGCACAAGACAACCCGCAGGCCTACGAAACCAACTTGGTCACAACGCTTTACAATTTAGGGGTGTACTATAAACAACAAGGGCAACACATCCAAGCCATTTCTGCTTTTGAAGAGGCGTTGCCCATCTATCGAAGATTGGCACAAAACAGCGCTACCTATAGGGATTACTATACCTTTACCCTCTATCATCTTGCCAAACTTTATCCAAAGACAGAAGAACACGCCCAATACTATGCGGTCAACGAGGAATGGTTGCCCATCTTGAAAGAGTGGTACCAAGAGGACAAAGAGAACTTCCAAGAGGATTATGTCAAGGCCTTGGGCAGCCAATCGTTCCAGTGCATTTTCATGAATAAATTCGTCCAAGCAGAACAATACGCACAAGAAGCCTTGGCCATCGACCCATCACGGCATTGGATTAATACCAACCTGGCCGCATCCCTTCTTTTCCAAGGAAGATACGCCGAGGCCGAAGCCATCTACCGCCAATACAAGGTCAAGCTGAAAGACAGTTTCCTCCAAGACTTCAATGAATTTGAGGCCGCAGGCATCATCCCGAAGGAACGAAAGGCCGACGTGAAACGCATCCGAGAAATGTTGAACGAATAAGAACTATCCCTATGAAGAAAACGCTGCTTATTATTGCTACTTTATTGTTAGGGTTCTTCGCCTCTGCCCAAACCCAATATGGCTACGTGAAGACCAAAGGCCGCATAGTGAACGGCAAACTCGAACGTGGACATGGACTGAATGAAGTAACTGTGACCATCAAAGGACACAACAAAGTCTTGGTGAATCGCGACGATGGAGCGTTCTCTTTCCCCATTACCGAAAAGACATTCTTGGTGCAAAGCGTAAAAAAAAGCGGTTACCAACTTGTAGATGCCGACGCCATCTCCCACCCTATCCATTATTCCGCCAACCCGTTATACCTGGTGATGGAAATACCAGAAAAGCAACTTCAGGACGAGTTGGATATTGAAAGAAAACTGAGACACAACATCCAATGGAAACTGCAACAGCGCGAAGAAGAACTCAACGCCCTAAAAGAGTCCCACGAAATCACCGTTGAAGAATACCAAGCGGCATTAAAGAAGATATATGAGGACACCGACCAGAATGAACGCCTCGTGAAAAACATGGTGGAACACTATTCCAAAATCGACTATGACCAGTTGTCCGAGTTTGACCAACAAATCAGCGAATTGATTCTCAATGGAGAACTCACCCAAGCCGACTCCATGCTCCGCACCAAGGGCGACATTAAGGAACGCATTGCCCTCTACCATAAACTGGAGGCCGTCAACGCAATAGAGAAAGAAGAACTCGCCCAAAAACAAGAACAATTAGAGCAGAGGGAGGCCTTAGCCCTTCAGGAGTGCGAGGAACTGGCAAATGACTGCAAAAAGTATTTCGACATTTGCGAATTGAACATGGAATGGGATTCGGCGGCTTACTACATCAAGCTTTGCGCTGAATTGGACACCACCAATGCAGAATGGCAACTAAGAGCAGCCTCGTATCTTCAAGAGCAAAACCAATTCTATGACTCAGAACAATATTATTCAAGAGGCATAAGAATCCTAAGGGAATTGGCGGCAAAAGACCCTTATTATGACAAGATTCTGGCAGCAATATTATCCCAGTTTTCCACCCTTTATATCGATCTTTTGCAGTTCCCAAAAAGCGAAGCACTGTGCCTGGAAGCCCTTCAAATACAAAAGCAATTGGCTAACGAAGACCCACAGCACAACCTTGACGTAGCCATTTCACTGAAAAATCTCGGCCTCTTATATTATAAGTGGGGACGCCTGCCGGAGAGCGAGACCATGTTCCTTGAGGCAGTTGGCATGATGAGGCAGTTGGCACAAACCGACCCTATAGCCTATGAACCTGAACTGGCAAACACACTCAACAACTTGGCCATTCTTTATCATTCCACACAACGCTCAGAAACGGAGAGTGTATTTCTCGAGACTTTGGACATCTACAGGAGGTTGGCACAAAACAATCCGAGAATTTACGAACCGGACCTTGCCGATGCTTTGGACAACTTGGCTGCCTTTTATCACAGCACCTGGCCCGAAGAAAGCGAAGAGAAAAGCCTAGAGGCATTGGCGATTTACCGAAGGTTGGCAAAAAACAACCCGAATACCTACGAACCCGAATTGGCCAAGTCGTTGAACAACCTCGCTCTCCTCTATGAAAACACAGACCGACCAAAAGAAAGCGAGACCATGTACTTGGAAGCCAGGGAAATACTCGAACGTTTGGCAAAAGACTCACCTTGGGTATACGACTATGACCTGGCAAGCGCTTCCTTAAACCTGGGAAACTTGTATGCCAGCACAGGTCGTATCAAGGAGAGCGAAATGATGTATCTTGAGGCATTGGAGATTTTTAGACAATTAGAGCGTGACACCCCCCAGACCTGCAAGCGCGAACTGGCCTTGACGCTTTTTAACCTCGGCATGCTCATGAGCGAACACGACGAGTGGTTTGGAGAAGGTTTTCACGTATTTAGGCACAAAGATGCAATCCAATATTTTGAAGATGCCTTGGGCTATTATAGGGATTTGGCGTTAACGGATCCTAACTGCACACAATACTACATATATTGTCTTTACATGCTCTCTTCGCTTTATCCCATCACGAACGACCCCATCAAGCAATACGAACTCAACGAGGAGTGGCTCCCATTCTTGGAAATGCTGAGTGCCGACAGTCCAGAGGAATGGATGAACGACTACATTAACACATTGGGGAACCAGTCCTTGCATTGCTTGTTTGCCAACCAATTCGAGAAATCGGAACAATATGCCCGTAAAGTCCTTTCCTTAGACCCATCGCTACAATGGATCAACACACCTCTCGCCTCCGCCCTACTCTTCCAAGGCAAATACAAAGAGGCCGAACAGATCTACCGACAATACAAAGATGCGCTGAAAGACAACTTCCTCCAAGACCTTGACGCCTTTGAGGCCGCTGGCGTCATCCCCGAGGAACGGAAGACCGACGTGGAACGCATCCGAAAAATGCTGAACGAATAAGAACTATCATGAAGAAAACGCTGTTGCTTTTTGCCGCCATCATACTGAGCGCCTTGGGCATGGCACAAGTCCAGACCCAAAAAGGCATGAGCTACCTTTATAACGGCAAGAACCCGAGGACACCCTTGTCCAACGTGACCATCGAATGTGCCACGGCCAACAATGCCGTCATCAGCGACAACACCGGCGCCTTCACCCTGACCTTCAACAAACTGAAGATGGGCGACAGGATAGGTGTGGTGACGGTGAAGAAACGCGAGATGATGGTCTTCAACCAGCATGCCGTCGACGAATGGAGCATCCGCAAGGAACCGCTCACCCTCATCCTCTGCGACGCCAACGAGTTTGAGAACCAAAAGCAGAACCTCATCGAGATTGGCAGGCGTGAAGCACAGAAGAAATACGACCGCCAGAAGGCCGAACTTGAAAAGCAACTGGAAGCCAGCCAGATTGACCGCGCGAAATACGAGGCCGAATTGGACAAGGCCTGGGAGGAACTCGACCGCCTGCACAAGCACATCGACGAATACGCCGACCTCTTCGCCCGCATCGACCAAAGCGAGATTGACTCCACGGCGCAGCAGGCCATGGACTTGTTTAGCCTAGGGCAGGTGGATGAGGCTGTAAGACTGTTTGAGCAAGGCAACTATCTAGAGAAGCTGAAGGCATCCAACCGTGCCATAGAGCAGGCCGAGCAACTGATAGAAGCCGCCGAGCAGGGCAAGGCCCAAGCCGAAAAGGACCGCGAGGAATACCTGCAAAGCCTGAACGCACAGATTGCCGCCTACAAGATGCAGAACGAATGGGGAAAAGCCGGCGCCTTGTTGAAAGGTTTGGCGGACGAGTTGAATACTTTTGATGCCTTGTTTGAGTATGCTTCATTCTGCCATGAACAGAACAACTATATAGAAGCAGAAATCTATTACCAACAAGCCTTGCCGATAGTGAGGGAACTGGCGCAAACCAACCCACAAACCTATGAACTCGAGGTGGCCATGATACTCAACAACATCGCAAGCCTCTATTCCGTAACTCAACGTCTCACTGAAAGCGAGGCATTCTACTTAGAAGCCTTGAAAACCTACAGGAAACTGGCCGAGGACGATCCGCAGACCAACGAACCCGGCGTGGCCATGACGCTCAACAACCTCGCCAACCTCTACAAAAACACCCAACGCTTCACCGAAAGCGAGGTTGCATACCTTGAGGCTTTGGAAACATACAAGCGACTAGCTGAGGACAACCCTCAGGTCTACGAACCCAACATAGCCTTGACGTTCAACAACCTTGCAATCCTCTACTCCAGCATCCAACGCCTCACCGAAAGCGAGACTGCATACCTCGAAGCCTTAGAAACCTACAGGCGACTGGCTGAGGATGACCCACAGACCTACGAACATGGTGTAACCATAATGCTTAACAACCTCGCACTCCTCTACTCCGACACCCAACGCCTCACCGAAAGCGAAGCGATGTATTTAGAGGCCTTGGAAACCAGCAGGCGACTGGTCAAAGACAACCCACACGCCTACGAACCACACGAGGCAGCAATGCTCAACAACCTCGCAATCCTATACAAAAATACCCAACGCCTCACCGAAAGCGAGACTGCATACCTTGAAGCCTTAGAAATTCGAAAACGGTTGGCCAAAGATAATCCGCAGGCCTACGAACCCGATGTGGCCATGACGCTCTACAACCTCGCAAACCTCTACAAAAACACCCAACGCTTCACTGAAAGCGAGACGACCTACCTCGAGGCCTTGACCATCTACAGGCGATTGGCAGAGGACAACCCGCAGACCTACGAAACCAACGAGGCCATGGTCCTCAACAACCTCGCAGGCCTATACTTCTACACCCAACGCTTCAACGAAAGCGAGATTGCATACCTTGAAGTCTTAGAAATTCGAAAACGGTTAGCCAAAGATAATCCACAAGCCTACGAACCTGACATAGCCTTGACGTTCAACAACCTCGCAGACCTATACTTCGACACCCAACGCTTCACCGAAAGCGAGACTGCCTACCTTAAGGCCTTGGAAATCAGAAGACGCTTGGCCAAGGACAACCCGCAGGCCTACGAACCCGATGTGGCCATGACGCTCTACAACCTCGCAAACCTCTACAAAAACACCCAACGCCTCACCGAAAGCGAGGCGGCCTACACCGAGACCTTGGAAATCTACAGACGCTTAGCCAAGGACAACCCGCAGACCTATGAACCCAACCTGGCCACGACACTCAATAACATGGCAAACCTCTACAAAGAAACCCAACGCTTCACTAAAAGCGAGAATGCCTACCTCGAGGCATTAGAGATTCGAAGACGGCTGGCCAAGGGCAACCCGCAGGTCTACGAACACGACCTGGCCATGACGCTCGACGACCTCGCAAACCTCTACAAAGAAACCCAACGCCTTACCGAAAGCGAGGCGACCTACACCGAGGCCTTGGAAATCTACAGACGGTTGGCCAAGGACAACCCTCAGACCTACGAACCCGATTTGACTGAGACTCTCTGTAACTATGGACTTTTTTTGATTGATGAAGAAAGCTATTCTGAAGCCATATCCGCATTTGAAGAGGCGTTGCCCATCTGTCAAAGATTGGCACAAAATAACTCTGCTTTTGAAAACATCCATATTGTTCCCCTTTATTTGCTTACCCAACTTTATCCGATAACGGGAGAACATGTCAAACACTATTCGGTCAACGAAGAATGGTTGCCCATCTTGAAAGAGTGGTACCAAGAAGATAAAGAGAACTACCAAGAGGATTATGTCAATGCCTTGGGAAGCCAATCGTTCCAGTGCATTTTCATGAAGAAATTTGTCCAAGCAGAACAATATGCAAAAGAAGCCTTGGCTATCGACCCATCTCAACATTGGATTAATACCAATCTCGCTGCATCCCTTCTTTTCCAAGGCAAATACTCCAAAGCAGAAACCATCTATCACTTATTCAAGGACAAGCTGAAAGACAGTTTCCTCCAAGACTTCAACGAATTTGAGGCCGCTGGCGTCATCCCCGAGGAACGGAAGACCGACGTGGAACGCATCCGAAAAATGCTGAACGAATAAGAACTAGCACCATGAAAAAGATGGCAGAGTAATGCTTTTTTGACCTTTTTCTTTTTCAAAAAAGAATTATTCTTTATCTTTGCCGCATAGATGTGATTCGCCTAGGATTCGGCCGCCCCGAAACCTAGCCACGATGAAAGGCAAGACGACCCATGAACAACACCGTACTTCTCATCGGCGCCCACCCCCTGCGCGAGAGCATCAAAGCGCAATATGAAGCACTGGGATGCGCCATCGCAGAACTTAACGACCTGGTTCTGGCAGACAGTTCAATGGCCTACCGCGAGTTGTGCATCGTCCCCGACGAAAGCACGCCTGACCAAGACACGCTTCAGGCCTTGGAAGCATTTGCCAGCCATTATCCCGAAACCCCTGCAGGACAGTCCAGACCCATTTGCCACCTTCTTTTGCACGACAAAGTGACGCTGTGGCTGCTGCAAACCCTCAATCTCTACGAGGCCATCCACGACAAATTTGAGCTTTATGCCTTCACCATGGAAGACCAATGGGCCAAGAACGCGCTGTGCGGTCTGGGTTGCTACGGATTCTCCTACCCTCCTTTGGACCGGGAAAGGATTGATGCAGACTCCAGAAAATCCGTTCATTTCGTCATCGCAGGCTTTGGCGACATCGGTGAGAGCCTTGCCCTCCATGCTGCCTTGGTGACACACTTCCCCAACTACGAGCGCAACCATGCTCTCCGCACCCGCATCACCATCATCGACCACGACCTCACCGCCAAGAGAGACGCTTTCATCCAACGCTATATCCATCTCTTCGAACACAGCCATTACCGCTGCATTGATCTAGTGCAAGGCCGCATGACGCAATACCACGAGCCAGTCTACCACGCCACCCGAGAAGACTTCGTCGATGTGGAATGGGAGTTCGTCGACAGCGACTTCTACCATCCCCTGTTGCAACGCAAACTGCAACTCTGGGCCGATAGCGACAACCGACTGCTCACCCTCGCCCTATGCAACGACGACTGCGCCACCAACTTCGACCGTGCCTTTGCCTTGCCCAAGGCCATCAACGACAATGGCGTCAGCGTGCTGGTCTACACCAAACAAGCCGAGCTGCTCGACAAGGTGCGCCAAACCGAAGGCTACCGCAACCTCTTTCCCATCGGGATGGACGACTGCGGTTACGACATCAGCCTGCCTCTGTTGCAGATGGCCAAACGACTCAACTATTGCTACGCCTTCAGTTATGGACAAAAAGGTGCCCCCACCGACATGCCTGTCGAAGAAATCGAGGCGGAATGGCGTCAGGTAACGTCCTTTAGCATGCGCTACTCCAACATCTACAACGTAATGACCATCGCCACCAAGATGCGGTCGCTGGGCCACGAAGAGAAAGACTGGACCCAATTCTTCGCCCTGACGCAAGAAGAGGTGGAACTTCTCTCGGCCGTCGAACACAATCGCTGGAGCGTCGACCGCCTCATCTTGGGCTTCCGTCCACCTACCGATACCGAGCGCGAGGAGATACGCCAAAACATCGAAGCCTTCATCAGAGCCCAGAAAACGGGAAGCGAACCGCCTGACCGCGACCTAAAGAACGATTACAAGAAGCAAAAGATACACTACGACCTGTGTTCGTACCGCGAACTGGACATCGACAAGACCGGACAGGATGTCCGCCTTTACGACTACGACCTCACCTCCAGCATACCCCTCATCGCACAATCCTACAAAGAAAGACTGCCATGACAAAACGCTACTATTCACTTCGGTTTGAACGCTCTGATGCATTGCATCACGCTGGCGAGCAAGTGCTCAATGCGGACAACCTGCTCCACATTGGACAGACCGAGGCGTGCGAGGTAAGGCTGACCAACGAAAGCCAATATGAAGACGCTGTCATCGCCGTTATCAAAAAACGCGATGATGGCAGCGGATGGAATCTCATCAGGATATCGCCATACCAAGAACACGAGGTACGCGTCGACGGCACATCTATCAACTATGTGCATCTCCTCGAAGACGGCGACCGCATCGCTTTTGAAGGGCAACGGCAAGAGTTGGTGTTCCACATCCACGAAGACGAACAATACACCTCCAACAAAATCTTGTCCGTCGGCAACACGGCTTCACGAACCGTCAGCATCTGGCTGACCGTTGTCAGCCTTGTTCTCCTCGGGTTTGCCGCACATGTTTTTTATAACCGTCCCATGAGCAACAGCATGATCGAAAGCGCTCAGCAGTCGGTTTTCCAAATCAGCGTTGACTACATCGAACTCGTCGAATGCCGAGGCGACAGCACTTTCGTCAAGAAAGTAGCACACAAAGGCACTGACTTTTCTGAGGATTTCGGCACGGCCTTCCTGACCACTGACGGTTGCCTGGTCACTGCGCGCCACTGCATTGAGCCATGGCTCAACCTGCCTGAAGGCACAAAGATGGACACAACCGAACCAAGCACTCCTCTTCCCGTCAAGATGGCCTTGGAAGCCGTCACACGCAACATCAGAGCCGAAAGCGAGGGCAACGACAGCACACGATGGGTGATGGTCAGCCATTGCTTGCTCAGCCGTCACGAAAACAGTGACTCCATTCTGATGAGGCCCCTTTCGACCCAATTCGAAATGAACATATCGCGAGACAACATCGTTGAATACGGCGACTTTAGCCACCAATACCTATGGAGGAGCATCAAAGTGCGTCCTCGCCGTTCCGACATGATGCTAGGCGACATAGCCTTCCTTCCCCATGCCGCCGACAGCCTTCCAAAAACAAAAGGCAACATCCGAATGGCCACCAAAGAAGAAATACATAAACTGTGTGGCAACGCCAACAGACAACTCGTCATCATGGGGCGAAAAAGCATTGAAACGGAAGACAAGCAAGTGCAATCGCCTGAGGCGCATTTGAAACTCAAGCTCAAAGAAGACAACTATGAAGACGGCTACCCCAACAGCGTCATCGCCCATGATGGAGGCATCGACCATGGCTTTTCTGGCGGTCCTGTTCTCACCCGCATCGGCTTCAACGGTTGGTGCGCCATTGGGGTGGTCTCGGTTACTGACAAGAATAACGACAATTGGTATTACTCCGTTCCCATCACAGAAATCGACCGGATGAAGACTAAACAAAACTAACCTTGACATGAGTGAGACCATCTATATTTCGGAACTCGCAGGCCACTGCAATGAAGTCACGGCTTGGCGCATCCTTAAGGAAGCAAGCCAACAACTCATCGAACAAGGTCAATACGTTGTCAGTCCATTTTCCATAGCGATTTCCGACGACGGGCACTTTGCGCTAATGCCGACCAATACGCCTCGTGATGGTTTCGATGCACCACAGGGCAATGCAACCAACCGCGCTGCAGCCGACGCTGTATGGTCGCTGGGTGCTACCCTCTTTTACGTCGTCATGGGACGCCAGGTAATGAATGGCAAAGGCGGCAAAGGGCAGACAGCATCCTCCAAACTGCCTTATATGCGCAGCAAGTGGCCCGAGATGAGCAAACTCGTCCAGCAATGCCTGCAATACGACCCCGCCCTACGCCCCACCCTACACGACATACTCGACAAATCCACAAAGCAATACGAACGATGTCTGGCCGACATCAAGCGCGGCCCTAAGTTCAAACCCAGTCGCGACCCAGATAACGACACCATTGAAGGTCGCGACGATGCTCTCGCCTTTTGGCCCGACAACATGGAATCAACAACAAATCAATAAACCATAACACAATGAAAAAACTATTCCTATTTCTCATCATCAGCACTGCGATGCTCGGGACTGCCTTTGCACAAGACAACACTGATGCGGAACTGAAAAAACTAATGAACACTGTGGCCACACTACGCAATGCCAACAGCAAAACTTGGGACAAAGCCTTTGATTACTTCGGCAAGGACAAACTATGGACCATGATGGATGAAGCCGAACGGCACGACAACGAGTGCTGGCTGGTGGGCGACAATCAGTTCAAACTCAACGCCATCCTCAGCAAACACAACAACTACGACAAGAAGATGACGACAGGCGACTTCCTCAACGGCAACGACCCCAACTTCAGCTATTCGCTAATTGAGCGCGGTGTGAAGAAAAACAGCAGTGTAAGCTACGAGTTGAGTTACCGTGAGGGGCGGCAGACCTTCGTCGTCATGCCATACGAAAAAGGCAGCCCTATAGAGGTGAAAGCCACACGCAACGGCAAGGTTGTAGGCTCTACCCGCACCGATGCCGATGGCAACGTCATTCTCAGCATCGACGACAATGTCAAGGTGAACGACAAACTCTGCATCTCTATCACCAACAAAGGCGACAGCGACATGGCCATTGTCATCATCAACCATAACACTAGAAACTACTGAGACCAGAATAAGCGCCCTTGATCTGTAAGGCAATAGAAAAACCAACAAACTTTGATTTAAGACACAGAACTATGAGAATCAGAAATTTATTTGTCATCATAACAATAATGGTCGTGCAGACATCATGGGCACAACCTAATATATCCTCAAGGAAAGCCTACCTCAACCATCTGGAGATGCTTTACGAGGAAGCACGCCACAACTACGCCGACATCGGCAACAAGGTGCAACTCAAGCGCATCATCGATGCCTACGACACCGCCATCGAACAAGGCATTCAAGACGGCATCCTCACCCAACACGACATTGACAGTTTGCTGCTCGACATCAAACGAGAAAAACTTTGGGGAGACTACTGCTACCTCGGCGCACTCTCCCAACATGAAATTGACAGCATGCTGCTCAATATCGAAAAAGCGGTCAGTTTGGCAGGAAAAATTGACCATAACTACTTCCCTAATTCATATATCGGCCAAGACACGCATGACGAAGCCGAAAAACACTTCAAGAAAGCCTTAGCCTATGCTGAGGACACGGCAAACGCCCGACACCGCGACATCTTCTACTACCAATTCGTGCTGCACGAAGAGTTGGGGCAACTTTACTATAAGCAAGAGCGCTATGAAGAGGCCTACAACGAAATGAAAGCCGCGCAGAAACGTTCCTCCTACCTTGCGAACGACGACCTCCTAGATTTCATTTCCCAATTGGCCATGTGCGAAGCCAGGATGGGAGAATACAAAGGAGCCCTTGACAACATCGACTTCGTCATCAACCAATACCAAGGCAAAAAAACCGAACGTTATGGAGAAGCACTTCGCAAGAAAGCCAAAATCCTCATGCTGCAAAAGGAAAATGCCGGCACCGGCATGGTTGCTCCCGACGACGAGGCCTTGAAATGCTACAAGGAATCCTACACCTTGAAGAAAGCCGACGCCATCGAACGACTGGGCAGCATGAATGCCGAGGACCGAGAGCAGTATTGGATGCACATACGTCCCTTCGTCGTCGACTGCTACCGCACCGAGGGGGCGGACCCCGCTTTCCTCTACGACGTGACGCTCTTCGGCAAGGCCCTGCTGCTTGAATATGCACGCCATGGCAAACCAACATTCTACACGTGGAAGCAGATACAGAAAAAACTCAAGAAAGACGAGTGTGCCGTCGAGTTCATCCAATATGAGAAAAAGGGCGAGAAGCGCATGGGTGCCTTAGTCCTCAAGAAAAAAGGAGAGCCTCAATTTGTAAGCTTAGGCAATGTAGACGATCTGCTCCACTCGTCTCTCGATGATGGAGGCAACGTGTACATGGGCATTGCTTCTGATAATATCAGTTTGATCAACCGACTTTATAGCGACTCGACAATCTTTGACCAAGTATGGACCCCTGACCTGCTCAACGCCATCGGCAAAGACACGCGCAAGCTTTATTTCGCCCCCGACGGCATCTTCCACATCTTAGCCATCGAATACATGATACCTGACAAACCCCAACTGACTTCACTGAAACCTGAGGACATCTACCGCTTCACCAGCACACGACAACTGCTTGCCCAAGACATCAAGACACGCGGACAACGCATGCTGCTCTGCGGCGGCATCAACTACTCTGACCCCCCAACTGCCGCCAACATCGATGCAACTTCTGACTTCACCAACGACGAACAGGCATTTTTGTTCATCAAAGAACTTACCAAAGGCATAACTATATCTGATACCGTGTGGAGCAAACTTAATGGAGCGCAGATGGAAGTCGACAGCATTGAGGCCATTTACGGGACAAAAAAGACCACAAAAGTGATAGGAACCGAAGCTGCTGAACTAAAGGTGGCCAACATGATGGCCGAGTATCCCATCGTACACTTGTCGACCCACGGTCACTTCGGAGGGACTACCTCTTTAGGCACCGACATCTTGCCTGCCAACTATGACGCATCGCTCTCGCAGAACCTTGTGGCGCTGTCGGGCGCAGACTTCGCTTTGCACGCCGAAGACTTTGATGGATCACAGCATGACGGCATGTTGTCAGCCCGCGAGATTATGCAAATGGACTATTCGCGCATCGAACTCATCGTGCTCTCAGCCTGCCAGACCGGTTTGGGCTATATCACCGACGATGGCGTTTACGGCCTGCAACGAGGACTCAAAAACGCTGGCGTGAAAGGCATGGTAATGAGCCTATGGAGCGTCAGCGACGAGTCCACCACCCTACTTATGCAGTCGTTCTACAATCATTTGCAGAAAGAAGACGCCCATACCGCCTTCATGCACGCACGCCAAGAACTCATCGACAAGTACAAAAACGAATACGGCATTTATTTTCCTTATTTTTACAATGCTTTCATACTTATTGATGTGAAATAAGCACCCATGACCGAGAAAAAATATGACATTTTTATTAGTTACCGACGCAAGGACACCGGTGACAAGGCCGAGCACCTGAAAGACCTGCTCGACAAGACCGGTTTTGAAAACCGTGTCAGTTTTGACCGCGAGAATCTCACGGGCCTCTTCGATGTTGAACTGGCGCGGCGCATCGACCATTGCAAGGACTTCCTCTTGGTGATTGGCCCAAACTCGTTTAACTATGACGAGGACGATTTCACTCCAGAACAAGTAGAATTGTACAACCAACTAGGTTCCTGCTCACAAGCTGATTTCAAAAAGAAAATCATCGAGATGGGGCCTAATGCGCATCTTGATTTCATGCGCATCGAGATTGCTAGGGCATTGCATCGCGAAGGACTGAATCTCATCCCTATAGTGCCCCAAAGTTCAGACAGTTTTAACTTCAGCAAAATCAAATTGCCCGACGACATCGCCGACATCAAGCGCCACGAAGCTGTCTTTTTTAGCGACAACCCCGATGCGCTCTTCAAGGACGTCATCCCGAAAATCGTCCCCCGACTGAAGTCGAAGCCTAAACATCCGCTGAGAAAAGTCCTCATTCCCATCGCCGCCATCGTGTTGATAGGAGTCATAACCCTAGTTGGCATCACCTCTCACCGCAACCGCATTGCAAAAGAAAAAGAAGCATTAGTGGCAAAATGCATCGCTATATTTGACGAAAAAGGCATCAAACTCTCCTGTGGCCAGGAAATCAACTGCGACAAAGACATCACTGTCGGCCAACTTAAAGCTTTAGTTTCGATATTAGAGAATATGGCCGAAGTGGAAGGCGGCAGTTTCATGCAAGGCGCCGCACCCAACCCCGACGGCAGCTACGACGATTTGGTGTGCCAGAGACAAGAGACGCCACAAGTGACGCAAAAGGTGCCGACCTTCTTTATCAACGAATACGAAGTGTCGGTTGCCGAGTGGAGCGGCATCATGGGCTTGAAGCATGACGAAGAAACCGCATCCATGCCAATGACTGATGTGAGTTTTGAAGATTGCCAGAAGTTTGTGGAGCGTTTGTCCAACCTCTCAGGGCTTAATTTCGTGCTGCCCACCGAGACCGAATGGGAATTTGCCGCAAGAGGTGGCACCGAACCCGACAGCACCCGCTTTGCGGGAAGCGACAATCCCGATGAAGTGGCTTGGTATGCTGGCAACTCTGGAAATCGAGCCCATGTACGCAACGACATAAAAGGAGGTCTCGATTGCAACGCCCTCAACTTATACGACATGAGCGGCAATGTTTGCGAGTGGTGCGATACGCCTTTCCGTCCTTACAACCCTGACATTCCAACGCCCGACCCCAACGCCATGGTCGTCCGTGGCGGCTACTATGGTTCAGAGCCTTACGAACTGACCGTATATCATCGAGACCCAATGAATCGGAACACGCCCGCGGCCAACATCGGGTTACGCCTTGCGATTAGAAATGATTAATCTCCAAAAACCATAAAAATGAAAAAAGGTATATTCATCACTGCAATGATTGCGCTGCTAACGATCAGTCTGAAAGCGCAAAACCTCTCATCAGAGATGCAATCTGCCTACGATGCATGCCTACAACTCCAGTCGGCCATCAACGCAGGCAGCACCGCGGGACTCCGTGATGCCAACCAGCAACTGAAAGAATGCAATCCTGCTTACTTCAGTTCGTTGAAGATTGTCGATGAGGACCAGATCCCTTCGCTCAATGGCCATTTTGTGTTCGACTACGAGTTTGTCGACAGCCTCATCGTCAACCGTTCGGTGTACGAGTTCGCCGAGCGTTATGCCGAGCGCTGCGCCGAGCGAGGCACCTCTTCAAGCAAAGACAAGGTCTTCATGAAGACATGCATGGTTGGTGCCAATTCGAGTACAAGGCTCACCTTCCACTCGCGCGGCCATCAGGAACTGGCCGTGGTGGCAGAACCGGGAGGTCTCGTCACCTTGCGAGTGCACGACACCACCAACGACACATGGTACAACGACACCAAGAAAGTAAAGAAGGGCCTCCCCTCTCGTGCCTTGGTTTTCGACCTCCCCACCAGCAAGCGTTGTGCATTGGAGGTGGAAGTCATCAACAAGTCGAAGAAAGATGTTAGTTTTGTGGTGATAAGTAATTAAGACAAACCCATCCCATCATGAAAAAACACCTCACCTTTATCCTTCTGATGGTCCTCGCTACCATCACATGCAAAGCCCAAAACGAAAGGCGTCTCGCTTTGGTGATAGGCAACGCCGAATACTTGGGCAAAGGCAACTCGCTGCGCAATCCCGTCAATGATGCCAACGACGTATCAACTAAACTGAAAACGCTGGGGTTCGACGTGACTACCCTACGCAACGGCTCGAAACTTGAAATGAAAGACGCCATACACCAGTTTAGCGTCAAGGCAAAAAACAGCGACGTAGCCTTGTTCTATTACTCGGGACACGGACTGCAGTCGGAAGGGCAAAACTACATGATGCCCGTGGACGCCGAACCCGATTCGCCCGCCGATATCGAATACAGTTGTTACCCGCTGAACCAATTGCTCGACAAACTCGACGAAAGCAACTGCCCGATGAAAATCGTCGTCTTGGATGCCTGCCGCAACAATCCTTTTACCAGAGGATGGTATCGCAGTAGCGCCGAGGACGGCTTGGCCTCCGTCAATCCGCCGCGTGGCACCTTCATCACCTTTGCCACAGCCGCAGGCTCAAAAGCCTTGGACGGCACAGGGCGCAACAGTCCTTACACCAATGCCTTCTTGGAGACTTTAGATGTCCCTAACCTCACGCTTTTCGACTTCTTCAACACCGTCGGGCAACAAGTGCTTGAAGAGACCAATAACCGACAAGACCCTTGGACCAACCACAGCACAATGAAAGGCGATTTTTGTTTTAACAGGAACAAGGAATCCAACAAACCCAAAAGTAAAAAGGAATCTACCCTCACTTTCAACGTGAATGGCGTAAACTTCAATATGAAATTGGTGGAGGGCGGTACTTTTTTGATGGGGACACAAAAAGACGACCCTAATGGAGATAATTATGACGAAATGTCAGTTCCTCAAGAAAACCCACCACACATGGTCAGTTTAGACGACTATTATATTGGCGAAACCGAAGTCACTCAAGCTTTATGGAATGCAGTTATGGAATCTAGTTTCCAAAAAAACTACGATTGGGATTCTACTTGGGGAATAGGAGATAATTATCCAGCTTATTCTATTCCATGGGAAGACTGTTATTGGTTTATTAACAAATTAAACAAAATAACAGGCAGGAATTTTAGGCTACCTACAGAAGCAGAATGGGACTATGCTGCTCGTGGAGGCAATAAAAGCAAGGGATACGCTTATGCAGGTAGCAACTCTATTGATGATGTGGCATGGTATGATGGGAAAACAACAAATTATGATTATGGACTACGACCAGTAAAGACATTATTGCCAAATGAGTTAGGATTATTCGATATGAGCGGCAACGTATGGGAATGGTGCAGTGACTGGTATGATTCATATTCCGATAAAGCACAAATTAATCCGGCTGGACCAGTTGGTGGAAGTCGTCACATTTGTCGTGGTGGCAGCTTCAATACACACGCATGGTATTGTCGAACAGCAAATCGTTTAATTAATTTACCTGCATTCAGTAGTTTTGAAACAGGATTCCGACTTGTTCTCTCAGAATAACAATGTCAGACCCAACCCAATAGGGGCAACTGTTACTAAGCAGACAGCGCAAGCCCCTGCACAAGAATAAAACCACAAAACCATGAAAAAACACATCCTCCTCCTAATGGCCCTCGCCGCAATCACAGCAACCGCCCAAACCCAACACCAAGCCGACAGCCTCTATAACCTAGGTCGCGAACTGGTCAATAACGGCAAGGTGGCCGAAGGCCGTCCTATCGCCCAACAAGCCATGGAGATGTACAAAACCCTCCACGGCGAAACAAGCGATGATTACATCAACGCCCTCAACGTATGCGCTGCATCATATGGCCAAGAAGAAAACTACCAGAAAGCTGCTGAGATTGAACAAAATGTATTGAATCTTTGCGAAAAGCTGGACCACCAGCATCCAAGAATCGGACTCTTTTATTCAAATATGGGGTTTTATTCCTACCTGATCGACGACTATCCAAACGGCACCAAGTATTGGGAACTCGCCCTACCCTTCGAAGAGAAATACTCCGACAAATACGGCCACATGATCCAAGGGATGGCCATGATGTATGAGGCAATGGGCGATACCGAAGGCGTCGCCCGGATGATGAAACTGATCCAAGAAAACAACGATCATGAACTTACCAAACCCTGTGAAGACGTGAAGTGCATGCTTGAACGCGGCACTTATTTCGCCTCAATCGGCGACAACTCCACCGCCAAGGAATGGTATCTGCAAGCCGTCAACGCCGCCGAAGGCTACGACAAAATTGAAGCACAAGAGACCTACGGACGCTTCCTTGCCATGACTATGCGCGACTACACCACAGGCGCAGAACACCAACTGGCGGCAGCCAAACTCCGCAAAACCTTGCATGGCGAGAACGAAGACTATTTCATGTCGCTCAACACCGCCGGACTCTACTCCTTCTTTGGCAAACAACACCAACAAGCCATCGACTGCTTCGCACCCGTGGCCGCCTACTACCGCCAATTCGACTCGCCTTCAGCCCGCAGCAACGTGGCCAAATGCGAGAAAAACATGGGCAACTCCTACAATGCCCTCAGAAACCACGACAAAGCCATAGAGTGTTTCCGACACGTTGTGGACTACTATGAGACCTATGACCAGGCAAGCGAAGATTACCCCAAAGCCATCGAGCGTCTGGCGACCGCAGAGAAGTTCAACAAAGACTACGACAATGCCATCACACACTACAAGCAGGCCATGGCCATCTTTGAAGAGCGCAATATGATGGAAGCCTATGGCGAGACCGCCTCCGAACTCCAACTCTGCTATTATTACGCTGGCATCAATGAAGAAGTAGATACCAAGGAAGACCAAGTGAAAGCGCAACGCAACGCCAAACTCGACCAACTCATCAAGGAAGAGCAAGAAAACCTGCAACTGACCCACGACTATTTGGGGGAACTTGTCTATGCCCGCTCACTCGGCACCATAGCCGGCTGCTACAACCTAAAAGAGGAATACGCCAACGCCATCGACTACTACCAACAATACATGAATGCCATCCGTACCGCCCTGCAATCGGAATTCAGCATGCAAGGCGAGACTGAGCGCATGGCCACGTGGAACGAGGAGAAAAACGAAATACAAGAGTTGAAGGAATTGCTCGTTAACCTACCCGTCGGTAACGAAGTTCTCATCGATGACCTGACCGCCTTGGTTTACGATGCCGCCCTGCTCTCGAAAGGCATTCTGCTCAACTCCTCCATCGCATTTGAGAAAGTGTTGGCCGACAACGCCAATCCCCAACTACAAACCCTTTACGAAAAAATCAAGAGCAACATTGCTGAAATCGAACGGCTGCGCGTTGAAGCACAAACCGACGACGACCTTGAAAAAATTGTTGCGCTTACCCAAGAAAACCACGCCTTGCAACTGCAACTCTACAAAGGTTGCAAGGAGTTGGCCGACTTCACCGACTATATCGCCTATACATGGAAAGATGTGCAAAACGCCTTGGGAGACAGCGATATTGCCATCGAGTTCCTAGCCATAGAAGAAGGGCCCTTCGACAATGAAAACTACATGGCTGCCCTAGTGCTGACCAAAGACAGTCCCAGTCCCATTGCAGTGCCTATCTGCAACTTGGCCGAAGTCAAGGTGATGTCAACCTTCGAACAACTCTACGAACTCGACGGCATGGTATGGGGCAACATCGGCAAACTTCTGGAAGGCAAGCAGCGCATCTACTTCTCGGCAGACGGCGGCTTCAACCACATTGGCATCGAATACCTGAAATATAACGGCAAACCGCTGTCGGAGCAATTTGAGGTCTACCGACTCTCATCAACCAAAGAATTGTGCATGCACCATCAGCGCCCCCACATGGACTACATCGCTCTCTTTGGCGACATTAGCTACGACGAAAAAGCCACACTTTCCGAAAACACTGACAACAGCCTGCTGGCCATGCGTCAGGTGGATTCGCGCTTCGACCCTTTAAAGAGCACCCAGAGAGAATTGGACGACATTGCTGCCATCCTAAAATCCCCGTCGGCAACCATTACCAAACTGGCAAAGACTGAGGCCAGCCAAACCGCTTTCCTAAAACTCAGCGGCAGCAAAGTCAACCTCATCCATATCGCCACACACGGCGCCTATCTGCCTTCCGACAAACAGACAGAAACAGAATCCATGCAAAACTGCATACTGGCTTTCGCTGGCGCCAACGACTATGAGGAGACTCACGATGGCATCCTAACTGCCGCCGACATCGCCAAGATGAACCTGCGCCAGTGCGACCTCGTGGTGCTATCAGCCTGCGAGACCGGCCTAGGCAAACTCGGTGACGACGGTGTGTTCGGTCTCCAGCGCGGTTTCAAAAACGCAGGGGTTCGTACGCTCTTAATGAGCACCAAGAAAGTCTATGACCAGACCACCGCCGACATGATGGTCAGTTTCTACCGCCATCTTGCCGAAGGGCTGAGCATGCGCGAATCTCTCGTCAAGGCCCAACAGGAATTGCGCGACAACGGTTACTCCGACGCTAAATATTGGGCGTCATTCATCCTCCTCGACGCAATTGAATAATCTTCAACCGAACCTTATTTCCCTTTCCTAAACCTCACAATCGCATCGATAATCTCGTCGTTGTCATCGGAGATCGTGAGCAGCATGTTATGGAAGATGCCACGGTCGCTGAGGTCTTTCAGCAACGTGTAGGCCGGCATATAGTTGGTGTAGTAGTCCTTGCCCATAAAGATCATCGGACTGGCGAACCCCACGCTCTCATAGTGGTTTTGGCCAGCGTCTTGGAAGATTTCCTGCATGGTGCCAGCGCTACCAGGAGTGTAGATAATGCCTCCCTTGGCGATGGTAACGATACCGTCTTCACGCACGCTGTTGTCGAAGTATTTGGCGATGTCGGTGGCAAAAGGCGCCGTCGGTTCGTGACCATAATACCAAGTCGGGATGGCCAAACTGCGATAGTCGCTTTGCAACGGGAAGCGCTCCATGACCTCAAACGAACGGCACAACCAACCTTTGTCTTTGAATGTCGGGGATGACATCAGCATATCGACAGCCTCATTGGTCTCCGCCTCGCTCCTACCCGCCATCCATGCGCCGAGGTGCGTGGCTTCCATGGCGCCAGGACCGCCACCCGTCACCATCAGACGTCCCATCTCAGTAAGCTTCTTGCTGAGGAATACAATTTGCCGATACCCAGGGTCGTCACGCCGCTTGGCATGGCCGCCCATCACACCGACAACATCCTTTTCGTTGTATTGCTCCAGCATCACGTTGAGCGCATGGGTGATGAAATGGTCATGCAAGGCGCGGGCCAAAGTCTCATCAAGCGCGTGGTCGTATTTGCCTTGGGCCATATAATGGCGGTAGACCTTGGTGTCGTAGCATGTCTCAAAGGTTTTCTCGTCATGATAGTCGTAACCTGCATACAACACCTTGCTATTATACAGGCCCTTGGGACATGTCGAGAAGGGCTTGCCCAAACCTGGCACGTATTGTGCCAATTCTTCGGTGCTCATTTCCCTCAAGACGCGCTCAAAGTTCTTCTGGGCCTCAACGTCGACCATTATAGGCCTCTCTTGAATCGGATTGCTGTTGTCTTTAGTATCCATAGTATATAGTTTTATTTAGATAGTGCTCAAATTAGATTAATAATATCAAATCCCTGACTACGAAAAAGATGCAAACGAAGGCATAGAACAGTTTGATCGATGTGCCAATCACGAAACCAATCAACGAACCCGCTGCTGCTTTCCACGCTGCCTTGTTGGGCGTCTTGGCAATCCTTTCCCCGATGTATGCCCCAAAAAACGGTCCGGCCAAGATTGCAATGAAGGCGAAATTGAAGAAGGTGGTAAGGATCAACCCGGCCAAAAGGCCTATCGTACTCCCCCACATCCCCTGCTTCGTGCCACCAAACTTCTTAGTGCCCCAAATAGGCACCACATAGTCGAGCACAAACGCCACAGCGCCAATCACGCCCATGACAACCAAGAACCACACAGAATGCTCGACCCCTTCGATGAACGACACCAAAAGCAAGCCCAGGTAACTGAAAGGAGGCCCTGCTATGCCCGGGACAATGGCGCCCACCAGTCCCATAAGCACCGACAAGATGGCCAAAACGATCAGAACATAAACCATCGCATTCATTTTTAGACTGCGAAAATAATAAAAAAGATGATGAAGCGCCATCCCTTCCATAGTTTTTCAGTCAATCGCTTTGTTTTTTCGAAAATCAACCTTACATTTGCACCATTAAAACAACAACATGAAGAAAATTCTACTCCTGATAACGCTAATCATTTCGACATCAACGCTTTTTGCTTACGACATCATCCATCCCATCGGTGGACGTGCGGCGGCAATGGGTGGGTCGTCAGTGGCCTCGCAAGGACTGTGGGCATTGCAAAACAATCCCGCCGGAATGGCCAATTTGGACAAAATCAGCCTCGGCCTCTATTACGAGAACCGCTGGATGCTGCCCGAGACGGCATACAAATGCGGCGCCTTTGCCCTACCTACGAAATTTGGCACCTTGGGCCTGAGTTTCAACCAATTCGGCTCTTCAAAATACAACGAGAACAAGTTCGGTTTTGCCTATGCCAAAGACTTTGGCCGCTACCTGCAAATCGGTCTGCAACTCGACTATCTGCTACTCAAAATCGGCAACGACTACGGCACCTTCAGTGCGGTCACTTTTGAATTGGGAATACAATCGCGAGTCACCGACAAACTGACTCTTGGCACTTATGTCTTCAACCCTGCCAGCCTCAGTTTCGAACAGACCTTGAACCACGAAAAGTTGCCCATAGTGTTTCGCTTCGGCATGGCCTACCAATTTACCAAGGACTTCATCGGGCAGTGCGAAATCGAGAAAAACTCCGAACGTGAGGGCGTCAGTTTGAGAGCCGGACTTGAATATGAGGCCATCAAAAACCTGTACATCCGCGCCGGCGTGCAAACCAACCCCGGCATCCTCAGTTTCGGTCTCGGCTACGCCATCAGTTTCGCGCAAATCAACGTGGCAGCACAGTTACACAATGAGTTGGGAGCGTCAGTACAAATCGGCACGGTATTCAGCATTGGGAAATAATATGAAACGATTGGTTTTCATCATATTATCCTTATTTGTCGTCTCGTTGGCAAAGGCACAGATTGCCATTGACACACTCAGCGCCGATGCTTTGAACAACCTGCTCATCGAACAGGTGGAACGGTTGGCTGAAGACAGCGATGAAGACGTGGATTATGAAGACCTCCTGGAACATTACATATTTTACGGCGACAATCCCGTCAACATCAACAGCGACGAGATGATGCGTTTGGTAGAGCTGCACCTGCTCAGCGTGTTCCAATACGAAGAACTGCAGAAATACCGCCGCTTTTATGGAGACTTCATGTTCCTTGACGAATTGGAAATGGTGGAAGGCTTTGACGAACAGACCTTAGCGATTATCCGTCCTGTGGTATGCATCGAGAAAGACCAAAGCAAGGACAAAATCACGCTCAACAAAATGGCGCGCTATGGCAAGCACCAATTGGTGGGGCGCTACGAGCAAGTCCTTGAACAGCAGCAAGGCTATGCTCCCTTTGACGATTCATTACTATTGAAGAAACCTAACTCACGCTATCTCGGCAGTCCTCAGAAACTCCAGTTCAAATACACCTATAACTACAGGAACAAAATCCGAGTAGGCTTCGTTTTGGAGAAAGATGCCGGAGAGATGTTTTTCACCGACAAGGTGAGCGACACTATCCAGGCCTTGCTTGGCAAGCAATACCATCGCGGTTTCGACTTCGCTGGTTTCCACCTCTACGCCAAGGATTTAGGCATCGTAAAAACCGCTGTTTTGGGCGACTACCAGTTGGCCTACGGCCAAGGTCTTACGTTGTGGTCGGGCATGAGTTTCGGGAAGACTGGCGCAGGCAGCAGCGTAATGAAGCAAGGACGAGGCATCACGCCCAAAGGTTCCGCCAGCGAATATGCATTTATGCGTGGCGCCGCCTTAACCCTTGGCGGCGGTCCTTTCAGCGGCACCATTTTCTACTCCAACCGTTTGGTTGACGCTAACATCAGCGCCATCGACACCTTGGACAGCGAGGCCGAATTCGTCAGCAGCCTGCAAGAAACGGGTTATCACCGCACGATAGGCGAACTGCAAGACCGCCATGCCATTCGTCAGCAAGTCATCGGTGGGCATCTGTCGTATGCCATCGCCCATTTCGAGGTAGGTTACACCGCCCACCACACTTGGCTCAACGTGCCGCTCGAACTCAGGCCCAGCCATTACAACCAGTTCTATTTCCAAGGGCAACGGTTGACCAACCAAGGCATTGACTTCAAGTATGTGAAAGGGAAATATGCGGTTTTTGGCGAAGCTTCAATGAGTTACAACCCAGGGACTAAGACTCCTGAGTCCGTCGAAGGGCCGACACAGACGGTCCTTCGACAGGCTCAGGGACCTGCTTTTGCAGGCTTGTTCGGCATAACTGTAAAACCCGCCGGCTATCTCAATTTCACCATAATGTACCGCGACTATGGCAAGGCTTACCAAAACCTTTTGGGCAACGCTTTTGGCGAAGGCAGCCGCAACCAAGGTCAACGCGGCATCTATCTCGGTTTGGAAGCGGCACCCGCACCCTATTGGAACATCCTCGCCTATGCCGACCAGTTCCAGTTCACTTGGCTGACCTCGCAAGTCAATGCGCCGAGCCGAGGCCACGACTACTACCTGCGCATCAGCCACAGTTTCAACCGCCGTACACAAGCCTATCTGCAATTCCGCTCCAAGACCAAGATGAAGAACTCAACTGACGGCATGGTGTTCAGCCACTACCCCATCCTCTACACCAAGAATTCCGTTCGTTTCAACATCAACTATCAGATAGGCTGGGACTTGCACTTCACCAACAAGGCAGAATATGCCCACTACCACAACGAAGACGGCAGCAACGAGCACGGTTATTTCCTTTGCCAGGATATCGCCTACAAACCAGAGAACAAGCCTTTCAGCCTTACCTTCCGCTACGCCATCTTCGATGCCCAGGACTACAATGCCCGCATCTATGCCTACGAGAACGACGTGCTTTATTCATTCAGCGTGCCTGCCCTTTACGGCAAAGGCATGAGGGTGTATTTGCTAGGAAAGGTTAAACTATTCGATGCCTTGACGCTCTATGCCCGCATCGGACGCACCATCTACGGCGACCGCGACGAAATCGGCAGCGGACTGACGCTGATAGAGGGAAACCATAAGACGGATTTGAAGGTGGAGGCGATTTGGAAACTGTAATGGTGCCCAGGACAACGAAACGAATAATGATTTAGTCGCTTTTCATCTGCTTGATTCAGAAAAAAACTATTTTTGCAACTTTAATAAAAACCATCATTCTATGACTTACTTACTGATTCTATTAGGCGTTTCTCTGCTCGTTTCCGCCGTTGGATGGATTTATTTCATCTATTTCTTCAGCCTAGGCTATGGTTATGGCGTGGCTGCATTGGCCATCACCATGGTGGTGCTCTTCTGCGGTGTGCTCAGTTGGCCGACAATTGCCTTGTGCGCGCTGTTGTTCTTGTTTGGTTGCCGCCTTGGCACCTATCTGCTCATCCGCGAGAAGAAAACCGCCGCATACCGCAAAATTCTGTATGACCCTTCCTTGCAACAAAAGAAACCCCTCTTTGTCATCCTCATGGTGTGGTTGTTCTGCGCCGTCCTCTATGTGGCACAAGTAAGTCCTGTGGCTTTCCGCCTGGCCAACACCGTTGAAGGAAAGGTGGCAAGCGACCTTTGGGCATGGATTGGAGCAGGCGTCATCCTGCTTGGCATTGCCTTGGAAGCCCTCAGCGACGCCCAAAAAAGCAAGGCGAAGAAAAAGGATCCAAAACGTTTCGTTTCCACGGGACTTTACCGTATCGTGCGCTGTCCCAACTATTTGGGCGAGGTTGTCATTTGGACAGGAAGCCTTCTCAGCGGCATCGGCGCAGGTCTCACGGTGTGGCAATGGGTCATTGCTGCCATCGGTTATATCGGCATCCTCTATGTGATGTTCAGCGGTGCGCGCCGCCTCGAACTGCGCCAAAACGAAGTGTACGGCAACGATCCCGAATACCAAACCTACGTCAAGAAGACTCCAATTTTGATTCCGTTGTTGCCAATCCACTCTTTGGCCAAATACAAGTGGTTACAAGCGTGATGTAGTTCATCACTCCACCACCACCCTATCCACCTGCTGCTTTCCTGCCATAAGGGTCACCAAAGTGTAAATGCCATTGTCCAGACCTTGTGTAGGAATGACAAAACTTTGGGTTGATGCCGCATTGGCATAAACCAACCTACCCGTCATATCAAACAACTTGATAGAGACTTCACAAACTTCCGAAACACGGATATTGATGCAATCCTTGGCAGGATTCGGGAAGACCGCTATGTTTTGAACCGGCCCTTCGACAGGCTCAGGGACCTCGATACCCCAAGTGCCACAAGCGGCATTAATTTCCCCATCCAAATAGTTGAAACGGTCGTCCAACCAAGTCCTCATGTAGTCCAATTGGCTCTCGTCGACGCTGAAATCAGGCCAAGCCTCATGCTCACGCTCATAGGCGCCACTTTCAACCAATTCATCATATTGTTTCTGAACCAATTCCATAATATGGTTGGTGGTCAGGATGTCGTCACGCAAGGCATTGTAACGCATTTGTGCCGAAGCAACAAAACCGTTATCGGAACAGTCTTGCACCAAACGGTCATAAAAGCCATTGCTCTTCAATCCACCCGTATTATAAGTCTTGTTGCCTTCGGTATCCAACCCCCAAATGGCATCCAAGTCCCAAGGCAAATACATATAGGTGCTTGATTTCTTGTAACGTGCCATAAACAAGTTGCGACCCATATTGTCCATGGCCATCAAACTATTGACAAACAAATAGTAATCGATGGCATTGTCCTTGTCGAACTGGGCGGAATATTGGGAATAGAACACATTGTCAGAGGCGTTCATCACGAAATTGGTGAAACTATAAAGGTGGTTCCAATTGATGGCCGTGTCGCTCTCATTGGGATACACCCATTCATAGTTTGACCATGTGTCCAAGGTATTGTCATAGTCCGGCAAACTATCGAAGGTGGGAGCGCCAGGACCATTGCCCTTGTAGAGCAAGCCCCTCAATTCTCCATTGTATTTGCGCAGTCCCAGTTGCTTGCGGTCCATACGCTCTGTGAGGGCATATACACCCATATACTCGTCATTGACGAACACATCGGCATACACCATGCGAATGCCTGGCAGTGCTTCGGGTTCGCTTTCCGCATAGGGCAATTGGTACATCTCCATCCAAAGTTCATTGGCCACTTTGTCGCGAAGGCGCAGTGGCTGCGCCCACATAGCTTCAAGGTTCCAGTCGTCGTCGCTGCGCAGTCCCAGGAAGGTGGTGTCGGCCATCATTGTGCCTGTCTCGTCAGCCCAGAGTTCTACACGATACGACTTCTTGTCATATTGCTGCGACGAGGTCCCTCTGATCTTAAAGCCAGCATGCATGGTTACGACATTGCCGTCGGCATCTGCCACATTGATAACGCCATGCACAGCAGGCGAGTTGACGATAGGGCCATCGGTGGTGATGGTGATGAGCGGCATCTCGCTGCGATAATAGGCATAGGTCTCGCCTTGGACCTGCAGTGTCTCTTTGCATGGTTTCATTCCATCCAGCAACCGTCCCGTGGCCACAACGACCTTCTTCTTATGGTCAACGCCATACATTTTTCCAATTTCCTGCGCCATCAAAGACCATGTTGCACACACAAGGGATACTATCAGTACTATTCTCTTCATAAACTAAAATTCAAGATTAACTAAGTAACTATTCAAAACTAAACTACATGTTGTTTGACGCGGGACACGAGACTTCGGGACTTCGAGACAAGCCCCTGTCCCGTAGTCTGCTTTCTATTTAATCAATTCTATTTACCTCCATAATGCCTTCAACGGCTTTCAATCTGCCAATCAGTTGCTCCAAGGCGTCCAAGTCAGAGATTTGAAGCACAATTTTGCCTTCAAAGAAACCTTCCTTGTCGGAGTTGAGGACGATGTTTTTCATATTCACTTCCAGGTCCTCGGAAACCACCTTGGTAATTTTGCCCAACAAGCCCATTACATCGCGACCGAAAACGCGAATGGTGGCCTGAGACCCATTTTCGTCAATTCCGGTCCACTTCACGTTGATGATGCGATAACCATAGCGCTGCTGCATTCCTTTGGCATTGGGACAGTTCACACGATGAATGCTGATGGTGCCATCGGTAGTGACGAAACCAAACACATGGTCGCCAGGAATAGGATTGCAGCACTTGGCCAACTTATAGGTCACGTTGCCGATGTCCTCTCCGATAGAAAGCGACTCCTCGGTCTCTGCATTTTGACCTTTCTTTGAGGCCTCTATCACCTCCGGGATGGGCTTCTCCGATTTCTCGGCGCTTTCTCCGAACTTGGCAGTCAGGAAACGCTTCACGTCAGCGATGTCGATTTTCTCCGTTGAAATCTGATGATAGAGCTGTAGCGAGTTTTCCAATTTGAACTCCTTGACGAGCATGTCGATGACAGTCTCCGAGAAGGGCAGTTTCCAGTTTTTCAACCTGCGCTGCAACATGCCCTTGCCTATCTCCGACTCTTTCAGGTCCTGCTCCAGGAGATAACGGCGGATCTTGTTTTTGGCCTTGTCGGTCACCACAGCATTGAGCCAGTCGGCATTGGGTGATTGCTTCTTGCTGGTGATGATCTCCACACGGTCGCCATTGGTCAGCACATGGCGTATGGGCACCATGCGGCCATTGACGCGAGCGCCGCTACAAGTCTCGCCTACGCGCGAATGGATCTCATAGGCGAAATCAAGCACAGTGGAACCGACAGGCAACTGCTTCAAGTCGCCTTCGGGAGTGAAAATGAAGATTTTATCCGATTTGTATATCTTTCTATATGAGTTCTCAAACGAAACCAAACCTGGGTTTTCCAACACTTCGCGCACGTTGAGCAACCACTCCTCGGATGTTTGCTTCTCCCCTTTATACAAATAATGCGCCGCTTGCCCAGTCTCGGCAATGTCGTCCATGCGAGTGGTGCGAATCTGCACTTCAAACCATAGCTTGTCGTCGTATTTCACCGTTGTATGCAACGACTCATAGCCTGAGGCCTTGGGGTGAGTGATCCAGTCACGAAGGCGCTCTGGCATGGGGTCATAAATATTGGTGATGGCCGAATACACAATCCAACAACATTCCTGCTCGTCCTTCAAGGCACAGCGAATGATAACACGCGCCGCCATCAAGTCATATACCTCCTCAAATGGCACATTCTGGGCACGCATCTTGGCATAGATGGAAGGGATGGATTTCAATCGCCACTTCACAGAATAGGCAAACTTGTGTTTTCCGTTTTTCTTGGTACGCTCCAACTCAGCATCGATGCCTTCCGAGATGCGGGCGATGAACTTTTCCGCAGTCCGCTTGCGGGCCTCCTTGCTCGCTTCAATCTTGGCCTCAATCTCATGAAAGATCTCTGGGTTCTCATAAAGCATCAACTTCTCTTCGAGTTCTGCCTTCAGCTTATACAAACCCAACCGGTGGACGATAGGAATATAAATGTATTTAATCTCATGGAAATACTTCGACAACCTGTCGGCATCGACATCAGACTGGTTGCGCACATCATACACGCGGTGAACTATTTTCAGCAGTACCGCACGCATGTCGTCAATCAGCGAGAGGAACATGACCTGGAAGTTGTCAGAATTGTAGGCCACTTTCTCAGTGTCCAATTTGGAGATATCGCTAAAGTCCTCCAACACAATGGCGACAGTCTTCCCAAACTCCTTCTCCAACTCCTTGATGCTCACGCTTTCCTTATAGTCGATGCCATGCAAGAACGAGGCCACCACGGAGACATAACCCAAACCCACTTCAAGAACAGCAATGCGCCCCATCTCAATGAGGTGAAGCATATAGGCCTTGCCCGACACCAAATAGCGTCCGTCATATTTCTCCAAGCAATAGCGATAGGCCTTGTCAATCAACTCCAGATGCTCGGGCGCGTTGACGAAAGGGTTGATATCGTCCAACATCGACTCATAGGCCTGCTGGATGGCCAATATTTCTAAAGAAGAGTATCCAACCATTAGTCCGTAATTTTCACCGTCAATTGATGGCCCAACAGGATATCGTAATAGGGTTTCAACACTTCAAAAGTGCCGTGCATAATGGCGCATTTGCCTTTGTAGTGCGTAATCCAAGCGCAGGTCTCGGCCTGCTCGCGAGTATGATGGCACACCTTCATCAAGGTGTCGATAACATATTCAAAAGTATTCACATCATCGTTGATGAGCAGCAGGCTCTTCTCGTTTTCAACCTGTTCCTCTTCCAACACTTCGATATCTTCCTGTTCCTTGTTCATGGATTCAAAATCAATATTCGGGGTGTAAAAATACGCATATTTTCCAAATCGCAAGGAGAAAAACAATTGGAAAGTGTTTTTTTCCTACTTTTGCCACGCAAACAAAGTCGCTGCATGCAGAACCGCTTCATCAAAAATATCATCTTTTTGCTGTTTCTCAACCTATTGGTGAAGCCTTTCTGGATCTTGGGCATCGACCGCGAGGTGCAAAACCTCCTCGGCGATGCCTCTTACGGCACCTACCAGGCGCTTTTTAATTTCTCTTACCTCTTTTACATCCTGCTCGACCTTGGCATCACCAACTTCAACAGTCGTGCCGTCGCACAAGACCCCAAAAACCTTTCGAAACATTTCGGCGGTCTCACCGAAATCAAGTTGGTACTTGGACTGTTGTACGCTATAGTCATCTTCGTGGTCGGTTACTTCCTCGGTTATTGTGAAGGATTGAAACTCAAACTGTTGTGCTGGTGCGGCATCAACCAAATCTTGTTGTCGTTCATCCTCTATCTCAGGTCGAACATACAAGGATTGCTGCTCTTCAAGCACGACAGCATCCTCTCCGTCTTCGACCGCGTGCTGGCCATCGTCCTGATGTGCCTCATATTATGGAGCGGTTGGTTCCCCACGGAGAAGTTCAACATCATCTGGTACCTGCAAGCACAGACCGTGGCCTACATCGTCACCCTCATCATGGCTTTAGCCATCGTATTGCGACATGCCGAGCATCTCAGTTTCAAGTTCAAGTTCAACTTCAAGTTTTTCAAAGAGATACTGCGACAGAGCATACCCTTTGCCGTACTCGTCCTGTTGATGAGCGTTTACAGCCGCATCGAGCCAGTGCTTTTGGAGCGTCTCTTGGACGACAAGGGCGTACAAGCAGGCATCTACAGCCGTGCCTACCGACTCTTCGATGCTGGCAACAACATCTCCAACCTCTTTGCCATCATGCTTTTGCCCATGTTCGCTGCCACATTGAAAAACAAGTTGGAACTCAATAACTTAGTTAAGACTTCTTTCAACGTCATCTTGGCCATGGCGGGCATCGTCATGATCATGTGCGTCTTCTACCGCCAAGAAATCATGCATCTGATGTACAATCCGGAAGAGGCCGAGACCGAAGCCTCCTATCTCATGCGCATCGGACAATATGCCAACGTCTTCCCGCTTCTGATGGGCAGTTTCTTCTGCCTATCCACCACTTATGTTTTTGGCACTCTGCTCACTGCCAACGGCAGTCTGAAGCAACTCAATCTGGTGGCTGCAGCAGGCGTGGTCATCAATATCTTGCTGAACCTCATTGTAATCCCACGTTTCTATGCAGTAGGCGCCGCCTGTACAAGCCTCAGCGTGCAGGCCGTCACTGCCCTATTGCAATACATCATCGCCAAACGCATCCTCAAATTCGAGATGGGCGGCCGCTATTGGTTCCACGTTATCCTTTTTATGGTTACCATTGCCGTCGTTACCTTCCTATTCAAGCAGTTGAATGTCAACTGGATAATCGGTTTTGGCATTGCTTTCATCGTAAACTGCAGCGCCATTTTCTTCACTCGCTTGCTTAGTCTCAAGGAAATCGTCGCCCTCGTCCTCCCCAAGAAACCATAACCACACAAGGTTCCCAAAACCAATCGTAGGGTCGAAAGGCCGGTTCTAAGAAAAACACCCTAAATCGACATTTTTCATTGCCATGTCAAGGTAAATCCCTATCTTTGACGACTTATTTCACACATAATTATGGAAGAGCAACAGCGTAACACATACAGTTCCAAGTACTTATGCAAACTATTGGTGGAATATAGGAAACCCATCCTCATCATTCTGGCGGTGGCGGCCCTCTGCGCAATCCTCTTTAGCGCACCTTTTTTCATCACCCCGCTTTACAAATCCACGACCATCATCTACCCCACTTCCAGCAACTCCATCTCCAAAGTCTTGATTAGCACGACTTACCAGTCAGAAAAAGACATCATGAACTTCGGCGAGGACGAGCAAACCGAACAGATGCTGCAAGTACTCAACTCCAACCGCGTGCGCGATAAGGTGATTAGCCGTTTCAACCTGATGGAGCACTACAACGTCAAGGAAAGCAAATACCCTATCACCAAACTCAACAAGCTCTATGACGCTCGCATCAAGTTCCGCCGCACAGAATACAATGCCGTGAAAATCACGGTTCTGGACCCCGATGCCGAACTTTCGTCCCGCATCGCCAACGAGATTGCCGAGATCTTCGACAGCACCATGAACCAAATGCAAAAGGAAGTGGCCACTGAGGCCTTCCGCATCGTCGATCAAGAATACAAAACGCTTGTTGCCGAAATGAACATGTTGGAAGACTCGTTGAATGCCTTGCGCAAACTTGGCGTGTTCGACTACGAGTCTCAAGTGGAGATGCTCAGCCAACAATTGGCCGTAGAATTAGGAAAAGGCAACACGCAAGGCGTCAAGAACATACAAGAGCAGCTGGACATCTTGGCAGAATACGGCGGTGCCTCATACGCCATCAACGAGCGTTTGGACAACGACCGTCTGCAACTCTCTTTGGTCAAGTCGAAATACGAGGAAGCAAAAGTTGATGCTACTGAGTTCATACCGCACAAGTTCGTTGTCACCTCTGCCTTCAAAGCCGAGCGCAAAAGCTATCCCGTGCGTTGGCTTATTGTGGTCATCACAGTATTGAGCACTTTCTTGCTTCTCATCTTTTGCATCGTCTTTTATGACCGATCAAAAGGCTTTTTTCGTCGAGAGACCGAGAAAGACTCGGTCACGACAACCTCGCAAGAGAAACAGGGCCAATAGAATAAAATCGTTTTTCAATCCAAGCAACATCACTCCAGAAACAACACAAACAACAATGGATAACAATTTTAATAATCTTTCTTTGGTGCAAGTCATCCTTAAATGGAAGTGGCACATCATCATCATCACTGCAGTGGCTGCCCTCTGCGGTGCCATTTTCTCAAGCTCCATGTTCATCACCCCACTCTACAAGTCGGTAGCCGTGGCCTATCCTGCCAACATCAGTCCCTACTCCGATGAAAGTGAGACAGAACAGATGCTTGAAATCATCAACTCCACCTCCATTATGGACTCCGTAATCGAAAAATACGACTTATGGACCGATTATAAGATTGACAAAAACTACAAGTTTGGCCGCACTTATATGATCAACGAGTACCGAAGCAAGATCAAGATTGGCAAGACCCCCTATGAAGCGGTCTCCGTCACCGTGATGGACAAGGACCCCTTTGTGGCCTGCAACATCGCCAAGGACATCCTTAACTTCTACGACAAGAAAGTCCACGACCTGCATAAGCAGAAAGTGGGAGAAGTGGTTGCCATGTATGATATGCAACTGAAAATGAAGCAACAAGACATCGACTCGCTGAAACAAAACCTCACCGACCTGGCCACTAATTACGGCGTGCTTAACTATTCCGGCCAACTGCGCGAAGTGACACGCGGTTTCATCAACGGTTCAAACAAAGCCAATGAGTTGAAGCAAAACCTCGAGCAATATGGCGCTGACGCTGTCGACTTGGAGACCAAGATCATCGCCGAGGCCAACACGTATTCTCTCATCAAGAGGGACTATGAGCAGAACCTGCGCTTCTTCAACTCCAACCTCACCTACTCCAACATTGTAACCGAACCCTTCCCCGCTGACAAGAAGGCGTTCCCCGTGCGTTGGGTGGTGGTCGCCCTGAGTGCTTTGGGCGCCCTCCTGCTTTCCATTGTGGTCGTTTTCATTATCGAGAATCGCAAACGTTTCGTCGCCGAAAAAAAATAAGCCGTGGAGAAGAAAGCTAAAATAGCCTGGCTCTATGTCATAGCGGCACTATTCATCGCTGTGGGGTTGTTTCTGGTGGTGAAGAAGAACACCTATCTCTTCTTCGCCCTCCCCGTTGTGCTAGGCGTTTTGCTGCTCTACATTTTCTCCTTGGACAAAGTATTGCTGCTCACAGCATTTATCGTCCCCTTATCGGTCAACTTGAAAGCGCTAGAGGCAGGATTAGCCATATCGCTACCTGCCGAACCACTGCTCATGGGCATTTTGGTTTTGTTTGTGGCAAAAATGCTCTATGACGGCCAATACGACCGACGAATAGCCCACCATCCTATAGCCATCGTCATCTATTGTATGTTCGCATGGATGGTCGTCACTACCATCACGAGCGAGATGCCCGTTGTGTCAATCAAGTTCATTCTTTCAAGACTGTGGTTCGTGGTGCCTGCATTCTTCCTGTGTGCCATCCTCTTCAAGAACCCGAAGAACATCCACTGGTTCATCTGGCTTTATATTAGCGCATTGTGCATCGTTTGCATCTACACTATCATCCACCATGCTCAGTTTGGCTTCGACGGCGACTCCGCCCACTGGGTGATGACACCTTTCTACAACGATCACACTGCCTACGGCGCTGCCTTGGCCATCTACCTTATCCTTGCCCTCACCTACGTATTCTTGCCTGACGTCAAGACCGCTCGACGCTTTATTGTCATTGGAGTGGTGGCATTGTTGAGCCTCGCCTTGATGCTTTCCAACTGCCGTGCCGCTTGGATCAGTATCATTGCAGCTCTGGCGGTGCTGATTTGTGTGCTATTAAGAATCAAATTCCGCTGGATTGCCGCCGCCATCATCCTCTTGGTCGGACTATTCTTCGCTTTCCAAAACCAAATCATAGACGCTTTGGAGAAGAACAACCAAGACGCCTCGGGCGACCTGGTGGAGAACATACAGTCTATCACCAATATCTCGACCGATGCCTCCAACCTAGAGCGTATCAACCGCTGGCAGTCGGCCTTCCGACTTTTCAATGAGCGCCCTGTATTCGGTTGGGGACCAGGCACCTACCAATTCGTATATGCCCCTTACCAGATGTCGAAAGAGAAGACCATCATCAGCACCAATGCCGGCGACGGCGGCAATGCACACTCCGAGTATTTCGGCCCCTTGGCCGAACAAGGTGTCGTTGGGTCCCTCCTAGTCGTTGTCCTTGTCATCGTGACAGTATATTGCGGCATCAAGACCTACAACCGTTGCAAAAACAAGAGTGCCAAAGTACTAGTGCTAGGCGCCACTCTCGCCTTCATCAGTTATTTTGTGCATGGTTTCCTCAACAATTTCTTGGATACCGACAAGTTGGCCATCCCCGTATGGAGTCTCGCTGCCTTGATTGCGGCTATCGATGTATTCTATGCCGACAAGGAAGAGTTTAAGGAAATCAAGGAATAAACCATTTGTTGTTATTGGTACAAAAAAAGGAATGCCGTCGTTACCGACGGCATTCGCTTTAATTACCCGTGACTTACATAAAACTCACTTAATCTCCATCAACTCCAATTCTATAATCAGCGGAGAAAATGGAGGCAGTGCGGGACCCAAGTCAATTGCGCCGAAAGCTTGGTCTGAAGGAGTAAGCAATGTGACTTTCGAACCTGGCGCCATGGTCATCAATGCCTCGTCAATGGCATAGATCATTTCGCCACCACCGATGGTAAATGTCATCGGTTGGCCGAAATCGTAACTCGACTCGATCTGCTCGCCCTTCAGACTGCGCAGCACATAGTGAACCGACACTCTGTCTCCCCATTGAGCCAAGTCGCCAACGCCCTCTTCTCTATTAAGGATGTAAATCCCTGACTCGGTGGGGTTCACGGCAATGGCATTCGCCTTAATGTAGTCAGCAATCGACTTGGTCTCCAAGGCTTTCATGCGCTCTTTTTCAGCATTCGCCTTGTCCTCCAAAACCTTCTGATGCTTCTCATAGGTTGCCTGGTCCATCACCTTGTTCATCTTCATTCTCACAACCATAGGCGTGTAAGGCAGGATAACCCGTTCATAACCAATACTGTCGAATGCCAATTTGGAAGGCACCACAAACCGTATCGTGCCACCTTCCGGCACCATGCCAATAGCTTCGGTGATACCCCTGCAGATGAACTCTTCGCCATATTGGACCTCGACAGGTTCAACACCGAACGAATTCATAATGGTGTCGCCTTGAGCAGAGCAAATCGTGAAATCGAAATCGACATACTCACCCATCTGAGCCAGTTTGCCCTTTCCGGTCTGCTCCAACACAATGAGACCAGACTCTGTCAACGTATAGGTGGGGTCATTGCGCAACGGCGTCAAGAATGCTTCTTCTTCCCGCTTTAAGCTGTCGAGAAACGCCTTTTGTTCGGCTTCCAACTCCTCATAGGGCCTCACACTGATCAGTTTCAGGTCGTAAAATATAGACTTTCCTGCATATTCCTCAGGGATTTCCTCCATCTGCATCAGAATGGTCAGCACCGAATCAGCAGGCACTACAAGACGAGCTGAATCGCCTACATGCATCATGAGCAGGCCGTCAACCACGTCGCCTTTAAAGTCGGGTTCTGTCAGCACAAGGCTTATTGGACTGTCACCTGCGGTAGTAAACAACAGCGAGTCGTTAAAATACTGAGCCATCTCAATGGTCACCTCGTCGCGCAAACGAGGCATCACTTCCGAGTCGCCCTTGTTGTAAAACTTCATATAAACGCCATTGTCCATTTTCTTGAAACCTGGATATGGACCTTCTTGTCCACACGAGGTGAGTATGATGGCGACAGCGGCAAAAAAGCCAAAAAAGCGCTTCATATTATTTAAATGTTTCGAAATCAATCAGTTCAACTTCAAACATCAGGTTGGAGAAGGCAGGAATTGGTCCCGATCCACTTTCGCCATAGGCCAAATAATAAGGAATGTATAGCACACCCTTCTCACCTTTTGACATCAACTGCACGCCCTCGTCCCAACCTGGGATAACCTGGCCTACGCCGAGAACAAATTGGAACGGTTGACCGCGGTCGACCGACGAGTCAAAAACGGTACCATCTAACAGTTTGCCCGTATAATGCATCGTTACAGGCTTGCCCACTTGGGGTTTCTCCCCTGTGCCAGGCTCAGTCACCACATAGTAAAGGCCCGAAACGGTAGGTTCTGCCACAATCTTGTTCTTAGCCAGATAGTTGGTCAGATCCTTGGCTGCCTTTGCAGTCTCTTCAGGATAGTCGTTTTGCAGTTGAGCAGCACGCTGGTCATTGCGATTCTTAACGTCATTGGAGAAGTTTTGGGCGTACACTTTCTCTGGGAAGAAATCATTCACCTTGATTTCAAAACGCATCACATCTGTCGACTTAAACTCTTCCGGCAGCGTGGGGCGGCCATACAAGTATTTGAACGTAGAGTCAATGTTGACAATGAAGGAAGCAGAATCGCCCTTGTGCATCATGCGCAGGCCTTCAAAGATGTCGCCATCAAAAGCCGACTCTTGCACCTGCATAAGGTTCTTCATGTTGGGAATCAGCGGTGTGGTGTCATTGATCATGCAGCAGATGTTAACATCCACCAAATCACCAACCTGAGGTGTCTGGCCTTCATTCTGGGTGAAGAATCGGTAGTACAATCCGTTTTGGTTTTGATAGTCCGGATAAGGATTTTTCTCAGCACAAGCGCTCATAACGCCTGCCGTCATTATGGCCAAAGCGGCCATCAAACAAATACTTTTTTTCATTTTAGAGCTTTTATTGATTATTGTTGATTAGTTTCATCTAAAACATCCAATAGCTCAACATCAAAAACGATATTGGCAAATGCCGGGATGTTTTCAAAGGCGAGATCTCCATAGGCCAACGGATAAGGCAGCACAAAGCGCGCCTGCTCGCCCACATGCATCATGCAGAGGCCCTCTTCAAGTCCTTTAAGCACCTTCCCTTGTCCCAGCACAGCGTCGTAAAAACCACCCAACTGTTCAGAGTCACCCAAAGGAGTGCCATCGAGAAATGCAGCCTTAAACTTGATGCGAGCGGTCTGTCCCACTTGAGGTTGAGCGCCATCTGTAACCAAAGACTTTGTATAATAAAGACCCGAAGCCGTATGTTCGGTGATGCCATTAGCCTTTAGATAGGCGCTGAAAGCCTTCTCCGAATCAGCCTGCAAGGCTTTGTTGGCTGCTTCAGTCTGTTTTTTAAGTTCTTCCGCCGTAGTGATTTTCAGCAACTTGATGTCATAAATCAAGTTGGCGTACGACGGAATAGAGCCAACCGAATGCTCACCATACGCCAAATCGAACGGAATGATGGCCTTTACGCGCTCGCCGAGGTGCATCTTGGGCACAATCTCCTCCCAACCTTGAATTGTGAGGCCCTCGCCCAAAACAAAGGAGAGTTTTTCAGGACTGTCCCATGTGCTGCCCACCGACTGCCCGTCAAGCAAATAGGCAGCGAAGTCGACTTCAACCTGATCGCCTTTTACAGGACAACGACCGTTGCCTTTTTCCATAGGGATGATGTAAACGCCCGAAGGTTCAGGCTTGACATTGATATTGTTGGCAACCACGTAATCCTCTAAAGCCTTCTTCGACGCCTCTTTCATTGATTCCATCATCTTTTCGATGTTCGACTTGAAATCGTTTTCGCTCTGAACTTCAACAAGTCCCACCTCAAAACGGAAATAATCGTCAGCCTTTAGGCCTGCAGCTTTGGGATCCTGGTCGTAGTATTTCATTACCACCGAATCGGCCTTAATATAAAACGAAGCCGAATCGCCCAAATGCATCATAGCGTAGGCCTCTTGAAGATCGCCAACGAAAATAGGTTCTTGCAACTGGGTGAACACATTCTTTTGCGAACCCTGCCAGTCATAATAAAGCGAATCATGCAGATAGCATGCCATGTTCACCTTAAGGAAATCTGTCAGTTGGGGTTTCGCTGCTGTAGGATTCTGGCTGTGGAATTTGTAATACAAACCATCGGCAGTCTTCTTATAACCCGGGAACTTCTGGGTACATGCCGTCAGCAAGCACAAAACCGACAAGCAAACCATCGAAAACAAAAAACAATTTCTTCTCATATTTTACTGATTTTCAATTATTTTAATCGTATAAACCAATGTAGCATATTCAGGGATACGGTCATCGTCGCCATGCAACCCATATGCCAAATGGTAAGGCATGATGATTTTAGCCACATCCCCTCGATGAAGGTATGTCATGGCCTCTTCCAGACCTGACTCCACCGTTCCCTCGCCAATGACAAATGACTTAATGCCATCTTTGTCAGACGAATAAAGCAAGTCACCAGCGATGGAATGAAGTTCATACTCCAACGACACCTGCTGCCCTTTCTCTAACAAAGGCCCACTACCCGATTCCAAAACCTGATAACGCAACCCAGTCCCTGTCTTGGTCATCTCCAAACCATGCCGCTTGATGTAGTTCGCTATATCTTCCTCCTCTTCATTGACCAAATAGCGGTTGGCCTTCTCCATGCTGCTTTTCATCTCGTCCTTAGTGATTGGCATCTGAGGTTGTTTAGATTCCTCTCCGCAAGAGACAAGTGCAAGCAACACACACACAATCAAATATTTGCAAAGACGACTCATATCATTTTCTATTCAACAGTTCCTTATATTCAGGCAACACTGCCTTCAACAACGCAACGGCCTCGTCGAACGAACACAAAAGTGTGCCGCCAGCCGCATTGGTGTGACCGCCGCCCTTGAAATGCTTTTGGGCCAGTTCATGCACCGAAAAATCGCCTTTTGAACGGAACGACAGCCTGATTTGGTCCTGGCGCTCGGTCACCAACACCGACATCTTGATTTTGTCCATAGAAAGCGGAAAATTCACCACTCCTTCCGTGTCGCCAGGCTGATAGTTAAACTTATCCAAGTCACTCTTATTCAATGCGATTATGGCCGTAGAACAATCCTCTATAACCTCCATCCTATTATTGATGGCGAATCCCAACAAACGCAAGCGGTTTTCCGACATAGTATCGTAAACCAACTGATGCACAAGCGTATAGGGCATTGATTTTTCCACCAATAGACTGACAATATCGAAAGTTCTGGGGTGGTAAATGGAATGGGCAAACGAGCCCGTGTCCGTCATAATGCCCACCAACAAGTTGGTACAAATGCTTTCCGTCAATTGGTCCTTCCCATAATGCAGCAAGATCTCGGCCACAATCTCCGAAGCACTTGACACACATGTATTTGTATAAGAACAATAAAATTGGCTCAAATCGGCATCGCGATGATGGTCAACCAAAACACGCGGACAGCGCGTTTTCCCAATCTCGTTATGCAAAATGCCTCCTCTCGACAAATTGTTGAAATCCAACATCACAATACACTCTGCCTCCGCAATAGCCGTCTTGCACGCTTCGCTGTCCTTTTCAAAAACCAAAAAATCCTCAGCGCCAGGCATCCAATGCAAAAAACCAGGAAAGTCGTTGGCAACCACCATCTTAACTTCATGCCCTTTTGCCCTAAGAAACTCTCCCAAGGCCAACACAGAACCGACGGCATCGCCGTCTGGGTTGACATGACATGCCAAAACCATGTGTTTAGGTGACTGAATTACAGTGTCAAAACGTTCGAAAAAGAGGTCCTCTTGCATAGCTTCCATAAAAGTTTGCAAAGGTACAACTTTTTCCGATTCTGCACCTTATTAATTATAATAAAGCATTTATCGGGGCGATAAAAACCTATAGGTGTCATCATCAAATAGCAAAACAATGCCACGGGGAGTCGGAGATGGAGGCAAAGAAACCTGTTCTTGTTGAGCTACTAGTTCCAATTCGTCTTGAGGAGAAACTGTTTCCGATTCGTTTTCCAAAGGATCCAGAACGACTGCACTAGGCTTCGGTTGTGGCAAAGGCTCAGAAACCGTCATAGGTCCAATGCCCAAAATAATCCAGTCAAGACTGTATTCCGGAAATGTCTCTTTCAGCTTTTTCACAAAGTCCAAACTAGGATTGTTCCGACCCGAAAGCAAGTGTGAAACATTCGAAGGCTGGATGCCTAACCTGACCGCAAACTCAGCAGCAGTCAAATTCTTTGCCCTAATAATATGAGCAATCCTGTCTTTCATTTCTCCAATTTCCATGGTTGTATCCTCCAAAAAAAATTGATTTTCGAACCTTATTCAATTGACAAAAGTAAACATTATTTCATTACAAAATACAAATCTGAAGAAATTATTTTTGTAAACATTACAAAACAATTTAATCAATTAAGAATATAGTTTAATTATATAAATATATAATACTATATTACAAGATTTTAAATAAAACAAATGAATTGTACATTAAAATAAGCGTCAAAACAAAAAACATTCGCGTTTTAGTTCAATTATTATAACAAAAAATATTGATAACTATATACTTATATAAACAAGTTCGTCAATATCACATAATATTACATCCATCATTTGTTTACATGCGTAAAATATAAATATTTACATAAAGAAATCTTTAATTATTTAGTTGATTTACAATATATTATATTGTTTTTGAGATACAAATGTAAAATACACGCCTTGATTGATTTTGCCATCTCAAACATCGCGAATTTGGCGTTTTTGGGACCATCAACGACTCCTCGTTCATCTCAAATCGAAACGCGCTGAGAGCGCCTAAAACGCCCCTTCCCTCCTTTTGGATTTATCCCCCTCAAAACTATCACGGCCACTGGTTCCACTCTCAAAGCGTCATTGCGGACTTGATCCGCAAATCGAAGATTCGACGTAGTCAATCTCCTACCAATGAGTGAAAGCCAGAGGCCTTTCGATTATTTAGTATTTCACAGGTGTTTTTATACACCTTATTAATATATTGCTTTCCATGCGCAGGAAAAAAGGCTATCTTTGCACCCTCCATGAAGACTAAAAATCTCCATATCCAGAAATTGATTCAGGAGGGCGAGCACCAAATGCTTGATTTCAAATTCGAGATTTCGGACAGCCGTCGCATCGCCCGCTCGCTGGCCGCCTTCGCCAACACGGATGGTGGCAGGTTGCTTGTGGGCGTGAAAGACAATGGAGCCATTGCCGGCGTGCGTTCCGATGAAGAAATCCACATGATACAGGCCGCTGCAGAAATGTATTGCCAACCCCAAGTGGATTACACCACCGAAGAATGGGAAATCAACGGAAAAACTGTCCTCGAAGTCATCATACCCAAAGACAAGCGCCACAAACATAAGGCGCCCGACAATCAAGGCAATTACAAATATTTCGTTAGGGTCAAAGACGAGAACCTCGTCGCTGACTGCGTATTAATAAAGGTGTGGAAGGCCGACAAATTCTCCAGACCTGCCAAAATCGCTTTCACCGAGACAGAAACGCTTCTACTCCATTACCTTGGAGAGCACAAAGAAATCACACTACAGGAATTCCAGGATCTGGCTCATATCAACAAAAGAAGAGCCGAGTCCATCCTCGCTGATTTCATTCTCGTGGGCACCATCAACATCGTCCAGACCAACCAAATGACTATTTTTCGACTCGTTGATGAAACCGAAACAGTGTAAGGCCCATCTTTAAAGGAAGTATTTGCAATCTTTAATATTTATATATTATTGTTTGACAAATGATTATAAATATTTTTGAAAATTTTTGAAAATTTCCATTGCCAATTCGCAAAAAGGTCGTAATTTTGCAGCCCGCAAACAAAGGAAGAGGGGTTTGTAATGAGTGAGTTTGCGAAGTTCTTTGACAGTCTGAGGCCAGCACAAGACCAGCGCCGCGGGAGCGGCGCAGGGAAAGGAACCTTTCAAGGAAAGGCAAGCACAACAGAACATCAAAGGCGGAACCCGAGATTCAGAGAAAGAAATTTAGCAAGACAATATTACAACGAAGAGTTTGATCCTGGCTCAGGATGAACGCTAGCGGCAGGCCTAATACATGCAAGTCGAACGGTAAAATCCCCTTCGGGGGATTGAGAGTGGCGGACGGGTGCGTAACGCGTATGCAACCAGCCCCCCTCACCGGGATAGCCGGTGGAAACGCCGGATAATACCGGATGCGCCCGCGGGGAGGCATCTTCCCTCGGGCAAGGCGGCGACGCGGAGGGGGACGGGCATGCGTGCCATTAGCTAGTTGGCGGGGCGACGGCCCACCAAGGCGACGATGGCTAGGGGATCTGAGAGGACGGTCCCCCACACTGGTACTGAGACACGGACCAGACTCCTGCGGGAGGCAGCAGTAAGGGATATTGGGCAATGG
>JAEEGG010002753.1_pt1 | contig 44905 bp, 49 predicted proteins | sample 9134161 | NCBI WGS metagenome assembly JAEEGG01 (sample SAMN16246543, study PRJNA631951) | gut metagenome | biome: gut microbiome; feature: rumen; material: CR-attached | host: Bos | place: Iran: Karaj | collected 2018-10 | reverse complement strand
CACAAGGGTCGATGGCCTTCTCAGTGTTCAACTACGCCCCCATCGAGCTGCACACCAGCCACGGCACCGAACTCATCGAGGTGCCCAACCCGCCCTACGTACAGTTCCCCATCATCAAGAGCGTCATCGAGCACCTGCAGGGCTTCGGCCTGTGCGCTTGCACCAGCGTGTCGGCCACCCCCACCAACTGGGTGCTCGACAGGATATTAGGAAAGCTGTAGCGGGCTGCGCCCTAAACGACAAATGATAAATGACAAATGATAAAGACTGCGCCCAAAGGGGTGCCAGGATTATGGTTCTAAAAAAGATTGGTAGACTATTCAGTTTATCATTTATCATTTTTCTTTTTTCATTCAGCCCCGCTGTGGCGCAAACCTGGGCGCAAGCCGACACCATCCCCCACCGCCACAAGATGACACCACTGCGGCGCACGGTGCGAGGCTTCGACCGTCTGGATACCACGTTCATCGAACCGCAGCACTACATCTTCACCGTGATGTTGCAGGCCACCAACAACTACGACATCTACACTCTGCGCTCGGCCGCACCCAATGTGCAGTCGATCACGTTTTCGCCCGACATGAACCTGCGCCTTGGCCCTTACTTCGGCTGGAAATGGTTCTTCCTGGGCTACACCTTCGAGCTGGGCGGCATCAACCTGGAGCGTATCAAGCAGCAGCTCGACCTGAGCTTCTACAGCTCGCAGATAGGCATCGACATCTTCTATCGGCGTACGGGCAACGACTACAAGCTGCGCGATGCACGTCTGGGCGAGGGTGTCAACACGTCGATGCTCGAAGGGGTGCCCTTCAGCGGTGTCAAGGCGGGCATCACGGGTTTCAATGCCTATTACATCTTCAACCACGGACGCTTCTCCTATCCCGCCGCCTTCAGTCAGAGCACCCTGCAGAAGGTGAGCTGCGGATCGTGGATGGCAGGACTGGGATATACGAAAAACTCACTCGACGTGAACCACGAGCAGCTGCAACGGCTCATCAACCGCCACATGGGAGTCAACACCGTGCCACTCGATTCTGGTTTGATGTTCCGCCACGTCAGCTACGACAACTTCAGCCTCTCAGCTGGCTATGCCTACAACTGGGTGCTGCCCCACCATTGGCTGCTCGCCGCCAGCGGACAAGCGGCACTGGCCTACAAGAAGAGTTCGAGCGACATGGCAGGCAGCGAGCTGCAGGGCTTCAGCTTCAAGAATGTCAACCTCGACGGCATCGGGCGTTTCGGCATCGTCTATAACAACATGCGCTGGTATGCCGGGGCCAGCTTTATCGTTCACACCAACAACTACCGAAAGTCGCGCTTCCGCACAAACAACACTTTCGGCTCCATGAACATCTACGCAGGCTTCAACTTCAAGCTGAAAAAACGATACCGCTGACCGTCTGCCACTCCCCTACCCTCCCGGCCAAGGATACAGCCACAAAAAAAAGCGGCAAGACGTGTTTCCCATCGCGAGAAACACGTCTTGCCGCTTTGTATGGAGATGCCCTATCGCATACGAAAAATGGGGCGATTATAATATGTTAGCCTTTATGGTATCAACAATGTAGCGCACGTCATCGTCACTGACGTATGGGCCTGCAGGCAGACACATGCCCACCTTGAAGATGCCCTCACTGACGCCATTCACGTAGGCAGGAGCATCCTTGTAACAGGGCTGCTTGTGCATGGGCTTCCACACCGGTCGGGCCTCAACGTTCGCTTTGTCGAGGGCCACGCGCATGGCCTCCACATTGTCATTCGGCTGGCAGTCGGTTGTGGCCGTCAAAGCAGCGTGGATGACACCGGCAGCGCCACCGATGGCGCCAGTAACGATTTTCTTGTAGGCATTCTCCTGCCCCTTTACCCTCACGTTCTCATCAATAGTGATGGTACAAAGCCAATAGTTCGAGTCATAGTCGCCACCTGCGGGCTGGCTGTGCACCTTGATGCCAGGCACCTCGGCCAACAGCTCCTCATACATCTTCTGCACATGCTTGTGGTGCGCCAGGTGGTCGTTCACCACTGTCATCTGGCCACGGCCAATACCAGCACAGATGTTCGACATACGATAGTTGTAGCCTATCTTCTCATGCTGGTAATAGGGATAGCTCTCTCGATACTGCGTGGCGTACATCATGACCTCGCGCCACTCATCCTCGTTGGCAGTAATCAGAGCACCGCCTCCAGAGGTAGTAATCATCTTGTTGCCGTTGAACGACAGCACGCCCGACTGGCCAAACGTACCCAGCACCTGCCCCTTATACCTGGAACCGAATCCTTCGGCGGCATCCTCCACGACGGGTATCTCATAGCGGTTGGCAATCTCCATGATCTTGTCTGCCTTATACGGCATTCCATAGAGCGCCACAGGCACGATGGCCTTCGGCTTCTTTCCCGTCTTTTCTATTCGGTCCTTGATGGCCGCCTCCAGCAGACCCATGTCCATATTCCACGTGTCCGGCTCTGAGTCCACCAGCACAGGGATAGCCCCCAAATAGGTGACAGGGTGCGTAGAAGCACAGAACGTGAAGCTCTGCACAATCACCTCGTCGCCACGGCCGACACCTGCGGCAATCAGGCCAAGATGCACTGCAGCCGTTCCAGAGCAGAGTGCCACCACTCGTTTCTCGAGTATGTCCTTGCCATCTGCGTCTTTGTTAACAAAGGCCTCCAGGTCTTTCTCGAATCCATTCACGTTTGGACCCAGTGGCACCACCCAGTTGGTGTCGAATGCCTCCTTGATATACTTCAGTTCCAAATCAGCCTCGCTCATGTGAGCCAGGCACAAGTAGATTCGTTTTCTTTCTGACATTTCCAATTGCTTGTTTGAATATTTTATAGTGACTCCTATTTAATTCGCCTTCCATTATTCATTGTCGAAGGTAAATAGATAGTTGTCATCATACCATGTGTTCTATATGACATGTTCTACGACGTGATGTCAGTCCATCTTGTCATCACCTCATCATTTCTTCCATCATCAAATTGTTTCTCCGCCATACTCCATCCTTCTTCCCAGCAGGGTGCATACAATCATCTGTAGATCCTTTCGGAATGAGTAGTGGTGCAGGTAGTAGCGGTTGATGCGCACTTTATCAGGCCATATCACCCTGTCGTTATATTCTAATACAGAACGGACTGTGCCACCCTTTCCGTCTGCCATCTCACCCTGACCGCATATCACCTCCTGCACATGAGCCAGAAGTGCCTCCTCGTCGCGGTACTTCATCGTGGCTGGTCCCGTAATACCCGGCCTGAGTTGAAGTAGTTCGCGGTCCACGCCCTTCAGGCAGTCGGCATAGCCTGGTACATCGGGGCGTGGTCCCACAAGACTCATGTCACCCTTCAACACATTCCACAATTCAGGCAACTCGTCAAGTTTATACCGTCTGAGCAGTCTACCTGCCTTGTGTACATGTGGGGCATGTTCTGGAGAATCCTCCATCGTACGGAACTTGTAGATAGTAAACAACCTGGCATTTCTTCCCACACGCACCTGCCTGAAAAACACCCGCCCTTCTGGCATTTTCAGTCGAACCCAAAGAGCTATGAGCGCCAAGAGAGGTGCCACAAGCAAGAGTCCCACTGCTGCGGCGACCCTGTCGAATACATATTTTGTAATCACCCTCTTCTTATGTAGAACAATTTCTTTATTGTTCCAAAACAGATGTTTGCCGCCGTAAACAAAACGGAGGTCAGTACGCCCATCCCCTCAGCCTGACGGAACAGGCGGTAGTGCCATCCTATCTTGTAGGAATAACTTCTGTCACTCAGCGAACCGGGTACCACCCTATGTCTCGCCAGCGGCTCATTGAGCAAATGGCAAGTGGTAACACTCACCACCTTCAACCAAATAGCATAGTCATCGGTAATGTCGAGATTGCGAGTCTGGACAATCCCCGTCAGCCGAGTATCATACATCACGGTGAGACAACCTGGCCAACAGTAGGCATACATGCCACACTTACCAATATGCTTAGGGCCAAACACCATACGTCCTGTAGGACATTTGTCTGCATTCATCTCCAGATAGGGCGTATACGAGAAGGCATAGCCATTATCTTCCATAAACCTCAGCTGCCGTTCCAATTTCGTTGGTTCCCACATGTCATCACTGTCAAGAAATGCCACCCACCGCCCATGAGCCTCCCTTAGCGCTGTGTTGCGTGCCTCGGCCGCACCCAGCCTAACAGGATGGCTGATGCACCGTATACGCGGGTCGTCAAAAGCAAGGACGGCTTCAACAGTCTTGTCCTCCGAGCCATCATCGACGATAACCATTTCCCAATTGGGATATGTCTGACTGATGACGCTCGCAATGGCATCAGCAATAAATCGGGAGCTATTATAGGCAGGCGTAATAACAGAGACCAGTTCTCCCATAATGACTATCTATAGCGCATCTTCCAAAAAGGATACCAGGCCAAGAACAGTGGACGGCTTAAAGTCTCCACAGGGAAATACCGTATCAGTCGAGGCAAACGATGCATCACTGTAGTAACGAATCCAAAACCTGTTTCTGGATTCGAGGAAAAACGATCCTCATACTGCCCCAAATTCCCAGTATGGTACACCTCCTCTAGTATTACCTCGCCTAAGCGTTTATCTGGTTCTGCCAGCAAGAACCTATCCTCAATACCAAACAGATGCTGCAATACATACATTACCGCTTTGGTGAAACGCTCCATACCCAGCCTATGCAAAGTTTCTACCGCCCGCATCCTCACATCCTCCGCAACACCTTTTTTCAAAAGGAAATAGTAGTCCATCATTTGTCGTACACCTATACCCTCATCGAAGAGATGCCGCATGATATGAGTCATCTGGTATACCAAGTTGAACTCGTCTGTAGGCACTGCAACACTGCCATCACATCCTAACAACTGCACCAAGTGAGAGAACTGCGCATCGGCTTGTTCACTGAAGAACGTCTGCATCTTTCTGTTCTGCAGCGGGTTGCTGAAGAACGAGGGTATGAAATGTACCTCTATGCTAACACCTTTTAGCGGTGGAAGATTTACATGGTGATACTGGAATGGCGCATTTGGCAAGATGCTCTTCACATACCTGAGGATGTCCTTTCGACTGCCCTCAAGCCACACATCAACGTCGCCAGGTGTCCTTGACGATGGGTCGGGATACATCATTGCATTGCCCTGACCTTTCAGTATGCAGCTACGAAAGCCGTCGCGTGCAAACCACTGCACCAACTTAGCAGCCACCTCATTAACCACCCGATTTCTCTGGCGGATTAGTTCACTTTCTGCAAACCAGTTGAACAGCAGTTCTTCTGGTATACCAACATCTTTGCCCAAACGTTCCACGCCCTGGAAAACCACGCCTCCAATAGCCTGCTTCACGGCGAAGTCGTGCAATCCCTGCCAGTCCATACCATCCCAGTTTCTTTCGGACGATGTGTCGTTTAGGCAGTAGTGCAGAAAAGAAATGTATGAAGGTTCCACTTTTATTTAATGAGTGAAATCTGCTGTAACAGCTTACTTTATTCTTTTGGGATTCTTCCGATAACTATATTTTGTGGAACAGGTAGGCTTTTGCCATAATTTTGCTCTTCATCTGTAGCGCTTCAGTTCTTACCATTAAACGCATCAACTGTAGCCATCCCTTCGGCTGAGATACCCTCCCGCTTGAAAACTTTCAAAATTGTCAGGAGGAAGATTTTGACATCTAAGGCAAACGACAGATGATCCACATAATAGACATCATATTTGAAACGTTCTGTAAAGGCCAACTCATTCCTGCCGTGAATCTGAGCCCATCCAGTAATACCTGGTCGCACTTCATGCCTACGCATCTGTTCTGGTGTATAAATAGAAAGGTATTCTGGCAACAAAGGACGAGGTCCAATTAGTGCCATGTCTCCTTTCAACACATTGAAGAGTTGGGGTAGTTCATCAATAGAGGTAGAACGCACAAAACGACCGACTTTTGTCAGGCGCAACTCATCGGGCAAAGGAACGCCATTGGCATCTACCTCATCCGTCATGGTCTTGAATTTAATCACCTTAAACAATTTAGCATTCTTGCCAGGCCGCTCCTGATAGAAAAAAGCGCCAGCTCCTTTGTTGGCGAAGTGAAGCCATATAGCAACGATGACAATAAGCCACCCAAGGCATAGAAGAGCGACAAATGATAGAGTAAAACTAAAGGCTCTTTTAAAAAAATGTTTATACATCTCTTCGTTAATTATTTCATTATCTGACCCACATTATTTATGCAGAATTAGTTCTTTATAGTTAAACTCTTTTTTGCATGAACAAAACAAATATCTCACGAATTGCAATTTACGACAAAAATTGGCTACCCGAATAGAAAAAAACATTTTTACAAACTCTTTACGCTGAACTGTTTTGCAAAATATCTATTTGGAATCCACTATTTTGTCAAAAACGCAATCCTTATACGTATTCTTATACTTATCTGCCGTAGCCAGCACCTCACGGTCTATTGTACCAAACGAACAGTTCTGGAATGTCAAATGAGTGCTGTTATAGTAAATGTGTCGAGTACTCTTTGAAAGAGCAAATGTAGGAATGGTGCAATTCTCAAACGTTATCCAGTTTGCCGAAGACAACTTCACCGAGGATGTAACGACACAGTTCTTTATTCTCGTTGCAGTCTTTCCATAATTGGCTAGATTATTTCGACATGCTGTTATATCTGAATGGTTGTGGCTAAATGAACAATTCTCCATCAGTACGTTCTCATTACCTATTTCAGGATAATTCCTTATTCCGTCAGCTTCAAAGTCTATCGCTGATCGTGGTCTAGTTCCTCGTATCTCGTCAACGCCGCAATATTCGAATTTGCAATTTCTAATCTGAACATTTCTCGCCCCAATCGCCACCCCATTGCGTCTTGCATAGCGAATGGTGACGTTTTCCATTATCAAGCCATCAGCCCAACGATTCCCGGCATCACTTTTTCTATAAGCTCCCTGAAACAACAGACAGTCACCAAAAGCGTCTATAAGTGTTAAGTCGCGGAATACAAAGTTCTTGCACTTAAAGCAATTGAACAACATTCCCCATTCACCGAAATATGTTTTCCCGATAAAAGGTGTCGTATAAAGATGCTTTCTTGCATCCCCTGCGATTGTACCTTTTCCGTCAACAGTGACATTTTCTTTCCCATACTCCCAAAACATGAAATAGGCACCTTGGTTGGTAGGAAGCAGTTCTATCCTGTTATTTATTGTCAAATGTGTGTTTGAGGGAATTGTGAAAATGCGGAAGAAAGAGAAACTGTCATCATAGACATCCGAATAGAATATCTTCTTTTTATTATCCTCATAAACATATCTGAATTTCCTGGCAATATCCGCACGCCCTTTATATGGTAGTTCAACATGATAAACCCTATCTGCATCAAAATGAATATGCGTCTGATGATGATCATCAGTCAGAGCAAGAATATTCTCAACAATAGAATTGGCAACAAACGCAGTATCCTTATCAAATACAAACCAGCTGTCGTAAACCTCTTTTTGATTCCAAACTCCTTTAAGCGTAATCCCCATTCCCAAAACAGGTTTCTTGCTCTTCACCTCAATAGACGATTCATTACCTATAATAACTCCATCACCTAAAGAACCACCGTCAAATATCAGCTTAAAATGTTTTGGCAACTCTATTGTGTCATTCAATAACGAATAAGCCTTTGTTACGATGAAACTCCCCTTAGCCTCGTCTATCATCTTCTGGTCTAACCAATAATTCTGCTTGTTGGCACACGACGACAACAAGGGTAATAATAAAATAGCAAGACAAAGAAAAGGCCTTTTCATATTAGAACCTAAACAACTTGGCGGGATTTCCGAGATAAAGCTCGCCATTCTTGGGCTTTGTCATCAACACGGAGCCTGCTCCAAGACGAACCCCATCACCAATTCTCATCTGTTGAAGGACAATGCTCCCTATACCCAACAAGTTCTCATTTCCGATTCTGACCTCGCCTGAAACTCTAACGTCTGGCATGATGACGTTATAATCCCCTATCGTAGTGTCATGCCCAATGATGTCCATGCCATTCAGAAGATTGAAACTACCTATAGTGACATCAACAGACGTCCAACAACCTCCCTGAATGATATTGCCCTCTCCCATTTTCAGTGTTTCGCGATCGGCACATCCAAAAGGTTCAAAAATGATGTTCGGATAAGAGACAAAAGAGTTCGTTATCCGTTCCCTCACGTATCGTATGATATGGGGTGAACCTATTGCAATCACCAAGTCCAAAGGCTCTTTGACCTCATTTAGGTCGTCCATGCCTCCTAAAACTTTACCAAAGCGTGAGATTGGTGTGCCTTTCTCTTTCCCGTCATCATAAAACCCCACGAAATTCCACCTCGGTTCTTTTCGATTTATTCGTTCAATAGTGGTAACAACTTCTTTTCCTAAACCACCAGCCCCGAAAACTGCAATATTCTTCATTTTGAATAATAATAGGAAATATAAAGTGAATGTAAGCCTAACAATCAACAGAAACGATGTCCGTACAAACTAACATATATTATTAAGAAGTATCTATTATACTTTCTCCCCCTTGACAATGATTTGGCCATAATCACTTATAATAGTGCCTTTTCTTCTGATTTTGGCAGGGTTGCCCGCTACTATACAATGGTCAGGAATTTCTTTAGTGACTACACTACCGCCTCCAACATATACATGATTACCAATCGTAACTCCAGGCATAATCATCGCTCTGCCTCCTATAACACAATTCTTGCCGATATGGGTATCACACCACATACTCTGTCCTTCCAATGCACCACGCGAATAGTCATGAGCAAGGATCATCGCTTCGATAAGCACACGAGTATTGTCACCTATATGGACTCCTTTGGGGTGAGCTCGGTCAAGGATAGCACTCCTTGATATTTTGCAGTTCTCACCAATATCATACCCTTTAATACGATAATATGTTGCCATTGCCTTATTGACGTAATGGCTAACACGCTGCCGGAAACTATACTTCTCCATTACTTAAAAAATTATGAGGAAACATAACATCTTGAAACACGCCAACAATGATTATTAAACAGGTATTTGGCGGTTTCTTCCGCTCAATTGATTGAAACGAGTATTGTTGCCAGTTCGAGCATTTGCTAATATTTCCTCAGTATAAACTCCGAAAGCAGGCCCATGTGCAACTTGACTTAGTTCAGCAGATCTGTTCCATTCAATCATTACAGGTTTACCTTCTACATCTACAGAAATGTCCCATCCTATTAGCCTAAAATAAGGAAGCCGAAAGTGCATATCCTTAACAAAATCAAGTATTTGTGGAAAGGATGGAATTAAAAAACCATCCACCTCAACTCCTGAATCTGTCATACACATGTTCTCCTCTGTTGGGCTCCCAAATGCTGGCCCCTTAATCCTGCCTGTCCGCAAGTCAATATCTGCTTTGATCCCACCCGCAGTTTCATTATCAACAACTTCCCCTTTGCGACCAATGCGAATAGTCGCATATAAGATAACCACTTCGTTTTCTCTTCTATATGACATCACTCTTATTGTGTTGACAGAAGTAGGATTGAGTTTGGCAAGTTCAGGATGCTGTACTAGTTTACTTTGAATGATAAAATTACTTTTGTAGTGTGAAAACAAATCAGATACTGACAAGTTCATATCGGGAATAAAGCCATTCTCTGCATGAATCATTTTTACGCCTTGACCCCATGAACCAAGGAGACAAGGTTTAATGACTGCTTCTTGTATATTTGAACACTTTTTAATTGCTTCTTTTTCGCTTATCGGTTTTTTATCATCATAATAATATCCATTAACATTCTTAACAAATGTTAGCGGTCGATTAACATCAGGGAATACTGTATCATAAAACCCTTTGTCCACATACGCCAAACTAAATTGATAATTATTTAAACTGTATATAATACTTGAACTGTATATGCTGGCAGGAATATATTTTTCGGAATATATCCCATTCCTAGAATATAGATATTGGTGCCAGTAGGTAGGGACCTCTCTTCCGAAATGCTTTTTAAAATAAGCCTTAATATCTGCTTGCTGCCCTTTTGTAAGAGGCTTCATAGAGCATAATTTCATAGATTTCTTTACCTTAGATTCGAAGAATCTCTCAAGCAGTTTAAGTGTTAGCTTATTTTGAATTGATTGATAGGTGTTAATTAATTCGAAATTCATATTATTTTACTTTTTAATATACCATATCTATACTAGTATGAAAAAAAAATATACCAACTGCATCCAATCAGGCTTTTTTAATATGCATTAATAGCCAATTGTACGAATAACGAAACTCCTTCTTTGATCGTTCTTCATTAAATATACCAACTCATTGTCTTCACAACTAACTTTATTACTTATTTTGTAAATCCAATAATTCAAAACTTGTTTTTCAAAAACTTTCATAGCACTTTTTCTCCGAAGCTCACAGTGCTTTTTAAAACGTCTATAATATTCTTCTCGGTCAGACAAGTAACGGCACAACTCTTCATTATGTCTGCTTCGATACTCACTGTGGTCAATCTCAACACCTGTATTATCCACATTCTTTGTATTTACCACTTCCCATGAAAGTTGACCATCAGTAATTGTCAATACTACACATAATCCTTCGTACCAATGTGGTTTCTTGGCACGGAAATCGTAGCCCTCTTTGCTGTTGAAAAGGAAGTTTCCAAGGCTATAGAAGATCGGTTTTCCATGATATGTCTCCCAGCCTTGTGGGCAGTGAGGATGAGCTGCTATCACGCCATCAGCCCCATAGTCGATAAAATCGCGATATCGAGCAATTGTCTCTGGCGTAGGTACATCAATGTATTCAATACCATCATGAGGCAGCACGAAAAGATAGTCCAAATGTTTCTTGGCTTGGATGATATCATGGTTTACACGTAGGTCATTAATATAAGCGCAGCCGAACCCATCACGGCGTAACACATCATCGAACACACCTGTATATGCAGCAAATGACAATGCAAGGAAGCCAATCTTCACTCCATTCAATTCCACTACTTTTGCCTTATATGCTTCCTCATAAGTACCTGCTCCAAATGCAGCATTGCCTAAAGCGGCCTTTGTTTTCTTGAAGCCCTCGTCACCCCAATCAAATGCATGATTGTTAGCTAAAGAAAAAAGATTGAAACCTAAACTGCGAAGAAAATCTGGGGCATCGTCATTCTGAAAAAAACGTTGCCTTTTCTGAGGGGGTAAGGCAACATTTGGTTTTAGCGGCACTTCGAAGTTCACCACCTTCAAGTCACACGATTGAATCACGTCTTTCAGTTCCTCCGACAAAACAATTCTGGAAGTGGAAGGCCGAGAGCAAAAGTCACCTGCGAAGAAGATTCTTACTTTAGTATTCATCATTTAGCTCATTTTGATATATCTTCCCAAGACACGAATTCAACATCCCGCATTTCTTTCAACTTTTGTATTTGTTGTCCCATAAGTTGCCTATCATGTTTAAGATAGGAAGGACTATCATCAAGGAAGACCCCGTCTTTATAATTAGGGTGGCAATATAGTTCGATTACCTTTTTAATTCCTATTGTATTATATTTTGAGAGATAATAGTCGATGTTTGTTGCTGGGTAAGATTTGACCCGAGGATTCCAACTCATCCAACGGAACAACCTAAATCTAATACTCTTCTGATGGATTCCGATATAACGAACTGATTTGATTTTGTATTTCCAAGTGAATAGATTAAGAGCCAAAGAAACAGGCCACGTAAGATTGTACCAAAGATGAAAGTCTACATGACTGTTATCGCATTTTCCTTCTGTGACTTCTTTGAATTTGTTGTACTGAGCAACCAATTCCCGATAAACAATCTTCCATTTTCCTATAGTAGACGGTCTTTTCGAGAGTCCTCTGTATTTCATGAACTTACCGTCTTTGCAAAAGAATGAGTCACGTTTCATTGCTTCAGTAAGTGGAGTGTCCTCGCTATTGTCGTGCAAAAGGTTTGCTGACAAATTAAAGTGAAGATGCACTCTCTCAGTATATCCCCCTCTTTTCATATACTCCACTGCATCGGACAAGTGCTTACCAGTCACGATAAGTCCTGTAGAACTAATGAGTCCCTGCTTAAAGGAATCATCAATAGCCTTGTTGCGAGCTATGCTCTTCCCAAAGTCATCCGCATTCAAAATAATTTGTGCCATAAACAGCCTATTATTATCAGTTTTGGGCAAAATCTTTCAAGTAAGCATACTTTTCTGTCAGCTCTCCATTTTTTACAATCGTTGCTTTCTTTATCACCTCAGACCCCTCCCCGTTTCCACTAAGCAATGGTTTAAAAACATATTCCGTCAACATATCACCGAAATACTCACTGGCATCAATAGCCAGTGCGTTGGGACAGGTGTCCACTGCCATAACGGTAATATTCTTCGGAGAAGAGAAAGGTAACTCTTCTTGATAGGTTACTGGGTTAAAGTCATAATAGGGCTCTGCATGGGTGGCAGGTCTGATGGTAGACTTGATTCCCCCATAGATGTCACACGTGATGTCACCAATCACCTTGATGGGAAGTTGGTACTTTTCAAAATCTTCCTGTTCCAAATATACAGGAGCTTTTGGGTCCCAGAAATGACAGGGAATGAAGATGTCTGTATGACGGGCAAACTTAATGAAATCGCTCTCGTAGGCTTCAGGGTAAAGGTGGAAATCGCTGCGATCAAACGGCTTTCCGTCTTTCCTCTTTACCAGTTCCCTGACCGATGCACGATAAAAGGAAAGGCTGCAAACAGGTTCGTCACTGATGAACTGTTCATAAGTCAGTTCCTGTGCACGACACTCACGCATGACATAGGTGGCACCCTGGGCCACCCGGCCATTACCAGTAATCAAGACTTTCACCTTCGGCATTTGGGCAATAGCCAGAATCTTGCGCAACTGGGCCAGGGAGAACGTACGGTCAGGTTTGGGAAGTGAGTTACGACCCTCCTTTAGCATATAGCCACGTAAAGTGTAATAGACCCCTACAACACCTGCCCACCATCCAAAGGCACAGACACGCTCGCCATTATCATCAACCAGATATTCATAGTCCGAAAACGTCAGATTTTTGGCGAGCATGGCCTGCAACAAAGGACGGTTGTACTCCTGCATCTTGGCAATGTGTGCAAAAAAGAAATAATGCTTGTTTGGTATCAACGTTTCTATTTTAGCTTCCTTGATGCCGAACAACACATCACAGCTGGACATGTCTCCCAACACTTTAACACCAGCCTTGCGGTATTGTTCATCAGTGAACGCCCTGATATCGCTGCTCTGCACTACAATTTCCGATTCTGGGTACTCATGATTCAGCTTTGCCACCTGCATTGGCGATAATGCCACCCTATTGTCTTCCGGTATTTTTGTTTCTCTTATTAATCCTATTTTCATAATTCTATTATTACATATCATTTCAATTCAATGCCACAATACTCACTAATTAAGCCGTATATCTTCTTTTTGGCACCCTTCTTATATCGTGTCTGCATCATATCCATGTCCGGACCGTAATTAGCTTCCACAAATTCAACTTCCCTGTTACTATTAAGGACTACATCCCATCCTGTTATTGGATTTTCTGTCAGTTTTGCGGCCTCACAACAAGTATCGACTATTGCATCCCAGTTGGGAATTTTGAATCCCTTGAATGTAATGCCACTATCGGGGTGGCTTATAAACCTATCGCCATTAGTGTTTGCACCGTCTGTTTCAATCGTTCCGTCTTTTACATTTATTTGGGCTGAAACTCCCCCTTTATGGGAGTTGTCTACCACACTGTCGCCAACACCTGTACGGAACACCCCACTGAACACACATGCTTTTTTCTTGTTTGAAATTGTTACGACTCTAATAGTATTCAGGCTCTGTGGATGGAAAGCTTTCAACTCATTACATGATTCGATACACTGTTCCACTAACATTCTGTTTTTCACACATGAGTCATAAAGACTTCTGTCGTCTTTGTGGTCAGCATCCTTATAGGTTTTGAAAATGCCATTTCCTAATTTCCCGTCACAAGGTTTGACGATACAGTCAGTTAGAGAAACCAACTGCTTAAAATCTTCATAAGAAGCCTCAGGCGCATACAGCCATTTCCTATGGATGTACTTTTTGAAAGTTCCAAAGAATCTCGTTTTATTTCTAAAAACAGCCTTTGCCGTCCCAGGAGCATATCTCCAATAGAAATATGCCATTCTTAGCCTCGAGACATACTCATCTCTTTCTTCCTCGGTCTTCTTGTAGAATTCATATTGATTGGCATACTCTGAATAGGAAACCCAGTGCTTTTTCAATGCTTGCTTATAGTCATCCCAGTTGCCTAGTGCGGAATCATTCAAGAAAACTTTTCTTGCTTCTGCCTGAAGCCTCTTTTTAGCAGAGCGAACATGTAATTCAGTCCAGATTTTCCCCAATCCCAACAAAGACACAATCTTATTGCCGAATGGTGAATAGGCAATATCTGTTATTATTGTTTTTAAATAACTATTCATTTGTTGCTATAATATATGTTTCACTTTTATTACGTTTCAGCGTTCATTAAGCTGATGTGTCAGCATAAATACACGATGATGATACTTGTGCTACTATGTAACTTTAGTTATACAAGTTGGTTTGATTAACAGCGCAAAAACATATGCATTTCCCTTCAACGAGTAATCTCTTGATATGAAGATAGTCGCATTAATGCCTTCCACAACCTCGTCCTCACTGGTTATAGTCTCCTATTTAGGAGAGGATGACAAGGTCTGGCACCACCATCGGTTTTGTCTTCAACAGCATCGTGCCCCAGCTGAGGCCCAGCCCGAAGGAAGAGCCGAGAATGGTGGAAGGTTCTTTGCGGAGTTTGTCGGCGATGTGAGTCACCATCAATGACGGGATGCTTGCTCCGCCAAGATTGTTAAAATCTTCCAAGTTATATGGACACTTAACCAATGGTAGCTTCAACTTCTTAATCACTCAGTCGACAATCATCTTGTTGGCATGATGGATGAGAAAGTTGTCAATGTCGGTATTGCGGTCTATGTCATAGTCTGACAGGTACTGCTCAACACTCTTCGGTGGACGGCTGATGGCAAAAGAGAATACGTTCATGCCGTTGATTGGCGTATGATATGGTGCACGCACAATATCATTAGCTAACTCTCCATATAATCTAACCTTTTCATCATATTGAACCATCTTTGTACCGCATAGCCAACTGATAGCCAAGGAACATCTCAACATCCTCTTTTTCAGTTATCTTTATATTAGTATGACTACCTTTTGAGAAATAGATGGGTATTCCCAATTCTGCCATAAAAGCAGGGGTATGAGCCTCGACATACTCAAACATATTCTTATCTTCCACTTGCTTGTAGATGTCCGTAATGACCTTATATAGGAAGCTCTGTGGTGCAGAAAGTGTCATAAAGGTCTCACGGTTGATATTCTTCTTAGCGCAATCGCCATCATTGGTACCATAAAGGAGATAGGAATAACTTGCCGTTATAGCGTTCCCCTTTTCCTTACAAACACGTATGTTGTCCGTAATCATCTCTTCAGAAAGGAAAGGTGAGGCAGCCCAATGAACCATCACCACATCGTCCGGTTTTGCTATGCTTTCAAGCCCAACCACTCCATTCATGATAGAACGTTCGTATTCCGAACCCCCTTTTACAATCTTCATGACCTTTGTTATGCCATACTTGTCAGCTATTCCTTTCAAATGCTCCTGATAGCCATCTACACAAACCAATTCTATACCGTCTATCTCAGGATGATTCTGAAAGTGCTCCATGGTATAGGCAATTATAGGCTTCCCCAACACTTCTACAAATTGTTTGGGAACTTTTGCGCCCAATCGACTACCCACACCTCCAGCTATTATAATAACATAATTCATTCTTTTATAACTTAATTATTCATAAGCAACTTGAATCTGACGCGCTTTCAGCAAATCATCGACGCAGTCAACTTCTGTCCACTTATATTCTTTAATATCTTTATAGTATAGCTCAAAGTTATTCTGGAAAATCATTTGAACCAGAGCATCCTCAAAGAAAAGATTATACATTTCTTCATTTACCATCTGACTCAACTGCTCCAATAGAAAACGAGCCGATACGGCATCCAATTTGGTAATACTTGCGTAATTACCAGCAAACTCGGTGAGGTTTTTACTCATTACGCATACAAGTTCTCCTTGTACCTGTACATTATACTTATTGGCATCCTTACGTGTACTGTCAATGAGTACATAAGGGTAATCGGTGTGTTGGCTTACTATTTCCTGCATAAGCTTATCACTTGCAACAATATCGCCATTGACAATTGTCAAATTTTCACGCTGTAGATAGTTCTTGGCAAACCAAAGAGACCCCATTGAACTTGTTACAGAGTAGAATGGATTGTGTACGAATTTCACGTTGTCGTCTTCCAGCTCTTGCTGGATTTGCTTATACATATAACCCACCACTACAACAATCTCTGCTTCCGTATCATATTCTCTAATCTTACGAACAAGACGCTGTAGAATGGTAGTCTTATCATCCAGTTTATAAAGGGACTTAGGATGATTCAATGTCAAAGGCTGAAGTTTTACACCTTTACCTGCCGATAAAATGATATATGTCATAATCGCAATATATTATTCATTATACAAAGGTAGCGCTTTCTTACTATACTCCTTTGCAAAATGATACCATTGAGGCTTTAAATAGCCTATTATCTGTCCCTGAGATTCCTTATACATCGTCCAATGCATATAGAAAAAGCCTGTTATTGCTATATATGCATAAAAATGACGTTGCTCCTTAATTGAAGGTTTTCTACCAAAGTACGTAAACAAAATTTTATCGACCTCTTCTTCTGAGTGGTCACCTCCACAAACATATGAGCCAATATCAAAGCCTGGGTCTCCGAAACCAGCATACTCCCAGTCAATGAGATGAATCTCATCATTGTTGATTAAGAAGTTTTCGTCACGACAGTCACCATGAGTCAGACATTTTTTGATTCCATCCGTCTTTGCAAGTTCATACAACATGTAGATACGTTCCTTGATTTCCATAAATTCAGGGAAGTCTGCAAAATGTTCACCATATTTGTCTGCTGGTGTCATCTCACGTATGGATTCCCACTTCTCTTTGATGTCAAATTCCCACCTTACCTTGGGGCGTACAGCATGAAGTTTCCGTAGTTGAATGATACCTCTTACCATATCGTTCACATCATGATAATTGAATGGCCTAGTTTCCACGAAACGAGATAATCTCCATCCATAGCGAACACTCATGGCAACAAGCGAGGTATCTACACCGGCATCCTCTATTTGCTTTTGAACAATCGATTCCCTTCCCCTATCAATGAGTATCTCAGAGCCTAAGCCTGGGTAGCGAAACACATATTTGCCTCCGTTGTACCTAAAAGAAAGAACAGAATTTGAAAGACCTTTTTGTAAAGGTTGTAATTCTAAAATTTCCTCTGGCTTGCAGTCAAATACTTCGGAGATACAATTGTTTATAAATTCAATATCTTCCCAATTTAATACTCCACCTGTCGTTTGAATAGGTTCTTGCATATTATATCATTATCACATTCCACAAAATTTACTCAGACAAAAGAGCTAGTATTTCTTCCCTAGTTAATCGTTTTTCAAAATCCAGGTATTTCACAACATGTCTATCGTCTTTTTTATCATCAGGCGGTGGAGTCATATAATCTCCATAAATATGAGTTAGATATTCATGATAATATTTGGGAACGCGCACCTGAATGTCCTCAAATGGAACCCAAACAGTCTCTTCAATCCATTTTTGGGGAATGATATTCTTCATGCCATAAACTTCAGTCTCATAAGACGTACAATACTCACTACACTCATAAGGATACTTTCGTGTTGTTTTTTCAACCATTCTTAAACTTAATTTCTGAAGGGGGTTCCTGAATAGAGACGTAAAAGGAATTAGAGAACAGCGACATATTTTTCCTTCTTTTATCAAATGCCAAAGATCGCTCTTAGTATAATAATATCGGGATAAAGAAGATATTTTTTTCCAAAAACGACAGCGTCTATAATTTGATTTAATATTTCCATCCGAAGCGCCATCTATGGGGAAAATATCAATAAAAATACCCCCCACATGAAGATAGCGAGTTGTAAAATACAATGTAGTGTTTTTATCATACATATGTACAATGTGCACATAATAACCTGGGGTGTCATTAGGGGTAGCGATTTCATAATTACCCAAGTCTGTCTTTTTACATATCTCTATGAAACGGTCATAGTCTGGCCGTGGCATGCACACGTCTATATCGTCATCCCAAGGAATACATCCTTTATGGCGAATCGCTCCAATACAGGCACCGTATCCAACAAACCAATGGATATTGTTTTCTTCACAGACCTCCATTATTTTTTGTAATATCCCAACTAATTTGGAGTGAAATACTTTCCTGTCTTCTTTACTCATCTGGGATAAGCGTACATTTTTCATCTCTGTGTCATTTTAAATTGATTACTACGAGCACATTCAATCAGCGTTTCAGTCTTTTGATTCTCACTAATTAACATAACAACAAATTTGGCACCACCATAGGTTTTGTCTTTAGAAACATTGTCCCCCAGCTCAAACCCAAGCCAAAAGATGAACAAAGCAAAGACATTTCTTCTGTACGTAATCCTTCGTCTATTCTTGTTACCATTAGAGAGGGAATGGAAGCTCCCCCTAAATTGCCAAATTCCTCCAAATTGTATGGAACTTTCTCTAATGGTAGCCTAAGTTTCTTCACGACACGGTCCACAATCATTTTGTTGGCTTGGTGAATCAAGAAGAAGTCGATATCATTATTACGGTCAATGTGATAGTCTGCCATGAACTGCTCCACGCTCTTCGGCGGTCTGCTGATGGCAAACGAGAAAACGTTCATACCGTTAATCATCGTATGGTAGGGAGCGCGGACGATACCATTGCCGAAATCTTCATAGATAAAAGACTCTGGAGTGGCGGGATGGCGAAAGCCACCATGAGGGGTCATCAAAGCCTCGGCGCCTTTGCCAAAGGTATGAAAGTCAATGATGATGTCATGAGCCGAAGCATCATACTCAAGAGCCATAGCTGTACCACCATCACCAAAGAGCGGGACGCGGCTCTTATCCTTCATCGACCCCATACGTAATGCGGTATCACCAACAAGGAGCAATGCACGCTTAACCTGGCCTGTTGTCAGAAGATTGCCTGCTACCACAATGGAATACATACAACCACAACACCCCATGGGGATATCTACACAGAAGCAGTCTTCCGACAATCCCATCCGGTCTTGCAGCAGACAGGAAGTTGGAGGAGTGCGATAATCGCCAGTCACCGACTCGAAGACGAGGACATCAATACTGTCTTTTTCCCATCCAAGCTCTTCCAATAGTTTCTCTCCAGCAGCCTGACACATATCTGATGCGCACATCGTGTCAGGGGCGATATGACGACTCTTGATGCCGACGGTCTTGTCGAAAACATCTGCTTCCTCCTGCGTGAAAAGGTCTATATCGGCGGTCTTTACGGTGTGCTCCGGTACTGCCATCGCCACGCCGGCGATGTTAACGTTCTTAATTTCCCACTTAGCCATTATTTACTGCAAATCTTTCTGTTTTTCTTTTTTTACGCGAATGTCCATAAATATACATTAATGCTCAAAAATATTAACGAATCATTCGTGGATCATTCGTGTTGCGCCGTAGGCAATCTTTTTCACGCGAACATACGTGAATGGACGCGAATGAATCGTGAATTCTTTTTTTGCACAAATATTCGCAAATACACACGAATGCTCAAAAATATTTATGAATCATTTATGGTTCATTTACGGTCATTTATGTTGCGCCGCAGGCAGTTTTCTTTCACACAAATGTTCACAAATACACACGAATGCTCACAAATATTTACGAATCATTTACGTGTATTTTACGGTCATTTATGCTGCGCCGCAGGCATAAACGCTGACGACTATTGACGTTATAAAACGACATCGTATTTTGCGAGGAGTTCCTTGCCTTTGGCGTAGGAAGTCATCTCCATTATGTCCTCGGGGTCGAACATGATGTCGAAAGCCTCCTCGAATGCGGCTATCAGACTCAGTTGGTGCACGGAGTCCCATTCGTCCACCGTCTCCTTGCCATAGCTGTCGTTCAACTCCTCGGTCTTAGTTCCGAATACTTCCACAAACGCGTTGTTGTACTTCTCTAAATTCTCCATGATTGTTTTCTATTATTAAGAAACAGAATTACGCCAATCCGACCAATTCCCATATAGTTTTTTTTGCCTACGACGCAACATAAAAACTTATAAATGAATGCAAATTATCATCAAAACTATTTAACACGAATACCCACAAATGAACACGAATGCTCAGAAATATTTATGAATTATTCGTGTCTCATTTATGTATATTTTTGTAGCGTCGCAGACAGAAATAATGAGCAGGGCTATAGACGTTGTATTCTTGTGCCCTTAGAATTGTCTTATTGTTATTTTTCATTTCCTGTTAATACGATATGTTTTCCAGTTTCGCGTAAAGCGTCTTGCCAGCCTCGTTCTTCGGGATATCAGCAATGACACGCACCTCGAACGACGATGCAACCAGTTTTAGGCGGCTCACCAGTTCGTCCTTCACCTGGGCCTTGTACTGTTCGTCAGTGATATAGACCAGCATCTTCTCGTCCGTGCCAACACAGGCACACTCTATTTGGTACTTACCCTTCACAATGCGCTCGCACTCGTCCAGTCCGACGCGCATGCCGAAGAGCTTCAGGAAGCGGCCCATGCGGCCCACAATATAATAGCACCCGTCCTCGTCGAAATAGGCCAAGTCGCCTGTACGGATAAAGCCGTTACGCTCATCGCCCTTCAGCAGGTCCTCGCGGCAGCGAGCATAGCCCATTGTCACGTTCTTGCCACGGTAGCACATCTCACCCTCGACGTTTGGCGTGGTGATGCGATTGCCATTCATGTCTATCAATGACAATTCCGCATTGGGCACTGCGATACCTATGCTACCCACTTTTTCTATCGCCCACTTCGCTGGCAACCAGGCCATGCGCGCCGTACACTCTGACTGACCATAGGTGGCAATCCACTGGCGGCCCGTGTCACGACACCACTCAGCAAACTTCAGGTTCAGCTCCCTTGGCATCCGTCCGCCGCCCTGTGTCAGCAGCGCTAGATTGGGCAAGTCCATGCGGAAGAAACGCATCAGGTTCAGGATCTCGAAGCTGTAGGGCACACCCGTAAAGCTGGTGGCACGCTCATCTTTCAGGAAGCGCCAGAAATTCCTGTCCGTCATGCTCTGGTTCGTGATGAGCAATGTAGCACCAACAAAGAAGTGGCTGAACACCATCGACAGGCCCATCGTATAATACAAGGGTAGCACCATTAGTGGACGGTCTTTCTCCGTCAGCTCAAAGAACGTAGAGATGTTCAGTGCAGCCGCCTCAATATTCGCGTACTTGTGACGCACGAGTTTCGGGCTACCTGTGCTGCCCGATGTCGGTAGCAGATGTGACAGATCTTCGTTCATCGGGCAATCCTCATGGCCAGTCTTCATCAAGGTGTAACCATAGCAGCTGAAGACCACCTCGTACGGATAATTATCTGCCATACCCTCAGGCAAGCAGACGAAGGGAGGCTGGTATAACTCAAAGAGACTTCTATACAGCTCCTTGTCTAGATGTGCATTCAAGATGAGCGGCACGTTCCCCGCACAGATGTTCCCGATAACCCAGGCGATACCACCCACGTTGTTCTCCACCAACAGGAACAGCAGTGAGCGCGAAGGCATCAGCTGTGCTGCCTCACCAGCAAACTGGCGCAGCGCGCCGTATGTCAGCGTGGCTCCCTGCGCATCAACAGCTGCGACCGAATCACTCAGCCACTTGTCCAAATTCAGCATCATTAATTATGATCGTCTCGCAACGAGACTTATTGTTTTTTACACGAATTTCCACAAATCATTCACGAATGCTCAAAAATATTTATGAATCATTCGTGGGTCATTCATGGTCATTTACGTTGCGCCGCAGACAAGCTTTTTTTCACGTGAATGGACGTGAATGAATCGGAAATTCCTTTTTCCTTTCACACAAATGTTCACAAATGTACACGAATGCTCATAAATATTTACGAATCATTCGTGGGTCATTCATGGTCATTTATGTTGCGCCACAGGCAATCTTTTCACGCACGCTCGGCTTTGCCGCTTGCTACAGAATGGACGCAAGAATGCCCGTGAATGGACGCGAATGAATCGTGAATAACTTTTTCTTTCACACAAATGTTCACGAATACACACGAATGCCCAGAAATATTCATGAATCATTTGTGGGTCATTTATGGTCATTCATGTTGCGCCGCAGGCAACGAGAACCTTGTTTGTTGGCAATGGGATAGCTTCATTAACTGCATACGTACTTTCAAGAGAACAACGTCAGCAGCCACATTTGGCATTCCTTTAACAATCTCCAAAGACGTCCCAGGCTTCAGATTGGCATTCTCATAACGGGTGAAAATACCAGCATGCGACTTAACATGAGCGGAACGAGGTTCTACGTCAACGTCGATGTCAACCTGTTTTTCATCAAGGGCAACATGAATGTCTCTAACCTCTCCGACATGAAGCTCAGCGCAACAATAGTCCTGGAAGTCATCTCCAAAAGCATAAGCAGGATGATTACTTACAAAAGATTTCACATCATCTTCGTAGGTATCGATAGAATAGCGATTAACAGACAGGTAAGTCTCACCATTCCTAAGGGCAAAAGCGACATGCATTAGTTTTCCTTCGTCAAACCAATCCCGCCTCAAAATTCGTGTTACGATTTCACTATCTGCTATTCGGTCATCCATCGTTTCATCCAATCTTCCTCATTACATCCAAAAACGATGAAGGTGAAAAACTTACATGGTTGGAGTAATACTCCTTGCCGTCAATCACTGCATAGTAGGAATAGTCATCTGCCCCAATGCTCATACAAGCATCCGTCTTCTTTGACTGAAGGCCCAAAGTCGCATTTGTATCAGGCCCTATCATCCAGTCTTTCCAATCATTATCTTCTGAGATAAGCAGAGTGTTCTTGACATTATTAAGAACTTGGCGAGAAATAGGCAAAGCCCCTTCTCCGTCCCAGTCTTTCTCCAGTGTAGCCAGATAATCCAATCGTGCATAAGCCTTAGCCAGGTTTTCTGAAGTAACCTCGAGTACAAGGCGATGTCCCACTTTCTCTTTCACTTCAGGACTCATCCTCATCGTGTGGAGAAGGTACATCACATCTGTGTACGAGGTTGTCCCATACGCAGCTGCTGGCTCATTAGCTACTAACCGATTATTATCCTCCATCAAAGTCGTTGTCTTAATAACTCGGTGCAAAGATATGACTTTTTATTGGATTCTCAAAATATTGTGCCAAAAACTATGCTGCGGTATTCACTTGACTTTAGAGTCTGTAATGTCCGCGAATGACTCGTGAATTCCTTTTTCTTTCACACAAATGTTCAAAAATACACACGAATGCAAAAAAAATAATTACGAATCATTTACGTGTCATTAATGGTCATTCACGTTGCGCCGCAGGCAAGTTTTTTCGACTCACTTAAATCGACGCGCAGCCATTCACCCCGAGGATTTCACCTGAGATATAGCTGGCACGGTCTGAGGCGAGGAATGCACAGGCATTGGCAATGTCCTCAGGGGTGCCGAGACGACCTAGGCCGATGCGAGAGATGCGTTGGTCTATCTTCGCACCATCGCTCTCGTAGAGTTCAGCAAAGCGCTCCGTCTTCACGATGCCTGGGGCCACCGCATTCACACGGATGCCCTGCGGAGCCAGCTCTTTAGCGGCCGACTTTGTAAATGAAATGATAGCTCCCTTTGTAGCCGAATAGGCCGACTGGCCAGGTGAGCCCAGCACAGCCGTCACCGAGGCGATGTTCACAATGGAGCCACCACCCGTGCGGGCCATCAGTCGCGATGCCAGCTGCACCAGTTCGATGACAGCGATGACGTTGATGCGGAACATCAGCTCTGTTTCCTGCCGCACAATCATGCCAATTTTCTTGTTGAACACCACACCGGCATTGTTCACCAACGCATCGATGTGCTTCTCTGCCTTGAAGATGGCCATAAAGGCGTTTTTCACAGCCGCGGCATCCGTCACGTCGAAGTACATCGGGATGACGCGAGTACCATGCCTTTCGCCGCATTCCAGTGCCCACTCGTCCATAGAGCCTTCACGCAGGTCACAGGCATAGACAGTGGCCCCGTCAGCTGCAAACTGCTCGGCCATACCCTTGCCGATGCCCTGCGCTGCACCTGTGATAATGCACACCTTATCCTGTAATAGTTTCATTATCTTATACTGTTACGCCACCATCAATAACAAGAGCATGTCCTGTAACCCATGAAGAAGCATTGGACAGCAGATAGATTATGCCATAAGCAATGTCTTCTGTTTCGCCATAACGTTTCAACGGGTATTTTTCCATATCAAGTTTGTGCTGTTCTTCTGAGATGGCCCCACCCTGAATGAGCTTAGTGTTAACCATTCCCGGATTCACACTGTTCACCCTGATTTTCTTTCCAGCCAGTTCACGAGCACAGAACTTCATCGTTGAATTGATGGCCGCTTTCGAGGCACCATAAATTTGATTGCCAAGACTATATGAACCGTTACCTCCAATCGAAGACACGAAGACGACTGAAGAATTCTTGTTAAGTTTCTTTTTCTTCACCAAAAGCCTTAACAATTCAACGGGAGCAAAATAGTTCACATTAAAAACCTCGTCATATTTTTCCCTTGTACAAAAAGGGAAAGGTAAAGTCATGCCTTTACCAGCACATAATACAACTCCATCAAGAACAGGGATACTGTTAACCAGTTCCATTACCTGTTCCTCATTGGTTTGTTCTGCTAAGATCTGTCCATGACCCGTTCCTTCCAACTGGCAAAAAGTTTCATTTAAACGTTCTTGATTTCTTGCAGTCAGAATAACAGAAGCGCCCAATTTCGAACATTCAATAGCTGTTTTCTGGCCAATTCCAGAAGAGGCACCGGTCACCAAAACTGTTTTGCCTTCTAATGAAAACGGATTATAACTCATCACTTCTATTTCGTATTTTCTTCAACTTCCACTAAATCAGAAACGATCATGTTCTCTGCTTCGAATGCCACAGTACCCCAAGATAAACCGACCCCAAAACCACAGCAAATGAATTTAGTCGGTTGTTTTTCAACTTTTCCTTTCAGCTGACTTACAATAGTCAAAGGTATTGAAGCCGAAGAAGTGTTGCCAAAATGATACATACATGAAGGAACTTTCTCTGCATCAAGTTTCAACTTCTTGACAATCATATTGTTCATTTTCATATTAGCTTGATGGAACACGAAATAGTCAGCATCCTGATAATTGAACCCATAGTGCTCGCTCAATTTTTTGATAGACTTGGGAGCTGTTGTAATGCCAAATGAAAAGACATCCATACCTTTCATTCTGGTTTGCAGCCGATTCATCATCTTTCCTTCTATTTCCTCTGTCTCAAATGACTTCAAAGAAACCTGATTTCTTGCGCCACCGTCAGGAATAATGATTGCATCATAACCTGACCCGTCAGTACCGAAGTGGAACTTGAACCCCTGTTCCCCTTCCTTATACTCAATGGCTGTAGCAGTACCAGCATGACCAAACAGCGGATCATGCGTAGCTTCAATACGCTTTTTAGCATCGCCTACAAGCAATAGTGCCTTCTTTATTTCACCTGTGGAAAGCAAAGAAGCCACCTGGCTCAAACCATATACCCATCCTGAACAACCCAGCGTGCCATCAGTAGCATAACATTCCTTGGAGAGGCCCAAACGATCCTGCAATATACAGGATGTAGCAGGAAGCCAATAGTCCGCTGTTTGGGATACAAATACGATTGCTTCAATATCAGTCTTGTTCCACCCCAAGTCTGCAATCAGCTTTTCTGCTGCTTCATAACACAAGTCGGAAGTCGTCAGGGTATCAGAAACACGACGCTCTTCAACTCCCGTCACGTTGACAAAATCCTCAGGTGCATATTCTGTTGATATGCAATCCGACTCGTCGGGATGAAGGTTGCTGAAAACCTGTTTAGGAACGCCGGCTGCTATACCGGCGATCCTTACGTTCTTAAGCTCTAAAAAAGCCATAATTACTTCTTAGATTTTACTGTATTAAACAGGTCCTCAACAGTGTTGGCATTGCGGATATCGTCACCCTTCAGCGTCACCTCATACTCCTCATCGGCCATAGCGATGACAGAGAGAGCTATCAGCGAAGACCACTCGTCCAGTTCCTTAAACACGGTTTCAGCCTTGATTTCACTTGCGTCAGTATCATCAAACTGAGCTGCAAAATTCTCAATAAACTCCTGTAATTCCATAATTGTGTTAATTAAATAATAATAAATTGAACTATTCTAATCCTTTTTTGGGGTTACCTCTTTATAAACAGCAATAATCTGGTCGGCAATTACACTTTCGGAAAAATGGCATCGACAATAGTCCCTAATAGCCTCATGGTTATAAAAGTGTGCATTCTTATACATATCCTGCATGGCTTCTGCCAAAGCATCCACATCATTCACGGGTATCAACACACCATTCTGCTCGTTAATGAATTCTTCCGGTCCTCCACATCTTGTTGCGATGACTGGTAAGCCTTTCGCCATGGCCTCTATACAGACGATGCCAAAAGTTTCTGAATGGCTCGACAAGACATAACAATCGGCTTCTGCCATCAATTTTCCAACTTCTTCAGGTTGTTTCAATCCAAGAAGCCTTACTTGTTGCTGTATCCCATATTTATTTATCAGTTCTTGTAAATTGTGCATATCCCCACCACCGCCAACAATGTCTAAACAAATGTCAGGAGCGAAATGGCATTTGTTGAAAGCCTTAATCAATAGGTCAAAGCCTTTTATCGGGCGAAGGCTTCCTACAGCAATAAATCTATAGTCTTTCTTTATTTTCGAAATCATATTGCCGCTAAAGAAAGAGTCGCTGACCATGTTGTTGACAACTATACTATCTACGCTATATTTTTCTTTCAGCGATTTTGATAATTGTTTGGAAACGGCAATGACTCTTTTAGCTTTAAAATACATTTTCGCCCATCGGGTCAAACGAACCGAAGTAAAAGTTAAATCGTTGATTTTTGACCAATGCTCCGTGATGACTAATGGAATGTCATGTTTCTCCAGTAAACGTTTACAATGAAAAGCAATCCCTATAATATGGGCATGAATAATATCAGGCTTCCCTTTTTCTCTGCAATATCTCAGAAACAACTGATAAAAAGAACGGCTCAAAATCCAGTCGTTCAGTTTCCAATTAGACAGGAATCGTATTTTGGGAACAATCAGCAATACAGGGTGACTTTTATACACATGGATGCCCTCGTCATCAAAGGATTCCACCTTCTTTCGGCCAAAAAGATGTAAGATACTACGTACTTCTGTACAAAAGACAGAAACATCGACCCCTTTTTTGGCCAAGGCTTTGGCCTGTATGGACTCATAATTACCCATCATAAGTTTTTTCTGGGATGGATAGCCACGTGTTACGAAAACAACTTTCATTTTCTAATGGATTTTCTTTCTGGCATCTTGTTGACAAAAAAAGAGCCTTCTATACAACCCCAGAACAATACAAGGAAAAGGAAATAGGAACAATAAAGAATCAGATGGCTCACCATTGACATGACGATGAAGATGGAGAGTGATACAGCGTATGGGAGGAAGAGCGGTGACTCGTCGCGAAACAAGCGTACACACCTTTTTATGACATAAACCCATAGTCCAAGATAGAGCACCAAAATGACGAGACCATAATCATAGATTACCTCAAGAAAGTCATTATGGGCAGAAAGTTCCAAGAATGAATCTTTACGAACCGCAAAATGACCATGCCCCAAAAACAAATTGTCAACAGAAGAATTCTCAATCATAGCCCAAGTAACCGTATAAATAGCCAAACGGTTTCGACCTTCGTCGGTCTCTTCCCTGTTCACACGTTCTGATAGTTCTCCTTTCAATAATGAATCACTGAATGAATAACCTAAAATACCACCAGATAACACCAATAGAATTAGTATTGTTCCCAACAGCTTATTCCTTTTCCTTTTCAACAGCATGAGCATATAACTACTCCAGCAGAGGACAACGGCAAGCATGGCAGACCGTTTAAGCGACCATACCACCAAAAAGGTGAATAGGATGAGTAGAAACAGCCTATGTTTATTCTTTTTCACAAGCAACAGCCAAGGAAGGGTTAAGAAGGAAAAATAAATGGTGTTTGACTGGGCAGTATCTCTCTCAAATAAATTCACTCTGGTTTGAAGGAACAAAAACGTCCCCCAGATTGCCAAAACAATGAACACCTTTTTCAAGGAATCCACATATCTGCTGCCAACAGAACCGCAAACATAGGAGGCTTCAAACAACAAAGGCCACAGAATGGTGTAAACACAATCACCAAATGAGCCCTTATTATATAAAATAAATATTGGCATCAGACAAATCCAAAGCACGCACACCACATGAATACCTTCCATTTTGAAAAAGCGAGTTGTCCGCCATACCATAGCACTAATGGCTACTAAAAAAATGCCACTATATAACAGCCATCTTTCTTCCGATAAAGTAGACGCACCACCCGTCATCTGATTATTCCATAAATTAATCGACGACAGGAAATATAACAACAGACCAACTACGAATACGAAGAAAAAAGGCTGAGTATTCAGTTTATTTGTTGGATGCATAGATTTAAATACTTTACAGACCCGTCAACAAGCACTTGAAGCTTTTTCTTTACTGCGGCATAGTCAATAACTGAAGAATCGTCTTCCGACAAAGAGCGGCCATCAACAACATATCTGCTTTTTAATTCCAAGCTCTCTAATAGTGACACAACACGATTAGCCTTATCGCGCATGCCCACTGCAAAGAACTGCTTTTCAAAAATCAACGAAAATGCCACCCCATGAAAGGAGTTGCTCACCACATAGTCGGCATGGGCTATCAGACTAAGGAATCGTTCCACGGAAGCACAACTGACATAACGTCTGCAAAAAAAACGGGAAGGTGTCAAGACCTTGTTAATTTCAACAACGGGTAATCCTGTTGTCTGACTCAATCGGTTGGCAAAACTAACACTTTCCCGAGTATTCAGCAGATTATAAAACAGAATGTATTTCTCGTTTATAGAGCAAGAATTTGACACTATCATCCATTCCTCTTTTTTCAAGAGAAAAACAGGGTCAGAAACCACCTGAGAACTGATACCTCTTAGGGACAGGAAAGTGTGCAAATCTTTCTCTCTGACAGACAACTTGTCGAAATTCTTCATCTGCTGAAGTACGTATGATTCATCCTCGTCATCAAGTCTCAGGGCACCCATACTTCCAGCAAATGCCACTTTCTTTTCTGCCAAGACATTGTCAGAACCAAAGTACCAGGTATCAAAGCCTACACCGCCCAGATTCTGCTTACGCCATATCTGATCACTGCCGTAAACCACCACATCATATTTCTCTGTCTTGCATTCGTCATTCGTGTACAAAGGCGATTTTGGCAGTCCCAACTTTTCGCGCATGAATTTCTGCAGACGTCTTTTGCGAATGTATTTGGGAGTGCCCCAGAGGGCAAGTCGAAGCAGCATTGATAATTTACCCTTGGCGTTTCTTTTGTTAAAAACCCTAATGGGGAAAATACTGAAATAGTCAGAGTGATATTTCGGCCAATAGTCCACAAACGACACATCGTGACCAAGGCTTTGCAAATAGGTCTTAGTTGCGTATGCCTGTAGCAAGGCGCCGTAGTTCTCCGCTCTATGATATGTCAATATGCCAATTTTCATTTATATTCTTTCTTCAATCTCGATAGTAAGGTTATCAAACACCTTGGTCATAAACTGTTTATATCGCACGAACATCTTCTCTGCATTCTCATCACGCCAAACAAAAGTGTTCAACTGTCTGTCAGAAATATAACTGTCCAAGTCGTTATAACCATAAAGAAAGAGCAAAAGTTTCTTGTGAGTCCGCTTCATGTCCACAAAACCCATTTTACCCCCTATTTTAATTATAATAGCTGCCATTCTGTTCTTCCAGTTATGGCGTACGGTCAGCTTAGAGAACACACTTCCCAGGTTCTTGGCTGGGCCTTCTTGCTTGTTCTTTCGGTATAGCTTTGTTTCTTCAGATTTTTTATATTCCTCCTCAATATTGTCAGCCTTTTGAAGTTTCAGTTTTACAGAGAGAACAATTCCTTTTATCTCTCCTCTCTTAAATCTCGAAGAGCGTTTCTCGTACCCGAAATCGTCTTTGTTTATAGTCTGAACACTGCCATCGGGCATCAACACATCAGCACTGATGAGCATAGAAGAAATAGAACAGCCAAAGCATCCTGCATTATTGACAACTGCTGAGGCCACCGTGCCTGGCAACCCAACCAGTCCATAAAAACCTGCATAGCCATTAGCTAGTAATTCCTTTGCCAGCCTCATCACGTTTACGCCACAATCACAAGTGACAACATTGCCATTCACGCGATAGCTATTGACCTTAACGGTTGAGACGACCACTTGAGGATGATAGGTTGAATGGAAAAAAATGTTAGAGGTTTGCCCCACCAAGTCAAACTCCACTTTGTTTTTGTAGAGGAAACGGCAGATTTCAGCAAGTTGCTCAACAGAATTTGGACTAACCCAGTAGGCACATATTCCACCTGTCTTTATCCAACTCTTTGTGGACAAAGAAACATTGGTCTCAAATGCAATTTTATGGTCTGACAGAAAATCTGCTATACTCATTTACAAATCCTAAAGCTGAAATGTATTAGTTAATTACATAACACGTTACGTCACAAATGCAGTTTCTTTCTTAAATAGTTCAGTCCCATAGTCACCAGAAACATTCTATACGGTTTGGGATCCATTTCATTACGAACCATCATACAATCCGCCTTATTTTTTAGCATCTTGAAATTCTTTAACCGAATACTATTTTCAATTAAATTGATAAAAGCGATTTTTTCATTTAGATAATAGCAAGGATTGTCAATCGAGTTTTGTGAAAGGTTGATCTCATTTCCAATCATACAATCTATATATAACGCAGGGATATTGCATCCGGCAAAATAGGCACCATATCCATAGGCTGCGAACCTAAAATTCAACTCGACAAAAAACATTTGGCCTCGGCTCTCGACGAAGTCTATATTAAAAATACCTACATAGTGTATTTCTTTCAGCAAAGCCTTTATCTGCTTTAAAAGAACATTATCTTTGAATGAACTAACCTTCCCTAACATTGATACCCCATTAGTAGTCCCCTTGCCCATTTCTAAAAGTTCCGCTTTGGCAGGAATAAAGCTATTACTGCCATCTGATACACCAATGACCCCTAAATCTTTTTCAATTGGAAGGAATTCTTCAACATATACTGGGTATGGATATTTTATCTTACAGGTTTCCAAATATTGAAGAAGTTCCTTTTCGCTGTTGCATCTGTGCTGGACACTTTTTGAGTTATAATAACTATACAGTCCTTTTAGGAAACATGGATACTTGATACCTTTTTGCAATTTGAATTCTCCATCCTCAAATGGGATTGGCCATCCTTCAGCAACCTTCATTCCAGCTTCACTTGCCATGGTCTTTAATAGATGCTTATTCATCATCATAGTTAAAGGCTGGTTGTTAAGCAAATGAGCAAATTGAAAACTATTACTTAATAATTGACGTGATTCATCTATGAGGAATGTGGAATAATCATCTAAGGTGAATAGGATTGGTTTCGTATCTGGAGATATACATTTATCTAATAAAAGTTTGATAAGCCCATCTCTCTTTGCAAAATAATAATTAGTGACAAATTTACTATAATAATCAACGGGCTTTATACCTCTGGCTTGGGGGGAGCCTAAATGTATTACGTCAACATTACAGCCAAATGCACCAACTGCACGAATGACACAAAGTTTAATTACGTCTGCGCTACCTATTATTACAGCTTTTAAATGCTTCCCACTCATTCTTTCCATAACACAATCATTATCATTGTCTCAGAATGGATTTCAATTTATGAAAAACGCATTTCATGCTATACTCGAAAAGTACGAGAAACTTACATTTCAGATACTCATACCTACATCTGAGATTTGTAAATGGACAACCGTCAAGCCATTTTACCAAATAGACATACGGAACCCCTTTGTGTTTGGTATAGCCAACCTTTTTATAACCTAAACGTAATGATATTTCGACAACGCGTTTATTGTTAGGGTGTGTGTTTAGCATTAGTTTATCAACACCTAAAGATTTTACGTAATCTCCGCGTGACTTGTTAAGTTGCTTGTATAACCCCATGCCCTCATATTCTGGCAACACGCCATCAAAACAATAATAAGCATATAATTGACGGCCAAACCAGAAATCAGCTTGTTTTGGTTTTAAGGCTGCTGTTCCTACCAACTTACCATCGACAATGGCCACGAACATACGTCCCTCCTCTCCAAGCATGTTCGCGATTTCTTCACCTGTCATGTTTTGGTGTCCCATCACGATTCCTCTAGCACGATTTGCATGATGAGCTGAATACAATAAGTCACGTACATCATCCCATGACACCCAATTTGGTTTTTCAATAATCTTCATAGATACTTCTATTCATTTATCGAAATATCTTGTGTTGGGTCTTGGCCACAATTCTCTTATTATTCTTTCTGTATATTTACCCATACCAGAGCAGAAAGCTGACTGGCTAAGGCCTGGATTAGTGTTGATCTCAATTAAAACATGCTCTCCGTCTTCCTGTATAGCTACATCCCAACCAACCAAATTAGCATAAGGAAGTTTTTTGTGAAGACGTTTTACCATCTCAATGGCTTTATCATACGACGGCAATTGATAACCATCCAATATCACACCCATGTCTGTCCTTTCTATATTATCTTCCACATAACCACCTAATGCTTTTAACAGACTATATAGTATAATGTAGTCGTTATCAAAAGAAGTATAGAACCTATGATGAATCCACTCACAGTCTATTCATTCTATTTCGCATCATCATAACTATCGCTTTCTTATCTTCTTTATTCAAAATAATTGAATAATATGCAAGAATAAGAACGCTCCATATAACAACGATAGTGAAAAATAAATCCTTAAAAGTATTAACATCTACTCCTTTTAGGTAAAAGCAGAAGATAATGGCTAAGGTAATAAAAAACATTTTTAACATCAAAAAGAGATACTTTTTCCACGGAAATGCCAACATTTGATATAGCAGATTTGCCCTTACAACAACTGCTATACATGATATCGTTATTGAAACCACCATTGTTATTGTCGGCCCACAACCCATAAGTAATGCAACACATGAAACGGGAATATTCATTAGAGTTATACTTGTCATCGTAAGCATATACTTACGTATTCTACCAGTCGCTAAACTCGCAGCTATGGATGGGCCATTAGAAGAATCAATCAAACCATTCACTAAAACAAGCTGTGAAAAAATGACAGTGTATTCGGGAACTTCCTTTAGCCATAAACCTAAAACGAACTCTGCTGCCACAAAAACAGGTAAAGTTATTAATGACACCAAAAAAACGCTTATTATCGTACCTCTTTCTATCAATCTGAAAAGTTCATCGAATTCTCTTTTTGCATAAGTCTTGTATATTTGAGGCTTGATTGCAGTAAAGAAATTTGAAGATAATTGTAAGATGTGACTATTAATCTGAAAAGCCACGGCACGTGCAGCGTTGACTGCTGGGCCGAAGAACATATTCAACAATATATTAATACCTTGACTTCTGCAAGAACCTGAGAAAGTACCCAAGAAATGCCAACCAGAAAAGCCTATAAGCTCTTTCACCTCAGATGTGTTCCAGTACCATCGGTATGAACTCTCAGGATAATGTCTCCAACAATAGATGATGTAGGACATCGATACGCCAATTGATAGCACCAAAACCAATATGCCATAAATAATCAGTTTATCGTATGTCAACATCATCAAGATAAACACTATCAGCAACCGCCCAATAGCCTCAAGAATTCCAACATACGCAAAAACATTCATTTTCTCATGCGCAACAATCAGAGCCAGATAGGGAACAGAAACAATGTGGAACAAAAAGGAGATAATAGAAAGCTGGTAGACAACATTGGCAGCCGTCAAACGATCATCCGGTATTGTCATTTGAGTGTTGAGAAACCAAAGCCCTACCGTTTCGAGAAAGAAAGCAATAATGAGACCTAACATCATAAAAGAAGTGATGTTTAGGCAGAACCATTTGTTCAGTCGTTCTTTGTCTCCACGCGCCAGTTCTATGGAGAAATAGCGCTGTGATGAGGTGGAGAGCGTACGGTTCATGAAAGCGAAAATCGTCACCACCCCTCCCACGACATTATAGATGCCATAGTCTACAACGCCCAAAATATCCAATATCGCACGAACGGTGTAAAGGCCGATGGCCATTACGAACAGCATGCGAAGATACAGATATAGTGTATTCTTGGCTATTCGCTTGTTATTAACAGAAGACATTTAGCTTAACAATTAGAAAAGGAGAAACAGCCCACAGACATGATGTCTCTTCTTTTCAGCACACAATTATGAAAGCCGTTCGGGGCCATTATGTGTTACAATTAAAAATATCGAAATGAGCGATGCCGCTAATCATACCAGCGACACTCTCGACTATCGAAGAACAATATTATCCACAAATGTACATGGATTCAGGAAGAATCCTAAACAGTTAAATGCTTCTCAACCATTCAGACAAGAACTTGTCATAGGTTTCGTAAGTTCCCTGCTGGTGGGTCAGCAACTGCTTGGAGACCAAAGACTGTGCCGCTTTCTGTACACTACTGGCAGAAGAAAGATGATAACGCTTTACAAACGAGTTGCCCGTAATCTGTGTGGCCTTGCCTTCACGACTGACGGCCATAAGCAAATCACGCTGACGGGCTGTCAGTTGATAAAGTGTATCTTTGTAGGCATCTTCATTTTGCCCAATAATGGTGTTGACGGCCGTAGCGACATCTGGAACCGCCACATCATCTTTCAACGCATAAAGCTGATTGAGCACTTTCTGCAGGTACCATGTGACGCCATCGAAACGCTCGTAAATAGCCCTTACCACTCCATTTTCTATCTGCTTTCCGGCCTTTTCAAAATGATACTTAGCAAATGATTCATACGCTGTCAGGGCGACAGGCTTCAGAAACATCAAAGACACACTCTGATAAAAGGGCCTGGCCGGCGAAGAAAACATCTCGCTCATCATGGATTTCTGCGAACCAGTAAAAACAAACACAGCATTGCGACACTGCTGCACAAAAGTGCGCATCATGGCCTCTACATTCTGCTCAGGATAACCAGCGACAGCCTGAAATTCATCAATAGCGACAACACAGGGCCTATCGGAAGACTGCAGATAGGCAAAGATCTCCTCTAACATGAAGGAGGGGGTCTTGATGTCGCCTAAGCCTAAATTCCAACTGGCATTACCCTGACCATCGAAGGAGATTCCTGTACGCAAAGAGGTGACCACTTGCAGGAAACGGTCGATGGCAGCACGACCACGCGACTTCAGCCGTAAAACGATGCTCCGCCCCATCTGGTAGACAAGATCCTGAAGATTCTTTGTCGCATAGATGTCTATCAAAAAGGTATTAAAATGGTTGTGCAGCTCAGGTTGTGCAAAACAATGACATAACAATCCCGTCTTACCCATACGTCTGGGAGAAATCAGTGCCACATGGTTGCCGTTTGTCAGCAACGACATCAGCTGTTTGGTCTCTTCTTTCCTGTCGCAGAAATACTCTGCAGACTCATAGCCGTAGGTTATGAAAGGATTTGTTATCATCGCTTGCTTTAGGCCATGCAAAGTTACAAATTATATCTTTTATGACCAATTATTATCCGAAAAAGATTATCTATTTTGGATAATCTACTTGAAGGCTATCTCTTCCATCCGTATGGTCTCGTAGCCCTTGATTTGCATGATGAGCAGATGGAGCTGGGTGTCGCCTACAAGATAGCTGACACGCCCGCCCTGAGCATATTGACGAATCTGCTCCACGGCCTCCTGCCACTGACTGGCAGCATCGGTGTCGGTGGCATCGGCCTTCAAGTACTTTAGTTCCAGAATGTAACTGTGACGTATCATCGGATAGTGACGCAGGTCGGGCATCAAGAAAAAGTCACAGAATCCGTGATTCATCTCCATCTCGGGGGCCGTAAGGTAGTAGGGACACAGCGTCAGGTAGGCGTTCATGAAGCCCTGCAGATTGCGCTCACCCTCTATCAACTGGCGGACGCTCGTGGTCTCACGGTAGAGAAGTGCTATAGATGAGAGCATCGCCAGCCAGTCGCCGTTGATGGCAGCTTGGTCGTAGGCATTGCTTAGTGCCATCGTGTCTACGCGAGCTATCTTCTGGAATTCCTCCAGCAGGTAACCATAGTACTGGCGGCGCACGTTGTTATTGGGGATGATGAGCTTTACCTTGGCCCCGAAATTGCCCCCGATGGCCAGCATGCCATAGTAGAACAGCAGACTGACAAAGATTTGTGGACGAGTCAGCTCCTCGACGGGGAACGATTCGGCCAGCGTGCCGTAGGTGTAGCCGTTCTCGGCAATCTCATGTATCAGCCCCCTGCGATTTCCATCCAGCTGGATGAGTTTCTTCATCTTTGTATAGTCCGTGCGTGTATTCGGGTCAATCATCTCGCGAGGACTCTTACCTGTTTGTATGACACGGTTCAGGTAGTAAAGCACCATGTCGCAGTTGAACATCTTAGGGTCGGTGTCCACACTTTCCTGGGCGAAACAGTAGTTGTCGTACCACGGCTTCATCTCCTCTATGAGGCTATCCTCGTCGGCCTTCAACATGCCCAGTCCCTGATAGTAGCGTATCATCTGGCGCACGTCCTCCTCCGAGAATCCCAGCATCAGGTTGAACTCCGGGCGCATGGAGATGTTCGAGGCGATGTTGTAGCCAGAAGTCAGGTCATCCATCGTTACAGGGGAGACACCCATCATGAGGATGCGCGAGAACATGCCTTTGAAAAGCTTGAACACGTCACGATAGAAGCCTGAAGCATGCGTCAGGGCGTGGTAGACTGCCTCACCCCTCTCGTTGGGCACGGTGTTGGTGAAGTTGTCGTATTCGTCAATAATCAAATAGAGTGGATAGCCCTTTCGTTTCGCTCTGTTGTCGATGTAGCTAAACTTCGTACGGAAGTTTTTAAGCTCATAGCCTTTGGCGATGTAGTCGTCATCATAGAACGATGCATAGCGCTCGATGAAGTCGTCAAGCATCTGATTGCAATAGTCACCGAAGTCCTCCTCCAAATTATCAAGGTTGCCCAGAACGCGTGAGAAGTCCATGTGGAGCACCTGGAACTTGCCCCTCTCCGGCGTCGGGTGGTCGGCTATCCACAATCCCTTGAACGTTTCCTGGAAGTTCTCACGCTCGTTGATGTCATAGTAGGCACGCAGCATCGACAGAAAGATGCTCTTGCCGAAGCGACGCGGACGGATGAGAAACAGAAAATTGTCGGTTTCCTCCATCATAGGGAGGAACATCGTCTTGTCAACATAATACTTGCCTTCACGCATCAACTGCCTGAAGTCGGAAATGCCATAGGGGAGTCGCTTGATCTGTACCATAATCCTATGTGAAATGCTAATTCTTCTGCAAAGAAGGCTTTTGGGGGATACAGTAGAATTACATTTCAGCTTATTTCAGCACACGGTAGAGGAGGGAGCCGAGGGATACGGTAATCTGGGCACCACGGACCCAGAGCTGACGGGTGCGGCCAATCTTGGTGTTTTGGGCCATCACCTCGTTGGGCTCCACATAGAGCACATCGCGCTGCTGCATGTAGTAGTAGGGGGAGTTGAGCAGGTTGGCATCGCGCAGGTCGAGCTCATGGATTTCATATTCGCCGTCGGCCTTCTCACGCAACAACTTCACATTGTCACGCTTGCCATAGACGGTCATATCACCGGCCAATGCCAAGGCCTCCAGGACGGTGCACTTGTTGCGAGTGATGGTGAAGGTGTTTGGTTTTTTCACTTCCCCCATCACAGTCACTTCATAGTTCGTGATATTGGTGTTAACCACAAAATTGGTTCCAGACTGCATATAGGGAACAATCAGTTTGTGAATATGTTCATTGGCCTGGGTAATAGTAAGGCCTTCCAGATGGACCTTTCCCAAAATGGGGAAATCAATGTTTCCTTCGTTATCAACGAGATAACGATGGACAGGGCGACCACCACTGGACGTTACGCGTCTGTCTCTTTGGTTGATAACGCTCAAGTCACGCATGTTGAACTGGGCAACCGCGGCTTCATCTGTGCCTGAATAGACGAACACTGTGAGCAAGTCTTTCGGTTTGATGGTCATGTCGTAGAGGAATTCCTTCCCTGTGCCATCATACTCTGCGGCATTCTGGAAATAAGGAATGTCCTTGTAATGGCTACATGAAGAAATGACCAATGCAAATATAAATGCTATAATAATTCTGCCCATGATTTGTAATTTACCAAATTGAAATTGCCGAATTTGAGTTTCGATGATGGCTCCACCCCATTGGCATCTATGCACTATGCCCAAGAAGGACAAAGGATGTTGAAAGAATTGATAGAGTTGAACCGATTAACGACGGATGAGGGAAATGAACCGGCGGAAGGGATGGCCTTCTTCGGTGAACTGGGCGACAAGCGCCCGGGCTTCGACGCGGTGGGTGGGGGATTTGGTGGCAATGTAGAGGGCGATATGGAGCATCGCCATTGCCAAAGCATTTTTCTGAGTGACGGCATGGCCTTGGTGCTTGGCAAGAAGGCTCGCCACTTGAGGCAGAAGAACTTGCTGCGCCGAGGCATCGAAACGCAGACGGGCACAGATGAGCGAGAGCGCCATTACCCGCGCGTGAAGATAAGGATCGTCGACTCCCGAGGGTCTATAGCGCCAAATCATGCTCAGCGTATGCAAGTCGGCCTGATGGCTTTCGTTGGTTTCCTTGTGGTTGACCCTGCGACTGAGGATGTCGAGCAGGAGCTGTTCAATATAGTCAGCATAGCTGACGCTGATGAACTTGGAGTCGTCGGAACTCAGCACGACATCGTCGGCACTGTAGTCGTAGAGCGTGATGTCAAGACTGTTGGCGAAAAGCTCGACAGAGAGCGTGAGTCGAAGGCCGTCTTCCTTCACGAAGACCTCCTTCACCTTGGCCTTGGCAGACTTGAACTTGCCTTCGCTGATGATCACATCGGCACCCACTCCCACCTCCTGGATAAAAGGAGTCAGCTCAAACTTCTCGCGCTGGTCGTAACAGGCACTCATGAAACTGTCCATCATGGTGTCGGGGACATATCGCATGTCGTCGGCGGTGGCGGCGTATGGTTGTAGCTTTATCCAGCTTCGCTTGTTCCAGTCGGAATCGAGCAGACGCTTCACATCATGTCCCGTAGCCTTGATGAACACGAACCGGTGCAGGATATTCCTGATGCGATTGTTGTCCTTGACATCCTTTTCACTGAAGTTCCCTTGGAACTCCTCTGAGGCATCGTTGGGCAAGGAACGCTGGCGAATGAAGGAATAGGGTATGAAATAATCATACCAAGTGTTCGAGCCACTTCTCTTCAGCTGGCTATTGACTTCGTCTATCCTTCTTTTCAGCGCGTCAGGGTCCAGATGTGTAAGGGCATACCACCTGACAATGCTGTAATCCTGTCTCGCTCCTTTGTTTTGGTTGACTTTTCTTTCTGTTGGCAACATGATATTTTTCTCCCTCCCCTGAATGATGTCATCACCCAGATTCATGCTTAATTACCAAATGGTTGCGATGTCTTGATGGACATCATCCCTCCTGCCTAACTCCAGAATAGGCCTATGATGGAGCCTTTCTTTAGAGCATGAGTCGAACCTGTTCTGCTGGTCATGCCTGACAGGTAGCGCGTACCTTTTCACAGCCCTTTTGAGGCATGTATAGCATGAAGCGGCTGCAAAGATACTAATTTTTTATCACAAATAGGCCACGACCTGGTTTTTTTTATGAAAAAACAAGCAAATATTTGTCTTATGTTACATTTGTTTACAATTATAATTTAATGTTTGCGTACATTATCTATGAAACAAACAACACGAATTTCACGAATGATTGCTCTAACAACGAATGAAGACGAATAACACGAATTCCACGAAGGATGAGTCTAACAACGAATGAAGACGAACAACGCGAATTCCAAGAAGGATGAGTCTAACGACGGATGAAGACGAACAACGCGAATTTCACGAAGGATGAGTCAAACAACGAATGAAAACGAATAACACGAATTTCACGAATGATGAGTCAAACAACGAATGAAGACGAACAACACGAATTTCACGAATAAAAAGGAAATCATCAAGCAATTCGCTAAAAAAGTGATGACATGCAGGTGAGCATTGCTGATGACAAGCGAAATAGGGTGGATTCAGGAGAGGCGACGCACGGCAAACAGGGAGCGGGAGTCACCGCCGAGGGAAAAGGGGCATGCTTTTCAAGTTGGCAGCGGGCGGGGACATGATTGGCAGCGGGCGGGAACAATGATGGCAGCGGCCGCTGCCAACCGAAATTTATAAGTGATGATGAATATAGAGAAGAGGTGAAAAAAGGCTTGTATGGCTTATTCCACCACCCACTCCTCTATCGTCTTCGACTCCATCGAAAAACGGACGCCCATCTTGACAATCTTCCTGCCGTCGGTGGCGTAGGGAAGGGCGTAGCCCCGGTCGTTGATCTGCTTCAAGGCCGCATCGGCTGGGCCGTTCACCTTCAGTTCCATCACATAGATGGTATCGGGCATCCACACCACCATATCCACTCGCCCTTGCGAGCACTTTACCTGCGTGCGGGCATAGACATTCAACATCGAGAAGACAAGGTAGAACGTGTATTCATAGAAGCCCTCGGCCGTGGCTACACTCTCCAACTTCTTCTTGAACCCTTCCACATAGGGGATGCTGGCCAAATAGGCTTGCATCTCGCGCATAGCCAGGTCTATGTCGCTCATCTTCAGTGCCCGCCAGAACTTCAGGGCGAAGCCTTTCTGCACGTCCCCGCTCTCAAGCCCCACGTAGGTGGGCAATAAGCCTCGGGTAAAGCCAAGTCGCACCTCCTGGTTAGGTATGGAAAGCATGTAGGTCAGCGACTCACGGTCATAGCCTTTGATGGTCAGTTCTCGCCACGGAAGTAGGATGCAAGGGTGGAACTGAGCAATGACTTGCCGAATCGACGCGGACGGCTCAAGAAAATATATTTGCTAAGCCTTTGGATATTCCACACCAAATCGGTTTTATCAACATATACATAACCACCCCGAATAATCTCCGAGAACGTCTGTATGCCTATTGGGTATCGTCTTTCATCTACCATAGTTCTGCTTTTTGCTGGTAAAGTATTTCTTTCTAATTTAGTTGAGCGCTTCTGTCGTTTTCATTTTAACCCTTAGGGCTTTCATAAACCGCTGGTATTCAGTGGGTGTTATGTCAACTTTATCTTTGCAACGTTTTTTGGGGTATTTCTGCATGTAGGCCGTTCTTACCATTTCGTGGGTCACGACATTCTCTAATGGAATCTTGTACTTAGCCATGATAGGTAAGAGATACTCAATACCACTGGCTATTTGGTCTTCGGTCAATGGAGCCTCGACCGTGTTTCCTTGAAACTCAATGCCAACGGTGCAATAATTGCAACTTTCTCGTCCGTTTAAAATAGACAGACCTGCGTGATAGACAGCGACAGTAGGTTTAGCCATTATATACCGTGTACCGTCGGTATCAATGACCACATGTGCACCGACTCCCTTTGCACGTGAGGTCAGTATGGCCAAAGCGTTCTCCACCGTCGGCTCAGCAGTATGATGCAATATGACTCCTACTACATCATTTTTCCTGTCTCTTGAGTAATTCGGTGTCGGACGGTCAATCTCCTTATAATTCTTTTTGGCAACTAACGGAGCTTCATGTTTGCATCCATCCACGACCTTTTCCGTATCGCATAATTTACCCCTGCCAACTCCCGCAGTAATCATAGCGGCAATGACAAAAAGAAATAAACGCATCATCAATACTTTTCCTCCTTATAATATTATATGAGTTGAACTCGCAATGTGATTGCAAAGTTACTAAGAAAAACGCCAAAAGTGGCGGCATCGCACTTAAACTATGTTAAAGGGGAGCATATTGCAAGAAATGAAGATGGAATTTTGTACCTTTGCCATTCATTTAAAACAATTCTTAATGAAACAGTTATTATTCATCATCCTCATTTGCACCTTTGCCCTCCCTACTGGGGCGAAAGCTCAGGTGCGCTGCCACTTCGAGGCCATCGACAGCATTTATATCGAGCAACTGCTGAAAGAGGGCAATACCGACATGCTCTATTACGCTCGCCGGCTCTCAGGCCGCTACAGCGTGGCACACATGCCTGAATTATTCCCCGACGACGAGCGCCTCGTCATCAACACCCGCCAGTTTGACTGCACCACCTTCGTGGAATTTGTAGCCGCCCTGACATTGTGCGCCCGACATGGCGAAACCACTTTCGGCCAGCTATGCGCACAGCTGCAACGCTTACGCTACTGGAATGGCATCTGCAACGGCTACACCAGCCGCAAACTCTACTTCAGCGACTGGATACGCGACAACAGTCGCCTTGGCTTAGTCAAAGAGCTGCATTCCCCCAAACCACCTTTTACCGGCATTCAGACTGTGAAAGCAAACTACATGACACAACATCCGGATGATTATCTTCCCTTGAAACTCCATCCCGACCTGTTGACCGAAGTAGCACGGCAGGAGAAACAGCTCAGTGGCATGCAGTTCAGATACATCCCCAAAGAGGAAATAAACAATACGGAGTTGATGCGAGAAACGGTGCACGACGGCGACATCATGACCATTGTTACCCAAAAACCTGGTCTCGACGTTCAACATTTGTCCATTGCCGTATGGCGCAACAACGGCCTTCACATGTTCCACGCATCGAGTCTCCGGAAAAAGGTAACAGAGGAGAGCATTCCGTTGCGAAGATACCTGGACCAACGCAAGAGCTGCCTTGGCATCCGCGTCATCCGACTGGCAGAATGATGGAGAAAAAGAGATGACGGGCTTTCCTGATGGGCTTTTCGCAGCGTAATGTTGAAATTTTTCACCGCAAGAGATTTGTAATTCGATTTTTTTATATAAATTTGCACCTTCAAAACGAAAACATCATTCAACATAAAAGAATCCATGGCAGAAAAGACACGCTACACCGACGAAGAGCTCGAGGAGTTCCGCGGTATTATACTTGAAAAACTGGCACTGGCCAAGCGCGACTACGACCAGATGATGGACTCGCTGACCAACCGCGACAGCAACGACGTTGACGACACGTCGCCCACCTACAAGGCGCTGGAAGAAGGCAGCGAAGCACAATCGAAAGAAGACTTGATGAAGTTTGCCTCGCGACAGCAGAAGTTCATCCAAGGTCTGCAGGCCGCATTGGTGCGCATCGACAACAAGACGTATGGCATCGACCGCATCACAGGCAAGCTGATTCCCGCCGAGCGGCTACGTGCCGTGCCCCATGCCACACTGAGCGTGGAATCGAAGCAAATGGAGAAAAAGCGCAGGTGAGAAAAGTGGAAAACAAGATTTTCACCCGTGGACGCGTGGCGGTGCTGCTGGTGGTGGCCATATTGCTCATCGACCAGCTGATCAAGGTGGAGGTGAAGACCAGCATGACACTGCACGAGAGCATTCACATCACCGACTGGTTCTACATCTCGTTCATTGAAAACAATGGCATGGCCTGGGGCATGCAGATAGGGTCAAAGCTGGCGCTGTCGCTGTTTCGTGTGGCTGCTATCGCCTTCCTGTGCTGGTATATCTGGAAAGAATCGGCACGCAAGGCGCGCTGGGGCTATATCGTCTGTCTGGCCATGGTGCTGGCGGGAGCAGCTGGCAACCTGATTGACTGTATGTTCTACGGACTGGGCTTCGAGGCCTCCACACCACAGCACGTCAGCCAATGGGTGGGACTGGGCAACGGCTATGCTCCCCTGCTGATGGGCAAGGTGGTCGACATGTTCTACTTCCCCATCATCCACACCACCTGGCCTGATTGGATGCCCTTCTGGGGCGGTGAGGAGTTTGTGTTCTTCAGCCCCGTGTTCAACTTCGCCGACTCGAGCATCTCGGTGGGCGTGGTGGCACTGCTGCTCTTCTACAGGAAAGAATTGGCAAACATTTCGCTCAAACGTGAATAGACCCCTATACGCTTCTCTCCTCATGGCTGGCACACTGCTCTTTGCGGCCTGCAAGCCAGGGACACCGAGCCAGTACATACAGCCCGGCAAGATGGAAGACGTTCTGGTGGACTATTACATGGCGCGCGCGCTGGCACAACAGGAGCAATACTCCACCAATGAGCGCGAGTACAACACGGCGCGCTACATAGAGGCGGCACTGAGGAAACACGGACTGACACAGGCTGAGTTCGACTCGTCGCTGGTGTACTACTACACCCGCGCCGACCGATTCGCCGACATCTTCCAGCGCGCGTCGGAGCGCATCGACGAGCAGGCCCTGTCGCTGGGTGCATCGGAGGGCGAGATAGGCAAATATGCCCAGCTGAATGCTCATGGCGACACAGCCAATGTGTGGGCCGACCGCTCCACGGCCATCCTCATCCCCACCCCACCCTACAACCGATGGGAGTTCAACATCGATGCCGACTCCACCTACCGCCTGGGCGACCAGCTGATGGTGATGTTCCAGAGCGACT